>Ga0308175_100002258_pt1 | contig 13138 bp, 9 predicted proteins | sample PhyCR1_3_FD_203893 | JGI IMG/M metagenome (GOLD analysis project Ga0308175, IMG submission 203893) | Soil microbial communities from UC Gill Tract Community Farm, Albany, California, United States - DLSLS.C.R1 | ecosystem: Environmental > Terrestrial > Soil > Agricultural land | place: USA...
GACCCTGATGGACCTGCCGGGTGTTGGACCCGTGGTCGCCGCGCGGATCCTGGCCGACGTCGGCGACGTCGCCCGGTTCGCCGACCGGAACCGGTTCGCCTCCTGGACCGGCACCGCGCCCCTGGATGCGTCCTCCGGTGAGCAGAACCGGCACCGACTCTCGCGGGCCGGGAACCGGAAGATGAACCACATGCTCCACATCGCCGCGGTCACCCAGGTCCGTCTGGACACCCCGGGCCGGGCCTACTACCGGCGCAAGCGCAGCGCCGGCAAGAAGCGCATGGAGGCGCTGCGCTGCCTGAAACGACGGATCTCCGACGCCATCTACCGCCAGCTCGTCGCCGACGCCCAACGGCTGGCCCGTGCCGGTGCGAGCACGGGCCCGGGAGGGCACTGCGGGGCGTCTCATCAATCCAGCGCGGTCGACCTGCCCCCGCACATCGACACTTCGGATCAGCCACTTCCCGGACCCGCACCCACGACGCTACCCGCGACCACGACTCGTGCGAACCCCCACACGGGCTCGGGTTCCCAGCCAACCCGCCGGCGCGCCGGAGCCGTCAAGATGGAGCGCCCCACCGGACGAACGACCTTGACCGCGACAAGCGGCGGCGCACACTCCAACGAGCCGAAGCCGCTGCCTTGACAACAGAGGGGAGCCGGAAAGACGCACCTACATAAGCATGTCCCGCGGGCACGATCGCTCGTTGGGGTGCACCTTGTCGTGCCGGGGTCGAGACCTGCGTCGAAGGCATCTTTGGGGTATCTGGTCGCGAAATCGCTGCGGAAGGTGCGGACAAGCCGCACCATGTCGGCAATGTCTACCTGCCCTGGATGTGGATGCCGAACGCGGACGCCGCGCTGCGACCGACAAAGGTCGTACTGCGAGTCGTACTGCATGTCCTGTACGCCAGAGATCATCGCTACGCCAATCGAGGGCTACTCCCACGACCTGCTGACCTGTGCCGTCTGCGGCTACGGTGAGGTCACGCACCGTGGTATTCGACAACCATGCGTGGATTGTGAGATGGCCGGATCTGAGAGTGACCGCGACGTCATTCGGCGCGCGCATCACCGGGATTGCGATCGTCCTGGCTTCACGCTGGTGGGATTCATGGCGTGCCCAGCACACTGGGTGCGGCAGCGCCGCGCCCAGTATGAGAGCGGGTGGGGCTTCTTCGACGAGTGGTACCGCCATGAACCGTGCGGGTACATAAGTCCTCGCCATCGCTTTCCGTTCCGTAACCGGGCGGGTGTGGAAGCGCCGCCGTTTTGCCCTGACTGTAATGGCCCAGATTGGGAACCTGACGAGCGGCGCATCAAGGCGATGCGAGGGATCTCTTGTATCTCGTCGCGTTCCCCGGATTCGTGAAGCTTGGCAGGACGCTGGAACCTGGCTGGAGACTGCGCGGTCACGTCGCTTTGGGGGGCTCGCGGCTGATCCAGGTCGTCAGTGGTCGACACGATCAGGTGGCGGCAGCTGAAGCGGCCATCAAAAAGGAGTTTGCGTCCTACTTGCTCGCCGAGCCGCATGCCTACATGCGCCACTTCGGGATGACTGAGACCTTCCGGCCCGACGTGCGTCGTCGAATCGGCGACCTTCGCAGTTGGGTAGGTCGCGGCGCACGCGATCGAACTTCCGACTTCTCACCCCAGAAGTGACCGCAGCCGATTCGCCTGCTGCGACTGGGGCACCGGATGGCGGCGGTATGACGCACCACGCTGGGCGCTGCTCACCACACGGACCGGGGCACGTTCTTGCCCCTGGCAGCGGTTCCTCGCGCTCGAGTCCTTGCCCGATGTGGCCTCGACAGGTGCCCATGGAGCGTCGAGGATGGAAGCGAAGGAGCCCGCTCGCACGCGAGTGGGTCTGAGGCGTCGACTCACGGACCGAATCGACGAGGGGAGCACACCATGGGAGAGATTGGCACCGAACGGCGCGAAGTCGAGTTCGAACCCCTCACGGCCGAGCCGGTGACCGAGCCCGTCCCGGCAGAGCCCGTCCGGCGGACTGAGCCAGCACCACCATCGCCTGCCCCTGCACGAACATGACGGTGCCGGTGCCAGCGCCACGCCGAGGTGTAGCGCTTGTGCCAGGAGAGTTGCGTGGGTATCGCCAGTTCGAGCTGCGTGCCGACGGGCTGTATCCCCTCGTGTACTCGGGATCAGGGCCGTGGGAGAGCAGGTTTCAGCAGGCAAGGTGCGCCGCCGAGGCGGACCACTCGCCACCAGGGATTGACTGTGGCTGCGGTCTGTACGGCTGGTACCTGCCCGGTGGCAGCGCGATGGTGCTACTCGGCCCGGCGAGCGCGGTCATCGCCGCTCGTGGACGCTGCGTTCTGGGCGACCGCGGGTTCCGCGCGGCGCAAGCGCGCATCGAGGCCGTGACCCTGCCGGCCGGAGTGCGCTGGAACCCGCGGGCGGCGTCGAGAGCGCGCCGGATGCTGGCCCAGCGGTATCCGCGCACCCGTGTCTACCGCTCGGTGCGGGAGATGGTGAGGGACCACCCGCCTCACGAGGCTCGCGCACTCGGCATTGATCCCCCGCGCGATCGGACCCGCGCTTACTGGGCCGCGGCGGCCGTGACCTACGTGATCGGCATGGTACTGATGCTCGTGCTCGCGGCTCTGCCGCTTGTGGCGCATGGGTCTGGGAGCTGGTGGCTGCTGTTCTTGTTCTCTTTCGTGCTGGGTTGGCAGGCGACGCTGGTGTGGCTGTTCGCCCGGCTGGTGACGCAGCAGACGCCCGATCCTGGCGGTGGCGGCGGACACCGCCCGGCCCCGCGATGATCCGCTCCGAGGACTCGCCCCAACCAGAGCACTCCGGTGCTCGCCATCGGAGGGTGCCGACGCAGGCCGAGACGGCGTATGCGGGGGACTGCGAGGTCGCGCGAGACTCCCCGCATCGGCCCCGTCAGGCGGCGGTAAGACGCGGCTTTGCCGCGTTCTCCGCGCGGCGGATCTGGACGTTCGGGCGGTGGCGTCAGCGGTGGCGTCAGCGGTGGCGTCAGCGGTCGATCGAGGCCATGTTGGCTTCATCGTGTCGTTCGCCGGCGGCGGGCTCGAGCGAGTCGAGCCGCTGGACCTGGTCGGTGGTGAGCTCGATGTCTACGGCTGCGGTGTTCTCCTCGACGCGTGCGGTGCGGCGGGTGCCCGGGATGGGAGCGATGTCGTCACCCCGGGTGAGGAGCCAGGCCAGCGCGGTCTGGGCGGGCGTAGCGCCGATCTCGGCTCCGATCGCGGTGACCTCGTCAACGAGGGCGAGGTTGCGCTGGAAGTTATCGCCGGTGAAGCGGGGGTTCGTCTTGCGCCAGTCGTCGTCGCTGAAGTCGTCGACAGTGCGGATCTGTCCGGTGAGCAGGCCGTGCCCGAGGGGTGAGTAGGGCACGAGACCGATGCCGAGCTCGCGTAAGAGGGGGAGGATCTGGTCTTCCACGTCGCGGGTCCACAGGGAGTACTCGGTCTGGAGCGCGGTGACCGGCTGTACGGCGTGGGCGCGGCGGATCGTGGCCGGCGCGGCCTCGGAGAGTCCGAAGTGTCGGACCTTCCCCTCGGCGATGAGATCGGCCACGGCTCCCGCTGTGTCTTCGATCGGCGTGTTCGGGTCGACGCGGTGCTGGTAATAGAGGTCGATGTAGTCGGTGCCGAGGCGTCGCAGTGAGCCCTCGACGGCTGCGCGGACGTTGGCCGGGCTGCTGTCAGCACCGAGGGTGTGGTGGTCGCCGTGGTGCTGCACGAGACCGAACTTGGTGGCGATCTTCATCCCGTCGCGGCGGCCCTTGACGGCGCGTCCGACGAGTTCCTCGCTGTGGAAGGGGCCGTAGACCTCGGCGGTGTCGATGTGCGTGACGCCGAGCTCTAGTGCCCGGTGGACGGCGCGGACGGACTCGGAGTCGTCGAGCGGTCCGCCGGTGGTGTACGTGCCGGCCATGGTCATGGCGCCGAGGCCGATGCGGGAGACCGTGAGGTCACCCAGTTGTGCGTTCTTCATCAAGACTTCTCTTCGTCGATGTGTGGGCGGTGGTCAGCGGCACTGGGTCCGCCATCGACCAGACAACCAGCGCGAGACAGGGTCCGGGAGTCCCTGCCATGGGGGTCACCAGCAGTGACCCCCGCACCGGTCGCGGCGCTCGTACAGTGGCTGCATGAGCGCCTCCGAGCCGAGCCCCCGCGACACTGCTCGGGCTGAGATTCGGGAGTTCCTCACCACCCGTCGGGCGCGGATCACCCCGGAGCAGGCGGGCTTGCCGTCGTACGGCGGCGACCGCCGCCGAGTGCCGGGACTGCGCCGCGAGGAGACGGCACTTCTGGTCGGGGTGTCTCCGCAGTACTACATCCGGCTGGAGCGAGGCGACGCGACCGGCGTCTCGGACAGCGTCATGGACGGCATCGCGCATGCGCTGCGGCTCGACGACGCCGAACGGGCGCACCTGCTCGACCTGTTCCGCACCTCGGGCGCGCCCAGCCGCGCCAGGAAGCGTCGCGCGCCGGCGCCCGGTCGGGTACGGCCGACGATCCAGCGCTTGGTTGACGCGATGCCGACCGTGCCCGCCGTCGTGCTCAGCGGCCGACTCGACGTCCTTGCCACCAACCAGCTCGGCCGAGCCCTGTTCCACCCGTTCTACGACACAGACGAGCCGGTGAACAACGCCCGCCTCGTGTTCCTCGACCCGCGCGCCACAGTGCTGTTTCGCGAGTGGGATGTCGTGGCCAACGACACTGTCGCCTTGCTGCGCGCCGAAGCCGGCCGTGACCCCTACGACCGACAGGTGTCCGCCTTGGTCGGCGAGCTGTCCACGCGCAGTGACGACTTCAGGGTCCGCTGGGCCGCCCACGACGTCCGCATGCACAGCACCGGCATCAAGATGCTGCACCACCCAATCGTCGGCGACCTCGACCTGCCTTTCGAGTCCCTACCCGTCGAAGCCGGCGCCACCACCAGCCTGGTCACCTACCTCGCCGAACCAGGCACCCCGTCCCACGACGCGCTCGTCATGCTCGCCAGCTGGGCCACAACCGGCGCTGGACCGTCACCTCACCGTCCGACCGATCCCCGCGAAAGGAGCGTCCCCCGGGACTAGCGTTGGGGGCCGACCTGACCATCGCCCGGCGATCGAGGACGCGTTCGTTGGCACAAATGGAAGTAGCCGTCAGGCGGCGAAGTGACGCGGATTCGTGCAGCTGTGCCCTGCTGGTGATCGTGGTCGCCCTCGAATAATCATCCTTTCGCTTGCGATGGAGCGGACGGGCCACGCACGAGTCGAGGAAGCGACCGGTGGGCCGTTAGGTTCGTCCGGTGCCCGACTCTCGCCCCCGCCGTACGTTCGCCGTCATCAGCCACCCCGACGCGGGCAAGTCGACCTTGACTGAGGCGCTCGCCCTCCATGCCCGGGCTATCAACGAGGCCGGGGCGGTCCACGGCAAGGGCGACCGCCGGGGCACGGTTTCCGACTGGATGGCGATGGAGAAGGCTCGCGGGATCTCGATCACCTCGGCCGCGCTCCAGTTCGCCTACCGCGACCACGTGGTCAACCTGGTCGACACCCCCGGCCACAGCGACTTCTCCGAGGACACCTACCGGGTGCTCTCCGCCGTGGACTCTGCGGTGATGCTGGTCGACGCGGGCAAGGGCCTCGAACCCCAGACGCTCAAGCTGTTCCGGGTCTGCGCCCTGCGCGGCATCCCGGTGATCACCGTGATCAACAAGTGGGACCGACCGGGCCTCTCCGCGTTGGAGCTCATGGACCTGATTCAGGAGAAGATCGGGCTCCGGCCGACCCCGCTGACCTGGCCGGTCGGCGAGGCGGGAGACTTCCGCGGGGTGCTGGACCGTCGCACGGGCGAGTTCCTGAAGTACACCCGCACCGCCGGCGGCGCCACGCGCGCCCCCGAGCGACGGATGGGGCCTGGCGAGGTGGAGGAGCCCGACGCCCAGGCCTGGGCCGCCGCGGTCGAGGAGCACGAGCTGCTCGAGCTCGACGAGGCCGACCACGACCAAGGACGCTTCCTGGACGGGGTCACCACGCCGGTCATGTTCGCCTCGGCGCTGCAGAACTTCGGCGTCGCACAGCTCCTCGATCTGCTGCTCGACCTCGCCCCGGGGCCCGGCGCGACCACAGGCGTCGACGGCTCGGTCCGCCAGGTCACCGACGACTTCAGTGCCTTCGTCTTCAAGGTGCAGTCCGGGATGAACGCCGCCCACCGCGACCGCCTCGCCTACGCGCGGGTGGTGTCGGGTTCCTTCGAGCGCGGGATGGTCGTCACTCACGCTGCCACCGGCCGGCCCTTCGCCACGAAGTTCGCCCAGGCGGTCTTCGGTCGCGAGACGACGTCGGTCGAGACTGCCGAGGCCGGCGACATCATCGGCTTGGTGAACGCAGCTGCGCTGCGGGTCGGAGACACCGTGTACGTCGGCCCGTCGATCGCGTACCCGCCCGTGCCGACCTTCGCCCCCGAGCACTTCATGACTGCCAGCGCCGGCGACATCGGACGCTACAAACAGTTCCGCCGCGGTATCGAGCAGCTCGACCAGGAGGGTGTCGTCCAGGTGCTGCGCTCGGACCTTCGCGGGGATCAGAACCCAGTCCTCGCGGCGGTCGGGCCGATGCAGTTCGAGGTGGTGGAGGACCGTATGACCAACGAGTTCAATGCCCCCATCCGCTTCTCGCGGCTCGACTACCAGGTAGCCCGGCGTACCGATGCCGTCGGCGCCGCCGCGTTGGCCGGGATCCGGGGCGTCGAGGTCCTGCAGCGCAGCGACGGGACCCACCTCGCGCTCTTCGTCGACCAGTGGCGCGCCAAGACGACCGCGCGAGACCACCCCGACGTCATGCTCGAGGCGCTGCCGGCCGGCGGGAGCTGACCGGCAGCGGGCGACCAGCGGGACCCACCACACCGATCGGCGACGGCCCCCAGCGCTCGAGGCGATCGACCTCGACCTCGACCAGGGTGCCCCGGTCTCGTGCGCCGACTGGCGGCGGAATGACTCACCTATCGAAACCGCACTCAACGCCGCAGATCCGTGCATCCGCTGGCCGCGACGACACGAAAAACTCGTTCGTTCGTCCGACCCAGGGGGATGGCCGAGCCTGACTCGCGCGTAGCCGTGGAACTGCTGGCCGAGCGCGGGTAACAGCCGCTATGGAAGGCTGCCCAATCTTCTGCCCGGTCATTGGCTTGGCGTCCTGGACGGGACGTTGCCGGAGGCAAGGGGCGGCCGCATCGGGTCAACATGCGGCACGGCCCGTCTCATGTCCAGTGGTGATTCGCGGGCGTGCATCCTCCGCGGAAGTTGGTAACGGGCAAACGTCTCTCCAGGGAGGAGTAGGCGGTTTAGGGCGGGCGTCTCAGCCGTCGGCGCCCGCGACCCGGACCCGGAACGCCCGCACCGCGGTCCGCCAACTGGCCGGCGTGTGCCGGCGGGCCGGAGTGGTGGGGGGTTGGGACGCGCTAGCCTCGCGCGCCTGACGGGCGAGTCGTGCCTGCTCCGCGGCGGCGAGCATCTCGGTGCGCCGTGCGGTGGCGAGAGCTTCGCTCAGGTGTGGGTTGTACATGGCGGTCTCCTTGGCAGACTGGTCTCGGACCTCGTGTCGCACCCATCGGGCTGCTGGTCGGCCGGGTCCCCGACATCCGTGGCGACCACGGCTCCTGGCTTGCGAGTCGGTAGTGCATACACCGCGGCACTGGGAAACTGGGCGCCTGCGAGCCGCCCAGTTCGCCCTCCGGGCGGTGTATATACCGGTGGAAGCATCACGTGATGGAGGAAGGAAGGGCGCGCAGGATGGTGACAGCCGATCTGCTCTCCCGGGCGAGGGCAGGGGATGGCGAGGCGTTCCGGGAGCTGGCCGAGTCCCACCGGCGGGAGCTGCAGGTGTACTGCTACCGGATGCTCGGATCCATCGCCGACGCCGAGGACGCCGTCCAGGAGACGATGCTGGCCGCCTGGCAAGGCATCGGCGGGTTCACCGAGCAACGCGCCTCGCTGCGTACCTGGCTGTACAAGATCGCCACCAACCGGTGCCTCAACGCGCGCCGCGCAGCGCGCCGGCGCCCGGTCCGAGAGTGGGATGTGTCGCGGTTCGAAGCGCCCGTGCCGACCCCGCGCGACGAGCCCATCTGGCTGCAGCCGTTCCCCGACGCCCTCCTCGACGCGCCGCCCGGGCCGGAGGCCCGCTACGAGCAAAGCGAAGCCATCTCACTGGCCTTCGTGACCGCCCTGCAGCTGCTGCCGCCACGCCAGGTCGCCGTCCTCATCTTGCGCGACGTCCTCGGATTCCACGCCAGCGAGGTGGCCGGCATGCTGGAGGTGACCGTCCAATCGGCCAACAGCATCCTCAAACGAGCCCGCGCCAGCCTGCAGCGCCGGCAGCCGGCCGCCGGCCACCAGCCGCCGCCGCCGACCGCAGGCTCGCCCACCGAGGACGCGATCGTGGCCAAGTTCGCCCGTGCGTGGGAGTCAGCCGATCTCGACGCGCTGGTGGCCCTGCTGACCGACGACGTCTTCATCGCGATGCCTCCGGAGCCATTCGGATACGAGGGCCGAGACCTCGTGACCCGCTACTGCACCCGCCAGTTCGCCGCCGGCCGCAGGTACGACCTCGTGCCGACCCGAGCCAACGGCCAGCCCGCGTTCGGGTTGTACCTGCGCGACCCGGCCGGCCTCCGCCACGCAGCCGCCCTCTACGTGCTCACCCTCGCCGGCGGCCAGATCTGCGGCATGACCCGCTTCGAGGCCAGCGTGCTGCCGTGGTTCGGGCTACCGCGCCTACTCCCGGGGCGGTAGATCTGGCGTGCGCGTACCGGCGGATCATTGCGGTTCGCACACGTCCGGCTGGCGGCGGGATGACTCACCACGCATCTGCATGTTCCTGGCATTCACCCCTGTGAAGTACGTCTGGACAAGGCCGGCACCCTCTTGGTCCCGATAGACGGGACTCGCGGCATGTCAGAGATCGACCTCGATTCGAAGATCGTCACGGCGACGCTGGATCGGTACGACGACTCCCCAGTGAACAGGTCGGTGAGATGCCAGCGTGGCGGCGGTCACCACCAGGCCCTCCCGTGCCGTTTGAACCGGGCGGGTCTCGGCGTCGTTACCAAGTTCATGGGACGACTGACCTATCGCGGGCCTTCGCTCGCAACCTTGCACGAGGACTACGCGAAGCATCGCAAGATCGATGAGTTTGCGCCCGTGCGAGCGCGCGCGAACGCGCTCATCGACTCGCCGGTTGCCACTGTCTGGCAGAAGCTGTCCGACGTTCCGTCCTGGGCCGACAACCTCGAGCGCAACGCCCGCGACATCAGCCTTGCCGACGGCGTCCGGGTCGACGGCGAGTTCCGGCGCACCTTGAACGGTGCCCGAGTGCGTGCGCGTTTCGCCGTGGTCGACGAAGAGCGCGAACTCGCGTGGACTGGAACATCCCTGGGTGTCAGGGTCGTGCACCGCTACACGCTCGATCCGGACGGCCCCCGCCGAACCCGCGTGATCGTCGAAGAGTCGATGGCCGGACCTCCCATGATTGCGCTGATCTCCTCGCAGCGGCTGACCCGAGTCCTGCAGCAGTCGCTCGACACGCTCCGCCAGACATGCGAGACCGACGACGCGTCGAGACCGTCGACATGAGCAGCCAGCCCCGAACCGAGCGGGAGCTCCCGCTGCAGCGGTCCATCGCCGCAGATCCGAAAGCCGCCCGCGCGGCAGCCACAAGGTCCCGACACGCGCGCGTCAATCTGGGCGGTTCGACGCTGCGTCTTGGCGGGCAGGGCGGTCTTCATCGGCATGTGGCTCGGCGGCGAGGTATCGGGAGGATGCGCGCAGCATCCGCCGGCCCGGGTCCGTCCGCGACGCTCTCGCGCGGCAACCTTGCCCGCGGGGCACTGCGCGGCCCCGACCGCGCAGAAGGCGCGTCAGTCGATAGAGGCCGTGAGGCGGGACTTGGCGACACGGTGGCGGACGGACACGGCGATCCAGTCCTCGATGACTGAAACCCATACGCCGTGCCCTGAGCGGCCACTGGTGTCGGCCGCACTGGCTCGCGACACGACGGGAGCCCTGGGCAGGGAGTCCAGTCCCCGATGACTGAACTGCAACGCCGCGCCGAACGCGGTCGCGGTGTCGGCCGTCCAGGCGGACGCGATTCGCCAGAACGCACCGCGGCGGGGATCCGAGGACACGGTGACGGAAGGACGCCGGAGTCCAGTCCTCGACGACTGAATCCACAGGCCCTGCCTCGGCCAAGACGCAATGTCGGTGGTCACGTCTAGCGTCTTCTCTCGAGGGGTCGACTTTCTCGAGAGGTGTCGCGATGGAAGCTGACCTGGAGCACGTGGACGACCACGACCTGCTCGCCGGGGGCGTGGCCGACGGGATGGCGGAGTCACGGGCGGGCTGGCAGCGGTGGGCGCGGCTGGTGGAGTTCCATCGGCGCAGGGAGGTGGACTGCCGGCTGCGGCACGAGATCTCGCCGAGCTTCACGCTGACCCCGCGCGCGCAGACCGTCAGCGAGGTCTCCGCGCTCTGGGGCCTGAGCGAGTCGCGGGTGCGCCACGAGCTCAACGTGGCCCTGTTCCTCGAGCAGCACTTCCCGCAGGTCTGGGAGCTGTGTCGCAACGGGCAGCTCGACTGCTACCGCGCGGGGGTGATCGCCGACAACGTCCGCCACTCCCTCGACGACCCGGTGCTGCTGCACACCCTCGCCCGGCGGGTGCAGACCTTCCTGGAGCGACACCTCTCCGACGCGCACGGGCTGCCGGGCGTCCCACCCCTGGTGGCCTGCACGCCCAAGCAGCTGCGCAACAAGCTCACCTACGAGCTCAACCGCCTGCGCGCCGCCCACAGTGAGGCGATGCACCGCAAGGCGGTGGCCGACCGGCGCGTACGCCGGGTCTCGCTGCCGGACGGGATGGCCCAGCTGACCGTTAGCGCCACCGTCGACCGGGTCCGGCTGGCCGACCACCGGCTCACCCACGCCGCACGGCAGCGGCGCCGTGAGGGCGACCCGAGAACCGTCACCCAGCTGAAGTCGGACCTCGCGATCGACCTGCTGATCGGCTGCGAGGAGGGGGTGCCGACGCCGTCGTACGCCCGGCCGATCGTCAACCTCACGGTCCCCGTCCAGACCGTGATGGGCCTAGCCGACGACCCCGGGGTGCTGGCCGGCGGCACCGTCGTCCCTGCGGGCCTCGCCCGCGCCATCGCCTCCCACCCGGACGCCACCTGGCACCGCATGCTCACCGACCCGGCGGGGCGGATGGTCGAGCTCTCGACAACCTCCTACCGACCCACCGCCCCCATCTGGCGGCACGTCGTCGCCGAGTGGAGCTCCTGCTTCGAGCCCGCCTGCGACGCACCCGCCACCGAGGTCGAGCACGACCACCGGGTCCCCTGGCCCCGAGGGGCCACCGCGCCCGGCAACCTCTGGCCCGCGTGCAAGCGCGGGCACACCGCCAAGCATGCACCCGGGTCCGCCGTCGAGCAGGCCGCCAACGGTTCGTTCGTCCTGCGCACCGCCGCCGGCTTCGCCCATGCAGTGGCCCCGCCCGCCAAGCCGGTCTACGAGCGGTGGCCCGACGTCCCCGAGGTCCAGTTCTCCGCGACTGAATTCCTCGAGGTCCTTCACGAGGTCCAGGACCGCCGCGACCGAGTCATTGCGGAAGGGCGCGAGCTCCAGTGGGAGCACGACATCCTGCTGCAGGGCATCGCCGGGTGAGGGCGGTGCGGGCAAGGACCCGCAGCAGCTCGGTTGACCTCCGACACCCGGCGGCGCAGGGTGGAGACCGAGGCAGTTCGGGAGCCTCCTCCCGGGCACCTCGCGAGGAGGAGCGCATGGATTCCGTCGGACGACCTCCAGCCGTGGTGCGCCGGACGTTGTGGCTCGAGGAGCAGGAGGCCCTCGACGGGCCGGTGCGTGCCTTCGAGCCGTGGGTCGGGGCCCTGTTCGGGACCGGTCCGCGAGGCGCGTTGCTGCGAGGCGAGTGGCTCGGCCACGCCGTCCACCCGCTGCTCACCGACGTCACCATCGGATTCTGGACCTCGGCCGTCGCGCTGGACCTGCTGGGCGGACCCGAATCATCCGCAGCTGCCCAGCGCCTCGTCGGGCTCGGGGTGGCCGCGGCCGGCCCGACGGCGTGGACCGGGTGGGCCGAGTGGTCCGCGCTCTCCTCGCGGGACAAGCGCGTCGGGCTGGTCCACGCGGTCACCAACGGCGTGGCCATCGGCATCTACGCCGGGTCGTGGCTTGCTCGCCGACGCGGCCGACACGGCACCGGAGCCGGGCTCGGCCTGGTCGGCGGGGCGGTGGCCGCGGCGGGCGCCTACTTGGGAGGCCACCTCACCGAAGGACGCAGGGTGGCCAGCCACCATCCCGCGTACGACGAGCCGCGGTCGCACGACGCCGGTTAGCCAGCCACCGCCCTCGAGCCGCACCGGCGCGCGCCGGCGCACCGCCCTCGAGACCGTGACGGTCGTTGCGCGGGACGGCATGATGACCCCATGGCCGACCCCCGTGCAGGACAGCCCGCCGAGCCCTCGGACCTCGTCGACGTCGCCCACCTGGTGACGGCGTACTACACCGGGGTCCCCGATCCCGACGACGTCGACCAGCAGGTCGCGTTCGGCACCAGTGGGCATCGCGGCTCGTCGCTGCGGACGGCGTTCAACGAGACGCACATCCTCGCGACCACGCAGGCGATCTGCGACTACCGGCGCGAGCAGGGGTACGACGGGCCGCTGTTCATCGGCCGCGACACCCACGGGCTCTCGGAGCCGGCGTGGGCCACGGCGCTGGAGGTGCTGGCCGCCAACGACGTGACGGTGCTGGTCGACGACCGCGACGGCTACACGCCGACCCCGGCGGTGTCGCACGCGATCCTGCGCGCCAACCGGAAGAAGGCCCCGGACGCCCGCGGGCTGGCCGACGGCATCGTGGTCACCCCGTCGCACAACCCGCCCAGCGACGGCGGGTTCAAGTACAACCCGCCCCACGGCGGCCCCGCCGACAGCGACGCCACCTCAGTGATCGCGGCCCGCGCCAACGAGCTGATCAAGGGCGGTCTCGCTGAGGTGAAGCGGGTCCCGTTCGCGCGCGCCCGCGCCGCCGCCTCGTCGTACGACTTCCTCGGGACCTACGTCGACGACCTGC
>Ga0308175_100002259_pt1 | contig 13137 bp, 14 predicted proteins | sample PhyCR1_3_FD_203893 | JGI IMG/M metagenome (GOLD analysis project Ga0308175, IMG submission 203893) | Soil microbial communities from UC Gill Tract Community Farm, Albany, California, United States - DLSLS.C.R1 | ecosystem: Environmental > Terrestrial > Soil > Agricultural land | place: USA...
CCTCGACTAGTTTCTGCCGTAGATCGTCGGAATACTGCATACCACTTCCGTCTCCTTCCGTCAGCCTATCTCACCCGGACACCAACTTGAATTTTGCTCTAGGCCCGTGGTTCGAAGAAGCGGATGACAAAGAACGAGAGCGCGGCGACCAGAGCAGCCGCGGGGATCGTGAGAATCCAGGCGGTGACAATATCGGAAGCAACATTCCAGCGGACCGCGCGGACACGCTGAATGGAGCCGACTCCGGCAATTGCGCCCGTCACGACGTGGGTTGTAGAGACCGGTAGGCCAAGCCAAGTGGCGAGGAGGATGGAGATTGCGGCTCCAGTTTCAGCGCAGAAGCCGCTACGAGGCCTGAGGCGCGTCAGGCGCATTCCCATGGTATGGACGACCCGCCATCCACCACTCAGCGTGCCAAGCCCCATGGCGGTGGCACAGGCGAGGATCACCCAACCAGGAACATGAAAGCCCTTCTGAAATCCGCCAGATAGCAGAACGGCGGTAATAATTCCCATGGATTTCTGGGCGTCGTTTGTCCCGTGCGCGCAGCTCAACAGGGAAGCCGACAGAATTTGCAGATGACGGAACCACCGGTCCATGCGCACCGGCGAAAAGCTGCGGAAGATCCAATACACCATAATCATCAACGTGTAGCCCAGGATCAGTCCAATGACGGGCGCGATGACGATGAAAGCCAGCGTGCTGGGCCACTTTCCAAGCACCAGGCCACCTAGCCCCGCCTTCGCGACGGCGGCTCCAGCATAGCCTCCTATGAGCGCATGCGAGGAACTGACCGGCAATTTCCAATACCAGGTAAGGAGATTCCAGATGATGGCTCCGATCAGCCCGGCAAGAATCACGTAAGGCGTCACGATTTTTGTGTTTACAAATCCGCGCCCGATCGTGGACGCCACACCCGTTCCCAGGAAGAAAGCCGCGATGAAGTTGAACACGGCGGCCAGCAGAACAGCTTTCACAGGGGTGAGGACGCGGGTTGCCACCACCGTAGCCAGTGAGTTTGCGGCGTCGTGGAACCCGTTTACGAAATCGAAGGTAAGTGCGACAAGGACGATGAAGGAGACGAGTTCGAAATCCGACATGAGCCTACAGGTTCTTTACCGCGATGTTCTGAATCACATCAGCAACGTCTTCGCAGCGGTCGGTTGTGCTTTCAAGGAGTTCATACAAGTCTTTCAACTTGATGAGCGTGATCGCATCGGTGTTGGAGTTGAACAGGTTCGTCAGCATCGTACGCTCGACTGCGTCCGCGTCTTCTTCTAACCGGTTCACTTCGATGCAGGCCTCCATCACGGATTTCTTCTGCTCCAGAGCGTGCAGCGCTTTCCCCAGTGCGCGGCACGCATTGGCAATCATCTCTCCCAGTTCAACGGCCGCAGGGGGGATCGGATCAATTTTGTAAGCGACGATGCGGAACGTGGCGTCCTCCAGAGTATCGAGAACGTCGTCGAGCGTGGTTGCGAGAGACTGGATGTCCTCAGTATCGAATGGGGTGATGAACGTTTTGCGCAAACGGTCGAAGAGCTTATGGGTAATTTCGTCGCCACTGCGCTCCAGGGCTTCCATTCGTTTGGCTACCCGGCACATGCCGTCATACCCGCCCTGCAGGCCCGAGTGCAGCAGGCTGGATGCCTGACAAAGAACGTCGGACTGCTGATTAAAGTACTCGAAGAATTTCTCGTCCTTGGGTAAAAGATTCAAATGCTTGTATCTCCCATTCAGGAGCTTTGAACTCCCGTGCCGATCTCATTACAACAGACCAGCAATGCGACAAGCCTGTTACGGCCTAAACGCCAGGGCACCCGTTTTCTACGCCGATTGGACTAGAAAATTAGAATCCAGGCCTGCGGGAGAATAAAGCTTGTAATCCGCTGGGGCGGAAAAGGGCTTATCTCCTCTGGTTTTGGATGTCTTGATTGAAGACGACGAGCCTGCCTTCGATCCGGGAGCCAAACGGACGAACAGAGAGGTCGGGCTAGTGAGAGTGCGAGAGCGGGCGGAGTCGGCAGGGGGGCTTTCGTGATCGAGTCAAAGCCTGGTCAGGGAACGATGGTCCGCGCCAGCATTGCCTTGACGGGTCCGCAAAGCGACGGAGGTAGCCCGGCCGAAAAACCGGAGGATGTTCATTGATCAGCGTTATAGTCTCGCAGACACAGATAGCCGGTCAGGATCATAAGCACCGCATTTGCTCAATACGCTAGTGTAGGTGGAACAGGCGATGAAGCGATCCTCGGCAGTCAGCGTCGTCCTAGTTACAACAGCGGCCGCTGCGATGACGGCATGCAAAGAGAAACCGACGCGGTACTGCGTAGGTGTCAACAACCAAGTTGTCGATGATCGAGAGTGTCAAGACGATCGTCGGCCGTACGGTGGAGCACATCACTGGTACTACGGAGGAGCGCGTGGCGCACTTGCACCCGGCACCAGGTTGAGTGGCGGATCTACCGCAGAACCGGCCGGGGGCTTTTCGACACCTTCCGAGAGCGGGACCGCCCGGGGGGTCTTCGGGGCGGCTGGTGAAAGCGCAAGCGGCCACAGCGGCGGGGGACATGGGGGTGGAGGGGGCGAATGAAGCGTCTCTCAATTCCGCCACGCCCTGACTGGCAAGAACGGGTGGAGAAGGTCGGCCTGACGTTTCACACATTGGAAGGGCAGCCTTACTGGGACGAATCCGCCTGCTACCAATTCGAGGTAAGTGAGATCAACGAGCTGGAATCGGCAACGGCGGAACTGCAGAGATTGTGCCTGAAAGCCGCGCAGTTCATCATCGACAAAGGTCGATTCGACGATCTCGGGATCTCGCACGCGGCACGCGCGATGATCGTCCAGGCCTGGGACGCCGAACCGCCTTCGCTGTACGGGCGCTTCGATCTTTCATATGACGGGACATCGCCCCCGAAGCTTCTGGAATATAACGCGAATACACCGACCGCCTTGCTCGAAGCGTCGGTCGTGCAATGGTACTGGCGCCAGGAAGTGTTTCCTGCGACTGATCAGTTCAACTCACTTCATGAAAAGCTGGTCGGTAAATGGCGTGATCTGAAGCGGCACCTACGAGGCACCGTTTACTTCACCTCAATGGAGTCCGAAGAAGACATGATGACGATTGCGTATCTGCGCGACACGGCCCAGCAGGCGGGCATCCGCACCGAGCAGCTCACGGTGCGGGATATCGGCTGGAACGCCAGCACGGAAACGTTCAGAGATTTCCAGGAACAGTGCATAGAGAGTCTGTTCTCCCTGTACCCTTGGGAATGGCTGCTCGCCGACTTCGCAGAGCCAATCCTGCGAAGTTATCCGCGAATGGACTGGATTGAACCGATCTGGAAGATGATGTGGTCCAACAAGGCGCTCCTGGCGATTTTGTGGGAACTGTTTCCTGGCCATCCAAACTTATTGCCCGCATACCTTGATTCGCCGCGGGATCTTCGCGAGTACGTCAGCAAGCCGTTGCTTTCGCGCGAAGGCGCGAACGTCACGGTCCGCTTAGAGAGCGGAGACGTGTCGACGCCTGGTCCTTACGACGGCCACGTTGTTTATCAGCAGTTCGCAGGCGCGAGTTCCTTCGATGGGCAGATACCGGTAATCGGGAGCTGGTATATCACCGACCAGGGACCCGCAGGCATTGGCATACGGGAAGCGCCACTCATTACAACGAACACAAGCCGCTTCGTGCCTCATTTTTTCCTGTAGCCCGAGTTCCTTGAGCGCGGGCTTACGGGACGCGAATCATAGGTCTGCACGGCCAGGGCTCCGGCGAGAGGCTCGCGGCTGGTACTGTAGTCGGTAAGATATCATCTGGTCTTTGGCAAATCATGCCGGTTTCTATGAACAAATACTTGGCTCTTGCAGCGCTGGCAGTTGGCTTATTGCCCGGCCAGCTTCCTGCTGCCGAATGGAAGCAACTGTTTAACGGAACGAATCTCGACGGTTGGCAGCACATCGGCAAAGGCGATATGACCGTCGAAAACGGTCTCATTCAAACCCACGGCGGTATGGGCCTCCTTTATTGGACTGGAGGGAAGGTCGGTAACTGCACGATCCGTGTCGTATACAAGATGCGGGATTTCAACGATAACTCCGGTGTTTATGTCCGCATTCCTACCAGGCCTACCGAGGTGTGGATGCCCGTGAACAAAGGCTATGAAGTTCAGATCGACAACCATCCGGAGACGGGGGGCGAAGACGAGTATCACGTCACAGGCACGCTGTACTCGCTGACGAAGCCGCTGGCTAAGCCCGGCAGACCGGGACCTGAGTGGAATACGATGGAGATCACGCTGGACGGCCCGCGCACGATTGTCACGGTGAATGGCGTGAAGGTGACCGACTATACCGAAGGACAGCCGGTGCCGCCGAAGAAGCTATCCTTTGAACCAGACCGTGGGCGGCGCCCCGATATGGGCTGGTTTGGACTGCAGAACCACAGCGACCATGACATTGTGTTCTTCAAAGAAGTCGCTATCAAGCCGTTGAAGTAGTGAACGCACCTACCTCGGAACGTTCCCCGGACGGACTCACACGAGGGCTCGGCTTGTTCCCTGCCCTCGCTTCCAACATGCTGAACATGGTGGGGGTGGGTCCGTTTCTGACGATCCCGCTGATCCTTTCCAACATGGGCGGCCCGCAGGCGCTGGTCGGCTGGATTGTGGGTGCGTTGATCGCCGCCTGCGACGGGCTGGTTTGGGCGGAACTGGGTGCGGCAATGCCCGATTCAGGCGGTTCGTACGAATACCTGCAGCAGGGATTTGGCCCGCGCAAACTAGGCCGGCTGATGGGTTTTCTTTTTCTGTGGCAGGTGATGTTGGCAGCCCCGTTAACGGCGGCATCAGGGGCGGTCGGTTTTGCGGATTATGCGCGCTATATTTTTCCATCTCTGACGCCCCTGGAACACAGCGTGCTAGCCGTGGCGGTTTGTCTTCTGGCGACGGTTCTTCTTTACCGCGATATCCGGTCGATCGGAGTCGTATCCACCGTCATGTGGATTGGCTTGATGGCGGCGATGGCGATCATCATCTGGGGTGGCGCGGGACACTTTCATTTCGCCCGTGCCTTTGATTTTCCTCCGGGTGCGTTTTCACTGTCTCCGGCGTTTTTTGTAGGGCTTGGTGGAGCGACGCTGGTCAGCATGTATGACTACAGCGGCTACTTCAACGTGTGCCTGATTGGCGGCGAGGTAAAAAATCCAAGCACGACCATTCCCCGTTGCGTGCTGCTCTCTATTGGCATCCTCGCGGTGCTGTACCTCGCAATGAGCCTGTCCATCATCGGGGTTGTACCGTGGCGCGAAGCGATTCATTCTCATGCAATTGTTTCCGATTACATGGAGCACCTCTATGGCGCGAAGGCGGCCACGCTAATGACTGCGCTTATTCTTTGGGTTGCGTTTGGCTCCGTATTTTGCGTGCTGCTTGGCTACACGCGCGTACCATACGCGGCCGCGGTGGAGGGCCATTTCTTTTCGGCGTTCGCGCGGGTTCATCCGCGGCGCCATTTTCCGTCCTTTTCGGTCGTGTTCATGGGTATCGCATCAGCGGTTGCCTGCCTGCTGACACTGGAGTCACTTATTCGGGCGCTGATCGTAATTCAGATCGTCACCCAGTTTGCGGCGCAGTGCGTAGCGGTGGTATTGATTCGACGATATCGCCGGGACATCAGACGACCATTCTCGATGCCTTTATATCCTTTGCCGGTGATAGTGGCGCTGGCGGGATGGCTGTATATTTTGGCTACGAGTGGTGGAATTTACATCGCTAGCGGATTCTGCTTGCTGGCGCTTGGGATTGCCGCTTTCTTTTGGCGTTCCCGCCAGCAGGGGCGCCCTGTGGTTTCCTAGGAGGCACCATCTGCCACATCGTGGACTGCACTGAGATCAATACCGATCCAGCCTACACACGTCGACGTATGGAGGGAAAAGCATGAGGAGTATGCTATGCCTTGTTTTGGTCTTGCAGGCGACTGCACAGAACTCAGCAGATTCCACAACATTTTCGGCCGATGTGCGAGTGGTGAACCTTCTGGCGGTCGTGAAAGACAGGTCGGGGCGCCTTCGGAGCGATCTTGCAAAGAACGACTTTCAGTTGATGATTGATGGTAAACCGCAAGCTATCGACTACTTCGCGCGGCAAACCGATCTTCCGTTAACTCTTGGACTGCTGGTGGACACCAGCGCCAGCATGCTCCGGGTGTTCGATGCCGAACGCACAGCCAGCACCAAATTCCTAAAGCAGGTTTTACGCAGGCCGGAAGACCGGGCTTTTCTGGTTCGTTTTGACCGGGACGTGAAGTTGCTGCAGCCGCCGACGTCGTCCCGCAAGCGGCTACAATCCGGGCTAGGCGTGCTTGACTCACAGACGTGGTTTCAGCGGCAAATGGAGGAGGAGCGCCAGAATGCCACACCCCGAGGCAAACGGGCCAGCACAGCACTGTACGACGCAGTAGTACAGGCCGCGACTCGATATATGAAGGGACAAAACGGCCGCAAGGCAATCATTCTGCTGTCTGACGGGGTGGATGACGGAAGTACCAGTTCCTTGAGCGACGCGATTGGCGCGGCACTTCGTTCCGACACGTTGGTCTATTCAATTCACGTATTTAATTCGGAACCACATGCAGTGGAAACGCGCAGCACTTTATCGAGTTCCCCAGCGATATCTCACGAAGAGCAGCGCCGGAAGAGGGCGGTTGAGTTTGGGAGACAGGTGTTAATGCGCGTCTCGCAACAAACGGGTGGTGGATTCTTCGCGATGCCGGACGCACGAACGACCGCGTCTATCTTTACCCAAATAGAGGATGAGCTTCGAAGCCAGTACATCCTGGGATTCACGCCTGCGGGGGACGGCTCATCGCCGGGAGTTCATAGCATCATGCTGACTACAACGGCGAGCGGCGCCACCGTCCAGACGAGAGAGTCCTACTTCGTAGAAGCAGCGGATCACAGCAGGTGAAACTCGACCTCCACCGTTATCCTGACGTTTACGGCTTCACCGTCCTTGGTACCTGGTTCGAATCGCCACTGCTGCACGGCGGTAAGAGCGGATTCATCTTCGTTCTTTGTAAGGCCGGTGACTACGCGAATTGCAGTGGGGATTCCCTCGCGCGTTACTACAGTGGATATCCGGACCAGACCATTAACAAATGCTTCTTCCGATGAGGGCGAAAATTCAGGCTCCACGTAATGAACGAGTTTCGGCGGCTTCACGCCGTTGCCCGGCTCGTACACGGTGTCTATTGCTTTACGCTTATTGGCGGAGTTGGAGTCAGTGGAAGTTGTATCGGTACCGGCAGCGTTGGACACCTCCCGCAAAAGGCCCGGGCTCAATGCTGCGGCATGTAACGCAGTACCCGCAACTGTGTAAACTAGAATACGCGAAAATGCTCGTCTATTCGAGCTGGAACACACGTCGGTCCTCCTGAGGCAAGCAAGTGACGGAAAGACGAAGCAAAGTTCCTCCGAGTTTCCGGGTTTGCGTAAGTTTACAAAGTTGGCTCGACGAGCAACTCCACATTCACGGCGTACAGGGCGGGGTTGCCTTCACGATCACTCTGGAAGTAAACGCGCCTGCTATCGGGTGAAAATACGGGCGAAGCCGATTGAGCGCTTGCGGCACGGTGTTCGCACAGGGTGAGTTCGCGCGGGATAGAGCGCAAAAGGAGATCGATCGCTGGCTGGGCTTTGCTGCGGCTGGCGCCGACGAAGACTGAGCCGTCGCCGTTGGGAGCAAACGCGGCAAATTGGCTTGTGCGGGATACCCGCTGGTCTGCGTTCCCGTCAGGAGTGGCGTCGGGCACAGCTTCGTGAATTTCCGTCGTAGAGACTCCGTTTACGTCCACGCCACGGAGAAACAAAAGGGACCTGCCGTTGGGATTCCAGAACGGATTCCAAATCTTTCCCTTTGCCAACATCCTTGGCGTTTCCTGGCGACCCGCAGAGAAGGGAACGTACCAGAACTCCTGCTCATCGTTGACCTGCCCGCGCCCGAAAAAACAGCCACCTCCGCCGGGGCGCACAGGAATCTGGGGCATGTTGACGCCCTCCGCCAAGGTCTTCCCGTCACTGAGACGCACTAAGCAATTCTGCCTCACAATGTATATCTGCGGCGGCTGTCCCCAGAGCGCAAATGCGTCAACGTTGTCTGCCACTGTGCGCTCCTTCAAGCTGGACAACGCGATTTCCTTGAGAGTAGCGCCATCAATCAAATAGAGTGAGCGCTCGCGCTCGTCCAGACAGAGGGACTTGGGCACAAGATTTTTGGGGGCGGCAAGCTGCCGGGACCGTCCGGTGCGAAGATCGACCAAAAACGGAGCAAGGCGTCCCGGCTTACTTGAAGAAAAGAGGAGGAAGCGCTCCTGCGAGGAGAGGAAGCGGTTAACCGGGGCCGGCAAATGGCTCTGGAAGCGCGGGTCGGTGAGCCGTACGACGATATTCTCCGTAAGCGGATCAACAATACGAATAAACTCGCCAACTTGCGGGAGTGGACGTGTCCGTCTTGAAGGTGTTTTGCTCGCTGCAAAAGCATAGGAGCCAAGCAGCGCAGCCATCACAGAACGGCGTGTCAGGCCCGTGTTCACTACACTTCGATTGTACCCAGACAGCCGCGAGCCTGAAGCTACAGGCCCAGATCGCCATCCATACTGGACTGGGATTGTGCAATCTGTACGCTTCTGGTTCTTTCCATGTACTTGTAAGGATTCACAGGGGTTCCATGCAACCTAACCTCATAATGAACGTGGGGGCCAGTGGAGCGGCCCGTCGAACCCGAGAGTGCCACCACCTGGCCCAGCCGCACTTCTTCCCCTGGGACGACAAGGAACTGCGAAAGGTGTGCATAGTAGGTTTGAAACCCGTTGCCATGGTCGACAACCACCAGCTTTCCGTACCCTGTGTGCCAACTGGCCGTGGTCACGACACCGTCTGCGGTGACATGGACCGCTGTTCCCTTCGTCACGGCCAAGTCAACGCCTGTATGGAACGCGCCTTCGCTCGTAAAAGGATCCGACCTCCCTCCGAAGGCGCTCCGAATCACGCCATGCACCGGCCACAAATTGGGCGTGCCGTGTATCTGCCATTTATAGGCGTATTGATGATAGATGTGAGAAAAACTGGCGGATTTGAGAAAATTATATTCTTCGACTGTTTCGTTTACGCTCGGTACGCTATCGCTGTAGGCTAGGCTAGGCCCGTCATTTCCCAGTTCCGGCTGTGTGATGCCGTACGCGACGGAAACCTCGTTAGCCAGATTTTGTAACGAGGCGATTTGCTGATTGTGCTGTCGGGAAACGCGCTGGAGATTCTGGTAGCGATTTCTGAGGCTATTGAAGTCGGCCCGGAGCTGAGCGTAGCGCGTTTCCTTGCCCAGAATGCCGAAGTAGCCCGCGATAGCGCCGCAAGAAAGTACGAATACAAGAACAACGGCGATCAGAGTAAAACCTATAGACTTTACGCTCACCTGGATTCGCTTGCCACGCCCGTAAAACGAATGAGGAAGCTCGACGACTAAAAAGTTTTGGGCCATTCAATTCTGTCAACCGTGGTTTAGAGGACACATATCCGTTGCGCATATCCCCAAGCAATGCAAGGGTATATGCAAAAAGCTTAATCTACAGACTAGCTGTGCAGGATATCGGTGTCAATAATAATTAAGGTTACATCTGTAGTCTAAACCACGCTCCTGATCGGATTGAGGATCGGAAGTTTACTCCTTCGCCATAATGGGACCATGGCCTTTGAACGAGAGGTGGAGACAGCAAAGCTATTGGCGGAAGAAGCCGGGGCGTTAGCCTCGGATTACCAGAGGCAAGGCGTCACGGCTGAGGAGAAGCCGGATGAATCGCCGGTCACGGCCGCCGATAAGGCCTGCGAAAAGCTGATTGTGGAGCGAATTACCCGTGAATTTCCCGGTGACGGCATTCTAGGAGAAGAAGGCGCTAACCGTGAAAGCAAGAACGGGCGCAAGTGGATTATTGACCCGATTGATGGGACAAAGGACTTCGTGCGGGGTATCCCGCTGTGGGCGGTTCTTATCGGCCTGGAAGCAGACGGCGAAGTTGTGGCGGGAGTAGCATATTGTCCACGCCAGAATTGGCTGCTCTCGGCCAGCAAAGGTTCCGGCACATGGGCGAACGGGTCGCGCGTTCACGTTTCCCAACAATCCGATCCTGCTAACGGCGTGCTTTCCTTCAACGGGTTTAATAAGGCCGGAGTGCAACGGTTTGAAACGAAGTTGCTGCCGTGGGTGCGGAAGTTTTGGGCGGTGCGGAGTCTGGGCGGCTCTATGGACGCGATGCTCGTAGCGCAGGGTTTTGCCGATGTATGGATTGAGCCGGTAGCCTCGCCCTGGGATTTGGCTCCATTAAAGATTCTGGTGGAAGAAGCCGGCGGGAGATTCGGCAGCTTCGATGGGGAAAATACGATCTACGCCGGTAATGGTTATGCCTGCACACCGGGGCTGGAGCCGACGGTAAAAGAGTTGCTGGCCCGATAATGATCTCTCTTCGCAGCCGTTTTGGTCGTGTGCGGGTCCTCGTGGTTGGCGACGTGATGCTGGACGAGTACCTGTTCGGCGTGGCAAGCCGGATTTCGCCGGAAGCACCCGTACCCGTGGTGGAGATCAAAGAGCGGCGCTACGTTGCAGGAGGCGCGGCTAACGTAGCCGCCAACGTGGTGAGTTTGGGCGGCCAATGCAGCTTGGTGGGCATCTGCGGACAGGACAAGTCGGGAGATGGCTTACGGGCAATTCTCGACGGGAACGGAGTCGGCAGCTCGGGCCTGGTGTGTATGCCGGGGCGGGCGACGACGTGTAAAACGCGCGTAGTGGCCGGGCAGCAGCAGATTGTCCGGTTTGATGTCGAGGAGCGCGAAGGAGTGCCCGAGGAGGTCAGCCGGGAGTTGTGTCAGCGGCTGGAGGATCGACTCGGAAACCCGGACATCTGTGTGTTATCGGATTACGGCAAGGGAGTGCTTTCCCATGCCGTTTGCCGGAAAATTATCGAACTGGCCCAAGAGAAAGGCGTACCTGTCCTGGCCGACCCTAAGGGGCTTCGGTTCGAGAAGTATCAGGGATGCGCCTTAATTACTCCGAATCAGAAGGAAGCGGCGCGTTTTACGGGCATCCTGACAGAGACGGAAGAAGACGTACTGGCGGCGGGGAACAGGCTGTTGGCCTCCCTTCCGGGCTCCGCTGTGCTGGTGACTCGCGGGCCGGACGGGATGACGCTTTTCCGCGAGGGACAAGCGCCCGTGACGATTCCGACGGTGGCCAGAAACGTCTACGATGTGGTAGGAGCAGGGGACACAGTAATGGCCGCTCTGAGCGTCGCGCTGGGCGCGGGGTTTGACTTCCCGGAATCAATGCACATCGCCAATATCGCGGCCGGGATTGCAGTAGGTAAGCATGGCACCGTAGCGGTGACGTTTGATGAAGTTGTGAAGCACCCCGAGTTACTGATGCTCCGGGAGGGGCCGCTGAGCGCTTCCGAGAGCGAAAGGGAAGCCCACTTATACTCGAAGACGTGAACTCGTCTGATCCGACTATCATTTTCCACGTCCTCTTTCGCTTTATCCATGTAGGTTCCGTCATACTTCTGCTGGGCGGAATTGTCTATGCAAGACAGGTACTGGTGCCGACGCTTAATTCCCTGCCCGAGGACCTCCGGCTTCCTGCGGCATCGCGCGCCCAAATTACCTACCGCGGCACGTTGTATGCCCTTCTGGTCCTGATTGTCGGTTCTGGCATTTACAACCTGTTAACCGGGCCCAAGCACACCTATGAGTACCAGATGTGGTTCGGCATCAAAATGCTGCTGGTAGCACACGTAGTGGCAACAACGATCTTGTGGTCGACTTCGCCCTATGGCGACGTATCGGTGGCCCGGAAGAGTAAGCACCGCCTCACGAGCCTTGCGATATCTGGCTTGCTAATTGTCTTGATCTCGTCTTATCTCCGCTCCATGACGCTGCGCGGACTGTGATTTGCATCTAATAAGTGCAAACAGAGTGTATATGACACCTTACGACGCACTACGCACGCGAACTGCATTCATCGATCTGTCGAGCCGGGGAAAGATTCGCGTCGCCGGAGAGGACCGCGCGCGTCTCCTGCACGCCATGAGCACCAATCATATTCAGCAAATGCAGCCGGGGGATGGACTTTACGCTTTCTTCTTGAATGCACAGGGACGCATTTTGGCCGATGCTTACGTTTATGATCTTAGCGATTCAATGCTGCTGGATACCGAACCGGAGGCGGCCACAAAGCTCGTGGAGCATTTAGACAAATACATCATCGCGGACGATGTCACGTTGGAAGACGAAACCCCGAGATGGGCAGTTTTCGGGCTGGAGGGGCCCGAGAGCATTGCGCTCGCGACCGATCTAGGGGTTGCAGTACCGGAAACGAAGTATCACTGGCTGGAGTTCGGCAGCGGTTTCGTGGCGCGTACGGCAAGCGCCACACCAGAGGGTCTGCGAATCTTTCTTCCTGCGGGTGAGCGCAATGCCTTCCTGCAGAAACTTCAGGCTGTGGACGTTCCCGAAGTCTCAACCGAAGAGGCGCGAATTGTTCGCTTGGAGAACGGGATCCCACGGTACGGCGAGGATATTACCGAACGTTTTTTGGTACACGAGACCCAGGCGCTGCATGGCGTTCACTTTAGCAAGGGCTGCTATTTGGGCCAGGAAATTGTGGAGCGAGTGCGATCGCGCGGCCAAGTCCACCGGTTACTGGCGCCGATTCGCATCAAGGGCAGTTCTATCGTCCCGCCTGGGACCAAGTTTACGGCCAACGGCGCGAATGCAGCGGAAGTTACCTCAGCGGCATACTCACCAGCTTTAAGAGAAGTCGTCGGCTTAGCGTACGTCAGGAGCGATGCGCTGCAAAGCAAACCTCATTTAGTGTTTGCCGGCAGCGAACCCCCTCTGGAAGCCTATCTTCCGTAAGACGCTGTGCAAGCCTAATCGCCGAGCAGGCGCCCGTAGGGCTCCAGGGTTTCGACGTTGTCGCACACTGCTTTTATAGCGGCTGTCACCGGTATCGCCAGGATAAGACCGATTCCGCCCCAAAGGCTTCCCCAAAACATGAGAGCGACCGTAACGGCAAGCGGATTGAGCCGGACGCGGCG
>Ga0308175_100002260_pt1 | contig 13134 bp, 11 predicted proteins | sample PhyCR1_3_FD_203893 | JGI IMG/M metagenome (GOLD analysis project Ga0308175, IMG submission 203893) | Soil microbial communities from UC Gill Tract Community Farm, Albany, California, United States - DLSLS.C.R1 | ecosystem: Environmental > Terrestrial > Soil > Agricultural land | place: USA...
GATCCAGAGCGAACCCAGGGCGCTCCCGACGAACATGTTGATGAGCGACGTGGCGATCAGCACCCACAGCCCGACGACGAAGAAGCTGCCCCACGCGCTGAAGTCGCGCTTGCTGATCACGGCGTAGAGCGAGAGCACGCCGAAGGTGGAAAGGGTGAGGATTCCCGCCTGTCCGACGATGCCCGGGCTTCCGTTCTCGGCCATGTACAGCATGGGTGAGATCCAGATCCCTGCTATGAAGGTGAAGAGCAGGGTGAGAATCAGGCTCTTCGCATGCTGCTGGCGCGACTGCATCGCCATCCACATCGGCGCGAGCACCGCGATGAACGCGATGAACGGATGCTGTCCGACCGCGAGCATCAGCGCGGGCTGCGTGAATCCGAACGCGACGCCGATGGCGGTGATGATGACGCTGACGAAGACGAGGCCGTAGGTGCGCCGAACGAGCGTCGCACGCTCCTCGCCCGACCGAACGAGGGTCCCAGGAAGCGAGACACCCATGTTGGGAAAAGCTCCGTTGAAGGTTCCGAAATATACCCCGTGGGGGGCGATTGGTGCGGGATGCGGGGATGCGACACGGCCTCGGGACGCGGAGCAGCGTCCCGAGGCCGTGCCTTCCTCCTCGGCCCCTCAGCCGAGGCCCTTCAATCTTCAGTCATCAGCCCGCATCCCCTCATCCCCGCTTCCTCAGCTCCACGTTTCCGTTCACGGTCGACAACCGCACGCGCCGGCCGCCCTTGCCGAGCGTGGCGCGGAGATGGCGCGGATCGACGCGGCCGGTGATCGTCACGGGCCAATCGGTCTGGAAGCGGCCGTTGACGGTGCTCAACTCGATGTTCGCGTCGATGTCCTCGCCGAATTCGGCGATGACGTTGCCGTTGACGGTGGAGAAATCGAGGTCGCTGTCACCGGTGAGGCGCCCCATCCGGGCGTGGACGCTGCCGTTCACGCTGCTCGCCTGGACCGGGCCGCCGGTGCTCGTCGCGTCGACGGAGCCATTCACCGAGCCGGCTTCCACCTCCCCAGTCGCGCCATCGACGCTCACTCCGCCATTCACCGACCAGGCGCCGAGGTTGACGCCCTTCGGCAGCTTCACCTCGAAGTCCACTGCAACGTCGTTGTCGTGATTGTTGCGGCCCTCGTTGTTGGACCGGTAGCCGCTCTCGGTGCAGGTCGCGTTCTCCGTCCAGAGGGCGCACACCAGGATACTGCCGTCCGGGGCCTTGCGGCTCTCGATGCGTACGCTCTTCGGGTCGCCGCGGCGCCAGGACTTCGTCGCGACGATCTCGACACGGCCGCTCGCGGAGGCGCTGACGTGGACCGCGCCGTTGACGTCGCGAACGCGAAGCCACTTTCCGGCCGGGACCTGCTCGTTGAGTGTCCAGGGGCGCTCGGACTGGCGATCCTGCGCCGACAGCGCGGCGGGAACAGCGGCGAGCAGGAGGGCGGCGAACGCCGCCCATGAGCGACGGGGCATGAGTCGAGCTCCGATTGAGGGATGTCTGGTCACTTCGGTCTCGCGGTGGAAGCGAGTGTCACGTCGCCGCTGAAGGTTTCCGCGATGATGCGTGCCGTGCCTTTGCCGAGCGAGAAATTCAACTTCTTCGCCTGCGCCGCGCCGATGTCGTGGCCGCCGGCGATGAGCGTGATCGGGAAGGCACTGTCGATGTCGCCGCTGAAGGTCGAGAGGCTGAGCTCCGCGCCGACGCTGGCGGGAAGCTCGAGGCGGATCTCGCCGGAGTGGGTCTGGAACTCGTAGCGACCGCCGTCGACGACGGTGCCGGAGAAGGTGAGGTCACCGCTCGTGCTGTTCGTGCGGATCTGCCGTGATGTGATGCCTCCGAGATCGATGTCGCCGCTGACCGTCTCGACCTCGACCGTCGATGTGGCGCGCTGGAGGGTGACGCCTCCGGACAGGGAGTGGATGGAGGCATCGCCACGCACGCCGTCCACGTGGACGTCTCCGGAGAGCGTCTCGGCCTCGAGCCGATCGCCGGCGTCGTGGATCTCGATGTCGCCGCTCTGGGCATGGGCCTCGATCTCGCCGCGCACACCGCGCACGGTGAGCGAGCCACTCCACGTGCTGGCGGTGAGGCGCACGCCGGCCGGCACGGACAGCTGGACGTCGCCATCGTTGCACCTGCCGCCGTTCGTCGCCTCGATGCGTGCACTGGTGCCGTTGCTCGTGAACCGGATCGGGCCGCGCTCGGTGCGGGCGTGCACGACGATCTGATCACGGTCGGTGCCGGTCACCTTCACGTCTCCGCCAGGGCAGGAGATGCTGATGGTGCCGCGGGCGTCGAAGGCGACGGTCGTGTCGAGTGCGGCGGCCGACTCGCGGTCGCGCTCCCGACGCTCCTCCATCTTCTCGCGCTCACGCTCGGCGCGCTCCTGGGCGCGCTCGCGCTCAGCCTCGCGCAGCTCCTGCTGCCGATCGCGCTCCTTCTCGCGCAACTCCTGCTGGCGCTCGCGCTCGCGATCGCGTTCCTCCTGCTTGCGCTCACGTTCCTGCTCGGCGCGGTCTTCGGCCGAGGACGACTGCGCTCTGCTCACGGCGGGCACCGTCAGCGCGAGCACGGCGGCCAGAAGGACGATATGGCGGGACATGGGTTGTGATCCTCTAGGTGCGCGCGGGCAGCATCGCCGCCGTCCGCAGCAGCTCGACTTTCTTCTCGAGCGAGTTGTTGAGTTCCTTCGCGAGGAAACCGCTCGCGGGGTCGTTCTTCAGCGCCGCGCGGCTCTGCGCGATCGCCGAATCGATCACGGCGATGCTCTGCTCGAGCACCGTGATGGTCTTTGGATCGAGCTGCGTGCGGCGCGTCTTCACGATGTGGCGCAGCTTCTCGATCTCGCGGTCGTACACGGGCTGCGTGCTGCGCATGACGCTCTCGCCCGCGCCCACGAGCCGGACGGGCTGCGACGCCGTGCTCTCCGGCGCGCGCGGCGTGATGGCGCGGCCAGTCGTGGCGCCGGGCGTCGACGTGGAGCGCGGGGTCGTGACGCCTGGATCGACGCTGGCCACCGTCGGGCCCACCGTGCCGCCACCCGTCGAGAGCGGCTCGCCGATTCTGGGCTCGGGAGTCGGAGCCGTCGCGACGGCGCGCGGCGCGTCGGCGGGAGTCTGCACGACGCCGTCGCCGTTCGTCGCCTTGGTGATGCCGTACGTGATGCCGGCCGTGAAGACGACGAGCGCCGCCGCGGCGATCGCCGGGCGCGCCCAGGTGCGCCGCACGACGATCGTCGATCGCTTCCGCTCGAACGGGAGCGCCGGTGCGTCGATGCGCTCGGCGATGCCGGCCCACAGATCCCGCGATGGCGTCAGCGTGGGGAGGGCTGCCGCTTCGTCGCGAATCGTCCCGATGTCCTCGAGCAGCAGCCGGCAGTCCGCACATCCGGCGGCGTGCGCTTCCATGGCCGCGCGCACCGCGTCGGGGGCGTCCCCCTCGAGGTAGTCCGCGAGCTCCGCCGCGAACCCGTCGCAATCCAGTGGCATGTACGTGGTCATCGGTTCAGTGCCTCCCGCAGCAGGAGCCTCGCGCGATGCAGCTGCGCCTTGGTGGCTCCCGACGTGACGCCGAGCATCTCGGCGATCTCCTCGTGCTTGTAGCCTTCGATATCATGCAGCGTGAACACGCGCCGGGCGCCCTTCGGCAGCGTCGCGATCGCCGCCTCGAGGTCCATCCGGTCCCCTGGCGCCAAGGGACGAGACGCGAGCAGATCGACGCCATCGCCTTCCTCGTCGTCCTCGAACCGGGCCCGGTGCCGGCCCTCGGTCTTGCGAGCGTTCAACACGACGTTCACGGTCATCCGGTGCAGCCAGGTGGCGAACGCGCTCTCGCCGCGAAAGAGGTGGAGCTTCTCCCACGCCCGTACGAACACGTCCTGCGTCAGCTCTTCCGCCCGCGTGCGGTCGGCGACCATGCGGGCGCACAGGGAGAACACCCGGTTGGCGTGCAGACGATACAGCCGCTCGAACGCGAGCCGATCACCAGCGGCCGCGAGCGCTACGTCTGAGTCACCTGCGTAGGACGTCGGGACCGTCATCTGTTCGGGCAGGGCCACGGCACTCATCGGTCGTCTGGGTCTCTCCCTGTGCACCGGATGGGATACCCAGACGAGCCGGAAGGTTTGAAGATCAGGCTGTTCGGGCCGGGAAGCGAGCCAGGAGCGCCGGGAGCTCCTCGATCCGGTCGATGACGACATCGGCTCCGGCCGCTTCGAGCTCGTGGCGGTCGAAGGCGCCCCACGTCACGCCGACCGTCGCGACACCAGCCGAACGGCCGGACACGACGTCGTGCGGAGAGTCGCCGACGAACAGCGCATTGGTGCGGTCGACGCCGAGCAGCGCCAGCGCGCGCTCTACCGGCTCGGGGTGGGGTTTGTGGTTCACGCAGGTATCGCAGCCGACGATCACCGGGATCAGCCCGGCCAGGCCGACGTGAACGAGCGCCTTCTCGGCCATCCAGTCGGACTTGCTCGTCACGAGCGCCATCGGGTGGCCGGCCTCTTCGAAGGCGCGAAGGGTGTCGACCACACCGCTGTAGGCGCTGACGAGCCGGTCGTGGTGCTCGAGCTGATACTCGCGGTAGCGGGTGAACAACCGCTGGGCCTCGGCGTCGTCGGGCGCGTACTCCCGCAGCACGGTCTGCAGCGGCCGGCCGATGCCGGCGCGCCACTCCTCATCGGTGGGGGCGCGGCCGGCAAAGCCGGCGAACGCGTACCGTGCCGAGCCGAGAATGAGCTCGATCGAGTCGATGAGGGTGCCGTCGAGGTCGAACAGCAGGGCAGCCGGGGAGCTGTCGAGGTGGAGGAGGGGCATCACCAATGATAGCGGCGCTACTGCAGGGGATGCTGCAGGAAGAACCGCACGAGCTCCGCGCTCGCCGAGAGGGCGCGCGTCGGCGGGTCGCCATCGTCGCCGTCCTGGACGCCGCCGGGCCAGGCATGCCCGCCACCCTCGATGGCGAAGAAGGCCACTTCGGCGCGGCACCCGGTAAAGCGCACTTCGTGAATGGTGCGCGACGGATGGGTCGCCTCCGACCAGCGGCAGCCGTTGTTCGCCGCCCAGAAGCTGACCGCCGGCGGGACGACGGTCGGCGTCTCGACGCGCGACCGGGCGGGCGGCGTGTACGTCGAATCGCCGAAGGGAACCTCGTCGTCCAACGTGCCGTGAAAGGCGATCAGCGGAATCGGGCGGCTCGGTGAGCAGCTCCGCTGCATGAGGCTGCCGGCGACGACGGCGATCGCCGCGACTTCATCGCTCATCTCGCAGCCGACCCGGTACGCCATGCGCGCTCCGTCGGAGAAGCCGGCGACGTAGATGCGGCGCCGGTCGATGGGGAGGCCGCTCGACACCTCGGCGACGAGCGCGCGCAGGAAGCCGACGTCGTCCACCTCGTTCCGCACGGCGGCGCCACAGCACTCGCCCGCGTTCCATCCCGATTGCAGGCCGAGCCAGTTGCGCGTGGCATCCGGGTACGCGACGACGAAATCGTGGACGTCGGCGAGGGAATCGAGGCGGGACATGTGGCGTATGGTCTCGCCGGCGGCGCCGCTGCCGTGCAGTACGATGAGGAGCGGGTAGGGCTCGCTGCGCGTGAAGCGTCGCGGCCGATGTGGTGGGACGTGCAAGAGGTAGGTCCGCGTCTCGTCACCCATGCGGAGCGCGATCTGCGCGGTGCCGGGCTCGGGGGAGGGGGCGCGCCTGAACGGACCACCCCACGTGGCGCAGCCCGCGAGCGCGAAAAGGACTAACGCGCGGGCCGCGCCGAAATGAGAGCGGCGATGTTGGCGATCAGTATCGGGCGCTTGGTGCCGCCCACCGAGACGAGATAGCTCGGCTCCCATTCCGGATGGAACCACTGCTTGAAGTCGCGTAGACCCTCGAAGTTGTAGTACCGCTCGCCTGCACGCTTGAACAGGCTCGTGATCTGATGCCACATCGGTGCGACGGCGCTGCGGCGAATGCCGGCCAACGGCACCATACCGAGATTGAACGCTTGGTAGCCCTCCCGTTGGGCCCAGAAGCAAAGCTCGACGAGCAGGTATCGCATTACGGCCGGCGGCGCGGCGGCGCTGTAGCGCATGAGATCGACCTCGGCTTCCGCGCGCTCGGCGCTCGTCCACACGGATGCGAAAGCGACCAGCTTTCCACCGAAGCGGGCGATGCCGACCGGGCCGCGCGAGAGAAAATGCTCGTCGAAGCGGCCGAGTGAGAAGCCCTTCTCGCGCGCCTGCTTCGCGGCCAGCCAGCCGTCCGAGATCTCGCGCAGCTCGGAGACGAGGGGCGCGACCTGGTCCGGGGCGATCATCTCGAAGGTGAGGCCATCGCGCACGAGCTTGCGATGGGTGCGGCGGAGCGTGCGTCGCTCCGGCATCTCGAGCGTCCAGCCGGCGAGCGGGACGCGCGCGACCTCGCCGAGTTTCACCACGGAGAGCCCGAACTCCAGGTACAGCGGGAGGAACGCGGGACCGGTGCGGTAGAACGCCGGCCACCCAGCGGCGGCATTCGCGATCTCCGTGAACCGTTCGACGAGCGCCGCCGCACACGCCGGATCGCCCACCGGATCGCCGAGGGCAATCCAGCTCTGACCGACGACGCGGTACATGAGGAATGCGCGCCCCGTGGGATCGAAGAGGAAGCTCTTGTCGCCGAGCAGCGCGAGGTGCGCGCCGGCGCGGCGCGACGTGGCGACGATTGCCGCGGCGCGCTCGATCTCCTCGTCGGATGCGAGCGCCACCTGGGCGCGCGCGGGGCGAACGAGCCGGGCCAGCCCCCACACGATGAGCACGCCCGCCGCGCCGGTGAGCGCGCGGAGCGAACGGGGCGCGTCGGCGTCGTGGCCGAACTGGAAGAAGTGCTCGGTCGACAGCCCGATGTCGCGATACCAGACCCACGCGAGGACGATCGTGCCAAGGACGACGATCGCGATGGCGACGAGCCAGCCCCGCGTGAACCGCTCCTCGAACAGCGAGGCATGGCGGGTGAAATACCGCCGGCTCGCGAGGAGCGCCGCGAGCATGACGGCGAGGGAGAACGCCTGCTCGATGTCGAGCGCGCCGCCGAGCGAGAAGACGACGCCGCCGAAGAGGAGGAGGGCGGTGAGGTGGTAGGCCGCATCGAGGCGGCGCTGGATGCCCCGCGCGAGGACGATGAGCCCTGCGCCCGCGGCGCGGGCGAGGTACGCGGACAGCTCGACGACGGCGAGGGGGACGTGCTCGTGGAGAGTGCCCAGCCGCCCGATCGGGGTCGGGACGGCGCCGGAGAAGAGCAGGATCGCGCCGGCGACGAAGGTGGCGAGGGCGAGGAGTCTGGGAACGACGACGGTGACCCAGTCGCCTCCGGCGAGGACGAGGCGCTTGACCGGCACCCGATGCCGCACGACGGCCGCGGTCGCCAGCCCGATCGCAAGGATGAGCGTGGGGACGAGGACCACGAAGCGCGGCACGACGACACCGTGCGTGGCGGGTGCGGCGATCATGTACCGCGGTGGGCGCGGGGAACTTTCATTTCACGTGCTGGTAGGTCGACTCCGGCGATCTTTCCCGGCAGATTCAGCGATGCTTCATGAAACCGCTCGGTACTGGCTCCGCGCTACCCGGCGCGCCGTGACGGGTTCCCTCGTGGCCACGGTACTGCTGGCGCAGGGATCGCGTGCCACGGGCGAGCCCGACGTGCGCGATCTGCCCCTCGTCGAGGTGCACGGCGCGACGCACACGGGCACCCTCGCCGTGTTCCTGAGCGGGGATGGCGGCTGGGCGGACATCGACAGGAAGATCGGCGAGGAGCTCGCGCAGCGCGGGATCGACGTCATCGGGTTCGACAACCGTGGGTACCTGCGTGGACAGAATCGTACGCCGGACGGCACGGGGGCGGACGTCGCGCGGGCGGCGTCGGCGTACCTGGCGCGGTGGAACGACCAGCGGCTCGTCCTGCTTGGCTATTCGCGGGGCGCCGATCTGCTTCCCTTCGTCGCCGCTCGACTGCCCGCATCGCTGCGGTCGCAGCTCGTGCTCGTCGGGATGCTCGCGCTGCAGGAGCGGGCCAGCTTCCACTATCGGTTCTCCGATCTCTGGGCGACGCACAGCCGGCCGTCGGACATCCCCATTCGGCCGGAGCTCGAGCGGCTGCGCGGGGTGAACATGATGTGCGTCTACGGCCACGACGAGGACGAGTCGCTCTGCCGCAAGGTGGACACCACGCTCGTGCACCCCGAGGTGCGGCCGGGCAAGCATCACTTCGACGGGGACTACCACGCGATCGTCTCGTTGATCCTCGCGCGGCTCGAGGTCGGCATGAACCGGCGTCGATGATCGCGATCCGCGAGCGGGCGCGACGCGACTGGGCCGAGGCGGCGCCGGTGGAGCGCGTCGCGGTCGTGCTGCTGGGAGTGATCGCCTTCGTGATCAGAGTCGCGCATCTGCGCCAGACGATGCGGCACGACGAAGCGTACACCTTCCTCCACTACGCGAGGGCGCCACTCTCGGTGGCGCTCAGCGACTACACGTATCCCAACAACCACCTCTTCCACACGCTGCTCGTGTGGATCTCGACGCGCGTGTTCGGCAGCTCCGAGGTGGCGATCCGCCTGCCGGCATTCGTGTTCGGCCTGCTCATCGTGCCGGCGACCTACCGGCTAGCGCTCCGCTTCGCCGATCGCGGCGCGAGCCTGCTGGCGATGGCGCTCGCCGCGGTGTGGCCCGCGCTCATCCTCTATTCCACCAACGCGCGCGGCTACTCGTTCGTCACCTTCACCTTCATCGTGATGCTGCTCCTCGGCGACGAGATCGTCGAGCGCGACACACGGGTGCGATGGGTGGCGCTGGCGCTGCTGTTCGCGCTCGGGATGTACACCGCGCCGTTCATGCTCTACGCGGGAGGCGGCGTGCTGGTGTGGATCATGGCGGAGAAGGCGCGGCGCGACGGGTTCGCCGCAGCGCGCGCCCTGCTGCCCGGCGTCGTGGGCAGCGCGATCCTCACGGCGGCGCTCACCGTGCTCGTGAACGTGCCGGCGGTGAATCGCAGCGGGCTGGCTTCGCTCGTATCGAACAAGTACGTCACCGCGCTCGGGCCGCGCGAGTTCGTCGCGGCTCTGCCGGCGTTCGTCGGCTGGCTGAAGGAATCGCTCGCGCTGGGCGTTCCGCTGCCGCTGCTCGGCGCACTCGTCGCGTGCGCGGCCGCCGGGCTGCTGATGCCGCGTGCGGAACGCGGCCGGCGGTTGGTGGTGGCGTGCTCGGTGCTCGGCTGGTGCGCGCTCGTGCTGGTGGGGACGCGACGCCCCCCGCCGGCGCGCGTGCTGCTCTTCCTGGTGCCGCTGTTCTGCGTCTTCGCGGGGCGCGGACTCGCGCTCGCCGTCGCGTGGGCCGTGCGGCGCACGCCGACCCGCGCGGCCGTCGCGTGCGCGGTGGCCGCGCTCCTGTTCGCGATCGCGTTCGGCGTGAGCGTCGTGGAGCGGCGCGTCGTGTTCCGCACGCCGGAGACGGGGACACTCGCCGATGCGCCACTGATCGCACGCTACCTGCTCGGCGAGCTGCGCACGGGCGATCGCGTCGTCGTGATGAACCCGTCGGATCCGCCGCTCGACTACTATCTGTTGCGCCGGCGCGGCCCGTCGCTGGCCGAGATCAATGCGCGTGCGGGCTCGGGACGAGTCTTCGTCGTCGTGAACCCGAAGCACCTGCAGACGCTCGCCGCGGTGGAGGCGGAGGCGCCCGACGTCCGGTGGTCGGCGCTCGTGCCGGACGGACCGCCGGTGGAGTTCCAGCCGGAGACCGTGTACCGGTTCAGGGCGCGGTGATGCGGTGATGCGGGGATGCGAAACAGCGCTGGCGAGCGGGGCCGTGGCGAGCCAGCTGGTCCGGAGGATGCTATACCCAGCGCGGACGAGCGACGCATGTAACATGCGCCTCTTGTCCCACGCACGGCGCCGCCGGGCGTGACTACTCGAACGGAGCTCTACCATGACACGACTTCAACGCGCTCCGCGCGCGCTCTGCGTCGGCCTGCTCGCCGCCGCGTTTGCCACCGTCAGCGGCGCCTGGATGTCCGCGAAGCCACTCGCCGTGCACGCAGCGTCGCGCATGGCGGCGATCGTTCATCTCACGGAGCTCAACATCCGCGACCCGAAGGACGCGAACGTGAGCGTCATCGTCTACGCGAGTGGCCCGGGTGCACGGGTCGCCGTGGGAACGGGGGAGCTCGCGCCGCTCACCGACACGCTTCGCCTCACGGCGCTGGAGCCGATCACGGCGGACGTGTCCGAGAGCGACGTGCACATCCGCCTGCTGAGCACTGGACGGTTGAAGGTCGGCGGGGCCGTGCAGGGGGGCCGCGCGATCCATCTCACCGCGACAGGCCGACACATCGTGCTGCTCAAGGGCGGGACGGGGGCGGACACGATCACGGATCCGGAATAGCCCGGACGCGCTGACCACGAATGTGAAGGCGCCCGCTCACCATGGTGAGCGGGCGCCTTCGTGCGCTCCATCCTGCGCCCGTGGCGCCGCACCCGCGGATGGCTACGGCTTTGCCGGAGCGCCCGCGCTCGTGGCCGGAGCCCCCGTGCTCACCGGGGTGGCGGAGGCACCGGCGGCGTGCTCGATCGTTCTGAGTGCCGTCAGCTCCGCCTGGTGCTGTCGCAGGAACTCCGCGTTGGCGGGAAGCGCGGGGGTCGGCGGCGCCGCCTTCGGGTTCCCCATGAATCGCTCGGCCTGCGCGACCGCGATCGACGCGACGAAGTAATCCTTGGCCGACATGCCCGCGGACACGATCGCGTTGTTGATCACCGGATTGTCCTCGAGGCGCTTGCGGCCCGCGTTCATGGTGGTCGTGGCGGTGTTCACGCCGGCGTCGCTGACCTGCTTGTCGAACATCGCCTGCACGGCGGGGTCACGGCGACGCAGCGCGACGAGGCTGTCGCTCGCGGCGATGAACTTTCTGAAGTTGTCGTCCGTGAGCTTGTACTCCGTCGCACGCTCGACACTTTTCTCGTCGGTCGGCGTGATCTGCGCCGTGCCGCCGGCGATCGGTGTCGCGGCGTTCGACATGCTGGTGTCGATCGCACCAGCCGCCGCCCCGACGTTGCCGGCCGCCGAGTCGGTGGTTTTGTTCTCTGAACGACTGCAGGCGCCCAGCGCGGCGCCGAGGGCGATCGCGGCAGCCGTCCGGCGCGCAACTTCGACGTTCACGACTCGCATGCTCTCTCCCAGGATGAAGTCCACGAGGACGGGTCGCACACGACGTGCCGCCAAGCGAGTCCGCGGAGCGCGCTCGTGATCGGGCGCACAGTCCGGTCCATCGTCGCGCTGCTCGTGCTGGCGGGAGGGCTGTTCGTCGGTGCGCGGGCGATCGGTCCGGCGCCGGCGCTCGGACCATTTCTCGAGCCGGCGCACGGGGTGTGGTCGCTGGCGCGGAGCTCGACGATGCCGGCGCGCGCCGAGGGGCGCGTTCCCGGGCTGCGCGATTCGGTCCAGGTCGTGTACGACGACCGCGCCGTACCGCACGTCTTCGCAAACAGTGAAGAGGACGCCTACCGTGCACTCGGCTTCGTCGTGGCGCGCGATCGTCTGTTCCAGCTCTACGTGCAGACGCTCGCGGCGTCGGGACGGCTCACGGAGATCGCCGGTGTACGGGCGCTTCCGCTCGATCGCGAGATGCGACAGCTCGGCCTGCCGCGCGCCGCGGAGAGGACGGTGGCGCGAATGAGCGACACGAGCGCGATGGGCCGCGCCGCGCGTGCCTACGCCGACGGGATCAACGCATACGTGAGATCGATGCCGGCGAGCGCGCTACCGCTCGAGTTCCGGTTGCTCGGCATCGAGCCGGCGGAGTGGCGGCCAGTCGACGCCTACTATCTACAGAACCGGATGGGGTGGACGCTGGCGAACATCGCCAACGAGCGGGATCGCGCCGTCGCCGCGGCGCGCGTGGGGCGCGAGGCGGCCATCGCGCTGTTCCCCGACGACTCACCGATCCAGGAGCCGATCCAGCCGAACGGCCAGCACGCGCCGCGCCTCGACTTCCAGCGACTGCCCGGTCCGGGCGCGCCGGACAGCGCGAGCATGCTCGTCGCCGACGCGGCCGACGCGTTCGCTCCATCGGCGCGCGCCGCCGAGCGCGTGCCGGGCGAGCCGGCCACGAGGTCGCTGGCGAGCAACAACTGGGCGGTGTCGTCGTCCCGCTCCGCCACGGGACACGTGCTCCTCGCGGGAGATCCCCACCTCGATCTGACCCTGCCATCCATCTGGTACGAGGCACATCTCGTCGTTCCGGGTGCGCTGGACGTCTATGGCGTGACGATCCCCGGGCTGCCGCCGGTGGTGATCGGCTTCAATCGCGACGTGGCGTGGACGTTCACCAACACGGGCGCCGACGTGATGGACGTCTACGTCGAGCAGGTGGACGACACGCGCCACCCCACGCGCTATCGACTCGATGGTGCCTGGCGTGCGCTCGAGCGGCGGATCGAGGTGTATCGCGGCCGGCACGGCGAGACGATCGCCGTCGACACGATGTACTACACGCATCGCGGTCCGCTCCAGCAGGTGCGGGGACGCTGGATCTCGCTGCGCTGGACGGTGCTCGAGGGGGGACGCGAAGGCGACGGCTTCATCGCCGGCTCGCACGCGCGCACCGCACGGGAGTTCGAGGATGCGATGGCGGCGTCCTATCAGGCGCCCGCGCAGAACATGCTCGCCGCCGACCGCGGCGGGCACATCGCCATCCGCTCGACGGGCCGGTATCCCATCCGGCCGGGAACGGGGACTGGCAGCATGCTGTTCGACGGGACGACGAGCGCGAGCGACTGGAAGGGCGACGCCCTGATCAGCGATTGGCCGCAGGCGTTCGATCCCGCGCAGGGCTACCTCGCCTCCGCCAACCAGCAGCCGATCGATCCGCGCGCCGCGCACATCTGGTTCGGTGGAAGCTGGGATCCGTGGCGCGCGCTCCGCATCAACGAGCTGCTGCGCGCGGACAGCGCGGTGACGGTGGACAAGATGCGACAGTTCCAGACCGATCCCGGCAGCGCGCGCGCCGATCTGTTCGTGCCGTTCTTCGTGCGCGCCGCGCAGCGTGTCGCGGCCCGCGGCACGGGCGCGAACCCCGCCGTGCTGGACGAGGCGGCACGCGTGCTG
>Ga0308175_100002261_pt1 | contig 13132 bp, 18 predicted proteins | sample PhyCR1_3_FD_203893 | JGI IMG/M metagenome (GOLD analysis project Ga0308175, IMG submission 203893) | Soil microbial communities from UC Gill Tract Community Farm, Albany, California, United States - DLSLS.C.R1 | ecosystem: Environmental > Terrestrial > Soil > Agricultural land | place: USA...
CTCGCCCATCACCACCGTCGTCGGCATCGTGATCCGGGAGAGGTCCGGCTCCAAGCCGGCCGAGTCGGGCTCGGACGCGAGCTGCAGGCGGAACGCGCGCTCCTGCATCTCCGCGACGAGCTCGCGCACCTCCGGCTGGGCTGAGCCGACCCACAGCTCGACGTTCAGCCTCACCGCCTCGTCGAGGCGGTCGGCCTCGATCGCGGCGTTCTCCGCGGCGAAGAACTCGCGCATCCGCTCCGAGAAATCGTGGTCGGGCAGCGGGGCGTCGAGCACCATGAGCCGCTCGACGCGGTCGGGATGCGCGGCGGCGAACGCCAGCGCCACGAGCCCGCCGAACGACGCGCCGACCAGGACGCACGAGTCGATCTTCAGAGCGTCGAGCAGCGCGCGCAGGTCGTCGACGTCAGAGCACTCGCCGGGCCCGTAGGTCGTCTCGCCATGCCCGCGCATGTCGTAGCGCACGACCGTGAACCGGTGGTCGAGCAGCCCCACCAGGGGCTCCCACATGCGCATGTCGGCGATGCCGGCATGGACCAGCACGATCGCCGGACCGTGGCCGTCCACGCGGTATGCGAGCTGCGCTCCCCCGACCTCAAGCGTTGGCATCGCGCCACGCCTTCACGCCGGCCCCGGCGATCTGCCAGAAACCATAGGTCCCGTCCTGGAGCAGCTCGCGCGAGGCCTCGGCGACCGCGCCCATCGCCACGAACGCGAAGCCGCCGCCGATCGAGATCCGGGCGACGCCGGCCTGCGCCAGCTCCGCGACCGGCGGCGCGCCCGGGAGGGCGAGCACGTTCACGGGCCGGTCGACCGACGCGACCACCTCGCGGATCTGCTCGAGGGTCTTGAGCCCCGGCGCGTACAGGACGTCCGCGCCCGCCTCCTGGAAGGACTGCAGCCGCGCGATCGTGTCGGCCAGGTCGTCGCGCCCGCGGATGTGGTTCTCCGCGCGCGCGGTGAGCACGAGGCTCGCGTCGCCGCCGTGCGCGGCCTGCGCCGCCGCGGCGACCCGCTCGGCAGCATGCTCGCGCTCGTAGATCTCCTCGCCTGACCAGTCCTCGATCGAGCAGCCCGCGAGCCCGGTGCCCGCTGCCAGGCGGACCGTCTCCGCCACGCCGTCGGCGTCGTCGGCGAACCCGTTCTCGAGGTCGGCGGAGACCGGGACGCCGGCCGCCGCGGCGATCGTGCGCGAGTGCTCGATCGCCTCGTCGCGGCTGACGGACCCGTCGAGCCTGCCGAGGGTCGCGGCGAAGCCGCTGCTCGTCGTTGCGAGGGCCTTGAAGCCCAGCGACGCGAGCAGCTTCGCCGACCCCGCATCCCAGGGATTGGGCATCAGCAGCGGCGTGCCGGGTACGTGCAGCTGCGCAAATGTGGTCATGCACCCATGATCGTGAAAGAGTTCGCCCACACGGTCAAACCGATCGGAGGGAGAGACGGATGGCGGACAGCGTCTACCGGGTCACCGAGGTCATCGGTGTGAGCAGCGAGTCGTGGGAGGCGGCTGCGCGCAGCGCGGTCGAGACCGCCGGCAAGAGCATTCGCGACCTTCGTGTCGCCGAGGTTCTGCGAGAGGACGTCACGATCGAGAACGGAGCCATCACCGGCTACCGCGTCCGGCTGGGCATCTCGTTCAAGTACGAGAGCGGAGACTGAAGCTAGCGCTCGCGCACTGCCACGAACGCGAGGAGGCTCTCGTGGTCCTCGTGGCAGGCCGGGCAGCCCACCAGGTGTGCGCGCATGCCCGGCAGCGTCGCGTCGGCGTCGTCACCGTGCACCTCGAGGTCGACGTACTGGTCGAGCAGCTCGAAGCACTCCTCGCAGGTGACCTCGGGCTCGCCCGGGCCGAGGAGCCGCTCCACGAGCACTCGCTTGTCGTTCGGCGTGGTCATTGCAGCAGCCCCTCCTCCTCCAGCTCGGCGCGCAGCTTGCGCCGGGCATCGTGCAACGTCTTGTAGAGCGCGCCGCGCGTCGTGTCCAGTCGCTCGGCGAGCACGTCGACCGGCACGCCGTCGAGCGCCAGCGCGGTCAGGACGTGCCGTTGATGGTCGGTGAGACAGCGCGGGACCGCCTCGGCGATCGCGGCGAGCAGCTCGCCGGTCGCCAGGCTGTCGTCGGCGCTGCGACCCTGCGCCGCCATCCGCGTCCAGGCCTCGTCGTCGATCGTCACCTCATGGCCCTGCCAGGCGCGGCGGCGGGCCTTCACGGCGGCTTCGAGCAGCACGAACTTGTACGCCCACGTCGTGAACCGGCTGCGCCCCTGGAACGTGTCCAACTTGGCGAGGATCGCGACGAGCGCGTCGTCGGCCGCCTGTGTGGCGAGATCGTCGACGTCCGAGCTGCGCCGGCGCGACACCTCGAACCGCGCGGCACGCAGCAGCAGGGCGTGCAGGCGCGTCGCCGCCTCCTCGCGGGTGGCGGGATCGCGCAGCTCGCGCAGCCAGGTCTGGGACTCGTCGGTGACCACCCGCATGCGCGGGCGACCATAGCGGCGGGGAGCCTGGGTGGGCATCGCGAGTGCGGCCATCTGGGTGTTAGTGACGACCGCGCGAGAGTTCTTACCTCGCCGCGTAGAGTCAGCGCTCGGATGGACGCGATCGTCCTCGACGGCGCCACGCTGGTCCCCGCCGCGGTGGCCCGGATCGCGCGCCTGCGCGCGCCGGTCGAGCTCTCGCCGCAGGCGCGGGAGCGCAACGACGCGGCCCGCCGCGCCGTCGAGGCGGTGCTGGCGCGCGGCGACGAGCTGTACGGCGCCAGCACCGGCGTCGGCCCGCTGCGCGGCCATCACGTGGATGCGGCCGACCGCGCCGAGCACCAGATCGGCCTGCTGCGCAGCCATGCATGCGGGGCCGGGCGCGAGCTCCCCGACGAGCTCGTTCGCGCGGCGATGGCCACGCGCGCCAACCAGCTCGGCGCCGGCGGCGCCGGCGTGTCGGCGGAGCTGCTCGAGGCGCTCGTCGGCGCGCTGAACGCCGGCATCGTCCCGCGCACGCGCGAGCTGGGCTCGCTGGGCACGGGCGACCTGACGGCGCTGGCCGACATCGCGCTGGCGCTGCTGGGCGAAGGCGAATACGGCGCGCGGCTCGCCGCCGCCGGCATCTCGCCGGGGCGCCTGGGTGCCCGCGACGGGCTGGCGTTCATGAGCAGCAACGCGGTGACGATCGCCCACGCGGCGCTGCTTGTCGCCGACGCCCGCGCGCTGCTCGATACGTGGCTGACGGTCGCGGCGCTCTCATTCGAGGCGGCCGGCGCCGATCCGGTCGTGCTGGACCCGCGCGTGCACGCGGGCCGCCACCTGCCGGGTCAGGTCGCCGTCGCCGCTCGCATGTACGAGCTGCTCTCCGGCCCGGACGGGCGCCCGCGCGAGCCGACGACCACGCTCATCCAGGACCCCTACCCGTTCCGCGCGCTGCCGCAGGTCGACGGTGTGGCGCACGAAGCGCTGAGCGCGCTGGACCAGGTCGTCACGCACGAGCTGAACTTCGCGGGCGAGAACGCGCTGATCGTCGCCGGCGACGAGGTCGCGCTGGCCAACGGCAACCCGCACGCGGCGGTTCTCGCCAACGCGATCGACGGCCTGCGCACCGCGCTCGCACAGTCGGCGGCGCTGATCGCCGCGCGCGTCAGCGCGCTGCTGGACACGAGCCTGACCGGGCTGCCGGCGTTTCTCGCGCTGAACCCGGGGCCAGACTCGGGCGCGCTGATCCTCGAGTACACGGCTCACGCCGCGGCCGCGGAGGTGCGCTCGCTCGTCACGCCGGTCGCCGCCCAGACGGTCTCCGTCGCCCGCGGCGTGGAGTCGCACGCCAGCCTCGCCCCCATTGCCGCGCGCCGCGCGCACGAGGCGCTCGACTCGCTGCGCGTGCTGGTCGCCGTCGAGCTCGTCGCGGCCGTGCGCGCGCTGCGCCTGGCCGGCCACGAGCCGGTCGGCGCCGGCGCGCGGCCCCTCTACGACCGCGCGGCCGCCGAGCTTTCCGCGGACATGCGCGACCGCCCGCTCGCGCCGGACATCGAAGCGGCGCGGGCGCTGATCGCCTAGCGGCCGAAGAGGCTGACGAAGCGCCGCGCGCGGGTGGGCAGCTCGCCGAGCAGCTCGCGCACGTCGGCGAGGCCGGCGCGCAGCTCGGGGTCGCCGACCTCGACGGGGAGCATCGAGTCCTGCAGCGTGGACAGCGCGACGTCGGCCGCGCCGACCGCCTCGACGGCGGCGTCGAGGAAGCCCTTCACGCCCTGCGAGGCGTGGCCGGCAGGCGGCGGCGCGAACGAGCGGCCGGGCAATGTGTGGCGTTCGGCGAAGCCCGTGTGCGCCCGGCGCGCGCGGCCATAGGCGAGCTGCACCGGGCGGAACAGCTCCTCCTCGAGGCGGTCGGCGCTCTGCTCGTCCAGCTGCTCGTAGGCGGCGCCGATCGCGGAGAGCGCGACGCCGATGTGCTCCGTGGCCTCGGCGATCGAATCGAGGAGGTCCTGACGTGCTTCCGCAGTGGCGTAGGCCATACGCTCACCCTAGATGGTCACCGAGACCCTCAAGCATCGGATCGTCCAGGCGCCGTTGGCCGGCGGACCGTCGACCGTGGAGCTCGCGCGCGCGGTCGGAGACGCCGGCGGCCTCGGCTTCCTCGCGGCCGGCTATCTGAAGCCGGACGCGCTGCGAGATCAGGTTCGCGAGCTGCGCGCCGCCACCGGCGCGCCGTTCGGCGTCAACGTGTTCGTGCCCGGCCCGGTCACGGGCGACCCGGATGCCCTCGCCGCCTACCTGGAGACGCTCGACGGGCCGGGCGAGCCGCGCCACGACGACGACGCCTGGAGCGAGAAGCTCGCGATCCTGCTCGCGGAGCGCCCGGCGGTCGCGTCGTTCACGTTCGGCTGCCCGCCGCCCGGGGACGTGTCGGACCTACGGCGCGCGGGCGTGGAGGTCTGGGTGACGGTGACCGGTGCCGCGGAGGCGCGGCAGGCCGAGGCGGCCGGCGCGGCCGCGCTCGTCGTCCAGGGCGCCGAGGCCGGCGGGCACCGCGGCGGCTTCGAGGACACGACCGAGCCGATCGGGCTGCTGGCGCTACTGCGCCTCGTCGCCGGCGCCACGCGTCTGCCGCTGATCGCCACCGGCGGCCTGATGGACGCGCAGAGCGTCGCGGCCGCGCGTGCCGCCGGCGCCGTCGCCGCGCAGGCGGGCACGGCGTTCATGCTCGCGCCCGAGGCCGGGACGCACGCGGCCCACCGCGAGCGCCTGGGCACCGAAGCGCCGACCGCCCTGACGCGCGCGTTCACCGGCCGCCTCGCCCGCGGGATCGTGAACGGCTTCATGGGCGACCATCCGGACGCGCCGCGCGCCTACCCCGAGATCCACCACGCGACGGCGCCGATCCGCGCCGCCGCCCGCAAGCGCGGCGACGCCGACGGCTTCAACCTCTGGGCTGGCCAGGCCCACGCACTGGCGCGCGAGCGGCCCGCCGGCGAGATCGTCCGCGCGCTCTCGCGGCCGGACTAGGTCGCGGCCGCCCTCGCGAACATCTCCAGCCCGCCCCGCCAGCCGTTCGGCGAGCCGACCGCGTCGCGCATCGCCTCCCAGCCGTCGCCGTGGCGCTCGAGGTGGCGATGCTCGAGCTCGACCCGCGTGCGGTCGGCGGTCTCCGGGATGAAGCGGACCTCGAACTCGCTCGCCTTCGCGTGATCGAGCTCGTGCTTCCACCCCAGCGTGATGTCCCAGCTGACCACGATGCGGTTCGGCCGGTCGAACTCGAGCACGCGGCCCCAGTCGGACTCGCTGCCGTCGACGCCGATCCCATAGGCGCGTCCGCCCGCTCGCGGCTCGAGCACCATCTCCTTCAGCTCGGCCTCGCCGATCGTGTGCTCGCGCGGCCACCACGTGTCGATGCCGTCGGTGAAGACCGTGAACGCGCGCTCCTGCGGCGCGTCGACCAGCACCGTCGCGCGGGCGGTCGTGTCTGCTGCCTGCGTCGTCATGAGACCTCCTCGTGTCCGTTGCGCTCCTCGGCCGCCTGCTTGAAGGCGCCGAGCGCGTGGGTCCAGAACCTTTCGAAATAGGCGCGAAGCTCCGCCACCCCGTCCGGGTCCAGGCTGTAGATGCGGCGATTGCCCGCCTGGCGATCGATGACCAGCCCGGCGTCCTTGAGCACCTTCAGGTGCTGGGAGACCGCGGGACGGCTGACCGGCATCCCGTCCGCGAGCGCGCCGACGGACAACGGCCCCGCCGCCAGGTGCTCGAAGATCGCGCGCCGCGTCGGGTCGCCCAGGGCCGTCATGGAATCGGCAACTGCGTTAGCCATCGCTTACCGTAAGTTATGACTTACCGATCGCTGTTTGTCAAGATGCAGACGCGACCGATGAGTTCCGCCCACTCCGCCGGTCAAAGAGCCATGAACGCGAATCAGACCACCGATCGCTCCCGCTGGACCGCCCTCTACGTGCTGTGCGCCGGCATGCTCATGATCGTGCTCGACGTCACGATCGTGAACGTCGCGCTGCCGTCGATCCAGGACGACCTGGGCTTCTCGTCCTCGAGCCTGGCATGGGTCGTCAACGCCTACCTCATCGCCTTCGGCGGCCTGCTGCTGCTCGCGGGGCGGCTCGGCGACCTGATCGGGCGCCGCACGATGTTCCTGGCCGGCCTGGCCGTATTCACGACCGCCTCGCTGCTCTGCGGGCTCGCCGAGAGCCAGGGCATGCTGGTCGGCGCGCGCTTCGTCCAGGGCGTCGGCGGCGCGATGACCTCCGCGGTCGTGCTCGGGATGATCGTCACGATGTTCCCCGAGCCGCGCGACCAGGCGAAGGCGATCGGCGTGTTCGCGTTCGTCGCCTCGGCCGGCGGCGCCGTCGGCCTGCTGGCCGGCGGCATCCTCACGCAGTCGATCAACTGGCACTGGATCTTCTTCGTCAACCTGCCGATCGGGTTGGCGACCGCGCTGTACACGCGCCGCCTCGTCGAGCGCGACGCCGGCATCGGCCTGTCCGCCGGCGCGGATGTCCCCGGCGCGGTGCTGATCACCAGCGCACTGATGCTCGGCGTCTACACGATCGTCAAGCCCGCCGCCGAGGACGGCTGGGGCTCCGGGCAGGCGCTGGCGCTCGGCGCCGTGTCGCTGGCCCTGCTGGTCGCCTTCATCGCCCGCGAGGCGAAGGCGCGCACGCCGCTGGTGCCGCTGCGCATCTTCCGCTCGCGCAACGTGACCGGCGCCAACCTGATCCAGGTGCTCAGCGTCGCCGGCATGTTCGGGGTGTTCTTCCTGGGCTCGCTGTACCTGCAGCGCATCGAGCACTACGACGCGCTGGAGATCGGCTTCGCGTTCCTGCCGGTCACGCTGATCATGGGCACGCTTTCCGTCCGCTACACAGAGCGGCTCGTCATGCGCTTCGGCGCGCGCACGTGCCTGTTCCCGGGGCTGGCGATGATCGCCGCGGCGCTCGTGTACTTCACGCGCGTCCCGGTCGACGGCAACTACTTCCGCGACGTCTTCCCGGTGATGGTGCTGCTGGGCGCCGGCGCGGGCACCTGCTTCCCGGCCCTGATGACGCTCGCGATGTCCGGCGCGACGCCCAGCGACGCGGGGCTGGCGTCGGGCCTGGTGAACACGGGCGCGCAGGCCGGCGGCGCGCTGGGCCTGGCGATCCTCGCCACGTTCTCCGCGTCGCGCAGCGACCACCTGCTGGCGCACGGGAGCTCGCACGCGGCCGCGCTGACCGGCGGCTATCACGTGGCCTTCTGGATCGCGGCCGGCCTGATCGTCGCCTCGATGCTCGTCGCGCTGCTCGTGGTCGAGGCGCCGGAGAAGGCGGCCGCCCACGCCGCGGCCGAGGCCGAGATGGGCTGCGCCGAGGCCGCGTAGCCTCGGCGCGTGGCTACTTCCAGTCGATGTTCGACTTGCCGCTCTTGGAGTCGAACGCGACCCAGCGCATGCCGGTGATGGAGCCGCCACCCGGGATCAGGTAGGCCAGGCACGCCTTGTAGGACTCGCCGGGCTTGAGGCTCTTGGCGTCGCCGTTGTCGCAGCGGTCGAAGGTGCCGAAGAAGATGATGTCGGTCTGCTCCTGGCCGCGGTCGTCGACGCCGTCGATGTACGACGCGGGGTTCGTCCCGCTCAGGTCGCCCTTGCCGACGTTCTTGACGAGCATGCTCACGTAGTAGGGCGTCGAGGTCTTCTGCTTGCCCTCGAGCTTGATGTTCTTGAAGTCGTCGAGCGTGCCCTTCTCGATCTTCTGCGGCGTCACCTCGATCCGGCTCTTCTTGTGGTTCGAGGAGTCGTCGTAGGCGATCACCGCCTTCTCGCCGATCTTCAGTGTGGTCCCCAACGGAGTCAGGCCGCCGGCGGACTGCGACGGAGCCTCCGTGGTGGCGGCCGCCTCGGTGGTCGCCGCGGCGGTCGAGGTCGTTTGTGCGGCTGGCGCCGGTGCCTTTTCGGTCACCGTCTTGGTCGAGCCGCCGCAGCCCCCCAGCGCCAGGACCCCGATCGTCACCACGAATCGCGTACGGATCATGGCGAAGCACTATCCGATCGGCGGGGTCCAGGGCAAGCCCGAGTAAGAAGATCCGCCCTCCGGACGCAAAGCCGGCCATGAGTACGCACGCCCACACCACGCCCAACGCCGGCGCCCTTCCCACCACCGACGCCCTGCGCCACCCGGTTCAGCAGTCGTTCCTGCTACTGCGGGTCGCGTTCACCGTCGCGCCGATCCTGTTCGGGATCGACAAGTTCGCCGAGGTCATGACGCACTGGACCAAGTACCTCGCCTCCGAGTACAACGACATCATCCCCGGGACGGCCTCCCAGGCGATGCACGCCGTCGGCATCGTCGAGATCGCGGCCGGCCTGCTCGTGGCGGTCCGGCCGCGGATCGGCGCCTACGTCGTCGCCGCCTGGCTGGCGGGCATCATCCTCGACCTCCTGCTCGTCGGCGGCTACGGCGACGTCGCGCTACGCGACTTCGGCCTGCTGCTCGCCGCCCTCACACTGGGCCGGCTTGCGACGGCGAGCGAGCGCGGTCAGCTGCCGTCCTGACGCGTGGTGGTCGCCGCGGGAGTCCGCGTCGTCGCGGGCTCCCCGGTGGCCGTCCCCGGGCGCCGGTCGAACCGCGCCCCGCGATCGCCGTAGGCGGTGTCGCCGACCGCGCGCTCGCGGCGCTGGCGCGGCGAGAACACGTTGAGCAGCAGGATGGCGGCGGCGATGCCCCAGCCGAGCTCCGTCCAGCCGTTGGCGGCGGCGAGGCCGAGCACGTCGCCGTCGACGAGCGCGATGATCGCGCAGGCGCCCAGCGCGCAGCCGACGATCAGCGACATCAGCTTCGCCAGGTGGTGCTGCGCCGCGCCGAACAGCAGCAGGCCGCCGGCCGTGATCGTGAAGAAGTTCGTCCAGCCGTTGACCTCGGGGCCCAGCCAGGACTTCCCGGTCGGATCGCCGTGCGGGAAGCTCGACGATGCGTGCGGGAAGAACGAGTTCGTCAGCAGGCCCGTGAGCCCGTAGGCCAGCAGGATCGACCCGATGATCAGGTTCGGGCCCTTCGCGTATGAGCGCCCGTGCTCGACGATGACATCGCGATCGGTGTCCGTATCGTCTTCCACGGCGCGACGGCGTCGGCGCAGCAGCATCGTTTCAGCCTCCTGAGATGGTTGGCTCAAGGCTTCCCTGCGCGTGCGGGCGGCCAAACGCCCGGAGGAGTAGCTTCGAGCCATGCCTGACTTCGACACGCCCACGGAACTGGTCCACAATCGCGGCCCCATCGAGGATCCGGCGGCGTTCGCCCGGGACGCGGGCGTCAGGTCGTGGCTCTACCTCTGCGGCGAGGAGTTCGCGGCGATGGACGGCGGGATGTCCTACGCCGACGTGCAGGCCGCGGTGCCCGAGTCGGCCAACGTCGTCTCCGACCCGCCGCGCGAGATGACGATGGACCTGGCGCGGCGGCAGATCGCCGCGCTCGACGACCTGCCGCGGCCGACCGCCGTCACGTGCCGCGCCGGCCCGCGCTCCAGCGCGCTGGTCTACCTCTACTCGGGGCTGAGGTCCGGCGCCGGCGCCGACGACGTCATCGCGCGCGCCGAGGCCGACGGGGCGCCGTTCGCGTCCAACGACGCGCTCAAGGAGTGGGTGCGCCAGGGCATGGCCGAGCTCGGTGTCAGCCGGCCCTGATCCCTGGGAAGAGGCCCGCCGCCGCACGCGCGAGCAGGTCCAGGAGGTCTTCGCGCAGCACGCGCCGCGTGCGACCGAGCGCGTCTGCGCGTTCTGCGGCCACCACGCCGTCACGCACTGGGAGCACTGCTCCGCCTGCGGCCGCTCGTACTTCGACCGCCCGCCGCGCCTGAGCCGGCGCGCGCGGCGCGGGCTGCTGGCCGGCGGCGGCGTCGCCCTCGCGGCGCTCGCCGCATGGGCGATCCCGGGCCTCGTCGACTTCAGCGACAAGAACGCCGCGGCCACCCGGCGCAGCGGCGCGGCGTTCGTCGCCGCGGAGCGCGCCCGCATGAAGGCCGAGCAGCGGCCCCACCACGGCAGCGCGGTGAGCCTGCGCCCGGCGAAGGGCGCCGGCGCGGCCGCGCGCGTTCAGGCGCGACGGCAGCTCGTGGACCGCCTGGAGCGCTCGATCACGACCGACGCCCGCACCCGCGTCCAGCAGGGCCTGCTGAGCGGCAGCGTGCCCTCCCACACCGACTGCCTGCCGCTGGTGCGCAACCAGCGCGCCGGCGACCAGGACGACCTCTCCAAGACGACCGGGCGCTGGTCCTGCGTCGCGGTCCAGCGCGACGTCACGCGCGCGGGCAAGCGCCTGGGCCTGTTCGGCCTCCCGTTCGTCGCGAGCGCCGACTTCGAGCGCTTCACCTACGTCTGGTGCAAGGACAACCCGGCCGCGAACGCATCCGAGACCGGACCGACCTTCGTGCGCCTGTCGCGCGCATGCCTCGCTTCGAAGGGCAGGGCATTCGGGACCGGCTATCTCGAGACGCCCTAGAGGCTGCGAGCGGCCGTGACCGAGTAGACGGGCGGCAGGCGCAGCGCGGCCTCGAACCAGCTGGCGCCTGCGTCGCCCGAGCCGAAGATCTCGCCGGAGGTGGTGCCGAAGTACAGCTCCATGCCAGGGCCCTCCCCGAGCTGGTCGAAGGCGAGTCGCAGCACCGTCAGGTAGGCGTCCTGCTGCGGCAGCCCCTCGCCGCGCGGCGCCCAGCTGCCCCCGCCGTCGCGGGTCTCGTAGACCGAGACGCGACCGTCGGGGGTGACGCGGTCCGTGTCGGCCTTCAACGGGATCACGTAGGCGCTGTCGGGGTCGGCCGGGTCGACAGCGAGCGGGAACCCGAAATCGGACGGCAGGCCTTCCGCGATGTCGGTCCAGGTCCGTCCCGCGTCATCGGAGCGATAGACGCCGCCGTGGAACTGCATGAACATCCGCTCGGGCCGGCCGGGGGCGCGCTCCAGGTGGTGCACGCAGAGGCCAACCTCCTCGGGCGGCGTGTCCTCGGGCAGGTAGCGCGGCACGATCCCGCCGTTGCCCCGTTGCCACGAGCTGCCGCCGTCCTCGGACAGCCAGACGCCCGCCGCGGAGACGGCGACCGCGAGCCGCTGCGGATCGCCCGGCCACGTCGCGATCGAATGCAGGCACAGTCCGCCGCCACCCGGCTGCCACGAGCCGCGGCTGGGCTCGTGCCACAACGCCTCGTTGAGCTGCCAGCTCTCACCGCCGTCGCGGCTCTCGAACAGCACGCCGGGGTCGCCGCCCGCGTAGAGGAGCCCGTCGGCCTCGCCGGGGACGATCAGCCAGATCCGCTCCAGCGCCGCGCCGGCGTCGGCAGGCAGCGCGACCCCCTGCGCCTGCGTCCAGTCGCCGTCGTCCTTGAACCAGATCTTGGGCCCATAGAACGGCGACGTCGATGTGGCGAGCAGGCGGCCGGTCCGCGGGTCGCGGACGGCGTAGTCCACCGGTTCGCCCGCGAGCTCACGCGACGCGACCCGGAACGCGCCGCCGGGATCGCCCTCGAGCACGAACAGGCCCTTCTTGGTGGATGCGATGAGCTCCGTCATCCGCGTGTCAGCCTCCAGAGATCGCAGGGAGCACGTCGATGCGGTCGCCCGGCTGGACGGCCGTGTCCTCCTGGCCGCGCTCGCCGTTGACGAACACGTTGATGTGCCGGCGGATCGAACCTCGCTCGTCGAGGATCCAGCCCGCGACCGCCGGCTGCGCGCGCTCCAGCTCACGCAGCAGCTCGGCGACCGTGGCGCCGCCGAGCTCGTGTTCCGCGCGGTCGCCGGCCAGCCGCTTCAACGGCCCCCTCAGGCGAACGAGTGCCATATGGGCATAGACCGTACGACCCCGCGGAACTCATCGGTCGTCAGGCGGGGAGCGTGGCCGTCGCCGTGCAGGTGAGGCCGCCGGGGCCGGAGCCGCGCGCGGTCACGCGGTCGGCGCCGGGCAGGTTGCGGATCCGGCGCTCGAGCGAGAACGAGCCGCTCGGTGCGTGCGTCGTGCGATGGCCGCGGAAGACGACCTTGCCGTCGCGGACGAGCGTCACGCGCCAGCGCTTGCCGACGCGGTTCTGGTCGACCTCGAACTCGACCTGGATGGCGCCGTCGTCGGCCTTCAGCTTCAGCTTGGACGTCGCGCCGTTGCCGCAGCTGCCGGCGACGCGGACACCACGGTCACCGCCGTGCTTGGCCGCGGCACCTGCGGGCGCGAGTGCCAGCGCGGCGATTGCGGCGAGTGAGACCTGCTTGGTGGAGAACATGGCCGCAGCGTGGCGCCGCGCCGGTCCCGGTCGCAATTGGACGTTGGTCGCAGCGGTGTCAGGACCGGCCGATGCCGTGGCGCTCGGCCCACAGCGCGGCCTGCGTGCGGTCCGTGACGCCGAGCTCGCGGAAGATCCGCGTCAGGTGCGACTTCACGGTCTTCTCGCTGATCTCCAGACGCTGCGCGATCAGCTTGTTCGGCAGGCCCGCGGACAGCAGCTCCAGGACGTCGCGCTCGCGCTGCGAGAACGGCGCCAGCGGATCGGGCGCGGCGCGCGCCGTCAGGACCGTTCGCGCTGCGCGCGGGTCCAGCGGGGACTCGCCCCTTGCCGCCGCGCGGATGCCCGCGACGACATCCTCGGACGAGGCGTCCTTGAGCAGGTAGCCGACGGCTCCGGCCTCGATCGCGCCGAGGA
>Ga0308175_100002262_pt1 | contig 13129 bp, 6 predicted proteins | sample PhyCR1_3_FD_203893 | JGI IMG/M metagenome (GOLD analysis project Ga0308175, IMG submission 203893) | Soil microbial communities from UC Gill Tract Community Farm, Albany, California, United States - DLSLS.C.R1 | ecosystem: Environmental > Terrestrial > Soil > Agricultural land | place: USA...
ATCTCGACGCCCGCCTCGAGCAGGTCGACGTCGTCGCCGCCGGCCAGCGAGAGCGCGGCCTGGCCGCCGCGGAACAGCCGCGGGAAGACCTCCTTGAACGTGGTGTTGACGGCGGCGAAGGTATCCTTGAACAGCTTGCGGCTCGTCTTGTTGATCTTGTCGATCGCGCGCTGCAGCTGATCGACGGCGCGCTCGAGGTCGGTCTTCTGGGCCGACAGGAACTCGAAGCGCTGGCCGACCTCGGCGTACTCCTCGATCGCGGTCAGGTTGATGTCGCCGCCCATGCGATCGAGCAGCTCGCGCAGCTCGCTGAGCCGATCCTCGTCGATCTGCGTGACCTGGGGGCGCAGGTGATAGTCGTGCAGGATCGCGGGGACCTCGAGCTGGTAGCGCTCGCCGACCTGCTCCTCGACGACCTGCCGCGTCATCTTGATCTGACCGGCGCGCAGCTCGAGCTGGCCGACCTCGCGCGCGAGGTTGTCGGCCTGGCCGCGCAGCTCGCGCGCCGCCAGCTCGACCACGGTCAGCGCCGAGAGCCGGCCATCGTAGGCCCGCCGGCCGTCGTCGAGTGCGATGGCCTGGGCGTCGCGCTCCTCGCGCAGGACGGAGAGCTCGGCGGCGAGCTGCTCGCAACCCTCGCGCAAGGCGAGCGTCCGGCGCACGGCCTCGTCGATCTCGGTGGTGAGCCTGGTCGCGCGGGCGGCGAGATCGCCGTCCATCGCCGCGAGGCGCAGCGATGACGCCTCGGCCGCCGCGCGCTTCTCGCCGAGCTGCGCCGCCCGGATCTTGGCAAGGGTCAGCATCTGCGCGAGCTCCTCGAGCCGATCGCGATGCGTCGTGACGTCCGACAGGTGCTCGAGCTGCGCGCGCTCGAGATCGGCGATCCGGGCCTCCGCGTGCGCGCGGCGCTCGCGGGTCGCGCCCTCGTCGTCCCCGATCGTGCGGAGCCGGTCGTCGAGCTCGCGCTGCTCGGTGGCGAGCTGGCCGAGCCGGTCGCGCTGGCGCTCGAGATCGTGACGGATGCGGGCCTCGTCCTTCTCGTGGCCCATGATCGCGATCTCGCCCTCGTGGACCTGCGTGCGCAGGCCCTCGAGCGCCTTGGTCACCTGCTTGAGCTCCGTCTTCGCCGTGACCAGCCGGGTCATCGCTTCGGACAGATCGTGCTCGAGCGTGCCGACGATCTCCTCGAGATCGCGGATCTCGCGCTTCTGGGCCAGCACGCCGGAGCCCTGAGCGTCACGCGAGCCGCCCGCGACGACCCCATCGCCCTCGATGACGTCGCCTTCGAGCGTGACGAGCCGATCCGTCACACCTTGCTGGTGGAGGGCCAGCGCGCGATCGAGCCCGTCGACGACCACCGTCGCGCCGAGCAGGCGCTTGCCGACGGTCTCGTAGCCATCGGCGAACGCGACCAGATCGACCATCCGGCCCAGCACGCCCTCGCCGCCGATCGCCGCGTGCGCCGCGACCAGCTGGGTCCGATCCTCGACCTCGATCTTGCCGTACCCGCCGGACGTCGGCGGCGGCGATCGATCCGCGCCCTGGTCGAGATCTCGGCCGACGCTTCGATCGACCTCTCGCTCGACGTTCTCGGTCGGCGCGCCTTCGCCCTCGTGCGCTTCCGCGCCTGGCTCCGCGGCACCGCCGGAGGGATCACCACCAGAAGCGTCCCACGCCGGCGACATCCAGCTCGCCGCCCCACCCTCGCCCTCGAACACCGGGAGCGGCGCGTCCGGCGCCCAGACGTCGGACATCACCGGCGCAGCCGCCACCGGCACGGTTCCCTCCGACAGGGCGCCCTCGGATGGCACACCGGACGAGCTCCCCGCCGGCGGTCGGTATGACCTGGCCTCGGCGAGCGGCACGAACGCGCTACGGCCGCCGCCTCCGCGCTTGAGGAACCCGATCGCCGCCAGGCCCACCTCGGGCTCGCTCACCAGGACCCCGCCGAGCCGATCGCCCAGCGCGGCCTCGACCGCAACCTCGAGGACCTCGGGGGCGCGCACCACGTCGGCGACGACGCCGTGGATCGCGGCGGTGTCGGATCGCGCATCGACGATCTCGTCGGCGCGCTGCATCACCGCGCGCGTGCCGCGCTGGAACCCCTCGTAGCGGTCCTGGATCTCCTTGAGCGACGTGAGCCGCGAGGTGCGCCGGTGCAGCTCGGTGCGCAGCGTCTCGACCTCGGCCTCGCCGCGCGCCACCTCGTCGACCAGGATGTCCTTGCGGGCGGTGAAGCCTTCACTCTGGCTCCCGAGATCGAGCCGGGTCTGGCGCAGCTCCGCCAGCGCCCCGTCGACCCGCCGGCCTTCGCGCTCGAGCTCGCGGATCCGCTCGGTCTGCTGCTCGGTGTCGGTCACGACGCGCTCGAGCCGCCGCGCCGCCTCGTCACGCCGCCGCGCCAGCGCCTCGAGCTGGGCGTTCGCCGTGGCGATCTCGGTGCGACGCACGCCGAGCTCCCCCCGCGCCTGCTCGAGCTGGCCCTGGGCGTTGGCGAGCATCTGGCGGGCCTCGCCCGCCGTGGCATCGCGCGCCGCGACCTCGGCGGTCTCGCGATCGACCTCGGCCGCGAGCTCGGTGAGCTCGGCCTGCCGCGCGGCGAGCTCCTCGGCACCCCGCGCGCGCTGGGCGGTGATGTCCTCGATCTCGGCGCGCGCCCCGGCGATCCGTCCGTCGAGCTCCTCGGCCTCGCGGCGCTCGAACCCGATCTTGCTCTCGCCGAGCCGGATCCGGTTGTCGAGCTCGTAGCCGTGCTCCTGCACGCCGACCAGCCGGCGCTCCTCGACCGCCAGCTCGGCGCGCTCCGCGACGACGTGCGCGTCCTTCGTGGTCCAGGCCGCCCGGGCGTCCTCGAGCTCGCCGCGGGCCGCGGTCAGCCGGCCGGTGACCAGCTGGTCCTCGCCGGCCAGCTCGAGCCAGCGATGCGCGGCCTTCCACAGCTCGATGTCGCGCATCTCCGCCTTGTACTTGCGGTAGCGCTCGGCCTTCTGGGCCTGCCGGCGCAGCGTGCCCATCCGCTTGTCGAGCTCGGCGACGATGTCGGACACGCGCATCAGGTTCTGCCGCGTCTGCTCGAGCTTCTTCTCGGCGGCCTTCTTCTTGGCCTTGAACTTGGTGATGCCGGCGGCCTCCTCGATGATCGCGCGCCGATCTTGCGGCCGCGAGCTGACGATCTGCCCGATCCGGCCCTGCTCGATGATCGCGTACGCCTTGGTGCCGACGCCGGTGCCGAGGAAGAAGTCGGTGATGTCGCGCAACCGACACGGGGTCTTGTTGATGAAGTACTGCGAGGTCCCGTCGCGGTACAGCCGGCGCGTGATCGTGACCTCGGTGTAGTGCCCGAAGTTGATCGCCGGGGGCCGATCGGCCAGCACCTCCGCCGCCTCGTCGAGCGGCGACGCGATCGGGTTGCCCTCGGCGTCGACCCAGGTCCCCACGGCCGCAGGGTTGGCCGATGCCTCGGCCGGAGCCTCGGCCACAGCCTCGCCTGGTACGCCGGCCGACGCCTCGCCCGGCGTGGCGACCAGACCGTCGGCCGTCGACTCGGCGGCCACGCTCTCGGGGGCCGATGCCAGCGGGTCCGCCACGGCGCCCTCACCGGGCGCCCCGCCGAGATCGGCACCGGGCTGGGGACCTGCCATGATCCCGGCGACCCCGGCGACGCCGGTGACGTCCCCGACCTCGGCACCTTCGGCACCCTCGACCCCCTCGGGATGCTCGTCCGGTGCCAGCTGCGCCAGCGCGCGCTCGGTCTCGGCCTCGTCGCTGTGGCGCGCGAGCTCGAGCGCCTCGTGCGAGAACCCGACGTCGTCGAAGGTAAGAGAGACCTCGGCCATCGGCGCCGGACCGCGCGTCTCGCTGCCGGCGAAGATCACGTCCTCCATCGCCTTGCCGCGCAGGTGCTTGGCGCTCTGCTCGCCCATGCACCACCGGATTGCGTCGACGATGTTACTCTTTCCGCAACCGTTCGGCCCGACGACGCCCGTGATCGACTCGCCGATCTGGACCACTGCCCGGTCACAGAACGACTTGAAGCCGATGATTTCGACCCGCTTGATTCGCATGATTCTCCCGCTGCGTGGACCCCTCGGGGGCGCCCGCAGAGTTGATCGACCCTATGACATTCGCGGGGATGCCCCCGATCCGTAGCCGACGTTATCGACGACGACAACGGTGGCAAGCGATGAGCGGGCGCCGTGACCAGGTGCTATGACAGGGCGTGCGGCGGATCGTGCCCCTCCTCCTTTGCCTGCTGGCGGCCACGGCCGCGGCCGCGCCGCCCCAGGTCGAGATCCGGGCGCAGACCAAGCTCGCGCTCGACAACGTGCACCTGGCCCCCGATGGCCGCGCGGACATCCGCGGCCAGCTGCTCGATAGCCTGACCGGCGAGGGCATCGGCGGCCAGGTCGTCGCGATCAAGATCGGCGACGAGACCACGACCGCAACGACGCGGCCCGACGGCCGGTTTCACACCACCCTGGCCGTGGATCCCGGCCCCCAGCCCATCGAGGTCAAGTTCCACGGGGGTACCCTGCTAAACGGATCCCAGCTCACGCAGGTCACGGATCCGGCGCGAGCGCAGGTCGCGCTCACGCTCGACGTCGAAGATGCGCCCGGCGGCCTCAACGTCTCCGTCCACGCGACCGCCGACGACCAGGCGCTGCCGATCCCGGTGGCGCTCTCGGCCGGCGCCCCCGCCGACGACCACCTCGCTCCCCTGGCCACCCTGACCGCCGGAACGCCGTTCCTGCTCACCCGAAAAGCCGCCGGGGGACCGGGCACCCGGCGGATCCGCGCCGAGTTCGCCGGCGACGAGACGCGCCAGGCTGCCTCCGTCGAGAAGACCGTCGAGCTGAGCGCGACCTCGACGACGACGATGACGGTGAGCGCGACCAGGATCGCCTACGAGGACGACCTCGTCGTGACCGGCACGGTCAGCGATGACGACGGCCATCCGGTCGGCCGCGCCGCGGTGACCCTGGCGTCGGGGGATCGCCGGCTCGCGCAGGGCGCCACCGCCGAGGACGGCACCTACCGGTTCCGGGTCGAAGGCAAGATCTTCGGCCAGGGCCAGTGGGGCATCCAGGTCCAGGCAGATCCCGGCAAGGCATCGGTCAAGTCGAGCCGCTCGGCGCCCGAGATCATCCAGGTGTCTGCCCAACAGCCGGTCCCGGTGTCCTACACGATCGCCGCGTTCCTCGCGACAGCGTTCGCCGCGGGTGGGTTCTTCGCCGCACGCGCCAAGCCCTGGCAGCGGTTCCGCCGCCCCGCCCCACCGGCCGACCGGCCGGTGAACCCGGCAAAGGACGAGCAGACCGACGGCGGGCTCGTGGTCGCCAAGCCCGGCCTGGTCTCGACGCTACGCCGCCCCAACGACGATGGGTTCTCGGGGGTGGTCCGCGATACCGTGCGCGGCCGCCCGGTCGCCGAGGCCATCGTCTGGCTGAGGATGCAGCCAGGCGATCGCGAGGTCCGCACCGGCCCCGATGGCGCCTTCACGTTCGAGGCCCTGGCGGCGGGCGAATGGGTCGCCGAGGTGGCCGCTCCCGGCCATGTTACCGAAAAGTTTGTGGTTTCGATCCCACACCGCGGCGAACTGCGCGGCGTCCGGGTCGATCTCGTCCCCGTCCGCGAGCGGGTGTTTCAGCTCTACCGGCGCGCCGCCGAGCCGATCCTGCCCGAGCCGCGCCTGTGGGGCGTCTGGTCGCCGCGCCAGATCGTCGACCATGTCCGCAGCAAGCGCCCGAGCCCCGCGCTCGCCGACCTCACCAGCTTCGTCGAGGAGATCTATTTTTCCTCGCGGATCGCGGGGGAAATCGTGCTCCCGGAAGCCTCCGAACAGGTCGACCGCGCCATCCGCGAGCGCGCGCGTGCCGTGAGTTAGGCTATAAGCCGCCCATGCAGACCGAGCTACTCGAGCTCGCAGGCGCGATGGTCGGGATCGCGCTCATCATGGTCGTCCTCCGGCGCGCCTCGGCGAAGTCCCGGGAGAACGCCACGGCGACCGTCCGCGAGCGCCTCGGCGTCGAACCCGAGCCCGCCCAGAAGCCCAGGCGCGAACGCAAGCGCCCCCGCCCCGGCGAACCCAAGGCCCCCAGGCCACCCGAACCCGCCGGGGCCGACGCCGCCAAGGCCGCCAGGCCACGCGAGGCACCGGAAGCCGCCGAGCCCAAGACCTCCGCCGAACCGAGCACCGCGCCGGTCGATGCCGAGGCGCGCGACGCCTACAAGGCCGGCCTGGCCAAGACCCGCGGCGGCTTCGTCGCCCGGCTCGGCAAGCTGTTCGGCCGGAAGAAGATCGACGCGCAGACGCTCGACGAGCTCGAGGAGGTGCTGTTCACCGCCGACATCGGCCCACGCGCCGCCGATCGGATCTTTCAAGCCGTCAAGGGCGGGCTGTCGAAGGACGAGCTCGACGACTCGGGCAAGATCTGGAGCCGGATCCGCGCGACGTCGAAGGACATCCTGTCCGTCGATGCCCCCCCGGTCGCGATGGCCGACAAGCACCCGTTCGTGCTGCTCGTGCTCGGCGTCAACGGGGTCGGCAAGACGACCACGATCGGCAAGCTCGCGCAGATGTGGAAGCAGAGCGGCAAGAAGGTCCTCCTCGCCGCCGGCGATACCTACCGCGCCGCCGCGACCGAGCAGCTCGAGGTCTGGGCCGATCGCGCCGGCGTCCCGATCGTCCGCGGCAAGCAGAACGGCGACCCGTCGTCGGTGGTCTTCGACGCCATCAAGAAGGGCGTCGAAGAGGCGTTCGATATCGTGATCTGCGATACCGCGGGGCGCCTGCACTCGAACACCGGGCTCATGGACGAGCTCAAGAAGCTCCGCCGCGTCGCCGACAAGGCGATGCCCGGGGCCCCACACGAGACCTGGATGGTGCTCGACGCGACCAACGGCCAGAACGCGATCTCCCAGGCCAAGACGTTCAAGGCCGACATGGAGATCACCGGGATCGTACTGACCAAGCTCGATGGCTCCGCGAAGGGCGGGGTCGTCCTGGGCATCTGCGACGAGCTGAAGGTGCCGGTGCGATTCGTCGGTGTAGGGGAGAAGATCGGCGACCTGAGGCCGTTTGACCCCGCCGCGTTCGTCGATGCGCTCTACAGCGATGCTGTAAGCGGTGAGCCCGCGTAGTCGCAACACGTACGATCAAACGAGTGTCCCCAATCCTGCGCCGTTTGCTTGAGCGCAGAAAAAGGCACGTGTTATGAACATCCTACGAATGCGGGCACATCGTAGATCCACCTTGTTCATCGTGGCTCTCGCCGCGATGGCCGGCACTGCGTTCGCGCAAAGCAAGGGTAAGAAGGCCCCTGCGAAGGCGCCTGCCAAGTCCCCTGCGAAACCTCCTGCCCCCTCACCTACCCCCGCCAAGGGAAGCGGTGATGACGCCGGGGAGATCGAGATCAACCCCGACGATGCCAAGAAGCCCGGCGCCGGCTCGGGCAGCAGCGACGTGAACCCCGACGAGATCGACATGGGCGAGCCCGAAAAGCAGCAGGGCGACCTCGCGAAGGATCTCAACGTCGCGGACCAGAACGCGGGCGCGGTCAAGGCGGCGCCCCCCAAGAAGACCCCGCTGTCGTGGCAGGACATCGTCGTCGTCATCCGCAAGCCGTTCCTGAAGCAGCACCGCGTCGAGGTCCTGCCGTTCGTCAGCACGACGATGAACGACAACGTGATCCACCACTACACCCTCGGAGCCGAGGCCGCGTACTACCTGACCGACGTGCTCGCGGTCGGCGTCGAAGGCATGGGCTACGTCCACTCGTTTGGCGAACCGTTCGACCTCGTCGCCCGCCAGGCGCGCCGGCTGCCGACGGTCAACGAATACAACTGGAGCGGGGCGCTCGACTTCCACTACGTGCCGGTCTACGGCAAGTTCGCCATCCTCGATCACTACCTGGCGACCTGGGAGGCGCTGTTCACCGCGGGCATCGGCGCGGGCCAGAGCCAGGTGATCCCGCGCGACACCAGGTTCCCCGGCTTCACGAACCTCTTGATCATGCCGAACGTCGGCGCCTCGATGCGGTTCTTCATCTCGAGGTGGATGACGATCAACCTCGGCATCCGGGACTACGTGTTCTTCGACCACTTCGAGCCCGCGAATCGCAGCACGACCTTGTATGCGACGGCGGCTGACGCCAAGGCCCACGCCGACGGCTCGCTGATCAACAACGTGATGTTCCAGGTCGGCGTCAGCTTCTGGTTCCCGATGTCGTTCGAATACACCACCTTCCGCTGAAGGGACATTGCGATGAAGAACCACACTCTCCTCTCCGTGGTGGGCATCCTCGCGGTGTCCAGCGCGGCGTATGCCGAACCCCGCCAGAACACCCTCGCCGCGGACGTCGCCGTCCGTCACCGCCGCCTGCTCGTCAAGAGCCGCTTCGAATTCACCCCGCTGTTCGAGTCGACGATCAACGCCGACTTCCGCCACATCCTCGGCGGCGGCGCCAAGCTCGAGTATCACCTCAGCGACATGTGGTCGGTCGGCTTCGTCGGGGTCGGCTCCACGGCGATCAACACCAAGCTCGTCGACAAGATCGTGCCGACGCTCAAGACCCAGGCGCAAAAGGAGATGGACCTCGCGGCGGCCAAGATGATGGACCCCATGGCCAAGGACATCGTCCCGAGCCAGGAGGAGTTCCTGGATCGGCTCAACACGATGCCGTTCCACGGGGCCGCGTACGCCAGCTTCACCCCGTGGTACGGCAAGCTCGCCGCGTTCGGCCAAGCCTACGTCGCGTTCGACTTCTACTTTCAAGCCGGCGTCTCGTTCGCCCTGCTCAAGTCGAATTGCCCCGCCACCATATGCAGCGACCCATCCCCCGGCGTCGCATACACCGACATGAACGGCAACCACTCCGCCGACGACGACCCGAACAATGATCCGCCGCTCAACGGCGGCAGCCACATCGGGCTGTACCTCGGCGGTGGGATTCACGTATTCCTTAACGATTTTCTAGCGTTAGACATGACGGTCCGCGACTACGCGTTCACCGACAACCCATCGGGCGCCGACTTCGACGCCAACCGCTTCGTCTCGAACGCCGATAACCGCTTCCTCCACCACCTGTTCTTCGGGGTCGGGATCTCGGTCATGTTGCCGACGACGGTGAAGCGCACCCCCTGACGTCGAGGTCGCTACGAGATTGGCGCCCTGCCAACGAGATTGGCGGGGCGTTGGTGTATCTACCTGATATCAGGTAAGCTTGAGTGGATCGCCGCTTGCTGTTCGTGGGACCGGATCGCCATGCGTTGTCTCGCCATCGCCGGTGTCGTTGTTGCGGGCCTCAGTTTCGGAGGTTGCATCACCCCTTCGATCCCGATCCCGCCGCCGGATCCGGGGCTCATGACGTTCGCGGTGACGGGGGATGGCGCCACCAGCAGCGCGACCTTCACCTATCCGGCCGACCCCAACTACCAGAACTCGATCCTGTTCCTCTACAACCGCGACCGCGGGCTCGGCATCATCGAAGCCACACGACCTGACGGCAGCGTGGGTCCAACCCGACCGCTCAGCGCCGCCATCGGCGAGCAGATCGTCGTGACCTTCCAGCGTGAAGATCAGACGATCTCGACCTGCATCCGGCTGCGCAACGGCCAGCAGTCGGCCACCGACTACTGCAACTTCTAGCCGGCGAGCGTCGCCAGTCCGCGGTCAGTCCACGATCCGTGCGATCAGTACGCGCCGTGCGATCAGTACGTGATCGACGGCCACGCAACGAGCGTCGGCTGGAGCGTCATCACCTCACCGTGCCGCTCGACGACCAGCGACGCGGTCGCGCCGGGATGCGAGTAGAAAATCTGCTCCTGCAGCTCGCTGGCCGAGCCGATGCGCGTGTTGTTGATCGACAACACGTGGTCGCCGGGGTGCAGATCGACCGCCTCGGCCGGTGTTCCCGGCAAGACACTGTCGATGTCGGCGAAGCCGTGGTGGAAGACGTAGCGAATTCCGAGGAACCCGTGGTCCGGTCGTACGTCTACCTGGGGGATGACTTGCGCTTCGCGATACGGGCACGCGCGAGACGACATGCTGTCGGCGACTTGCATCGCCATCAGCGTCGTGGCCAGCGCGAGGCCCGACGCCACGCCCGCCATCGTACACACCACGGCAACGGTACCGAGCCCACGACTACGCTCGTTCGGCAGCAGCGCTTCTCGTCGAAGCACCGGAGCGACTACGGGGATGACATTCTCGGGCTGATCGTCAGACATCTCGATTCCCTCGTTTTCGGTCATGTATCCGACCCGGTCCGTGGGTCGATGCGCCGTCCTTGTTCCGAGTATAGGGGGGTCCCTCCAACATGACCATGAGGAAATGCGTCGGATCGGCGCGATCGTGAACCCGAGCACGCAAAGGTGCGTCGGGCGTCCATGGTAGATTCGCCCGCACGGGTGAAGACCTCCGCCCCTCGACGCAGGCGCCGGTGGATCATCGTCATCGGCGTGGCGGCCGTGCTCCTCGTGGGCGGCGCGTTCGCCGTCCTGCGCGTCCAGTTCCAGGGTGCCAGCCTCGGCGACAACATCGCGTCGATCCTCAACAAGCGGATGCGGGGCCGGATCGAAATCGGGTCGATCGAATGGTCGACCGCGTCATTGAAAAAAATTCTCACGGGGGGTTGGGTCCCCCTCACCCTCCACGACGTGCGCGTGTGGGACGACTGCGCACTGAGCGCCGCCGGCAGCGGCGATGACGGGGAGGGGCTGCGTTCCGGGGACCCTCATGAAGACTGTACCCCCGACGACCGCCCGGATCCAGACCCCACGTCGAAGCGCAAGCCGCGCAAGCTCCTGCTGCGCAGCGATCTGGTAACGGCGGAGATCGACGTTCACGCCGTCATGTTCGGCAACCACGACTTCGTGTTCCGTAACCTGTGGGTCCACGGCGGCGACGCCTTGCTCGAACAGACCCGCGAGCCGTACCCCCTTCACGCCTACGACCACACGGTCGTCAGCATCGTCACCGCGTTCTATCCCCGCATGAAGGCGAGCTTTCGCGCCGGCATCTACGCCGACGCCCCGCCGCCGATCTTCGATCTGCGCGACATTCACATCGCCGGGCTCAACCTGACGCTCCACATGGCGCCGTCCCAGGGCGCCACTCCGGATCAGATCAGCTACGGGTTCACCGGACGGCTCGAGGGCGTCGACGTCGACGCCGGTCCTGATCCTGCGAACAGCTCCTACCTCTACATGGATCCGACCGATCCGCTGGTCGCCAAGTTCTACGTCCGGCTGACGGTCGCCGCGAAGCGCGGCCAGGTGGGCATCGTCGACACCGGTCCGCGCTCGGCGTTCCGGATCGCGTCCTCCGGAGCGACCGGCGCCGCCGGGACCGAGACCTACCCGCCCGAGGGCCGCAAGGCGTGGTACACGCTCGCGCTCACCGACATCAAGCTCGACCGGCTCGCGCAGCTGCCCGGCGAGTGGGCCCGCCACGACTTCGTCGCGAACACGCTCGAGCTCGACCTCCGGGCGCACACCCTGCCCTGCGCGACGAACACGTTCCCGGCGCCCGAGCCGCAAGACGGCGCGGAGCTCCACCTGTCGGGCGAGCTGTTCAACTACTGGGACCGCCCCTACGACGGCGCCTGGAACCTTTCGCTCAATGGCAAGAACCTGGGCCCGACCATCCGGACCTGCATCAAGCCGATGGTCGGCGGCGCCAAGCTCGACGGCACGATCTCCCTGACCGGCCCGTTCGTCGCATCGCCCACGGTCGGCCTCGACCTGACCGGCGTCGACATCGACGTCCCCCTGGGCCGGAGCGAGGCCCCGCTGCCGCTCACGCTCGCCGAGCTCCACGGCAAGATCGATCTGGTCAACGAGGAAGGCTACATCGAGAAGACCAAGGCCCTGGTGCGCGGCGGCAAAGAGCCCGGCGAGGTCGACCTGTCGGCGACGTTCGGCCTCAAGCCGTTGTACTCCAACGCGCAGGTCGAGATCGTCAAGGCGATCGACGTCGGGCGGTTCCTGCCCCCGCAGGTCGCCGGGCCGATCGGCAAGTTCCTGCAGGGTCGGCTCCGCGCGATCGGTGATGTCGACGAGGGGGTCGAGTTCCGCGACCTCGACCTCGCGCTCGGCGCCACGCCGACCGAGAAGGCGATCCGGCTCCACCACGGCCGCCTGTTCGCCCAGCAGAAGTTCGACTACCTGAAGATCGAGAACGTCTACGTCGATGCCGGCAAGAGCCACGCCGAGATCAACGGCAACATCGCGATCACCAAGAACAAGCTCGACGTCCGGATCGACGGCAACTTCCCCGACCTCGACGTCTGGCTCCAGCGGTTCAACGCCCCGGTGCTGTTCAAGAGCGCGGGGGGAGGTGAGATCATCATCAACGGCCCGCTCACCAGACCGAGGATCACGGCCAACACCACGCTCGCCGGCGTGCCGTGCATCGATCAGCTCAAGCTTGAGAACCTCACCTACGAGGGCAACACGGTCGACGTTCATCAGCTGAGCTCGCCGGGGCTCGGCGGCCAGCTGACCGGCAGCGGGCGGATCCTCCTGGGCGGCGCGCAGCCGATGATCGATCGGCTCGATCTGACCGGCGCGCACCTCGACGCCGCGAAGCTGTGCGGGCTCAAGGGCATCGCCAGGGGCACGATCGACGAGGTGAACGCCCACCTGCACGGCACGATCGACCCCAAGCGCACGGCGCTCCAGTGGTTCGGCCTCGGGCAGGTGTTCGCGCGCGCCGATCACCTGGCCATCCTCGACGACCCCTACTCGCGGATCACGGCGTGCCTGAACCGCAAGGACGATGCCGCCTGCCGCCCATCGCCCGCGCTGGTCGACGCCGGCGATCTCCAGCAGTGCGCGGACGGCAAGCGCGCCGGCGCCGCCAACGGCGGTGGGTTCTGTCTGGTCGCGGCGGCGACCCGCGATGCCGGTGGCACGCTCGAAGCCACCGTCGCCCAGCTGCCGGCGGCCCGCCCCGGCGCCCGCGGCGCCGCACCCGCTCACCTCGCCGGCCTGGTGTCGCTCGCCAATCTCCCGCTCGCGCTGATCGATCAGCTGCGCGGCAAGCCGGGCGCCAAGACCGTCGGCGGGCTCGCCTCGATCACCCTGCACCTTGCGGGCAGCCCCGCCGCGCCCCAGGCGATCGGCGCGA
>Ga0308175_100002263_pt1 | contig 13127 bp, 10 predicted proteins | sample PhyCR1_3_FD_203893 | JGI IMG/M metagenome (GOLD analysis project Ga0308175, IMG submission 203893) | Soil microbial communities from UC Gill Tract Community Farm, Albany, California, United States - DLSLS.C.R1 | ecosystem: Environmental > Terrestrial > Soil > Agricultural land | place: USA...
GAAGGCGACGGATAAAGGTATCCACCTGATCGAAGTTGTTCATCCCGAAGTGAAGAGCCCCGCCATGACCGGGCAGTGGGAAGCCTACCTGAAACGAGTAGAGCTTGGCCAGGCAGTGCTCCAGCCCTTTCTCGAAGGCATCGAAGAGTATGTACGGACAGTCGTTCAGAAAGCGGAAGATGCGCCGGTCCGGGAGCGCAAAGCTGTACCGGCGGCCCAGAGTTTTGCTGTAGAACAGCGAGATCCAACACCGCAGTTCGGCTCCAGTGAAGGGCAGGCAAGCACAAATCTGGTCGAACTGCTGCAGCGAGCTTTTTCGTTCTCCTCGTTTCGTCCGAATCAGGAGCGTGTTTGTCAGGCGGTTGCGGACGGAAGCGACGTGCTGCTCGTCATGCCGACTGGCGCCGGGAAGTCGATCTGCTACCAACTGCCGGGATTGGCACGCGGCGGAACGACACTCGTCATCAGCCCGCTGATCGCGTTGATCGAAGATCAGGTGGCGATTTTGCGGAAGCGTGGTCTTTCGGCTGAGTCGATCCATTCTGGCCGCGATCGCGCCACGTCACGACAGGTTTGTCTGGATTACCTGGCGGGCCGTTTGCAGTTTCTGTTTATAGCCCCAGAGCGATTTAAAATTGCTGGTTTCGCCGAGATGCTCGCGCGGCGAAAGCCAAACCTGGTTGCCATTGATGAAGCCCATTGCATCTCACAATGGGGCCATGACTTCCGGCCCGACTATCGGATGCTGGGTCAGTATCTGCCCCTGATGCGTCCCGCTCCCGTCATCGCGCTGACGGCCACGGCGACGCCGCAGGTGCAACACGATATTTGCGAGCAGCTGAAGCTGCCGAACCCGTCCCGCTTTGTGCATGGATTCCGGCGGCACAACATTGCCATTGAAGTTGTGGAGATGCGCGTCTCAGAGCGTCTGCTGCAAATTGAAGGAGTTCTGTCGGAGGGCGAGCGCAGACCCGCGATTGTGTATGCACCAACGCGTAAGAAGACGGAGGAGCTGGCTGCGGAGTTGAAACGGAGCTTTGGGGCGGCCGCCTATCACGCCGGCTTGGACTCGGATCACCGCCGCAAAGTGCAGGAACAGTTCATGGAGGGCAAGACGGAAGTGATCGTTGCGACCGTTGCTTTTGGAATGGGCATCGACAAGCCGAACGTCCGGACTGTGATCCACACTGGCCTGCCCGGCAGCTTGGAAGGTTATTACCAGGAGATTGGACGAGCGGGCAGAGATGGGCTTCCGAGCCGTGCGCTCTTGATGCACTCCTATGCAGATCGACACACGCACGATTTCTTCCTCGACCGGGATTACCCGGACGTCTCCGTGCTTGATCGCATCTACGCGGCTCTCAACGGCGACTTGTTGGACAAGAGCAAGCTTCAGAAGGGGCTCAAGATTGAGGCCGACCTGTTCGACAAGGCACTCGAGAAACTTTGGATTCACGGAGGCGCGACGGTGGATTACGAAGACCGAGTTGGATCCGGAGATAAGTCGTGGCGCGCTTCGTACATTCAGCAAACCCAACTGCGCTCCTCACAAATCGAGCACGTGCTGCGGTTCGCATCTACGAATGCATGCCGGATGGCAACGCTCGTCGGCCACTTCGGCGATATCTCTGACCGGGGCGTGGGCTGTGGTCTGTGCGATTTTTGTGCGCCGGAATCCTGTATCGCGCAACGCTTTCGCGCGCCCAGCGAGTTTGAGCGAACGGCCATCGAACGTGTGCTCGCGACGCTCCGGTCAGGCGGTGCGCGGGCCACCGGTAAGCTCTACTCAGAGCTCTTCCCGGGCGCTGAGATGACGCGAAATGACTTCGAGAATCTCCTGGGTGCGGGGGTCAGATCAGGCCTGATTTCCCAGGCGGAAGAAGTGTTCGAGAAAGACGGGAAACGAATCCCCTACCGGACCGTGCGGCTGGCTTCTCAGGCCGGTGTGCCGGGCGAGAACGGAGGGGTTCACTTCCTGATGAAGGACGGCGCGCCGGGGCTTAAACTTCCGGCTGGCAAAAAGCGCAAGGACAAAGGCCGTAGCAAGCGGTCCACACCGACGAGCGAAACGAAGCTTCACGAAAAAACGAAAGCTGAACCTGCAGCGGCGAGCCGGGGCGGGGAAGAACTTGAAAAGGCACTGAAAGAGTGGCGGTTGAAAGAGGCGAAGCGGCGAGGTGTTCCGGCATTCCGGATCTTCACAGACCGCGTGCTGAGTGGCATGGTGACCGATGCGCCTCAGACCACGAACCAGCTCTCCGCGATTTCCGGCGTTCCCACCAACTTAGTGAAGCAGTATGGCGATCAGATCTGTGCCGTAATACGGCAGCACGCGTCATGAAATCGGTGGTGAGCTAGATCCATGCGTCCAATCTGCTCGACCCGTAACGCAAGCTGACTGCCTGTCCAGCAACCGGTGTACGAAGATCTTGCAACCAGCGTCAATGCGCAGATCAAGAAATTCAAGGACGTTATGGGCACCTGGGTTCCGGCCTTGAACAAACTGCTGGGGGATCAGGACATCCCCGCCATCGCGATCAAGAGCGGCGAAGTGCCCCGGTAGGCATCGTCCCGGCCAGCTCCATTTACCCTTACGGCTGCACGTAAGTCATGCCGGACGTAAACTGGAACGAATTTTTCCTGAAGCCCGGTGATGGGTTGTTCAGATATGTATCCGCAACGCCGAAGGTGAAATTCAAGCGCTTCATCACTGGAACGGTGAGGTTCAGATCGCCAGTCGCCGAAACTGCGTTCAGGTTCGACCATGCGGGTGTGGTTGAGAAGTCCTGATGAAGAGTGATCTTGTTTCGGAACCTGCGGTTGTACGCTTCCGAGAAAACGCCGCTGAAGAGATGTTGGTTTTGCGTCGCCAGAAAGAACTTCTGATCCTCGTATCCGATTGCGGCGCGAAGATCGAGTTGTTCCAGTTCGGACTTGATAGCTGACCATCCGATACCGGATGAGTAGGTCTGCTGCAGGTCCAGCCCTTGCGAGTAGTCGTGGTCGAAGTTGGCTGCGGCAAACAGGAACGCGCGTGGGCTGAAGTAGCGATCGCGCTCGGCTTGCGCGTGGAAAATCGAGGTCTTGAGTGTCGGTGTGCTGGGTTGTTTCAGCTGACCATAAGCAGACGTGAACATCAGGCTGGTTCGCGATTCCGGATCCATCCAGCTTTCGCCGGGAATATCGCGCGCGAAGTTGATAGCACTTGTATAGCTTTGGCTGCTTTGGGTCGCGTTCACGACCGCGATGCCCAGAGTGGCAGTGCCTTTCCAGTTCTGGTACCACGCCGGCCGCGACAAGACAAAGCGTTCAAAGCTCGCTTGGTCGATTACGTCAGCGGTTTGACTGAGCGGCAGCACCAAAGGCGTGCCTGCATCGGCCGTTTGCACGTGCAGATTGCCGTCCTGCAAGGTAACGGAACCTTGCGGGATCTTGGCATCGCTTTCATTCGTGCGCAGCTTGACGCCTTTCTCCACGACTGCGAATTTCTGAGTGGAATTCAGCTCTTTGATTTTGCTCCAATCCACGGTAATATCGCCCACTATGTCGCTGTGAAACATCACAGAGTTACCCGTTGAGCGAAGCAGGTGCCCGATCAGTTTCTCCCCGTCAACAAAGACCAGTGTGTCTGGCCCGGGTCCGGTGGACTTTCGGTCATCCTGCGCCAGAGCGAGCGTAGGACTCAAGACTGAGAGCCCGGCGAAAAAAAGAGTTAATAGGTTTCGCTTAAGCTTAAAAGCAGTCGTCATCAGGGCCAAATTGCATGGTAATCGGTGGACGGATATTCAGCCGATTCAGGCAAATTCGCGGGCTAGATTGACGCGCATGTACAGCAATTGGAAACCCGCGCGCTCGTAGTTACGGTGAGATGTGCTCCCGGGGAGGACTGAAACGACCGCCAGCTCGCATCCGCTTCGGTGCGCAATGGAGAGGCGTTCCCGGATGAGGCGGGCCTGCCAGCCATTGCGACGGAACCCGAGTATGACCGCATCGCCGACGAACAGAGCTATACGATTCTGTATTGCAAGCCCGGCGCCTCCGACGAAGTTGCCGCCGCCATCCACTCCAAGCAGGCAGAACATCTCCTTCGAAATGGTTGCCATCAGGCTCACCTGTTCATCGGAGAGCGGCATGTATTCCGAAAAGCCTTCGCATATCGTGCGTGACCATAGCTCCTTTTCTTCGTTCGCCGCTAAATTTACAGCGGGGTCCGGCTCGAACCGCTCCTCGGGCCTGATCGCGCGCACAAGCACGTTATTGAATTCAATAATGCGATACGGCCGGTTCTGAACGAAGGCTATGAGTGAATCGTGCGCCATGGGGCAAAGGTCGATGAGACAACTGCTGCCGCGCTCACGGTAGAAGGTTTCGAGGCGGTCGAACTCGTCCTCCGAAACAGCATCGCTCATACCGATGCCCATCGCATGGGTCATCGGTGAACCCAAACCGGTGAAAATAGCGACTCCGCCCGCAATCGTCGTGAATGCCGAATCGGGGAAGGAGGCGGTTGCAAGTCGCGCCATTCGTTCCGCGTTCTGCGCTTCCGCGCGTTCGATGGCCGCGGCTAAATTGCGGTCCGCACTCGAAAAGGAGCCCACGTCAGCAGATGATACTCAATAAGCTTAAAACTGGTAGCCGCCCTTGAGCTGACAACGATACGTTTGGTCACCTCCCGTCGTGGTGTCCACATTGCAGTCGGCCCAGGAGATATCCAGCGTGGGGCCAAGCGGGAAAATGATGAGCTTCCCGTCGACATTGGCCTCAATGCTTACGGCTTCCGAAGTGGGTGGCAGTGCGAAGTTCATCGTATTGCCGAGAATGAATGGATAAGACTGCCGCACGACATTGGTTACCATTCTCCTGACCACGTCCGCCTCGACCAGGAAAGCGGCGGTGTCTGACCAGTTCAACACGGAGATTTTCAGCTTTGTTCGACCATTTTCAAAAGCTGGCGGATCGAGCCGGAGGAAGTGACAAGGCCCTGCGATGCAGGACACGCGAACATTGCGGAATTCGTTCCCAGGATCGGTGTCAATAGGCAGAATCGTGAGAGTGGCTTTCCATTTTCCGTCCGGCGAACACGGTTTCAGGTTCCCGCATGGGATATTGCCTTTGTTCGGCGCCATGAATTCCTTCGCCACGGCGCTGACCGAGATGGTCGATTCGTTCTTGAACGAATAGCGCACTCGCACGTCTTTGATCGCGGTCAGCTTCGCGGGCGGCTGCTCCCGCTGTGCTCTCGCCGGCCGCGATGGGGCTGCCACAGGTTCCATTTGCACGATATACAACTGATCGCCTGGATTGGTAGGCGTCATCTCTACCGTCTTGTAGCCTGTTTTCACGAATGTGAGCGTAAGATCTTTTCCGCTCTCGATGCCTCCGTTGAATGACACGTGAAAATACCCGGTCGGATCTGTTTGCCGGACCAGTTCCGTCTGACCTCGGGTGGCCGTCACGGTCACGCCGGGAATCGGAGTACGTTTGCTCGGATCCGCATCCTGGTTCAAAACCGATCCTTCGAGTGTGATGGCCGGGTGAATCCGCGGAACTCCCCTCCTCCCTACTCGAAGCGCAATGCCGGCCGCCACCAAAACAAGCAAGACCAATACGATGACAATGACCTTTGTGCGGCTCCGACTCATAGCAGTCCTATTCAGAGTCTAATGACTCCCGATTGTTACACTGGCCGCAGGGTAGTTCCTCGAGCGAGTGGGGCAGCGCATCAGGGGAGCCACTCACTTTCGACAACACACGTTCCCGGTGACCGCTCAAGACGCCAAACCTAGTTTCAGCCGCCGCGAACTGTTGGCGTTTGCGATCGCCGGTGCGGCCTTCGCTCAAACACCAGCAAGCCCGCTCAAGCCCGAAGACGAAGCGTTTCTCGATGACCTGGAGAGGGCCAATGTCCGCTTTTTCTGGGAACAAGCCAATCCCGAGACCGGTCTCGTTAAAGATCGCTGTCACGTACGCAGCGAGGACAACGGTATCGTCAGCAGTATCGCTTCAACCGGATTTGGCCTAACAGCGCTGTGCATCGGGGCGGAGCGTGGTTACATCCCTGCCGCAGATGCGCGTCAGCGTGTTCTCACCACCCTGCGGTTTCTTTGGAAAGCGATGCCGAACCACCGCGGCTTTTACTTTCACTTCGCGAACATCAAAACAGGCGAACGGATTTGGGATTCCGAAGTGTCCTCCATCGACACCGCCATGCTCATGTGCGGTGTTCTCACGTGCCGTCAGCACTTTCGTAGTGCCGAGATCTCACGTCTCGCGCGCGATATTTACAACCGCGTGGAATGGACCTGGCTGTCGGAAGACACAACGCTGCTGCAGCACGGCTGGGCTCCGGAAGCTGGTTTCCTCCCCTATCGCTGGGACTATTACAGCGAGCTCGTGATGATGTATCTGCTGGGATTGGGGTCCTCATCCCATCCGCTTCCCGCGGAGGCATGGAAGGCGTGGCAGCGTCTCACATTTGACTATGAGGGGCTTCGGTATATCGGTTCTTTCGCACCCCTCTTTATCCATCAGTATTCTCACGCGTGGTTCGACCTGCGGAATAAACGCGACGCGTACGCCGATTATTTTGAGAACTCCAGGATCGCAACGGAAGTGCATCGCCGGTTCTGCATCGAATTGAGCAAGCGGTTCCCGGATTATTCAGACGACCTCTGGGGCATCACGGCTTCCGATTCCGAGCACGGGTACGTCGCCTGGGGCGGGCCGCCCGAAATGGGTCCCATTGATGGAACCGTGGTGCCGAGCGCGCCTGCGGGCTCGCTGCCATTTCTGCCGGAAGCAACGCTTCGGGTTCTGAAACACATGAAGTACACCTACGGCGATCATTGCTGGTCCCGTTATGGCTTTGTAAACGCATTCAATCCGCTCAAAAACTGGTACGACGGAGACGTTGTCGGCATCGATGTCGGCATCACAGTGTTGATGGCGGAGAACCTGCGCACAGGCTTCGTTTGGAATACGTTCATGAAAAATCGCGAAGCGCAGGTCGGCCTGGAGCGGGCCGGTTTCAAAAACACGTGACCTGAAGGAGAACGCGATGAGCAATGTGCCGCCAGATGACCCGAGTCGAGACGTTACCGTGGTCACGAGCGACGGAAAGCTGAGGCATCTGGGAGTTGCCGGGAACACGTACACGACCCTGCTGACCGGAAAAGACACGGCCGGCCGGTATTGCCTGATCGACATGTACGTGCTCCCAAACGGAGGGCCACCGCCTCATCGACACGACTTCGAAGAGTCGTTCACGGTACTCGAAGGAGAGATCGAGGCGACATTTCGCGGGAAGAGGCTGACGTTGAGAGCGGGCGACACGGTCGCAATTCCGGCCAATGCTCCACACCGGTTTCAAAACAAGACCGGGCAGCCCGCCCGCTTGCTGTGCATCTGTTCACCGGCCGGACAGGACGAGTATTTCGCCGAAATCGGCGTGCCGGTTGAGACTCGGACGACTCCGCCGCCGCCCCTCGATGCTGAAACACAAGCTCGCCTGAAGGCAAAGGCGGCAGCGCTGGGTTCGAAGTACCGGACCGAGATGCTCGAGCATGCCTGACGCACACCCGGTCGAGCGCATGAACGCGTATCTATTGCGAGATCCCGAAGCGGAAACACCGACTAAACTCCCACGGTCCGCCGTTGTACTGCCATAGGTCCAGGCCCTCTAGCGAAACGGTCCAGGGCTGAAACCCTGCCTGCAAGTTTGCCATTAACTCTTGCGCACTCTCACGACTGACTTTGTTTTGGATCGTGATGTGTGGGCGCCACCTTTGCCCGTCTTGCGGCGTCAGTCGTGCGTGAAAAGCCTCTGCAATCTCCCGTCGAACTCTCTCCAGGCCCGGCGAGCAAATTGTAAAGGCGACCCCGTTGCCGAGCGATCGCAGACCGGAGACCTCGGCAGAAAGGGCACAGGTCCGACCTGCCACGTGCGCAAGAACCTCCCTGACTTCCTCAATCGCGTCCACAGGCAATGCATGGAACATCGTCAGATGAGCGGAGAGGTGGTTCCGTTCCGGCGGAAAATGTTGCTCGCGTAGTTCATCGAAGTGCTTTTGGTTCACCCGGTCTAATCGGGCCGTGACGATCAGAGGGTGCGAATGCGCCGGGAGAGATCTACCCATAAAACGTAATTGCCGGCGGACTTCGAGAAGATCACGCACCTGAATCCGGAACGGCTGTTGAAGTTCTCATAAGAATGCAGTAGAGGCCGCCAGCGATCAGGAAGCCGATAAACCAGGAATAGTCATACAAAGGTCGCAAGACCGGGACGGCGAGTCCGATTAGTGCGACGGCGACACCCACTCCAAGCGAAATCATCGCTTTCGGGTTCACGCCATTCTTGTATTCGTACGCTCCGCCACGGCGATACAGGTCCCCGAGATTTAACTTCGTCTTGCGAAGAAGAAAGTAGTCGGCGATCATAATGCCTGCCACGGGCCCGAGCAGCCCTGAATAGCCCACCAGCCAACCGAATATGTAGCTATTGAAGTCCGTCAGCAGTTTCCAAGGCATCATCAATAGACCTGCAACTCCGGTGATGAGTCCGCCGGTCCGAAAGGAGATTAGCCGCGGGTTCAGGTTCGAGAAGTCGTTCGAAGGGGAAACAACATTGGCCGCGACATTGGTGTTCAGTGTTGCCACCACAAGCGCGACGAGTGCGATCGATGCCACGACGGGCTGGTGGAATCGTCCCAGAAGGGTGACGGGATCCCAGATCGCCTGCCCGAATAAAACGACAGATGCCGATGTAACGGCAACTCCGATGAACGAGTAAAGCGTCATGGCCGGGGGCAATCCGAGGGCTTGTCCCAGCGCCTGTGCGCGCTGGGACTTTGCGTAACGCGTGAAATCGGGAATGTTAAGCGCGACAGTGGCCCAGAAGCCAACCATGCCGGTAAGGCTCGGGACGAAGAAGTGGAAGAACTCGCCTGCTGTCCGAAACTTACTTGGAGTACTGAGTACCGGCCCCAAACCGCCGGCCTTGCGAGTGATCCACCAGAGCAGGAGCAATCCTATGCCCAACATGAACGGCGCTCCGATCCCTTCGAGTATCTTGATGGTGTCTATCCCGCGCCAGATCACAGCGATATTCAGAAGCCAGAACGCGAAGAAGCACAACCAGGACGCGAAAGCGTTGGCCGCAACTCCGGGGAGGAGAATGCCGAGCATCGAGTAGATAGCCTGGCCTCCGATCCATGCCTGAATGCCGAACCAGCCGCAGGCCACGACGGCGCGAAGCACCGCCGGGACATTTGCTCCCCGTACACCAAAGGAAGCGCGGACGAACACCGGGAAGGGAATGCCATATTTGGCGCCCGCATGTGCATTGAGGAGCATGGGGACGAGCACGATCAGATTGCCGAGCAGGATAGTCCCGATCGCTTGCTTCCAGCTCATACCGCCCGCGATCAAACCGGACGCCAGCATGTAGGTGGGGATGCAAACGCTCATAGCGACCCACAGTGATGCGTAATTGTAAGTACCCCAGGTCCGCTTCCCTAGCGGTACAGGCGCAAGGTCTTCGTTGTGGAGGCTGCTGTCGTACGGTACTGTCACGGGTTCTCGAACTATACCCCAGTTGAATTACCATCTAGAGATCTACTGCTGTGTCACACGACCTGCATTCTAAGGAGGGACACTTTGCTTCAAAATGCCCGGGCGACCGCGACGGGAGAGCCGCTGGCTGAGTTGCTGCCCCCTCTGACAGATCAGGAAGCGCTCGTCGAATCGAATCGTTGCCTGTTCTGTTACGACGCGCCTTGCACCCACGCCTGTCCCACCCACATCGATATACCTCGGTTCATTAAGAAGATCTCCACCGATAACGTGGTCGGTTCTGCCGCAACGATTCTCGAGGCGAATCTCCTGGGGGCGACCTGCGCGCGTGTATGCCCCGTTCAGGAATTATGCGAAGGTGCCTGTGTTCTCGGTGCAGAGCACAAGCCGATCATGATCGGCCGGCTACAGCGGTTCGCAACAGATCACATCGCTGCTCATGGCATCGATATATTCCGGCCCGGTTTGCCGACCGGGAAGACAATCGCGGTTATCGGCGCCGGTCCGGCGGGTCTTTCGTGCGCCGGAGAACTCGCGAAACTCGGACACCGGGTCACTATCTTCGAAAAAAGGCAACTCGCCGGGGGCCTTTCTACCTATGGCATCATCTCCCTCCGCGAGCCTGTTCCCGTATCGCTGGCGGAGGTCGAAAGTGTCCGCCGGTTGGGCGTCGAAATCCGCACGGGAATCGGGCTGGGTGAAGATCTGCAGTTGCCGGATCTGCAAGACAACTACACCGCTGTGTTTCTTGCGGTTGGCCTTGGCGCTACCCCTGCGCTGGGAATCCCTGGCGAAGAACATATCCTGGATGGGCTCGAATACATCGAAGCGAGCAAGCGAAACGCAGCGGCGCTTCGGGTTGGCAAACATGTGGCTGTGATCGGCGCCGGGAACACCGCAATCGATTGCGCGACCGTGGCACGACGACTCGGTGCAGAGCGCGCCACTATCGTGTACCGGCGCACGCAAAAAGAGATGAGCGCCTACCGGCACGAATTCGAGTTTGCAAAAGGGGAAGGCATCGAGTTCCGGTTTTTGGCGCAACCCACTCGTGTCATTGCAACGCAGACGGGCGTAGCGGGGCTCGAGTGTGCCTCAGTCAGCCTTGGACCGGTCGATCGAAGTGGCCGCCCCGCGCCCTCCCCCGTACCCGATTCAGCGTTCCTTATTCCGGCGGATCAGATTGTGAAGGCTATCGGGCAGGAGAAGTGGCCCTGGGCTGGTAGTCTGCAACTCGTCACGGATCGAGGATTCTTGAAAGTAGACGAGAATCTTGAGACCAGCATCCCTGGCGTGTACGCGGGCGGCGACTCCGTTCGGGCGCGCGGTTCCTGCTCCACCGTAATGGCTGTCCAGGATGGAAAGCTGGCTGCGGCTGCGATTCACCGCAAACTGGCGCAACTTCAAGACAAGGAGACCGCAGCCTAATGGCAAACCTGAGCATCAACTTCGCGGGCGTTCGTTCGCCCAACCCGTTCTGGCTTGCCTCCGCTCCGCCATCCAATTCCGGACTCCAGGTGCAGAAAGCTTTCGAAGCGGGCTGGGGCGGCGTTGTTTGGAAAACCATTGGCGCGCCTGTCCTCAACGTCTCCAATCGGTATGGCGCCTGGCACTATGCCGGGCAGCGGATGCTCGCGATCAACAACGTCGAACTGATCTCTGATCGCCCCCTGGAGATCAATCTCCGGGAGATCGCGGAAGCAAAGCGAAACTGGCCCGATCGAGCCGTAGTTGTTTCCGCCATGGTCGAATCGACCCCGGAAGCCTGGGCCGATATCGTGCGGCGGATCGAGGACACTGGCGCAGACGCCATAGAGCTGAATTATGGTTGCCCGCATGGCATGAGCGAACGAGGAATGGGATCTGCCATCGGACAGGTTCCGGAGTACTGCGAGCGCATCACTGGATGGGTGAAGCAGGCGTCGCACATCCCGATCATCGTTAAACTGACCCCGAATATCACGAGCATTGTCAGTCCTGCGAGGGCCGCGGTGGCAGCCCGTGCTGATGCGCTGTCGCTCATCAATACAGTCAACTCGATCGTTGGCGTTGATCTCGACACATTCGAAATCACTCCCAGTATCGGTGGCAAAGGCAGTCATGGCGGCTACGCAGGACCTGCCGTCAAGCCCATTGCGTTGAACATGCTCTCGGCGCTCGGAACGGATGAGACTGTGTCCGCCGCCGGAATTCCGATTTCCGCAATGGGCGGTATCTCGAACTGGAAGGACGCTGCAGAGTTTCTTCTTCTGGGAGCGGGCAGCCTGCAAGTGTGTACCGCAGTCATGCACTACGGGTTCCGCATCATTGAGGACCTGTGCGACGGGTTGTCTCGATGGATGGATTCAAAAGGGTTCGCAACAGTCGCGGAGATCAGCGGCAAAAGCCTCCCGCGACTCTCATCCTTCAAAGACCTTGATCTCGCCTTTCGTGCAGTCGCTCGCATCAATGACGAGCGGTGCATCAAATGCAACCTGTGTTATGTCGCGTGCAATGACACGGCCCATCAATGTATAGACCTTGTCGGCAACAACGGCGTCAGCGTTCAGCCCCATTCGTATAGCGTCCGTGAGAATGGAAAAGCTCAAGCGGTGGAGAGTCGTCCGCAGCTGCGCGTCCGCGAGGACGATTGCGTGGGATGCCGGCTGTGCTTTAACGTGTGCCCCGTCGAGAACTGCATCGAGATGGTTGAGTTGCCTGCGCGCCGTCCTTCGACGACTTGGGACGAGCTCTCAAAGACTCGACCCGCCGTGACAGAAGATTGGGACGCAATGAACCAGTATCGGGAGCAGCAAGGCATTCACATTCACTAGACTATGCCGCTCCTCATCAAGAACGGTGAAATCATCACCGCTGATGCGCAGTTCCGCGGGGACATTTACGTCGCGGATGAGACGATCACGTCGGTCGGCAAGAACCTCGACGCGCCACCGGGCACAGAGGTAATCGATGCATCCGGAAAACTGGTGTTCCCGGGCTTTATCGATCCGCACGTACATATTTATCTGCCCTTCATGGCGACCTTCGCCAAAGACAGCCACAAGACGGCAAGTATCGCCGCCTTGATGGGAGGAACGACGACCTACATTGAGATGTGTTGTCCGTCGCGAAGCGACGATGCTCTCGAAGGGTACGAGCTTTGGAAAGGGAAAGCGAATGGGAACAGTGCCTGCGACTACACGTTCCACATGTCGGTCACCAAGTGGGAGGGCAAAACCGAAGGTCAACTGCGAGAGATTGTCCGTGACGGCATCACCTCGTTCAAGGTTTTCCTTGCCTATAAGGGCTTCTTCGGCGTAGAAGACGGCGAGCTTTATTCAACCCTCCGGCTTGCGCGTTCGCTTGGTGTCACGGTCACGGCGCATTGTGAAAATGCCGAGCTGGTCAGCCGGTTGCAAGCCCAGTTGCTGGAAGAAGGGAAAACGGGACCGGAGTGGCATGAGCCGAGCCGGCCTGAGTCGGTCGAAGCCGAAGGGACCCACCGTTTCGCAACCTTTCTTGAAAATACAGGCGCGCTGGGCTACGTGGTCCATCTGTCTTGCGAGCGCGCGCTCCGT
>Ga0308175_100002265_pt1 | contig 13121 bp, 14 predicted proteins | sample PhyCR1_3_FD_203893 | JGI IMG/M metagenome (GOLD analysis project Ga0308175, IMG submission 203893) | Soil microbial communities from UC Gill Tract Community Farm, Albany, California, United States - DLSLS.C.R1 | ecosystem: Environmental > Terrestrial > Soil > Agricultural land | place: USA...
CCTTTAAGAAAACGAAAACGGGCCATTCAACTTCAGCTGATGTTTTAGAAAAATTAGCTGATGACCATGAAATCATTGAGCATATTCTGCTTTATCGACAATTAGGAAAGCTTCAATCAACATATATAGAGGGTCTTCTTAAAGTAATCAGTCCGAAAACGGGAAAAGTCCATACAAGGTATCAACAAACGTTAACGGCAACAGGCCGGTTAAGCTCCATCGATCCTAACCTGCAAAACATCCCGATTCGTCTCGAGGAAGGAAGAAAGATCCGACAGGCCTTTGTACCGTCTGAAGAAGGCTGGGTTATTTTTGCGGCGGATTATTCCCAAATCGAGCTGCGGGTTCTTGCCCATATTGCTGGAGATGAAAAACTCATCCAAGCGTTTAAGCATGATTTGGACATCCATACGAAAACGGCCATGGAGGTTTTTCATGTCAGCGAGGAAGAGGTGACCTCCAATATGAGGCGTCAGGCCAAGGCTGTCAATTTTGGGATTGTTTATGGTATTAGTGATTATGGCCTTTCTCAATCCTTAGGCATCACCCGGAAAGAAGCGGGACAATTTATTGACCGTTACTTGGCTACCTATCCAGGTGTAAAAGAATATATGGATGACATCATTCATTCAGCCAGAGAAAAAGGGTATGTGACCACACTGATGCAAAGACGGCGGTATCTTCCTGAAATCACCGCCCGTAATTTTAATCTAAGAAGCTTTGCGGAAAGAACAGCGATGAACACGCCGATACAAGGCAGTGCTGCCGATATTATAAAAAAAGCGATGATTGATATGGATGAGGCTTTAAAGGATAAAGGCCTAAAAACACGACTTTTGCTTCAAGTGCATGATGAATTGATTTTTGAAGCACCTGCGGAGGAAATGGAGATACTTAAGAAATTAGTCCCTGACGTAATGGAAAATGCCCTAGAATTAGAGGTTCCTCTAAAAGTGGACTATGCTTACGGACCAACCTGGTTTGATGCTAAGTAAATTAACCAGTTTAGGTAAATTGCCCGTTAATACAAATAAAAAGGGGGTTCTGATGTGCCGGAGCTTCCTGAAGTAGAAACCGTTCGGAGAACATTGAAACGGTTAGTGCTCCATAAAACCATCAACAACATAACGGTCTATTGGCCGAAAATCATTAAAAATCCTGTTGAGGTGGAACAATTTATTGATGCCTTAAAGGGCGAGACCATTGTCGATGTTGGCCGCAGAGGGAAATTTTTAATTATATATACCGACCAATTTGCCTTGGTATCCCATTTGCGGATGGAAGGTAAGTATGGGTTATTTCCAAAAGAAGAGCCATTTGATAAACATACACACGTCATTTTCCATTTTACAGATGACACCGAATTAAGGTATCGGGACGTTCGAAAGTTCGGTACGATGCATCTCTATAAAAAAGGGGAAGAATTTCAAAGACCGCCACTTGTTGATCTTGGACCGGAGCCTTTTTCAGAGGGGTTTACCGCCGATTATTTAGGAAGTGTACTGAAAAAGACAAGCAGGAAAATTAAACCTGCACTATTGGATCAAAAATTGTTTGTCGGATTGGGAAATATCTATGTGGATGAATCACTGTTCCGGTCTAGAATCCATCCGGAAAGGATTGCAAGTTCCTTAGACGAAAATGAAATTGCTGCTCTTCACAAAGAAATTGTCGCGACCTTGAGTGAAGCGGTAGAAAAAGGCGGAAGTACCATCCGCTCGTATGTAAACTCGCAAGGTCAAATCGGCATGTTTCAACTCGAGTTATTTGCATACGGGCGAAAAGGGGAGGCCTGTAAGATTTGTGGAACGCCGCTTGAGAAAACGACTGTAGGCGGCAGAGGCACCCATTTTTGCCCGAACTGCCAGAAGGCGTGAAGGTCCCGCTAACCGGGCGCTTTCGCTTTTCTGTTAACATTTGATGTGCTCCTTCCATATACTATCGTAGTATTTTGGTGGAAGGAGTCTTAAACATCATGGTTCAATTGTTCTCACTTCTCATTTTAGCATTCGCACTTAGCCTTGACGGGTTTAGTGTCGGATTCACTTATGGGTTAAGGCAAATGGTTATGCCGATTAAGTCAATGTTAATTATCGCCACTTGCTCAGCGGTTTCTTTACTAACAGCCGTGTCAATTGGACATGGACTGGAAAAGGTTTTATCGCCGCATATTACGGCAAGCCTTGGCGGGTTTATTTTAATTGCCCTCGGTGCGGGGGTGTTGTACCAATTTTTCAGACCAGAAAAAGAAAAAGAAATGCTAACAGATGAAAAAACGATTGTGAATCTCGAAATACGATCACTAGGTCTAGCCATTAATATATTAAAAAAACCAATGTCAGCGGATTTTGACCAATCTGGAACCATAACGGGCATTGAAGCCTTGATGTTAGGCTTTGCCTTATCATTGGATGCTTTTGGCGCAGGGATTGGCGCAGCCATGCTTGGATTCTCCCCCTTTTATTTAGCCTTTACAGTAGCCTGTATGAGCTGCTTATTTGTGCTTTTAGGTATAAAAAGCGGGGCATTTTTCCATAAATTTGAGTGGATTCAAAAATTCACCTTCTTACCTGGAATCTTATTAATTATTATCGGAATTTGGAAGTTATGATGAAGGAAGCACTCTGTGAAATACGTTAGGGTGCGGAACGCTTCCGCAAGCACTGAAGAAAATGGATTTCCGAGAAAGGAAAAAGAATGACACTAGTAATTGGGTTAACAGGCGGAATTGCCAGTGGAAAAAGTACGGTTTCGAACATGTTTAAAAAAATGAACATAATTGTGATTGATGCGGATGTAGAGGCGCGCCTGGCAGTCATGAAGGGTGAAGCCGCATACGAACGAATTGTCGCTGAGTTTGGGCGGGAGATCCTATTGGAAAACGGGGAAATTGACCGGCAAAAACTGGGATCAATTATCTTCCACCAAGCAGATAAACGACAACGCTTAAACGAAATGACTCATCCCGAGGTAAGGAAAAGAATGCTGGAACAGGTTGAGACTGCCAAAAACAAGGATGAAGAAGTTGTTATCCTTGATATTCCTTTGTTATTTGAAAGTAAGCTTAATCATATGGTAGATAAAACTCTGTTGGTTTATGTTGACAGGGAAACACAACTGCACAGATTAATCGAGAGAAATAATTTATCGTTGGTGGATGCGGAAGCCAGGATTCAGTCACAGATGCCTTTGAAGGATAAAGTAATGCTTGCTGATGCGGTGATTAATAATAATGGCTCTATAGATGATACGAAGCGACAACTGATTGGGTTATTAGCTGAATGGGGAATCATAAAGGAATAGTATAAATTTGTAAACAAAGTAAAAAAATACATTAGATGTAGCGTGAGCATATCTAATAAAACAAGCGAAGATTTTATCATAAACAAAAAAACACACAGGTAATGGGGTGTACAAACAGAGTACACCTCTTTTTATATTCCCCGCTATGTTGTAAACTATATAAAAAGGATATAACTTGGAGGGTTCATATGGCTATTTTAGCAGGTATTTTTACTCGTTTTAAGCAACAGATTGAGACTTCGGATAAAAACCCAGATGCTTCATTGAAAACGCATTATTATAAGGCTACGTTTAATCAAGTATTTCAATCTGTTGAAAAGCTATTCCATGAGGATGCAGATTGCCAGGTAACGACTGTCTCAAAGGATCATGGTGAAATTGCTGTAGAAGTACGAAAACCAATGTCTTGTTTTCTAATTGTAACTATCGTTTCTGTCAAACCAATGGAAACAGCTATCGATTTTAGTATTTCTGCTGAAAGATTTATATTGCTAGGAGCATATCCTTCGTTGAAAAAGCGCATTAATGCATATTATAAGAAAATTAATAGTTTACATAACTTGATTGGTACAAAAAACGGATAACACACTACTTGTGAAAATTTCTGCTATCTAATATGATAAAGGGTAGGATATTGTTCGGAATGTAGCAGCAAAAGAATTCATCCCTAATCAGCAAATAAGGCGAACCTCATGAAACGCCATTAAGGGATTCGCCAGTCGGTCAGTTTTCTTTATTTAGATTTGGAGTTGATTTATCAATGAAATGCCCTTCATGTCAAAACTATGGTACACGTGTGCTTGATTCTCGGCCTGTTGATGAAGGACGTGCAACACGGAGAAGAAGAGAATGTGAAGAATGCGGCTATCGTTTTACTACTTTTGAAAAAATTGAAGAGATTCCTTTAATCGTCGTTAAAAAAGAAGGAACGAGAGAAGAATTCAGCCGTGATAAGATTTTAAGAGGTTTGATTAAAGCATGTGAGAAGCGGCCTGTAGCATTAAAGGAATTAGAAGATATCACACACGGTGTGGAAAAGGATCTACGCAGTCAGGGCATTTCTGAAATTAAAAGTGAAGCGATTGGCGAAATGGTAATGGACAGGCTTGCACATGTGGATGAAGTCGCGTATGTTAGATTTGCGTCTGTTTACCGCCAGTTTAAGGATATAAATGTATTTATAGAGGAATTAAAAGAATTAATAAAAAAAGAAAAGTTACAATGAGCTAAAGGCTAGTCTTTGGCTCATTTTTTCACTAACAAGGAAAGGTTGGATTGATATGGCGCAGCATTGGCAGGAAATCCGTCCTATCGATCGTTATATTGTTTCGGCTGATGGATTGCTCATAGAGTATGACCGCAAAGTGCTGACGTTATTATATCAGCCTTTAATTGGGTCAGCTTGCTTCAGCTTATATATGACGCTTTGGGCAGAGATTGAAGAAAATCGACTTTGGTCCGATCCGTCCACACATCATCTCCTGATGAATCTAATGGGAATGAATTTAAAGGATATTTACGATGCCCGTTTAAAACTTGAGGGAATTGGTTTAGTAAAAACATATGTAAAAACATCAGAAGAAGAACGTTCCTTTATCTATGAGCTCCATCCTCCTTTAAATCCTGAGCGATTTTTCCTAGATGGGATGTTAAATATCTATCTTTACCGAAAGATTGGAAAAAATCATTTTTCAAGGCTCAAGCGTTTTTTTACAGATCAGCAAAAACCAATCGAATCGGAATACCAAAATGTGACAAGAGCCTTTCAGGATGTGTTTGCATCGGCTACACCTGGGAGTATGCAATATCTACACGATTTATCAAAAGATATGGAATCAGAAGAGGGGAAACAATTTATTGGCCGGAATGAGGGGACAACCATCCAAATCGGGTCTGATACATTTGATTTTGATTTGTTATTGGCTGGGTTAAACGAATCCCTTGTTCCGAAGAAGGCGTTAACGAAAAAAGTCAAAGAGGTTATTAGCAATCTAGCATTTTTATATAATATTAACCCGATAGAGATGAAAAACCTCATATTAGATGCGATTGATCCAAACAATGAAATTAATCTTGAAGACTTAAGAAAAGCAGCCCGTAATTGGTATCAATTTGAGAATTATGACCAGCTTCCAAGCTTAGTCGAACGGATTCAGCCACCGAAATACCGTGTCCAAATAGAGGAACCAAAAACACAGGAAGAAGTCTTAGTCCGTTCGTTAGAAACCACTTCGCCTGTTAAGGTATTCACCGATGCTTCCAATGGCATTGAACCCTCTGATGCTGAATTAAAAATCCTTGAAGATGTCATGTTTAAGAAAAAGCTTTTACCAGGTGTCGTAAATGTCCTAATTCAGTATGTACTGCTAAAAGCGGATTCCAAATTCACCAAGAACTATGTTGAACAAATTGCCAGCCACTGGGCCCGGAAAGAAATAAAAACGGTTAAAGAGGCAATGGAATTGGCCAGGAATGAACATAGTAAATATCTTTCTTGGAGTGAAGAAAAACGAACGGGAAAAACTTATAAGAAAAAGCCAATCAGGACAGAGCTTCTGCCTGACTGGTTTGATAAAGAGCTTAATCAAGCAGCAGTAAAAACTCCAAAAGAAGAAAATCCTGACTTAGAGGCTAAAAAACGCGAGATAGAAGAAATGTTAAAGGCAATAGATGATTAAGAGGTGACTTATGGAAAAAATTAACCGAACACTAAAACGAATTGCCTCAAGTGAAAATTTTCAAAAACGATATGAAAAAATGCGTCAAGAAACGTTAGCGCATCCTGCTATTAAAGCATTTATCAGGGAACATCAAGATGAGTTAACCAATGGGATAATTGATAAAGGCTTAAATAAGCTTTATGAATATATCAATCAAAGTAAGGAATGCAATAAATGTGAAAGCCTTGACACTTGTGTCAATATGATGAAAGGTTATCATCCAGAGTTAGTATTAGTCCGGAATTCGATTGATGTCACGTATGAACGATGTCCAAGAAAGATTATGGATGATGAAAAGCGAAAGAATGAACAGTTGATCAAAAGTTTGTATGTTCCAAAAGATATATTGAATGCGACTTTTGAGAATCTTGCACATGATGATAGCCGGATTGATGCCATCAAAAAATCACTTTCATTTATTTTACATTATGAACAGGGAAACCCAACGAAAGGATTATATTTATATGGTGAATTCGGGGTAGGGAAATCTTATTTACTCGGTGCGATTGCAAATAAATTGGCCAAAAAACAAATATCTTCTATGATTGTCTATGTGCCGGAATTGTTACGGGAGTTGAAAAGTTCAATAGCGGACTCCACCTTAAATAGTAAAATTGAAGCTTTAAAAAAAGAACCCATTTTAATGCTGGATGATCTTGGGGCTGAAGCGGTGTCAAGCTGGACAAGGGATGAGGTGCTGGGGCCGATTCTGCAATTCCGCATGCTTGAGAGCCTTCCAACATTTTTCACTTCGAATTTTGATTTAAAAGGGCTGGAGCATCATTTGACCTACAGCCAGCGCGGCGAGGAAGAGAAGCTAAAAGCCCGTCGAATTATGGAGAGGATCCGTTCCTTAAGCGAGCCAGTGTTAGTTGACGGTCCAAACCGAAGGTAAAAAGTGTTTTAGGATTGCTTGCTTGATGCAAGCAGTCCTTTTTTTTTAAAAATACGATTTAAAAGTTTTGTCTCTGAGTATTATCTAGCCTCTTGGGGCTGATTAAGTCGCTTGCGCTTTTCATATTTAAATAATTAAAAGCTATGTCAGTGTACTTCTATTTTGGCCAAGTCCCCCATATATATTAAAAACAGAGATTTGCTCCAAAGGGGGGATTTGGTTGGCGGAAATCATCTTCCAAAGCAGGGTGGATGCACGAAGGTTTTATAACCACCTGCTGAAGTTTCTACCATATAATGGTGATGAAGAAATTATTCTTCTTTTTGAAGATCGACATATAGTGAAAATTTTAGATGGCTGTTTTACAGTAGAGAACCTTAATGTTATGAAAAGGGCATTATATGATTTTATCACAACGGTAAAACGGGATGATTGGTTTAGAGATATAATCAAGAATCAATTTTATTTTCAAGATGTGGAAGAGCAGCAGCAAATAATTGAAATTATATATTCAATTTTTGAAGGTCAAAGAGAGGATTTAGCCGGTTTCATACAGGAAGCAAGCGGGCAGACGGCAAGAATAGAAGAAGTGATATGCCATGTTTTTCAGGAAAATATTTCATTTTCTTTTGATTCGTTGCTCAAATTCCGCTTGCGCCCGTACCAGCAATTGCTTGAAGGGTATGTTCAACTTGCCATTGATGAATATAAGCTGGAACAGGAATATCAAATGTTTGTAAACATGCTGCGGGACTTCTTACGCAATCGTGAACCGAAAATTGATACGCTGCATCTATTATTTGATGAGGAAATTACCTTTTATAATAAGCAGTTTGTCGAGCTTAAACGAAGTGAGCTAATCAAAATGATAGACCGTAAATTATTGGTGAATCACCCAGTCTATGTGGACTCAGCTTCCATCGCACCACTTTTATCGCTAGCACCGACATCGATTTTCATTTATACCAAGGATCCGGCCGAGCCGCTTATTCGCACCATAAAAAATATTTTTGAAGAGCGGGTTAGTATCAAGACATATGCTGCCCTCCGTGAGCTAAGGAAAAGGGCACCTGATTCTCATTCCTCCGAATACCGCGCATAAATAGGGATAAATAGGTCAATATTTAGATTGGTGTACCTTGCATTTTTAAAAATTTATCATTATAATAACGTACATAGTCCAAAACTTAGAGGCGCCCAAACAAGGCTGATACATATGTCTTTATGCGCTCGAGTTAGATATAGTAAATATTGTACTAAAAGTAATGATAAGGACAACAGTATTTATTTACGGTTTTTAGAGAGGGAGGACCTGGCTGAAAGTCTCCTAACACGGAATCAATACTTACCGCCTTTAAACTTCAACAGTGAAACTCTTATTTCCTTAGAGCAAGTAATTGTTGACGGTTCAATGCCGTTATCTGACCATAGTCGATTTCAATGATAGTTGAAATCGAAAAATTGGGTGGAACCACGTGTTAATCAAAACTCGTCCCTATTCCAGGGACGGGTTTTTTTTATTTTTAAAGCAGCCTATAAGGGCATAAAGTCCAGGCGCAAACAATTAAAGGAGGAGTTAATATGTCAGATGTTGTTAAGATTTCGTTTCCTGATGGGGCAGTAAAGGAGTTCCCAAAAGGAACAACAACGGAAGATATTGCCGCTTCCATCAGCCCGGGCCTAAAGAAAAAGGCAATTGCCGGTAAATGGAACGGACAACTGGTTGATTTTCGCCGTCCTATTCTAGAAGACGGTTCTATAGAAATTGTTGTACCAGAATCAAATGAGGCTTTAGAAGTATTGCGCCACAGTACAGCACATCTAATGGCACAAGCGGTAAGAAGACTATTTCCAGGGGTCAATTTAGGTGTCGGCCCGGTTATTGAAGGCGGCTTTTATTATGACATGGACCTTGATGTATCCTTAACACCAGAGGATTTGCCAAAGATTGAAAAGGAAATGGCGAAAATCGTTAATGAAAATCTTGAAATCGTTCGTAAGGAAGTGAGCCGCTCGGAAGCTGTCCAGCTTTTTAAAGAAGCGGGGGACCCTTACAAGCTTGAATTAATTGAAGCGATTCCTGATGAGCAAACAGTGACAATCTATGAACAGGGCGAATTCTTCGACCTTTGTCGTGGGGTCCATGTCCCATCGACTGGTAAAATCAAAGAGTTTAAATTATTAAGCATTGCAGGTGCTTATTGGCGCGGTAATAGTGATAATAAAATGCTCCAGCGTGTTTATGGAACAGCTTTCTTCAAGAAAGAAGACCTTAAAGAGCATCTTCGTCTGCTTGAAGAGGCGAAAGAGCGTGACCACCGCAAGATTGGTAAAGAGTTGAACCTGTTTACAACAAATCAACTAGTTGGTCAAGGTTTACCGCTATGGCTTCCTAAAGGGGCGACCATCCGCCGTGTGATTGAGCGTTATATTGTTGATAAAGAATCTCGGCTTGGTTATGACCATGTATACACTCCGGTGATGGGAAGCGTGGATTTATATAAAACTTCTGGTCACTGGGACCATTACCATGAAGATATGTTCCCGATAATGGAAATGGATAACGAACAATTAGTTCTTCGTCCGATGAACTGCCCGCATCATATGATGGTCTATAAAAATAGTATCCACAGCTATCGTGAACTTCCAATCCGGATTGCTGAGCTTGGTTTGATGCACCGCTATGAAATGTCAGGTGCGCTTGCTGGATTGCAGCGTGTTCGGGGAATGACTTTGAATGATGCACATATTTTTGTACGCCCGGATCAAATTAAAGATGAATTTAAACGTGTTGTTAATTTAATCCTAAATGTCTATAAAGATTTTAATATTAACGATTATTCCTTCCGTCTATCCTACCGGGATCCACAGGACACAGAGAAATACTTCGATGATGATGCCATGTGGGAAAAAGCGCAAAGCATGTTGAAGGAAGCGATGGATGACCTTGGCCTTGATTATTTTGAAGCTGAAGGAGAAGCTGCCTTCTACGGTCCTAAGCTTGACGTCCAAGTTAGAACAGCTTTAGGGAAGGACGAGACACTCTCTACTGTTCAATTAGACTTCTTGTTGCCGGAGCGTTTTGATTTGAATTATATAGGAGAGGACGGCAAGCAGCATCGTCCGGTTGTTATTCACCGTGGTGTTGTCTCGACAATGGAACGATTTGTTGCCTTCTTAATTGAAGAATATAAAGGGGCTTTCCCAACATGGATTGCTCCCGTTCAGGTACAAGTAATTCCTGTATCACCAGGCACCCACTTTGATTATGCAAAACAGGTGCAGGAGCAGCTGCAAAATGAAGGCTTCCGCGTAGAATTAGACGGTCGTGATGAAAAGATTGGCTATAAAATTCGTGAAGCCCAAATGCAAAAAATCCCATATATGCTCGTTGTCGGTGACAAAGAAGTTGAAGATCAAGCCGTAAACGTCCGTAAATATGGTGAACAAAATTCTGAAACTAAGCCTTTTACTGAGTTTCTTGCATCACTTCAAGCTGAAGTAAAAAGAGGATAGTGGTTAAGAAAGGGAGGATTAACCTCTCTTTCTTTTATAAATTTGTAGAAATCTATTGAATAATTGTTTGTTTCTTGTTACAATAAATTTCGTTGTCAAAGAAATAGTTCGTTTGACAACACATCTTTGCTTATGATATAGTAACTAAGGTGAAAATTGAATACATTTTGGTATAAGAAGAAGCACCCGCTTCTCACCTGATTGACGCAACTTTAGCAGTTGGCAGGTTTTACGTGAACTTTTTGTTTATTTACTTTGTTTCGTAAAGTGTGGGTGTATTCATCCGCACTTTTTTATTTGCATCCTAAGTAAAAGCACTAATAAAAAGTATTTTTAAATACCTGTTAAATTTCGACTAGGGAGTCAATGGAAAAAAGGTGATTTATTCTTATACCTAAAACGTTGTATTCCTGATAAAACCTTGGAGGTGGCTAATTATTAGCAAAGACATGTTGTTAAATGAGGGCATCCGCGCTCGCGAAGTTCGTTTAATTGACCAAAATGGCGAACAATTAGGAATTAAATCTAAAACCGAAGCGTTGGAGATTGCTGGAAGAGTAAATCTTGATTTGGTACTTGTTGCACCAAATGCAAAGCCTCCAGTAGCCCGAATTATGGACTATGGCAAATTTAAATTCGAGAATCAAAAGAAAGAAAAAGAAGCTCGTAAGAATCAAAAGATTATTACTACTAAAGAAGTTCGTCTAAGCCCAACAATTGACGAAAATGACTTTAATACAAAGCTTCGTAATGCCATCAAGTTTTTGGAAAAAGGCGATAAGGTAAAAGCATCCATCCGATTCAAAGGACGGGCAATTACCCATAAAGAAATTGGTCAGCGTGTGTTAGACCGTTTTTCAGAAGCGTGCAAGGAAGTTGCAACGATTGAATCACATCCAAAAATGGATGGTCGAAGCATGTTCTTAGTTTTAGCACCTAAAATCGATAAGTAATAAGGAGGACTATCACAATGCCAAAAATGAAAACTCACCGCGGCGCTGCAAAGCGTTTTAAGAAAACTGGTTCTGGTCAACTAAAGCGTGACCATGCTTATACAAGCCACTTATTTGCCAACAAATCTACAAAAGCTAAGCGTAAGCTTCGCAAATCAGGTCTTGTTTCTAAAGGCGATTTCAAACGCATTCGTCAAATGTTAACTTACGTAAAATAATCCAATAGTGAACGATTTATATAGGAGGGAAATTCAATGCCACGTGTAAAAGGCGGTACAGTTACTCGCAAACGTCGTAAAAGAGTTCTTAAATTAGCAAAAGGTTATTACGGTTCAAAACATACATTATATAAAGTTGCTAACCAACAGGTTATGAAATCATTACAATATGCTTTCCGTGACCGTCGTCAGGTTAAGCGCGATTTCCGCAAACTTTGGATTACTCGTATCAATGCAGCAGCTCGTATGAACGGTCTTTCTTACAGCCGTTTAATGCATGGCTTAAAGCTTGCTGGTATCGAAGTAAACCGCAAAATGCTTTCTGAATTAGCTATTAGTGATGCAAACGCATTTGCTGAATTAGCAAACACTGCAAAACAACAGTATAACAAATAATTTTAAATATAGGCCATTCTCATTGCTGAGGATGGCTTTTTCTATAAGGAGATTCGGTATGGCATTATTTTTAACAGCTTTTTTAGTAATGAATGTCGTGGGACTAGTGATAATGGGTGAGGATAAGAAACGTGCAAAACGACATCAATATAGGATAAGTGAAAGGACACTTTGGCTTATTGCCCTATTTGGCGGTGCTATAGGCTCAACAGCAGGGATGCAGTTTTACCGTCACAAAACAAAGCATGTATCCTTTAAAATAGGTTTCCCTATCTTGGCAATCGTAGAAATCATTTTATTTTTACAGTTTCTTACATTATAATTTTTTCGACAAGGAGTGTTATTTATGGAGCTTGACAAACTTTTTCAGATGCAAAAAGCATTGGACTGTCATATTGAACAAAACCATGGGTTAGAGAATGAGGATTTATTTACTAGAAAGGTCCTCGCTTTGCTTGTGGAGGTTGGCGAATTAGCGAATGAAACCCGATGTTTTAAGTTTTGGAGTTTGAAACCATCCTCTGCTAAAGAGGTGATAGTAGAAGAGTTCGTCGATGGTGTTCACTTCATTTTATCGCTAGGAATAGAGTGTGGTTTTGATCAAAAACAATATGCACTAGAAGTGCACGAGTCTACCTCAACTGTGACGGAGCAATTTCTCCGAGTCTATGAGGGGATTAATATATTTCAAGTAGGCAGAAGCTTTGACGATTATGTGAGATTATTTGAATTATATTTGCAGTTAGCCGCCTTGCTTGGATTGAAAGAAGAAGAGATTGAAAAAGCATATTTTGAAAAAAACGAAGTAAATTATCAAAGACAACAAAATAACTATTAGCAGAAAATTTTATCCTCATCGAGATTTTCTGTATAATAGGGCTGTATGTACATAGAAAAAGGAGGCAAACAAATGGCAAAACTTGATGAAACATTAACCATGTTAAAAGATTTAACAGATGCCAGAGGCATTCCTGGTAATGAGCGTGAAGTACGCGAGGTCATGAAACAATACATAGCGCCATATGCGGATGAAATTAGCACGGATGGCCTTGGCAGTTTAATTGCTAAAAAGGTTGGAAAAGAAGGCGGTCCAAAGATTATGATAGCGGGCCATCTCGAT
>Ga0308175_100002266_pt1 | contig 13119 bp, 10 predicted proteins | sample PhyCR1_3_FD_203893 | JGI IMG/M metagenome (GOLD analysis project Ga0308175, IMG submission 203893) | Soil microbial communities from UC Gill Tract Community Farm, Albany, California, United States - DLSLS.C.R1 | ecosystem: Environmental > Terrestrial > Soil > Agricultural land | place: USA...
CGCCACGGTAGAGCTCGCGTGGCGCAGTGCGTTGTCGACCAGGGCGTCGACGACCCGCCGCAACGAGGCCGCAGCACCCCGCACGGGCGGGACGTCCACCGCGGTGCACCGAAGGGTGAGGCGACGTTCGGTCGCCAGGATCTCGTTGCGCTGCACCACCTCCCGCACCACGGCGACCAGGTCGGTGAGCTCTCCCGAGTTCGGCGACGCCTCGAGGTCGGCCGCGTGCAGCAGGTCCTGCACGATGTCGCCCAGCCCGCGCGCCTCGTGGCGCAGCAGGGTCAGGTCACCCGCAGCCCCGGCGGGGATCGGTGGGTCGACCCTCGCCAGCTCCCGCTGGAGCAGGTCTGCGCGGAGGGCTAGACGCGACAGCGGGGTGCGCAGCTCGTGGCTGGCGTCGGCGACGAACCGGCGCTGCCGCACGAGGGCCTCGTCCCACGCGGCAACGGCGCGGTGTCCGAGCCACCTCCCGAGCCCGAAGGCGATGACGGCGGCACCCAGGCCCGCCAGGAGCAGCGCCCACAGCAGCCGGTGCCGCTCGTTCTCGTAGGGAGCCACGTCGACCCCGACCTGCACCACGGAGCTCCCGCGGCTCCGGGTCAGGGTCTGGTACTCGCGGTCGTCGACGTAGCTCTCGGTCACGACCGGCCGGGCGTGCTGCCGCGCCGCCGCCACCTCAGCCGCGCTGGGGCGCCCCTCCGGCGCGGTGGCGGACGCGTGCCGCGTCCCGTCCGCGCCGAGCAGGACCACCCAGGTGCCGGCCGGCAGGCCACGCATCGGGGCGGCGTCGGCCAGCGACCGAAGCTGCGTCTGCTGCTCGCGGTGCTGCCCCACCAGCACCACGCCGAACGTGGCGAGGCTGGCGACCGCCACACCGGCGAGCACTCCGCCCACCGCCTGCAGCGCGATCAGCCGACGGGCGCGGGCGAGCCGACGCGCGTCGCCGGTCACCGTCACGGCAGGTGCCCGGCGCGGTAGCCGACCCCTCGAACAGTGCGGACCACCTCGGCGCCCAGCTTGCGCCGGATCGCGTAGACGTGGGTGTCGATCAGCGACGCGCTGCTGGACTCGGGCGACAGCACCTCCCGCAGCTCCTCGCGGGAGAACACGCGGTTGGGCCGGCGGCACAGCTGGACGAGGAGGGTCGCCTCCGCCGGCGAGAGCTCGACGCGGGTGCCGTCGGGGCGGACGGCCTCGAGCGACTCGATGTCGACCCACCCCTCGCCGAACGGCACCACGTCCGCCTCGTCGACGTGCCGGCGCAGCAGGGCGCGCACCCGGGCCACCAGCTCGTCGGCCTCGAAGGGCTTGACCAGGTAGTCGTCGGCGCCCAGGTCGAGGCCCTCGACCCGGTCACGAACCGCCCCGAGGGCCGTGAGCACGAGGGCCGGCGTGGTCACGCCCCTGCCACGCAGCCTGGCGAGCAGCTCCACCCCGTCGCCACCGGGGACCCGGCGGTCGAGCACCATCACGTCGAACCGGCGGGTCAGTGCGGCGTGCAGGGCAGACTGCAGGTCACGCACCCCGGTGACGTCGCACCCCTCGGCGCCCAGCAGCCGCACGAGGAGGTCCGCCAGCTCGACATCGTCCTCGAGGAGCAGCACGCGCGGCTCCTGGGTCGCGGGCGGGTTCACGGACACGGTGCCAAGTCTGGCAGCCAGGAGGGTCCGCGCCTCAGTCGTGCTCGCCAGCGGCCGGCACCTTCGTGCCGTGCCAGACGGCGGTGGCGCCGCTGTGGCCGATGCGCACCACCTGGACCAGGGTCCCGACCGACGCCAGCCCGACGAGCAGCGAGACGGCCACGACAACCGCACCCTTGGCGCCCCGGCGGTGCAGGAAGGTCAGCACCAGGACGAACAGGGCGACCGCGCCCATGAGGGGCAGCAGGGTGTCACCGAGCTGCGCGTGCTGCTCGACGAGGCTGCTGTGCGGGACGCCACGTTCCAGTCCCTCCCCCGTCGAGGTGGCCACGGGCACCGCGAGCGCAGCCAGGACGGCCACGGCCGGGGTCGCCCAACGGGCCCACTGGCGGAAGCGGGGCGAGGCCGCCGACGCGATGGCCATGACGCACGCCAGTGGCACGAGCACGACGACGGCGTGCACGACGAGCGGGTGGGCCGGCAGGCCGAGCAGGGTGGACGGCACGAGGTGGCTCCTTCGTTCGGGGTCCACGCCAGCGTGCCCGCCGATTCTCAAGGCTTCCTCAAGCCTGCTGGCCGCCGTCCGCTGCGGCAGCGTCACCCTCGGGGGCGCACGACCTTGCCTGGTATGCCGGCGACGACCACCTTGGGCGGGTAGACGCCCCGTGCGACCGTGGACGCGGCCACGACCGTGTGGTCGCCGATGTCGGTACCGCGCGTCACGACGACCTTGGTGCCGAGCCAGACGTCGTCGCCGATGCGCACGGGCGACTTGACGATGCCCTGGTCCTTGATCGGCGTGGCGAGGTCGTCGGTGCGGTGGTCGAAGTCGCAGACGTAGACGTCGTCGCCGAACAGGCAGGTGTCTCCGATGGAGATGTCGAGCCAGCAGTTCACCGTGTTGCGGATGCCGATGACCGACTTGCGCCCGATGCGCAGCGTGCCCTCGTGGGCGCGGATCCGCGCGTGGGCACCGAAGTGGGTGTAGGCGCCGACGACGAGGCGCCCGTACCCCTCCCTCACCTCGAACCGGACGTCGGGCCCGATGAAGCACGGGCCCTCGAAGCGCAGGGACCGGCAGCGCGCGCTCGCCCGGGCCATGCGCAGGTAGCTGAGCAGGTGGTGGCGCGTGAACGCCCGGTTCGACGACGCCCAGACGACCCACCGCAGCCAGGCCAGGGGGCGCGGGAGCCCCCAGGGCGCCGGCTCGCCGTGCTCCGCCGGCGACATGTCGGCGTTCGCCGCCGAGGTCACGTCACGCCTCCGCGCTCAGCCCGGCTTCACACCGGTGATGCCGACGTTGTAGAACAGCTTGGCGGGGACCGCCCTGGCCAGCAGCCGGTCGACGGCGGACAGGCGCTGCCACGCGCCGTAGGCGAACATCGCCCAGCCCCAGCCGAGGGCACCGGGCCGGACCGCGGCCTCGAACGTCCGCACCGGCCAGCCGAGGAACGCGGCCGTGAGCTCCTCCGTCTGCGTGCGCACGCCGACCGCGCCCGCCCGCAGCGCCGTGCGGGCCAGGTCGTCGGGGTCGAAGGTGTGCAGGTCGACGACCGCCTCGAGAGCGGCAGCGCGCGACGACTCGTCGAGCTCTTCCTTGTCCTTGGCCCACTTCTCGCGCAGCGGTGGCAGCCGGGTCAGGGTCGTGGTGGCGTGCCAGGTCAGGCGGCCCAGGCGCCGGGCGTACCAGTCCCCCACCGTGGTCGGCTCGCCGGCGATGACGAAGCGGCCACCAGGGCGGAGCACGCGCAGCACCTCCCGGAACGCTGCCTCCACGTCGGGGACGTGGTGGATCACCGCGTGCCCCACCACGATGTCGAAGGTGTCGTCGTCGTAGGGGATCCGCTCGGCGTCGGCCACCCTGCCCTCGACGCCGAACCCCAGCATCTCGGCGTTGGCCTTCGCTGCCGCGACCATGGCAGGCGACAGGTCGGTCACGTGCACCTCGTCCAGGACGCCGGCCTGCTTGAGGTTGAGCGAGAAGAAGCCGGTGCCGGCGCCCAGCTCCAGGGCCTGGCCGTAGGGCAGTGGGTCGGGCAGGCCGGTGATCGCCTCGAAGCGGTCGCGCGCGTAGTCGATGCACCTGCGGTCGAAGGAGATCGACCACTTGTCGTCGTAGGAGCGTGCCTCCCAGTCGTGGTAGAGGACCTGGGCCAGCTTGTTGTCGTGGAAGGCAGCCGCCACCTGCTCCGCAGTGGCCGGGGCCGTGACGTCCGTCGATGGCGCCACTGCTCAGGCGCCCTCGAACGCGGCCTTGCCGGGACCGTTCTCGACGAACGACCGCATCCCGGTCGCGCGGTCCTTCGTCGCGAACAGGGAGGCGAAGAGCATCCGCTCGATCTCCAGACCGGTCTCGAGGTCGGCCTCCAACCCACGGTCGACCGCCTCCTTGGCCGCGCGCAGCGCATAGGCCGGCCCACCGACGTAGGGCTCGACGCGGCGTCTCGCCGCGGCATACACGTCCTCGGCCTCGACCACCTCGTCGACCAGGCCGATCGCCAGCGCCTCGTCGGCGCTCACGAACCGGCCCGAGAAGATCAGGTCCTTGGCCCTGGCCGGCCCCACCAGGCGGGCCAGGCGCTGGGTGCCGCCCGCGCCCGGGATGATGCCGAGCAGGATCTCGGGCTGGCCGAGCTTGGCGTTCTTGGCGGCCACCCGGAAGTCGCACGCGAGCGCCACCTCGCACCCGCCCCCCAGGGCGTACCCGGTGATCGCCGCGACGGTCGGCTTGGGGATGCGGGCCAGCGCGCGGGTGAAGTCCTGGAGGGTGACGGAGTGGTCGGCCATGTCGGTGTAGGACATGCCCTCCATCTCCTTGATGTCGGCGCCGGCCGCGAAGACCTTCTCGCCGCCGTAGACGATGACGGCGGAGACGTCGCGCCGCTCCCCCACCTCGGCGGCGGCTGCCGCGAGGGCGCCCTGGACCTCGGCGTTGAGGGCGTTCATGGGTGGCCGGTCGAGCCGGAGGGTGGCGATGCCGCCGTCCACCTCGACCCGGACGAGCTCGCTCATCCCAGGCCTCCGTCCGGGGCCGGCTGGCCGGCGCCGGGCCCGCTGTCGGGGCCGCCGCCCATGATGCGCTCGTGCCACATCTGGACGCCCGCGAGCACGAGCTGGATGCTCACGGCGGTCAGCGAGTTGACGTCGCTGGTCGGGGTGACGATGTGCTCGGCCGTGACGACGAGCGTGTCGTTGGCCAGCCCGGCCTTGACGATGTTGAGCTGGAGGGTGATGTCGTTGCAGGTCTCGAGCCGCTTCAGCGGGTCGGCCGGGACGGCGTCGCTGATGGCCCACTGGCCGAACACGCGCATGATCTGGAAGTCGCCCTCGGTGCAGCGCACGAACAGCTGCTGGTCCTGCACCACGAACGCCACGTCACCATCGGCGTCGATGTCGGGCTTGAGCCCCTGGTCGATCAGCGCGTCGAGGACCCGGCCGCGCAGTGGATGCTCGTCGGGGGGCGGGGGAAAGTTCGGGAGCGACGTCGGGTCGGTCATGGGCCCAACCGTAACCACTGCCTACGCTGAGGGCCATGTCGCCCTCCGCCCGCTCGCGTGACCTTCCGCCGACCGCGGGGATGACGCTGGTCGAGGGTGGCGCGGACTTCGCGGTGTACGCCGGTCACGCCGAGTCGGTCGAGGTCTGCCTGTTCGACGAGGGCGACTGGTCGGGGCGCACCGAGCGGCGCGTGCCGCTCACCGAGCGCATCCACGGCACGTGGTTCGGCTTCCTCCCCGGCGTGGGTCCGGGCCAGCGGTACGGCCTGCGTGCCGACGGTCCGTGGCGGCCGGAGGAGGGGCACCGGTACAACCCGGAGAAGCTGCTCCTCGACCCCTACGCAAGGGCCGTGGAGGGTGACGTCACGTGGTCGCCCGCGGTCTACGCGCACCCCGTCGACGGCCCGCCCGCCGGCGACGGTCTGCTGCGCAACACCCTCGACTCGGCCACGTCGGTGCCGCGCGGCGTGGTCGTCGAGGACCGCTTCGACTGGGGCGACGACCGGCCGCCACACGTCCCCCTGTCCGAGTCGGTCCTCTACGAGGCCCACGTCCGCAGCCTCACCGTGCGCCACCCGCGGGTGCCCGAGCACCTGCGCGGCACGTATGCCGGCCTGTGCGACCCTGCGGTGCTGGCACACCTGAGGTCGCTGGGCGCCACCGCGGTGGAGCTGCTGCCGGTCCACGCCTTCACCTCCGAGCCGCAGGTCGTCCAGCGGGGGCTGACCAACCACTGGGGGTACAACACGCTGGGGTTCTTCGCCCCCCACGCGGCCTTCGCCTCGACCAAGGACCCCCAGGGTGTGGTCGACGAGTTCAAGGGCATGGTCAAGCTGCTGCACGCGGAGGGCATCGAGGTCATCCTCGACGTCGTCTACAACCACACGGCCGAGCAGTCCTCACGGATCGGGGCCTCGCTGTCGTGGCGCGGGCTGGACAACCGCGCGTACTACCGGCTCGACGAGCGCGGGGTGGACATCGACGTCACCGGCTGCGGCAACACCCTCGACCTGCGTCACCCGATGGTCTGCCGGATGGTGCTCGACTCGCTGCGGTACTGGGTGGACGAGTGCCACGTCGACGGCTTCCGGTTCGACCTCGCCGTGGCACTCGGACGTGGACGCTCCGACGAGTTCGACCCGGACCACCCGTTCCTCGTGGCGCTGCGCACCGACCCTGTGCTGTCGCGGGTCAAGCTCATCGCGGAGCCCTGGGACGTCGGCATGCACGGGTGGCGCACGGGGCAGTTCCCGCCGCCGTTCTCGGAGTGGAACGACCGGTTCCGGGACGCGGCGCGCACCTTCTGGCTGGGCGACCTGCGGGGTCAGGAGGGCGGTCACCCCGGGCACGGCGTGCGGGAGCTCGCGACCCGGCTCGCGGGCTCGCAGGACCTGTTCGGTGCCCGCGACCGGGGACCCGTGGCGTCGGTCAACTACGTCGCCTCCCACGACGGGTTCACCGTCACCGACCTCACGCGCTACAACGTCAAGCACAACGACGCGAACGGCGAGGGCAACCGCGACGGCGACGACGGTGGCCGGTCGTGGAACCACGGGGTCGAGGGAACGGTGGAGGAGGCGTCGGCCGACGGTCAGGGCGTCGAGCGGGCGCGCCGCCGCTCCATGCGCAACCTGCTCGGAACCACCCTCCTCGCGACGGGGGTGCCCATGCTGGCTGCCGGGGACGAGCTGGGACGCACGCAGGACGGCAACAACAACCCCTACTGCCAGGACAACGAGACCACCTGGCTCGACTGGGCGACCGTCGCGTCGTGGCAGGAGGACCTCCTCGAGACCACGAGGTTCCTCGTCCGCCTGCGCCGTGAGCACCCGGTGCTGCGCCAGCGCAGCTTCTTCACCGGCCGCGCGCTGCACGAGGACGGCGGCACCGACCTCGCGTGGTTCGGCTCCGACGGCGAGCCCATGGAGAACGGCCACTGGGAGGACCCGGGGACCCGCACCCTGCAGATGCTCCTCGACGGCACCGCGCTCGCCGAGCACTCGGTGCTGGTCGTCCTGCACGGGGACCTCGCCCCCGGCACGGTGACGCTGCCGGCGGCACCCGGCCACGCGGCATACCAGCTGCTCTGGGACTCCACTGACGAGCGGCCGCGGGCTCCCGGCGAGGCGCTGCCGCCGGGCCCGGTGGAGGTCGGCCCCGCCAGCATCCGGGTGTACCGGGCGGTCGATCGCGACTGACCCTCAGTGCACGGTCGCGAGCAGCGCCCCCACGCCCACGAACAGGCCACCGAACACGCGCCCGAGCCGGCGTCGGCCACGTGGGTCGTGGGTGAGCCGTCGCAGCCCACGGGCCGCGAAGGCGAACACGAACCACATGACGAGCACGTCGACGGCGACCACTGTCGTCGCGAGGACGGCGTACTGGGCGACCAGTGGGCGGTCCGGCCGGATGAACTGGGGGGTGAAGGCCAGGAAGAAGACGACGGCCTTGGGGTTGGTGAGGTTGACCAGCACCCCTCGGCGGAACATCGCCCACTGCGTGGTGCGCGGCTGGTCCCTCTCCGCCTCGTCGGTCCCGCCGGCCGGCGAACGGAACTGGCGGATCCCGAGGGCCACGAGGTAGGCCGCGCCGGAGTAGCGGACGACGTTGAACAGGGTGTGCGACTCGGCGACCAGCAGGCCCACGCCCGCAGCCACGACCGCGATGTGGACCAGGAGCGCCAGCTGCTGGCCCAGGATCCCCCAGATCGAGCGCGCCCAGCCCACGCCGATGGAGTTGGTCATGGTGTTGATGGCACCGGCGCCCGGCGTCAGGGAGATAAGCACTGCGGCACCCGCGAGGGTCAACCACACCGACCAGGCCATGAGCGGATCGTAGGTCGGCCGGCGGCCAGGACGTCGGGAGTCGTCAGGTTCCGAGACGGGGCGGGCAGGCTCTGCGTCCTCGGGAGCAGGCACGGTGCCTCCCGACGGGCGATGCGCGCGGGGCCCGGTGCGGGGAGGGTGGAGGGGTGCCTCGACCGTGGGGCGACCCCCGAGGAGGAACCAGCCATGGCCACACCGTTCCGGTTCGGGCTCGTCGCGATGCCACGCGACGGTGCTGCCTGGCGCGCCAAGGCCGTTCGGGTGGAGTCGCTGGGCTTCGACAGCCTGCTGGTGCCGGACAACCTCGCCGGCACCGCAGCGATGCTGGCCTGCGCCGCTGCGGCAGCGGCGACCGAGCAGCTTCGTGTCGGTCCGTACGTGCTCGCCACCCCGTTGCGCACCCCCGGACTCGTCGCCGCCGAGGCGGCCGCGCTCCAGCTGCTCTCCGGCGGGCGCGCGGAGATCGGGCTCGGCGCGGGGCGCCCGGACTCCCGAGCGGAGGCCGGGTCGCTGGGCATCCGGTTCGGCTCGCCGGGCGAGCGGGTGGCCCGGCTCGAGCGCACCGTCGCCGCCGTGCGCGAACGCGTGCCCGAGGCGCCGGTCACCGTGGCCGGCTCCGGCCCCCGCGTCCTCGCGCTGGCCGGGCGCACCGCCGACGTGGTGGCGCTGGGCGCCTCGCCCTACGCCGGCGAGGCGGAGTACGCACGGATGGCGCGCACCGTCGCCGAGGCCGCCGAGGGGCGCGCGGTGGTGCTCAACCTCAACCTGACCGCCGTGGGCGACGACATCCCGCCGTGGCTCGAGCAGCGCATGGGCGTCACCGTGGACAAGCTCGTCGCGGCCGGGTCGTTCGGGCACCTGCGGGGGACGCCGCGCGAGATGGCGGACACCTTCGAGCGCCGCCGCGCGGCCACCGGCATCTCGTACATCTGCGCAGGCGTCGACAACGCCGACCGCCTGGCGCCGGTGGTCGGGCTCCTCCGCGGCCGGTGACCCGGCCGCCCTCCCGACCGGCGTGCACCCGCAAGCCGGTGGTGGGCGGCGAGAGCGGTATGCCGCGTGCGCACCGGGCGCACGCGGCACACCTCACGTGCCACAAGCCTGCTCAGGCGTTGGCCACCAGTCCCAGCTCGCTGACGCTCGCCAGGCCGTCGTGCTTCGGCAGGATCCGCACGGTGTAGCCGAACGAGCCGGTCCGGGACAGCGCGAAGTCGCCCGCGAACTGGTGGCGACCGCCCTCGTAGGACTCGACGGGGTCCAGGGAGTCGCAGACCACGTCGGTGAGCTCGTCGGTGTCGCGGGCCATGCCACGGACGACCTGGACGTCGACGTCGTCCGGCGACAGGTCGGCGAGCGAGACGTAGGCACGCACGTGGAGGGTGTCACCGATCTGCGGCGAGTCGGAGACGCCCGAGGACTCGACGTGGTCGACGTGCACGCCCGGCCAGGCCTGGAGGACCTTGGCCTTGTAGGTGGCGAGCTCCTTGGCGCCGGTGAAGTCGGGGCCGTTGAGCGCCCAGCCGGCGCGGGCCGCCGGCCCGTAGAGCTGCGTCGTGTAGTCGCGCACCATGCGGCTCGCGAGCACCTTCGGACCGAGCGTCTGCAGGGTGTGCGTGACCATGGACAGCCAGTTCTGCGGGACGCCGGACTCGTCGTGGTCGTAGAACCGCGGGGCGACGGAGTTCTCGATGAGGTCGTAGAGCGCGGCTGCCTCGAGGTCGTCGCGGCGCTCGCTGTCCTCGACCCCGTCGGCCGTCGGAATCGCCCAGCCGTTCCCGCCGTCGTACCACTCGTCCCACCAGCCGTCGAGGATCGACAGGTTGAGCCCACCGTTGAGGGCGGCCTTCATGCCCGACGTGCCGCACGCCTCGAACGGGCGCAACGGGTTGTTGAGCCACACGTCGCACCCGGGGTAGAGGTACTGCGCCATCGCGATGTCGTAGTTGGGCAGGAACACGATGCGGTGCCGGATTTGGGGGTCGTCGGCGAAGCGCACCATCTGCTGGATCAGCTGCTTGCCCGTCTCGTCGGCGGGGTGGGACTTGCCGGCGATGACGAGCTGGATCGGGCGCTTCTCGTCGAGCAGCAGTCGCTTGAGCCGCTCGGGGTCGCGCAGCATCAGGGTGAGCCGCTTGTAGGTGGGCACCCGGCGGGCGAAGCCGATGGTGAGGACGTCGGGGTCGAGGGCGTCGTCCACCCAGCCCAGCTCGGCCGGGCTCGCGCCCCGCTTGGACCACGAGGACCGCAGCCGGCGACGTGCCTCCTGCACGAGCTGCTCACGCAGGTCGCGCTTGGTGGCCCAGATGGCCTCGCGCGGGACGTCGGCGATGCGGTCCCAGGCGTTGTCGCGCTCGAGGTGCTGGGTGCCGATGAACTTCTCGGCCAGCTCGTACACGCGCCGGTCGACCCAGGTTCCGGCGTGGACGCCGTTGGTGACGCTGCTGATCGGCACCTCGTCGTCGTCGAAGCCCGGCCAGAGCCCGTCGAACATCTCGCGGCTCACGACACCGTGCAGCTTGGAGACCCCGTTGGCACGCTGCGCCAGTCGCAGGCCCATGACCGCCATGTTGAAGATGCCGGCCTGGCCACCGGGGTAGTCCTCGGCGCCGAGCTCGAGCAGCCGCTCCACCGGGACGCCCTCGACCGCGTTGTCCCCGCCGAAGTGCAGCCGGATGAGGTCGGCCCCGAAGCGGTCGATGCCGGCCGGGACAGGGGTGTGCGTGGTGAAGACGGTGGCCGCGCGCACGGCCTCGAGGGCCTGGTCGAAGGTGAGCCCGTGGGCGGAGGTGAGCTCGTGGATCCGCTCGACACCGAGGAACCCGGCGTGCCCCTCGTTGGTGTGGTAGACGTCCGGGGCAGGGGCGCCGGTGAGGCGCGACCACAGGCGCAGCGCGCGCACCCCGCCGATGCCGAGCAGCATCTCCTGCTGCAGGCGCTGCTCGCCGCCGCCTCCGTAGAGGCGGTTGGTGATGTTGCGGGCAGCCTCGTCGTTCTGCGGGACGTCGGAGTCGAGCAGCAGCAGCGGCACCCGGCCGACCTGGGCGCGCCACACGTGGGCGTGCAGCTCACGACCCCCCGGCAGGGCCAGGGTGATGACACAGGGCGTGTCGTCGTCCTCGCGCAGCAGGCTGAGCGGCAGCTCGTCGGGGTCGAGGACCGGGTAGGTCTCCTGCTGCCAGCCGTCGCGGTTGAGGCTCTGCTTGAAGTAGCCGGTTTTGTAGAAGAGGCCGACGCCGACGATCGGGACGCCGAGGTCCGAGGCGGTCTTGAGGTGGTCCCCGGCGAGGATCCCGAGGCCACCGGAGTACTGCGGCAGCACCTCGGTGATGCCGAACTCGGGGCTGAAGTAGCCGATCGCGCTCGGCGCGCCACCCTGCACCTCCTGCGCCCACGCCTGGTACCAGCGCGGCTCTGACAGGTAGTGGTCGAGGTCTGCCTTGGCCTCGCCCACCGCGGCGACGAACTCGGCGTTGGCCGCCAGGTCGGCCAGCTCGGCCGGGGAGAGGGCGGACAGCAGGCGGACCGGGTCCTTGCGGACCTTCTCCCAGCGGTCGGGGTCGATCTTCTGGAACAGGTCCCGGGTCTGGGGGTGCCAGGACCAGCGCAGGTTGCTCGCGAGGTCGCCGAGTGCGGCGATCGGCTCGGGCAGGACGGTACGGACGCTGAAGCGTCGGATGGCCTTCACGAGGGGCCATCCTAAGGCAGCCGGGGCAGTGCTCTTGACGGGTTCTTGCAGAGGTTTCAGAGATTTTCATCCGGTTCGCCCCCGGTGGGTCCGGGACGTGCGCGGCAGCGCAAACCGAGTAGCGTCGTCCGCGTGACTGCGACTCCACCTGCAACCACACCCATCGCCCCCGAGGGCACCAGCTCGGGGGCGACCGGTACCCGCCCCACTGGTGCCCCCGTCCCGACAAGCTCGCTGCCCCAGTCCCCGATCGGGCGCATCCCGGTCCAGGACGTCACGCCCGCCGTCGACGGCGGGCTCCGTCCCGCGAAGTCCGTGGTCGGCGAGGAGTTCACCGTCGGCGCCACCGTGTTCCGCGAGGGGCACGACGCGGTCAACGCCACCGTGGTGCTGGTCGCCCCCGACGGCTCGCAGCGGCGCACCCCGATGACCTGCACCAACGCCGGCCTGAACACCTGGCAGGCCACGGTCGCCGCCGACACGGAGGGCCTGTGGTCCTACCGGGTCGAGGGCTGGTCCGACCCCTACGCCACGTGGGACCACGACGCCACCATCAAGGTGGCCGCCGAGGTCGACACCGACCTGATGCTCGAGGAGGGAGCCCGCACCCTCGAGCGCGCACTGGCCGAGGTCGAGCGCACACCCGAGCAGGCCCGACCCCTCGAGGACGCCGTGACCGCGCTGCGCGACGCCGGGCGCCCGGCGATGGCCCGGCTGCGGGCCGGCACCGACCCCTCGGTGCGGGCCGAGCTCGCCGCGCGCCCGCTGCGCGACTTCGTCACCCCCAGCGCCGACCTCCCCCTGCTGGTCGAGCGTGAGCGCGCCCTGTACGGCGCGTGGTACGAGCTGTTCCCCCGGTCCGAGGGCGCCACGCGCGACCCCGAGACCGGTCGCTGGACCACCGGAACCCTGCGCACCGCGGCGAAGCGGCTCCCCGCCGTGGCCGCGATGGGCTTCGACGTGGTCTACCTGACCCCCATCCACCCCATCGGCACCACCAACCGCAAGGGCGCCAACAACTCGCTCGAGTGCGGCCCCGACGACCCGGGCAGCCCCTACGCGATCGGCAACGAGCACGGCGGCCAGGACTCCATCGAGCCCAGCCTCGGCACCTTCGACGACTTCGACGCCTTCGTCGCGGAGGCGGAGCGCCTCGGCATGGAGGTGGCCCTCGACATCGCCCTCAACTGCTCCCCCGACCACCCGTACGTCACGAGCCACCCCGAGTGGTTCACCACCCGGGCCGACGGCACGATCGCCTATGCCGAGAACCCACCCAAGAAGTACCAGGACATCTACCCGCTGAACTTCGACAACGACCCGGCGGGCATCTACGCCGAGATGCGGCGGGTCATCCAGGTGTGGATCGACCACGGGGTCAAGATCTTCCGGGTCGACAACCCGCACACCAAGCCGGTCGAGTTCTGGCAGTGGATCATCCAGGACGTCGCGCGGGACCACTCCGAGGTCAT
>Ga0308175_100002268_pt1 | contig 13113 bp, 14 predicted proteins | sample PhyCR1_3_FD_203893 | JGI IMG/M metagenome (GOLD analysis project Ga0308175, IMG submission 203893) | Soil microbial communities from UC Gill Tract Community Farm, Albany, California, United States - DLSLS.C.R1 | ecosystem: Environmental > Terrestrial > Soil > Agricultural land | place: USA...
TCCGTCGGTCAGCTCGCTGGGCGAGGAGCTGGTGCTGCAGCGGGACGGCGGGGCCGCCGCGCTCTTCGGTCCGGCCTGGCTGTCGCACAACGGGCCGGCGGGGGACCTCGGCCGCTACCTGCTGCCGCAGCTCTCCGCCCCCGGGGGGGGCCGGCTGGGAGACCGCCTGCTGCGGGGCCTCGCCGCCTACGCCGCCGCCGGGGGGGACCGCGAAACGCTGAAGCTCTACATGCTGCTGGGGGATCCGGCGCTGGCTCTCAAGCGGTGAGGACAAGAGGAGGAGGCTGGGCTGACACCGACAGCCCTCTCTTCTTGACTCCCTGGGGCGCTGCCCTCTAACATACGTATCCGATACGTAGGAGGCGGTCTTGCACAAGAAGCTCACGGTTACAGTGGATGAGGAGGTCTACGAGGGCCTTCACCGTGTGATCGGCCGGCAGAAGATCAGCCAGTTCATCGAAAGTCTGGTCCGTCCTCACGTGGTTTCTCAAGACTTGGCCGACGCCTACCGGGCGATGGCGGCCGACGAAGACCGTGAGGCCGAGGCTCACGAGTGGGCGGAAGCCACGATCCGGGACATTACGGGATGAAGCGCGGTGAGGTCTGGTGGGTCAATTTTGAGCCGTCGGTAGGCGGCGAAATCCAAAAGCGACGGCCTGCCGTCATCCTCAGCAACGACGCTTCCAATCAGTTCCTGAACCGGGTCCAGGTCGTGCCCTTGACCAGCAACGTGAACCGGTTGTATCCGAGCGAAGCCTACGTCACCCTCGAGGGGCAACAGCGGAAGGCGATGGCCGATCAGTTGGCCACGGTCAGCAAGAGCAGGCTCCTGCAGAGGATCGGCCGGTTGTCGCAGGACGATGTCGGAAAAGTCGAACAGGCCATCAAGGTTCAACTCGGCTTGATCTCGTAGCCGCACTGGCGGGCCTCCTCACCCCGGCCCTCCTCTCCTGATCCGGGAGGGGACAGGGGTGAGGTCTGGAAGAGAGCCTCAGTTGGCGGGGACGACCGGGTAGACCATTCCGGAGAAGGACTCCAGGGTCACCCCGGCGGGGATGTCGAGCACCACGATCCGCGCCGTGGCGTCCGCGTGGATGTCGCCGCCGAAGGTCCTCCCGTCGACATAGAACGTCTTGGCCTGGGCCCGCAGCTTGCCGTCGATGCTGAATTGCGAGCCGACGGTGGTCTGGACGGTGATCTGTGGGGCCTGGGACGCCGTCACCCCGTAGAGGTAGCTGGCGCTCCAGCGGGAGTGCGCCGTGCCCACGCCGATCTGGAGGGACATGTCGATGTAGCCATCATAGAGGCCGGTGTAGCTCCAGGCATTGAGATCCACCTGGTTGCCGAAGACGATGGTCACCGGGGTCCCCTTGGGGAGCGAGCCGGACTTCACGGTCACGCGGTCGAACGAGTGGGCGTAGCCGTAGCCGTAAGGGGCGGAGCCGGAGAAGCCCGAGGTGGCGTTGATCGAATGGGTGTGGGAGATCGCCTGGGCATGGAGCACCGGCTGCTGGGCCTCCGCGGAGGCGCCGACGTCCGCGAACATCGAGCCGTAGTAGGGCGAGGTGAGCGTGGCGCCCGCAGGATCGGCCACGGAGGACACGAAGGTGGCGCTGGGCAGGTAGGTGGCGCTGTTGTAGCAGCCGGTATAACCCAGCGTCTCGGCGTCGGTCTCGACGCCAAAATAGATGGCCTGGGCGGAAGCGGTGGAAGCGGCGAGGCCGAGGCCGGAAAGGGCGAGCAGAGCGGTCAGGGTGACGGTACGGCTGAACATTGACAAATCTCCTCCAGGAGCGTTGGTCTGAGCTGTTTTCCGGCCACGTTGCCGGGCTGGCTCAGAAACGCGCCCGGAGGAGATTTCCCCTCACCCGAAGCTCGCGGTCACCGCCAGTGGCCGCGCTCGTAATTCCAGTGCCCGCGGCGGTGGTGGTAGCGGGGTGCCACCCAGACGGCGTGCGCGCGCGGCGGCTGCACCCACGCGCCCGGGACCCACGTCCAGTCGGCGCCGACCCAGTCCCAGTACCCCGGCACCCAGTAGTAGCCCGGGCCCGGCGAGGCGATCGCCACCTCCGCCCGCAGCCCTGGAGGGCCGCCGCCCACCTCGATACCGACGCCGCCGCCGCCGTACTCGCCGTAGCAGCCGGCCAGGGCGGTCAGCGCCAGGACGGCCAGCAACGGCAGGAGAATTCGCGAGATGCTCTTTTTCGACATGGTCTGCCTCCTTCACCGGTGGAACACTTCGCCACCGGCATTCCTGCGGAATTTGCAAGGACCGGGCCGGGGAAGAGCTCCGTTCTCCTTGCTGTTCTCCTCCTGGCAGGCGCCGCGGGCTGATATCGTCCTCGCGGCAGGCCGCTACTCCTAAGCACATATCACCGAGAGGTGTCATTCATGGACATGGACGAAGAGCAGATCGAAGAGGCGCAGTACGAGGAGCTCTCCAGCTTCCTGCGGCGGGCGGTGAACGAGGCCCTGAAGCTGGAGGACGGCGAGGCGTTCCAGGCCTGGATGCGGGAGGAGGCGCCGCGCCTGCTGCCGGACCTGTTCGCTCGGCTGCCCGACGACCAGGCCCGCCGGGGGTTCACCCTGGAATTCGGCCGCTCGCTGTGGAATTCCATCCCCCTCCCCGCCAACGGCTTCCGCCCCCGGCCGATCCCCCAGCCCGAGCGCAACGACCCCTGTCCGTGCGGATCGGGGAAGAAGTACAAGAAGTGCTGCGCCGAATGGTCCCAAGGGGCGCCCGAGCTGGAGCCGGAAGGGGTCTGGATGCTGGTTGCCGAGGAGCTCCCCCTGGAGGCCGTCGAGGCCATGGGCGCGTCGGGCCGGGTGCCGCGCTCGGTCCTGGGCGGCGTCGCCACCAGCCTGCTCGACAACGGCGACCCCGAGCGGGCGCTGGCCCTGGTCCGCCCCCTGTTCGAGAAGCCGGAACGGCTGGACGAGCGGGACTCGGCCTCGCTCAACACGCTGCTCGAGGCCTACGACGCCCTCGACCTCCACGAGGAGCGCTGGCGGGAGGCGGAGCGCCTCGCCCGTGCCCTCCGGCCCCCTCTGCGGGCCGTGCTGTGGGAGAACCTGGCGCGGTCCTACGCCGTGGAAGGGGAGATGGAGGAGGCCTGGAAATCGCTGGAGCGGGCGCGCGAGGACGATCCGGAGAGCCCGGCGCTCGGGCCCCTGGAGGTGAGCCTGCTGCTCGCCGAGGGGCGGACGGCGGAGGCCGGCGAGCGGGCGCGCTACTGGCGGAGCCGCCTGCGGGAGGACGATCTGAGCGAGCAGGGGTTCGAGTTTTTGGCCCGTGTGGGAGAGAGCCCCGAGGAGACCCAGCTCCGCTTCTCCTTCGGCGACGAGGTGACCGAGCGCATTCACGAGTTGGAGGAGTGGCTCGCCAGGGCCGAGCCGCCGGCGGACCGCTACGGGATCGAGGCGGCCGGAGACGATCCGGCGGAGGGGCGGCTGGCCGCGGCGGGACCGCTCCTGGAGCTGGAGGCCGGCTTCGAGGCGGTGTTCTACCCGCCGGTGGCCGATCCGGCCGATCCCGAGGCCGAGGAGGAGGAGGACGAGGACTGGGACCCCTGGGACGAGGACCGCGCCGAGCAGTGGCTCGGGTTTCTCCTGGAGCATCCGGGGACTCTGGACAGCATCGACGTCCTGGAGGACGTGGCCCACGCCATTTCCGAGATCGTGACCGACCGCTATGGCTTCCTGGACCGCCCGCTGCTCCGCCCGCTCCTCGAGCGCGGCCTCGCCGTGGTGCGCCAGACGCTCGCCGCCCACCCCGGGATCGCCCGCCTGCCGGGGGAGCTGGAGCCCAACGGCTCGGCGCTGGCGCTGATCGTCGCCGCCGCCGCCCAGGCCCACCGCCTCGCCGAGACCGACCGCGCCCGGGAGCTGCTCGAATGGCTGCGCGCGCTGGAGCCGTACAGCCTGGAGGAGACGGAGGACGAGGAGGAGGACTAGAAAAAATTTCCCTGAAAAGGCGCTGACTAGGCCCGGCATGTAGCTGATTCGAGCTACAATGCGGCCATGCCGACCTCTCCGGCCGCGATCCGTCCTCTCCCGCCGCAACCCGGGGCGCTTTTCCACGATTACCTGGAGCGGATCTCCGGGATGGAGCGGCGGGGGGAGGCGCGCGAGGAGAGCTACTACTCTCTCTTCGCCGCTCTCCTGGAGGGGTACGCGGAGCACCGGGGGTGGCGGGACCTCCAGGTCCTGATCCTCCCCCGGAAGACGAACGACTGTCTGCTCGACCTCCAGGTGCGCCGGGGAGAGAGGATCACCGGGTACGTCGAGGCGAAGCTCCCCGGGACCGACCTGACGCGAGCCGCCGCGACCGGTCAGCTCGAGCGGTACTGCGCGGCCTTCCCCAACCTCCTGCTCACCAACTTCCGCGAGCTCCGGCTCTACCGGGGGAAGGAGCTGGCGGCCCGGGCCGAGATCGGCCGCGCCGGCGCCGGGCCGCTCCTCGACCTCTTCTGCGGTTTCGCGCCGCCGCCCACCACCTCGGCCGCGGAGCTGGCGCACCGGATGGCGCTCCGCACCCGCATTCTGGCCGTCCGGCTCCGCGAGCTGCTGCAAGCGGACGCCGAGGGGACCTCGGAGCTCGCGGGCTTCTACAAGGCCTTCTCGAAGCACCTGGTGGCGGGGCTCAAGCCCGAGGAATTCGCGGACCTCTACGCCCAGACGCTGTCCTACGGCCTGCTCGCCGCGCGCTGGCGGGCCCGCGGCCCCTTCGACCGGCGGATCGCGGCGGAGAGCATTCCGGCCACCAGCGGCCTGCTGCGCGACGCCTTCCGCTACATCTCGCTCGCCGATCCGCCCCGCGAGGTGGCCTGGATCGTGGACGAGATCGTCGATCTGCTCGCGGGCTCCTCGGTGTACGCGATGCTGGAGCGCTCCGTCCGCCGCGGGCGCGATCCGGTGCTCGACTTCTACGAGACCTTCCTCCACCACTACGACGCCGGGTTGCGGCGGCGGCGCGGCGTCTACTACACGCCGCCGGAGCTGGTCTCCTACGTCGTCCGCTCCGTGCACCGGCTGCTCCGGACGCGGCTGGGCCGCCGGGACGGGCTCGCCGATCCCACCGTGACCCTCCTCGATCCGGCGGCGGGGACCCTCACCTTCGTCGTCGAGGCGATCCGCTGCGCCGTGAGCGAGGCGCGCGGCACGGCGGGCGGCGGCGTGGTGCCGGCCCTGGTGAGCGACCACCTGCTGCGCGACTTCCACGCCTTCGAGCTGATGATGGCCCCCTACGCCGTCGGCCATCTCAAGATGAGCCTGATCCTGGAGGAGCTGGGGCGCCCCCTGCGCGACGGCGAGCGGGTGGCCTTCTACCTGACCAACGCCCTGGACATGAAGGACCTGGAGCAGTCGCCGCTCCCCGGCGTGGCGCCGCTGGCGCGGGAGTCCCTGCTGGCGGGACGGATCAAGAAGGAGGCGCGGATCACCGTCGTCCTGGGCAATCCTCCCTGGTCCGGCCACTCGGCCAACCCGGGGACGAGGCCCGACGGCTACGGCGGGGGCTCCAAGTGGCTGCAGAACGACTACCTCAAGTTCCTCCGCTTCGCTCAAGCGAAGGTCGACGCGGCCGGAGAGGGGATCGTGGCGTTGGTGACCGATCACGGCTATCTCGACAATCCGACGTTCCGCGGCGTGCGCGGGTCGCTCCTCCAGACCTTCGACGAGCTCTACCTCCTCGATCTCCACGGCAACGGCAAGAAGAAGGAGCGGGCGCCGGACGGCGCCAGGGACGCCAACGTCTTCACGGACGTCCGCCAGGGGGCCGCGGTGGCGATCCTGGTCAAGAGGCCGGGGCTGCCGAAGCGGGTCCTGCGGGCCGACCTCTGGGGGAGCCGCGCCGCCAAGCTCCGCTGGCTGGAGGAGCACGACGTGGCGGCCACCCCCTGGACGGAGATCGAGCCGGAGGGGCCGGCGTTCCTCTTCGCGCCGCGCGACGCCGCCCTGGAGCGCGAGTACCGGCGCGGCGCCGGGCTGCCCGAGATCTTCCCCGTGCATTCGGTGGGTATCGTCACCGGCCGCAACGCCTTCGCGATCGACACCGACCGGGAGGAGCTGGAACGGCGGGTGGGCCGGCTGCGGAGCGAGACGGTCCAGGACGAGGTCGTCCGTCACGAATGGGGCCTGACCGACAAGGGGCGGTGCCGGCTGGAGGAGGCCCGACGGAAGATCCGGGCCGATCCGGACTGGCGGGCGCGGCTCCGCCGGATCCTCTTCCAGCCGTTCGACTGGCGGATGGCCTTCTACGAGGACTCTGTGGTCGAACGCCCTCGCGAGGCGGTGATGCGGCACCTGCTGGCGCCCGGGAGCCTCGGGCTGGTGGCGCCCCGCCAGCACAAGGAGGAGCCGGGCGCCCTAGTGGCCGATACCCTCGTCGCCCACAAGGCGGTGAGCGCCTTCGACATCAATTCCGTCTTCCCCCTCTACCTATATTCCGAGGGCGGCCTGTACGGCGCGGAGCGGAAGCCCAACCTCGATCCCGCCTTCCTCGGCCGGATCGAGGAGCGCCTGGGAGAGCGGCCCTCGCCCGAGCTGACCCTGCAATACGTCTACGCCGTGCTCTACAGCCCTCCCTACCGCCGGCGATACGCGGATCTGCTGCGGGCCGATTTCCCGCGCATCCCCCTGCCGCCGGACCGCGGCGCCTTCCTGGAGCTGGCGGGGCTGGGGGCCGTCCTGATCTCTCTTCACCTCCTCGATTCGGACCGCCTGGACCGCCCCCACGTCCGCTTCGAGGGGGCGGGTCCCGGGAGGCCGGACGGGCGCCGCGAATTCCGCGACGGCCGGTTGACCGTCAACGCCGAGGGGCAGGCGTTCGAGGGGATCTCCCGCGAGGTCTGGGAGTACCGGATCGGCGGCTATCAGGTGCTCGACCGCTGGCTCGCCGGGCGCGCCGGCAGGGTGCTGCGCCGGCGGGAATTCGAGGAATTCGGGAAGATCGCCGAGGCGCTGCGCTGGACGATCGAGCTTCAGCGCCGCGTCGGCCTCCTCTGGGGCGTGGCGTTCCAGGGGTCCTGGGGCCAGGAGTGCCTGGGGTAGCGCCCGGCGAGCTCCTTGCGCACCTGCGGGTAGGCGGTCTCCCAGAAGCTCCGCAGATCGTGGGTCACCTGCTGGGGGCGGCCGTTAGGGGCCAGGAGGTGGAGGAGCACGGGGACCCGGCCGGCGGCCACGCGCGGGGTCTCGGCGAGGCCGAACATCTCCTGGATGCGGGCGGCGAGCACCGGCGGCCGGCCCGGCTCGTAGGCGACGCGGAGCTGGCTGCCGCTCGGCACGGTCAGCCGCTCGGGGGCCTCGCGGCGCACGGCCTCGAGCTGCGGATAGGAGAGGGCGCCCTGGAGGGCGTCGAGGAGCGGCGCGCGCCGGAGCTCGGCGAACGACTTGCGGCCGGCGGCGAGCGCGGGGAGGAGGGCGCGGAGCTCCTCCTCGCCGAAGAGGGGGAGGCCCAGCTCGGGGCACCAACCGGCGAGGCTGCGGACGCGGGCGAGGAAGGAGGCCACCTCGGGGTCGTCCAGCGGCAGCGCCCGGTCGAGCCGTCCGGCGGCGGCTTCCGCGAGGACCCGCGAGGTCTCGGCGGCGTCCGCCGGCGGCACCTCGGCCTCGGCGACCACGAGGTCCTCGTAGCGCGTCCGCTTCCAGGCGGCCACCCGCTCCCGGGTTTCGTCGAATTCCAGCTCGACCGCCGTCCGCGGGCCCGGAAGCCACTCCGGCTCGACCGCGGAGGCCTTGCGCACCAGCGCCTCCGAGAGCGGGCCCGAGCGGCCGGCGTCGAGATCGACGCAGAGGAAGAGCGGCGCCTCCAGCACGGCGCTCTCCTCGGCGAGGCGGACCCCCCGGCCCCCCACCATCACCCCGCGGGGGCTTCGCGGCTCGCGGCGGCGGGCGACGCGGTCGGGGTAGGCGGCGAGGACGGACCGGAGGAGCGGCTCGTCCCCGGGCCCGCCCTCCTCCCCTCCTCCGAGCTCCCGCCGCGCCAGATCCCGTAGCTGATCCCGCGCGCGGAGGACGAACCGGGCCGCGCCGGCATTCAGGTCCGCCGCGGGCGCTTTCCGCCGCTCGAAGGCTTCGAGGGCGTCGAGCCGGTCGAGGAGATCGGAGCGGGAGGCCCGGCGGGGCCCGGCGCCGCGGATGCCACGGGGGAACGGGTCGCGCTCGGAGAGCAGGGCGGCCAGCAGCGCGGCCTCTTCCGTGCGGCCGAGGCGGTGCCCCTCGGCCAGCAGCCGGGCCAGGCGCGGGTGGACCGGCAGGCGGGCCATCGTCCTCCCGGCGGCGGTGACGCCGTGGCCGTCGAGGGCGCCGAGCTGCCGCAGCAGGAGGGTGGCGGCGGCGAGCGCCGGCGGGTCGGGGGGCTCCAGCCAGTCGAAGGCGGCGAGGTCGGGCTCTCCCCAGGCGAAGAGCTGGAGGGCGGGACTCGCGAGGTCGACGCGGGCGATCTCGGGCGTCTCCCGCTCGGGGAGCGCCGCGTGCTCCCAGGCCGGCCAGAGGCGCAGGCAGACCCCCGGCGCCTGCCGGCCGGCCCGGCCGGCCCGCTGATCGGCCGAGGCGCGGCTCACCTTCCCCAGCTCCAGACGGTCGAGCCCGGTGGCGGGATCGAAGCGCAGCCGCCGGACGAGCCCCGAATCGACCACCGCGGTGACGCCGTCGATGGTGATCGAGGTCTCGGCGACGTTGGTCGCCAGCACGACCTTGCGCCTGGAGAGGGGGCGCAACACCTCGTCCTGCCGCTCGGCGGGGAGATCGCCGTAGAGAGGGAGCACGGCGAGGTCCCGCTCTCCGGAAAGAGCTTCGGAGGCCCTCTGGATCTCCCCCACCCCGGGCAGGAAGGCCAGCACGTCTCCCGGCGTGGCGTCGAGCACGCGCCGTACCCCGGCGGCGATCTGGCCGGGCAGGGCGCGGTCGTCCGGGCGGTCCGTATACAGGATGTCCACCGGATGGAGCCGCCCCCGGCTCTCGATCACCGGGCAATCTCCCAAGAAGGCCGCCACGGGGCCGGGGTCGAGAGTGGCGGACATGGCGAGGAGCTTGAGGTCGGGCCGCGCGTCCCGCTGGACGCGCCGGGCCATGGCGAGGGAGAGGTCGGTCTGGAGGTTGCGCTCGTGGAGCTCGTCGAAGATCACCGCCCCCACCTCCTCCAGGAAGGGGTCGGCCTGGAGCCGCTGGACGAGGATCCCCTCGGTCACCACCAGGATCCTGGTCTCCGGGCCCGCTTTGCGCTCGAAGCGGACCTGATAGCCCACCTCGCGGCCCAGCGTCCACCCCCACTCCTCGGCCATCCGGCGGGCGGCGGCCCGGGCGGCGATCCGCCGTGGCTCCAGCATCACGATCCGCCTGCCGGCGCCGATCCCCGCCGCGAGCAGCGCGGGGGGCACGCGGGTCGTCTTCCCCGCGCCGGTGGGGGCGATGAGCACGGCGGCGGGCCCCTCCCGCAAGGCCGCGAGCAGCGCGGGGAGAATCTCGTCGATGGGGAGGGGGGCGGGCATGGGCGGAGGGTAGGTATACCACCCTCCGCTTCCTGGAAGCTCCTACCTCCGGCTCGCCGGAACCTGGGCCGTCTTCAGCGAATTGGGAGCGTCGAGGTTGGCCCCCTCGTCCACTCCCACGCCGAGCCGGTCCACCAGCTCGCCGCCCAGCCAGCCGGTGACCAGGGCGAGCAGCACGGCGAGCACCGAGAGGATGATGGCCGAGGTCTGGGGGTTGCCCGGATCGCTCCGCCGCAGCAGCCACGAGCCGGCGAAGAGCAGGACCACCACCACGTTGCCGCCGCCGTGGAGCAGGCCGATCCGCTTGGCCCGGGTCCCCGCGGGGATCGACAGCCAGTCGATCAGCCCGAAGACGGCGGCGACCAGGCCCATGATGATCCCCACCGCGATCAGGTAGTAGGAGATCGTCGCCCATTGCGGGTTGCCGCTCGACAGGCGGGCGATGTCGAAGAAGAGCGACGTCGCCAGGAGCCCGAGCGGGAAGACGATCAGCATCTGATGGATCGGATGACCGAACAGACGCGCTTTGGCTTGCATGGTCTCCTCCTTCCTTCCGGGGCGATCATCGCCCCCGGAAAGTGGAGCAACTCCCGTGCCGCCCTGCCCAGGGGATCAGAGCTCGGGATCGGGCGCGTGGACCTCGTCGGCGTAAGGGAGGACGCGGAACCCCTCCATGGCGGCGGCCAAGCGGAGGGGCGGGTGGAGGGAGACGAAGCCGGCCCCCTGGGTGCGCTCGCGGCACCAGATCAGAGCAGCGGCCAGCTCCAGGGCGTCCGCGGCCTTCAGAGGATGGACGGCGAGAAGGCGCAGGGCCCGGGCGCGCAGATCCTCGGTGGGCTGGACCTCGAACCCCCGCGCACGCAGGTGGTCGAGCACCTCGCGGGCCCTCTGGAGGTCGGCGGCGGAGATCGTCTGCCGGCGCTGGGCGGCGAGCAGGGCCTCCCACCATTCGAGGGGCGCCCCCCACCAGAAGGCCATCTCGGGATCGCGCTGGAGGAGGGGCTCGACCTTCTCCGAGGCGGGCTCCCGCACGGCGAGCGCCAGGAGGGCCGAGCCGTCCCAGAACCTCAGACGGCCTCCCGCAGCTCCCAGAGCCCGGGATCCTCGAGGTCGTCCAGAGACCGGCGCCGGGGAGGGACCCGGTACTCGGCGCGCGGGAGCTGCCAGAACGTCTCGTCCAGCCGCTTCTCCGGCGCCTTGATCTGGCCCCCCCGCACCAGATCCTGGTTGGCTGCGGCCGGCGAGGACGCCGACAGCGGCACGATGCGGGCGATCGGACGCCCGTGCTCGGTGACCACCACCTCATCGCCCCCCTTCACCCGGGCGAGAGTTTCGGAAAGCAACGCCTTGAGCTCCGCAATTCCCATTGATCGCATGAAAGCAGTCTAGGCCGGAGAAAATGACCTGTCAAGTCAGAATCCCGGGACCAGAAAAAATCTTCCTCTACGAGCCGGGCGCGGCGGGCTTCGAGGCGATCGCCAGGAACAGCTCCTGGACGACCTCCTTGAGCTCGACGGTGTAGCTGGCGAGGTCGCGCATCGCCGCCTCGAGCTGCTCGGTGGAGGGGCGGACGAGGGCGCCGCCGCGGGAGGGGCGGACCTTGTGGGTCATCCGCTCGTCGAGGCTCTGGAGCTTCTGGTAGGCGTCTTTCAGTCGTTGCGGGTCCATGTCACGGTCTCTCCTTGGGGTTGTCCCTGGCATTGCGGCCGAGCTGGAAGGTGAAGTCGACGAGCCGCTCGACCTCTTGCCGGTCGAGCCGGCGGGCGAAGCCGGGCATCGGCCCGTACCCCTCCCGGATGCGCTGGCGCACCGCCGCGCGGTCGCCGCGCCGCACCATGGGAGAGGCGAGGAGGTCGAGGCGCGGATAGAGGGTGAGGGAGTCCCCCTTCCCCTCCCCCCGCTCGCCGTGGCAGCGGGCGCAATAGGTGGCGTAGAGCTCCGGCGTCGTCAGGTTCTTGCGGGCGCACCCGATGAGCAGGGCCGCGGCGAGGAGCAGTGCCGTCCGGGAGATCAAGTCTGCGGCTTCGCGGGCTCCCGCCGGTGCACCATGGTGGAGGTGGCCTGGTCGCGCGGGCGGACGACGATCTCGTCGATGTTGACGTGGGACGGGCGGGTGGCCACCCAGGCGATGCAGTCGGCGATGTCGCCGGCCGTCAGCGGTTGCAGGCCGCGGTAGACCGACTTCGCCCGCTCCTCGTCGCCCGCGAAGCGGACGAGCGAGAACTCGGTCTCGACCATCCCCGGGGCGACCTCGCTCACCCGGATGGGCTCCCCCAGCAGCTCCTGCCGGAGGGTGCGGGTGAGCGCCTTGAGCGCGTGCTTGCTGCCGGTGTAGCCCGCGCCGCCCACGTAGGTCTCGAAGCCGGCGGTGGAGCCGAGGTTGACCACCTGGCCGTCCCCCGAGGCCCGGAGGGCGGGGAGCAGGGCGCGGGTGACCCGCATCACGCCCAGGACGTTGGTCTCCCACATCCCAATCCAGTCCTCGTCGCGGGCCGCCTCGAGGCGGTCGAGCCCGAGGGCGCCGCCGGCGTTGTTGACCAGCAGGTGGACCGTGGCGGGCAGCCGCGCGGCGAAGGCCTCGATGCTGCCAAGGTCCCGCACGTCGAGCTCCAGGGCGTGGCCGCCCAGCGGCTCCGCGACCTCGCGCAGACGGTCGAGGCGGCGGGCGCCGAGCCAGAGCTCGAAGCCGGCCCCCGCCAACGCCCGGGCGGTGGCGGCGCCGATGCCGGAGCTGGCGCCGGTGACGACGGCGATCTTTCCTTTGGCCATCAACTGTCCTCCTAGATCTCCGCCGACGGGCAGAGGTCGGCCACCGGGCAGACGGCGCATTCGGGCTTGCGGGCCTTGCAGACCTTGCGGCCGTGGTCCTGGAGCAGCAGGGCGAAGCGCGTCCATTCTTCCTGCGGCAGGAGCGCGGTCAGGTCCCGCTCGATCTTCTCCGGGTCCTCCTCCCCGGTGAGGAAGAGCCGGCGCGAGAGGCGCTGGACGTGGGTGTCCACGGCGATCCCCTCGTTGCGGCCGAAGGCGTTCCCCAGCACCACGTTGGCCGTCTTCCGTCCCACGCCGGGAAGGGCGACCAGGGGCTCCATGGCGTCCGGCACCTCGCCGCCGTGCTCGGCCACCAGCGTCATCCCGAGGTTCTTCAGGGCCCGCGCCTTGTTGCGGAAGAAGCCGGTCTGACGGACCATCTCCTCCAGCTCCGCGAGGTCCGCGGCGGCGAAGTCGCGGGCCGTGGGGTAGCGCCGGAAGAGCGGCGGGGTGACCTCGTTGACCTTCTGGTCCGTGCACTGGGCGGCGAGCACGGTGGCCATCAGGAGTTGGAGGGGGCTCTGGAAGTCGAGGGCCAGCCGGGTCCGCGGATACTCCCGCCGGAGCCGGGCGAGAATCTCCCCGGCGCGCTCCCGCCGCGCCCGCTTGGATTCCCGCCGCGCCTGGGATGGAGTAAGGCCGGTCCGCGACACCGCTTTACGACTCCTTGTCCCGGGTGAACGCCCGCACGAGCCAGTTGACCAGCGCGATCACCAGCCCGCCCAGGATCGCCGCGCCGCAGCCGCTCACCTGCAGGTGGTGCGGCACCAGCCAGGCGGCCACGTAGAGCATCAGCCCGTTGATCACCAGGTAGAAC
>Ga0308175_100002269_pt1 | contig 13112 bp, 6 predicted proteins | sample PhyCR1_3_FD_203893 | JGI IMG/M metagenome (GOLD analysis project Ga0308175, IMG submission 203893) | Soil microbial communities from UC Gill Tract Community Farm, Albany, California, United States - DLSLS.C.R1 | ecosystem: Environmental > Terrestrial > Soil > Agricultural land | place: USA...
GGCGATGGGGCACGAGTCGATCACCACCACCGCGCGAATCTACGCGCACCTGTACGACGACGAGCTCGACAGCGTGGCGGCCGCGCTGGACCGGATCGGACGTGGACAGTGAAGCGGCATGCTCGCAGGGGCATTTCGTGGGCAGGGGCGGCCACATACGGCCAAAATGCGGCCACGAACGGCCCTGTGAACATGAAGAAAGCCCGGGTCGTGTGGGCCGTTGTGGCGTTGACCTGGGCTTTTGTCTGGAGCCGCCTGTCGGAATCGAACCGACGACCTATTCATTACGAGTGAATCGCTCTACCGACTGAGCTAAGGCGGCGCAGCGCCCGGCCGGTCAGCCGGGCACGCCGGACGAGTATACGGATGCCGCGCCGTCGCCACGAATCGGCAGGGCGTCCGCGGGTGTCCCCGGTCAGCGGCCCTCGAGGAGGGGGCCGGCGGGGTCGTGGGACAGGCCGTGCCGGCGGGCGGCCATGCCGGAGAGGGCCTCGAGCGCGACCCGGTTGGCGAGGAAGGCGGTGATCTCGGCGTGGTCGTAGGGCGGGGAGACCTCGACGATGTCCATGCCGACGACGGGCAGCTCCAGGCAGATCCGGCGTACGGCGTCCAGCAGCTGCCGCGCGGAGAGGCCACCCGGCTCCGGGGTGCCGGTGCCCGGGGCGTGGCCCGGGTCGCAGACGTCCACGTCGACCGAGAGGAACACCCCGTCGCAGTCGTCGAGGGCGATCTCGAACGCCTCGGTGAGGCAGGTGTCGAGGCCGCGGGCGCCGATCTCGGTCATCTCGTAGGACCGCATGTGCTGCGCGGCCATCCAGTCCAGCGTCTCGGGCGGCGGCCAGTAGCCGCGCAGCCCGATCTGCAGGAAGCGGTCGCCGCGCAGCGCCCCGGACTCGATGAGCCGGCGCATCGGCTGGCCGTGCCCGTAGAGCGAGCCGAACTCGATGTGCCCGGTGTCGGCGTGCGCGTCGAAGTGCAGCATCGAGACCCGGCCGAAACCGAGATGGCGGGCCACGCCGGTGGCGTCGGGCAGCGCGATCGTGTGGTCGCCGCCGAGGACCAGCGGCACCGCGCCGGAGGCGGTGACGGTGTGCACCGCCTCCTCGAGGGAGGCGATGGAGCGCTCGACGTCACCGGAGTACATCTCCACGTCGCCCGCGTCGACGACCTGCAGGTCCCGCAGCCCGTCGACGCGCAGCGCCAGGTGCGGCCGGGAGCCGTCGTGCGGGAGGTAGTCGGTCTGGCGGATCGCCATCGGCCCGAACCGGGTCCCGGGACGGTGCGAGGTGCCGCCGTCGAAGGGCGCGCCCACGATGACCACGTCGGCGTCGGCGTACGTCGCGGGGTCCTCCAGCGTGCAGCGGTCGACGCCGAGGAAGGTGATGTCCGGGCCGAACTGAGGACCGTAGCGCTCGGTCAACAGTCCACCTCCGCCTTCGGGACGACACCGGAGACGAGGTAGGACTCGACGGCGTGGTCCACGCACGGGTTGCCGGCGCGGTAGCCGGTGTGCCCGTCGCCGTTGCGGGTCACCAGCACGCCGTGGTCGAGCTGGTTCGCCAGCGCGCGCGCCCAGGCCAGCGGGGTGGCGGGGTCGCGGGAGGTGCCCACCACCATGATCGGCGGCGAGCCGGGGGCGTGGACCGGGGCGGGCTTGCGGCTCGAGTGCACCGGCCAGCTCGCGCAGGAGGACAGCGTGTAGGCGAACACCGCGCCGAAGGTCGGCGAGACCTTCTCGAAGCGGGGCACGTACCGCGCGACCTGCGAGCTCGGCACCGCGTCGCCGTGGTCGAGGCAGTTGACGGCGTAGAGCGCCTCGAGCGAGTTGTCCTCGTAGCCGTGCTTGCCCCGTCCGACGTACGTATCGGCCAGCGCCAGCAGCACCGACCCGTTCCCGGCGAAGGCCTGCTGCAGCGCCTGGTCCAGGACGCCCCAGTAGCGCTTGCTGTACAGCGGGAACCAGATGCCGAGCAGCGCGGTGCCCGCCTCCAGCTGCCGGGTGCCGTCGCCGCTGATGGGCCGTTTCTCCACGCTGTCCAGGAACGTCCGGATGCGCCGGGTGCCGGCGTCGACCGAGTCGCCCAGGAAGCAACCGCCCTGGGCCACGCAGGCGCCGACGTAGGCCCGCAGCGCGGTCTCGAACGCCTTGGCCTGCACCTCCCCCTGCTGCACCGTGGACAGCGACGGGTCGAGCGCCCCGTCGAGCACCATCCGCCCCACCCGGTGCGGGAACAGCCCGGCGTACGTCGACCCGATGGACGTGCCGTACGACGCCCCGAAGTAGCTGAGCTCGCGGTCCCCGAGGGCCGCACGCAGCACGTCGAGGTCCTTGGCCACCTCGACGGTGGACATGTGCCGGGCCAGGTTGCCGCTCTCCCGCAGGCAGCCCTCACCGATCTTGCGGAGCAGCCCGTCGGAGCGGCGGATCTCGGCGGGGGTGTCGGGGTCGGGGTCGGAGGAGTTGTAGGCGTCCAGGGTGGCGGTGTCGGTGCAGCGCAGCGGCGTGCTCCGGCCGACCCCGCGGGGGTCGAAACCGACGATGTCGAAGGCCTGCAGCAGTTCGGGCCCGAAGGACGACAGCCCGCCGGCGGCGTAGTCGACGCCGGAGGCACCCGGCCCGCCCGGGTCCACCACCAGGGACCCGATCCGGTGCGACCGCGAGGACGCGGGCACCTTGAGCAGGGCCAGCCGGATCACCCGGCCGTCGGGGTGCGCGTAGTCCAGCGGCACCTGCAGCGTGGCGCACCGGTCACCCTGGCGGCAGTCCTTCCAGGTCAGCTTCTGCCGGTAGAACCGGTCCAGCCCGGGTGCCGCGGTCACGGTCGCGCCCGGACCGGTCGAGCCGATCGGGCTCGGGGTCAAGGTGGGTTCGGGGACGGCCTTCTTGCTGCCGCCGCCGGAGAAGACGCCGCACCCGGACAGCAGCAGGGCGAGGACCACGAGCAGGGCGAGAGCACTGCGAGGGGCACGGGGCACCCGCCCACTGTAGGAGGTCACCCGATGCGCAGCTCGACCATCATCGACTCGAGCGCCAGCAGCGGCGTGGTGTTGAACTCCATCATCTGCTCGCGGGCGGTGAAGATCGCGTCGATGCGGCGGATGTTCTGCTCGGGGGTGGAGCGGCGGGCCAGGTCGGCCACCTCGTCGCGGACCTCCTCGTTGACCAGGTCGCCGTCCGCGCCCGTCTGCAGGGCGATGGCGTCCCGGTAGACCGACATGATGTCCATCAGCCCGCGGTCGATGACGTCCATGACCCGGCGCTTCTCGCGCTGCTTCTGGCTGTGCTGGAGCTCGCGCAGGCCGGCGCGGTAGGCCCGGGAGGCCTTGGACTTGCGGTCGTCGCCGTAGAGGCCCTCCAGCTCGGCGAGCTCGCGGGCGTTGCTGCGCTCGGTGATCGCCGACGTCTCGTCCTTGGCGATGTCGACCAGGTTGGCGGCGGCGTTCATGCAGGCGCCGAGCGAGGTGAGGCCGCGGGGCAGCGCGACCACCTCGCGGCGGCGGTTGCGGGTCAGCTCGTCGGAGGCGAGTGCCCGGGCGCGGCCGATGTGGCCCTGGCTGGCCCGGGCCGCGAAGGCGGCCACGGACTCGCCGATGCCGTGCTCCTCGACGAGGAACCGGGCCACCTGCCGGGCGGTGGGGGTGGCCAGCGTGACGTTGCGGCACCGCGACCGGATCGTCGGCAGCACGTCCTCCACGGTCGGTGCGCACAGCAGCCAGACGGTCTTGGGGGTGGGCTCCTCGATGGCCTTGAGCAGGGTGTTGCCGGTGCGCCCGCTGGCGTCGCCGAGCCGGTCGGCGTCCTCGATGATCATGATCTGGTAGCGCTTCTCCACCGGCGACAGCGCCGAGCGGTGCACCAGCTCGCGCATGTCCTTGATGTAGAGCATCGACGTCTCGGAGCGGGTGATGCTCACGTCCGGGTGCGACCCGGCCAGCGCCGTCCGGCAGGCGTGGCACTGCCCGCAGCCGGTGCCTCGTTCGCACTGGAGCGCCGCCGCGAACGCGACCGCGGCGTTGGACCGGCCCGACCCGGGTGGCCCGGTGAACAGCCAGGCGTGCGTCATGCCCTGGCCCTCGACCGCGCGCTTGAGCGGGGCGATCGCGTGCTGCTGGCCCACCAGGGTGGACCAGACGTCACCGGCGCTCACGCGTCGTGCCCCGGGCCCGGCGCGGGCGTGCCCCCGGTGGCGCGGCCGGCCCGCGTGGTGCGTGGGGCCCGCGTGGTGCGGGTGGGTTGGGTCTCGGCGTCGGCGAGCTCCGGGGACACCCCGCCGTGCACGCGGGCCGCCTGCCCGAGCAGGGGCAGCACCCGGGCCCGGATCGCGGCGGCGATCTCGTCGACCGGCCGGCGCGCGTCGACCACCAGGTAGTGCTCGGGCACCAGGCCGGCGAGGTGCAGGAACTCCTCGCGGACCCGCTCGTGGAACTCGAGGGACTCCCCCTCGATCCGGTCGCGCTCGTGGAAGCGGGACATCCCCTGCTGCGGCGGAAGGTCGAGCAGCACGGTCAGGTGCGGCCGCAGGTCGGCGGTCGCCCAGCGGGCCACCCGCTCCACCTCCCGGTCGGCCAGCGCCCGCCCGGCGCCCTGGTAGGCCAGCGTGGAGTCGACGTAGCGGTCGGTGACCACCACGCGGCCGCGGGCCAGCGCCGGCGCGACCACCCGGTCGACGTGCTCGGCCTTGTCGGCGGCGTAGAGCAGCGCCTCGGTGCGGTGCGAGATGTCGCCGGTCGCCGGGTCCAGCACGATCCGGCGCAGGGTCTGCCCGACGGCGGTGTCCCCCGGCTCGTGGGTCAGCAGGACGTCGTACCCCTCCGCCTCGAGCCACTCGCGCAGCAGCCGGGACTGGGTGGACTTGCCGGCGCCCTCGCCGCCCTCGAGCGCGACGAAGCACCCGGTGGCGGCGTACACGCCGGGTGTGCCGGTGAAGGCGTGCTTGAGGTCGGTCAGCAAGGGGGTCCCCGTCCGGTCGTCCATCTGACGGTAGGACGCGACACCGACAATCGTCATCAGCACCGCGGCGATCAGGAACGTGAACGCCGCGCCGTTGTAGACCAGGTAGGGATGACCGTTCTCGTCCAGCGGGCCGATCTTGTGGGTGCCGATCAGGCCGGCCAGCAGCGGCGACACGGCCAGCACCAGCGCCAGCGCGAGCCGGATCATCGAGCCGACGAAGGCGAACGTGCGGCCCCGGACCTCGTCGGGGACCTCGAGCCCGAGCATGGTGTTGCCGGTGATCCAGCCGACCCCGGCGAAGAAGCCCAGCACCGCGGTCAGCCCCACCACGACCGGCAGCTGCTGGGCGAGCGCGAGCGGGAACAGCATCAGCCCGGTCAGGGTGAGCGAGATCCCGAACAGGCGGCGCCGGGACAGCCCCTGCAGCAGCCGCGGGCCGCGCCACATGCCGAGCCCGAGACCTGCGAAGACCGTGCCGAAGATCAGGCCGTAGCCGGAGTCGCCGCCGCCGAGGTCGGAGACGTAGGTCCGGGCCAGGCCGACCACCACCCCGCCCGCCGCGAACGCCCCGATGATGCCTACCACCAGGCCGCGTACGACGGGCGTGGTGCCGACGTACTTCCAGCCGTCGACGATCACCCGGAACGCGCTGGTCTCGCCGCCGACCGAGGCCGGACCGCCGGGGATGTGCCGGAGCCGGGCGATCACCGCGCCGGAGACCACGAACGAGAGGGCGTTGAAGTAGAGAGCGAGGTCGACCGGCCCGCCGATGAACCCGTCGAAGACGTGCCGGTAGAACTTGTCGACGAGTGTGAGCCCGGCGAACAGCGCGGCCGCGGGGAGCGCCGAGCCGTAGGTGGTCGCCAGGCTGACCTGGTTCGCCGCCTCCAGGCGGTACCGGGGGACGAGGTTCGGCACGGTGGCGTCCTTGGCCGGGCCCCACACCAGGCTGATCGCCTCGACCAGCACGGTGACCAGGAAGATCCACCACAGGATCCCGACCCGCGGGCCGACGATCGGGATGGTCAGGAACAGCGCGCCGCGCAGGTAGTCGCCCCAGACCAGCGTGCGCCGCCGGTCGAGCTTGTCCGCGACGTACCCCGCGATCGGCCCCATCACCAGCGCCGGCAGCACCCGCAGGAACAGCACCGTGGCGATGGCGTAGTTCTTGCCCGCGTACGAGCTGGCGCTGGCGTTGGCCAGCGCGGTGAGCGCGAGCAGGCCCATCCAGTCGCCGAGGCTGGAGAGCCCCAGGCCGATCCAGAGGTTGCGGAAGTCGTGGATCTTCAGCACCGCGGCCAGGGAGTGCGTCGGCGCGTGCCGGAGTTCCTCGACCCCTGCCTGCTCGCTCACGGGATCACCCTACGGGGCCGCCGACGGGGCCGCCGAGAGCGGTGAGGCGCGGCGCTCAGGACTTCTTCGCAGCCTTCTTCGTGGTCTTCTTGGCGGTCTTCTTCGCCGTCGACTTCTTCGCGGTCTTCTTGGCGCCCTTCTTGGCCGCCTTCTTCGCCGGCCCCTTGGCCCGCCGCTCGGCGAGCAGCTCGGCCGCCCGCTCGATCGTGATCGTCTTCTCGTCGTCGCCCTGGCGCAGGGTGGCGTTGTACTCCCCGTCCGTGACATAGGTGCCGAAGCGGCCGCTCTTGAGCCGCACCGGCTGCCCGCTGGCCGGGTCGGTGCCGATCTCGCGGCCGGGGTCGGCCGCCGCGCGACCGCGCTGCTTGGGCTGCGCGTAGATCCGCTGCGCCTCCTCCAGCGTGATCGTCAGCAGCTTCTCCTCGGAGTCGATCGACCGGGAGTCGGTGCCCTTCTTGAGATACGGCCCGTAGCGGCCGTTCTGCGCGGTGATCTCCTCCCCGGACTCGGGGTCGACCCCGACGACCCGCGGCAGGGTCAGCAGCGTGAGCGCCTGCTCGAGGGTGATCGTGTCCAGGTCCATCGACTTGAACAGCGAGCCGGTGCGCGGCTTGGTGCCCTTGGGCGCGTCCTCGGGGAGCAGCTCGGTGACGTAGGGGCCGTAGCGGCCGTTCTTCGCCACGATGGTCAGCCCGGTCTCCGGGTCCTGACCGAGCCGGGTCTCCTCGCCCGCGGGGTTGGCCAGCAGCTCCTTGGCCTTCTCCACCGTGAGCTCGTCGGGCGGCAGGTCCTCGGGGACGTTGGCGCGCACCGGGCTGCCGTCCCCGTCCTCCGGCGTGGTCTCGATGTACGGGCCGTAGCGGCCGACCCGCAGGTCGATGCCCTCGGCCACCGGGAACGTCGCCAGCTCGCGGGCGTCGATGTCGCCGAGCTCGCTCACCAGCTTCTGCAGGCCGTCGACGTCGCCGCTGCCGAAGTAGAACTCCGCCAGCTCGGTGTTGCCGTCGCGCTGTCCCTTGGCGACCTGGTCGAGCACGTCCTCCATGGAGGCGGTGAACTCGTAGGACACCAGCCGGGCGAAGTGCTCCTCGAGCAGCCGGATCACCGAGAACGCCAGCCACGCGGGCACCAGCGCGGTGCCCTTCTTGTACACGTAGCCGCGGTTCAGGATCGTGCCGATGATCGAGGCGTACGTCGACGGGCGGCCGATCTCGCGCTCCTCGAGCTCGCGGATCAGCGAGGCCTCGGTGTAGCGGGCCGGCGGCTTGGTCTGGTGTCCCACGGCCTCGATGTTCGCCGCGCTGACCGCGTCACCCTCGGAGACGTTCGGCAGCCGGGTCTCGCGGTCGTCGCTGTCGCTGTCCGGGTCGTCCGAGCCCTCGACGTACGCCTTGAGGAAGCCGTAGAAGGTGATCACCCGGCCGGACGCGGAGAAGACCACGTCCTCCCCGGACGCCGCGGCGCCGCCGAGACGGATGGTCACGCTGCGCCCCTCGGCGTCCTTCATCTGCGAGGCGACGGTGCGCATCCAGATCAGCTCGTAGAGCCGGAACTCGTCGCCGGTGAGCCCGGTCTGGGCCGGGGTGCGGAAGTTCTCCCCGGCCGGCCGGACCGCCTCGTGCGCCTCCTGGGCGTTCTTCACCTTCGAGGCGTAGACCCGCGGCCGGTCCGGGACGTACTCCGCGCCGTACAGCTCCCGCGCCTGCGCCCGGGCCGCGTTGATCGCGGTGTCCGAGAGCGTGGTGGAGTCGGTGCGCATGTAGGTGATGTAGCCGTTCTCGTAGAGCCGCTGCGCGATCGACATGGTGCGCGACGCGCCGTACCCGAGCTTGCGGGAGGCCTCCTGCTGCAGCGTGGTCGTCCGGAACGGCGCGTACGGCTGCCGGCGGTACGGCTTGGACTCCACCGAGCGGATGTCGAACGTGGAGTCCTGGAGACCCGCGGCGAGCGCCTCGGCGCGCGGCCGGTCCAGGTGCACGACGTCCGCGCCGGCCTTCAGGACGCCCTGGGCGGTGAAGTCGGAGCCGCGGGCGACCCGCTTGGCGTCGACGCTGTGCAGCTTGGCCGGGAAGATCCGCTCGGCGTGCCGCTGGCCGGCGTCGAAGGTGCCCTCGAGGTCCCAGTACGCCGCGGTGCGGAACGCCATCCGCTCCCGCTCCCGGTCGACGACCAGCCGGGTGGCCACGGACTGGACCCGCCCGGCGGACAGACCGGACATGACCTTCTTCCACAGCACCGGGGAGACCTCGTAGCCGTAGAGCCGGTCCAGGATCCGGCGGGCCTCCTGGGCCTCGACCAGGTCCATGTCGATGTCGCGCGGGGACTCGACCGCGGCGGTGATCGCCTGCGGGGTGATCTCGTGGAACACCATCCGGCGCACCGGCACCTTGGGTTTCAGCTCGTCGAGCAGGTGCCAGGCGATGGCCTCGCCCTCGCGGTCCTCGTCAGTGGCGAGGTAGAGCTCGGAGGCGTCCTTGAGCAGGCCCTTGAGCTTGGTCATGTGGGACTTCTTGTCCCGGGAGACCACGTAGTAGGGCGTGAAGTCGTTCTCGACGTCGACCCCGAGACGGGCCCACGGCTCGCCCTTGATCTTGGCGGGCACGTCGGCGGCGCTCTGCGGCAGGTCCCGGATGTGCCCGATGGAGGACTCGACCACGTAGTCGCGCCCCAGGTAGCCGGCGATCGTCTTCGCCTTGGCGGGCGACTCGACGATGACCAGCTTGTGACCGGCGCCGTTGGCGGCGCCTGACTTCTTCGCCAACTCTGTGATGCTCCCTCGATGCTCGTTCGCGTGGACACGGTAACGCCTGGCGCCAACCGGGCCGACCGGCGACCCGCGCGGCGGACCCCTCACCGTGCCGCCGCACGCCGGGCCCAGTCGACCCGGAAGACGCGGCGGAGGTAGCCGGACGCACCCGCTCAGGAGGGCAGCAGGAACCCGTCCGCGACCAGCTCCCGCACGGCCGCCACCCGGTCCCGGCACAGGCCGGCGGGATCCAGCTCGAGCAGCGAGGCGAGGGCCTCCAGCAGCTGCCGGACGCTCAGGTCGCCGTCGCTGGCCCCGACCAGCCCGGCCTCCACCGTGTCCACGCGGCGGGCGCGGCGCATCCCGCGCTGCTGGCGCAGCACGATCGACTCCGGGTCGTCGGCGCCGACCTCCCCGACGGTCTCCTGGCGCACGTCGACCCGCACCGACAGGCGCTCCTCCAGCAGCGCCGCGTCGTCGCGGGCGGCCAGGAAGTCCGTACGGCGCGCCCGGTCGGCCACCTCGGGACCGAGCGGCTGCTCGATGTCGAACGGCCACTCCTCCAGGTGCACGACCGGGTCCCGGTGCACGCGGCGCAGGTGCAGCCAGCCGAACCCGATGCCCTCGACGCCCTGCTCGGCGAACCACGCCAGCCACGCGTCGTACCGGGCGGGGTAGTCGGGACGCCCGTGCACGCCGGCGTCCTTGAGCCACAGCTCGACGTACTCCGCGGGGTCGGCGACCTCCCGCTGCACCACCCACGCGTCGCAGCCGGAGCCCTCCAGCCAGCCGGCGACGCGGTCCTGCCACCGCTCGCCGCGACGGTGCACCCAGTTCGCGAGCACCTGCGCCCAGCCGCCCGGGACCAGGTGCTGCGGCGCGCCGGTGACGACCCGGCGGACCATCTCGTCGCCGGGCAGGCCCGAGTCGCGGTAGACCAGCCGCTGCCCGGTGGCCGGCGACACCACGAACGGCGGGTTCGTGACGACCAGGTCGAACCGCTCGCCGGCCACCGGCTCGTACAGGCTGCCGGCCCGGACGTCGACGTCGACCTCGTTGAGCCGGGCGTTGAGCCGGGTCATCGCCAGCGCCCGCTCGTTCACGTCGGTCGCGACGACCTCGCGGACGTGCTGGGCCAGGTGCAGCGCCTGCACGCCGCAGCCGGTGCCCAGGTCCAGGGCCCGCTCGAACGGCGCCCGGACGGTGAGCTGGGCGAGCGAGGATGAGGCGGAGGAGATGCCGAGGACGTGGTCCGGGCCGACCGCGATCGGGGCCCCGTCGAGCCCGGGGGTCAGGTCGCTGAGCACCCACCAGTCGCGGCCGTCGTCGGCGTACGGCCGCACGTCCACCCGGGCGCGGACCTCGCCGCCGGACCGGGCCAGGAACCCGGCGGCCGTCAGCGGCTCGACCAGGGCGGGCAGGGCGCGCTCGACCCGGTCGGCGGGGACCGGCGCCTGCAGCGGCCAGAGCCGGACCAGCGTCTCGAGCGGGGAGCCGCCGCGGGTGGCCCGCAGGCCGGGGGTGGTCTCGTTGCGGCCCAGGGCGGCGTGCGCCGTCGGCCCGAGCAGGGCCGCCACCGCGTCGTACCGGAAGCCGGCCGCCGAGAGCGCGTCCCGCAGGCGGTCGACGAGGGCGGGCGCGAGGAGGTCCACGCGCCCACCCTAGGGAGCCGCGGTACGCCCGCCTCCCGGAGGTGGCGGGAACGCGCGAGGGCCCGCCGGTGCGACACCGGCGGGCCCCTTCGTGCGTGTGGTTCCGGCTACGCGGCGGCGGCCGGCACCTCGTCCTCGGCGATGACCACCGAGCGGCGCTTGGAGTTGTAGACCGCGCCCGCGATGATCGCCACCGCGACGACGGCGATCACGACCCGCAGGGTGGTGTTCGCCCCCTCGCCGTAGGTCATCTTGACCACGGCCGCCGCGATCAGCAGCGACACGAGGTTCATCACCTTGAGGAGCGGGTTGATGGCCGGGCCGGCGGTGTCCTTGAACGGATCGCCGACCGTGTCGCCGATGACCGTCGCGGCATGCGCCTCGGAGCCCTTGCCGCCGTGGTAGCCGTCCTCGACCAGCTTCTTCGCGTTGTCCCAGGCGCCACCGGAGTTGGCGAGGAACACCGCCATCAGGGTGCCGGTGCCGATCGCGCCGGCCAGGTAGCAGCCGAGCGGGCCGGGGCCGAGCCCGAACCCGACGGCGATCGGGGCCAGGATCGCGAGCAGGCCGGGGGTGGCCAGCTCGCGCAGCGAGTCGCGGGTGCAGATGTCCACGACCTTGCCGTACTCCGGCCGGCCAGTGCCCTCCATGATCCCGGGGATCTCCCGGAACTGGCGGCGCACCTCGAAGACGACCGCACCGGCGGCGCGGCCGACGGCATTGATCGCGAGCCCGGCGAACAGGAACACCACCGCCGCGCCGATCAGCAGGCCGACCAGGTTGGCCGGGTCGGCGATGTTCAGCACGCCGAGCAGGCCGAGGGTGTCGTGGATCGACATGCCGGCGGTCAGGCCCTTGAGCTGCTGCGAGGCGGTCGTGATCGCATCGGTGAACGAGCCGAACAGCGCGGTCGCGGCCAGCACGGCCGTCGCGATCGCGATGCCCTTGGTGATCGCCTTGGTGGTGTTCCCGACCGCGTCCAGCTCGGTGAGGATCGCGGCACCCTCGCCGTCCACGTCGCCGGACATCTCCGCGATGCCCTGCGCGTTGTCGGAGACCGGGCCGAAGGTGTCCATCGCGACGATGACGCCGACGGTGGTGAGCAGGCCGGTGCCGGCCAGCGCGACCGCGAACAGCGACACGGTGACCGAGGCGCCGCCGAGCAGGAACGCGCCGAAGACCGCGGCACCGATCACCAGGGCGGTGTAGACCGCCGACTCGAAGCCGACCGAGAGGCCGGACAGGATCACGGTCGCGGCACCGGTCAGCGACGTCTTGCCGACGTCCCGGACGGGGCGGTGCTCGGTGCCGGTGAAGTAGCCGGTGAGCGCGAGGATCACCGCGGCCAGCACGATGCCGATCAGCACCGCACCGAACGCGATCAGGGCCGGGCTGCCGCCGGGGGTGGGGACCTGGCCGTTCTTGAAGACCTGCTCGATGAGCGAGCCGCTGCTGCGGGCGCTGGTGAGCTCGGAGAACTTGCTCGGCAGGTAGGTGAAGGCCGCGATCGCGCAGAGCACCGCCGAGACACCGGCGGAGATGTAGAACGCCCGGTTGATGGTGGTCAGACCGGACTCGGTCGGCCGCGGACGGCACAGGAAGATGCCGAGGATCGCGGTGAGCGCACCGATCGCCGGGATGATCAGCGGGAACACCAGGCCCTCGGCGCCGAACGCGACCTTGCCCAGGATCAGCGCGGCGACCAGCGTCACGGCGTACGACTCGAACAGGTCGGCCGCCATGCCGGCGCAGTCACCGACGTTGTCGCCCACGTTGTCCGCGATGGTCGCGGCGTTGCGCGGGTCGTCCTCGGGGATGTTGTTCTCGACCTTGCCGACCAGGTCGGCGCCCACGTCGGCGGCCTTGGTGAAGATGCCGCCGCCGACCCGCATGAACATCGCCAGCAGCGCCGCGCCGAAGCCGAAGCCCTCGAGCACGGTCGGGGCGTCGGACTTGTAGATCAGCACCACGAGCGACGCACCGAGCAGGCCGAGGCCCACGGTCGCCATACCGACCACGCCGCCGGTGCGGAACGCGACCCGCATCGCCGGGTCGCGGCCCTCGCTGCGGGCGGCGGCGGCGACGCGGACGTTGGCGCGGACCGCCAGGGACATGCCCAGGTAGCCGATGGCCGCCGAGAACCCGGCCCCGACCAGGAAGAAGATGGAACGGCCGATCCGCAGGCCGGTGGTGTCGGCGGGCAGGAGCAGGAGCAGCAGGAACGCCACCACCGCGAACACCGCCAGCGTCTTGAACATGCGGCCGAGGTACGCCGAGGCACCCTCCTGCACCGCACGCGCGATGTTCTTCATGTTCTCCGTGCCTTCGCCGGCGGCGAGTACCTGACCTCGGAACACCACGGCCATCACCAGCGCGACGAGCGCGATGACGCCGACGATGACCACGA
>Ga0308175_100002270_pt1 | contig 13111 bp, 12 predicted proteins | sample PhyCR1_3_FD_203893 | JGI IMG/M metagenome (GOLD analysis project Ga0308175, IMG submission 203893) | Soil microbial communities from UC Gill Tract Community Farm, Albany, California, United States - DLSLS.C.R1 | ecosystem: Environmental > Terrestrial > Soil > Agricultural land | place: USA...
TGGGCACCCGCTGACCAGTCACTTCTGGCGGGTCAGTGGCCCATCATCGCGGCCGGGTCGAACGCCTGCTCGGGCTTCTTCCGCGGGAGGAAGAACGCCGGGATGAGGCAGCAGCCGATCAGGATCGTGGCCACCACGAACACGTTCGCGAAGGCGCCGCCCATGTCGTGCAGGGCGTGCTGCACCAGCGCGGGCACCTGGTCGGGACTGATCCCCAGCTTGTTGAGGACCGCGCCGACGGCGTCGGGCCCCTGCCGCTTGGCCTCGGCGATGGCGCCGGCCGCCTGGACGGCCGGGCTGCCGTTGAGCCCGTTGGTCAGCAGCACCGAGAACAGTGCCGTGCCGATCGAGGCGGCGACCTGCTGGGTGATGTTCATCAGCGTCGACCCGCGGGCGATGCTGTGGTTGGTCAGCGTCGCCAGGGCGGCGGACATGATCGGCATCATCGTGGCGCCCATGCCCAGGCCCATCACCACCAGCGCGGCGATGATGTAGCCGTAGGAGGTGCCGGCCCCGAGCTGGGTGAACAGGCCCATGCCGATGGTGTCGACCACGATGCCCACCAGCACGACCTTGCCGGGGCCGATCCGGTCGGCGAGCACGCCCGCGATCGGCATCGTCAGCATCGCGCCGAGGCCCTGGGGGGCGAGCAGCAGGCCGGCGTGCAGCGCATCCTCGCCGCGGACCTGCTGGAAGTAGAGCGGGAAGAGCAGGCTGGCGCCGAAGAACGCGATCGCGAACAGCGACATCGCGACCACGGCGACGGTCATCGCGCGGTTCTTGAACAGCCGCAGGTCGACCAGCGGGTGGATGTTGTGTGGGCGCAGCGCCCACGGCACGAAGGCGACGATCAGCACGATGCCGGCGATCATCCAGCCGAGCACCTTGCCGTCGAGGACGGTGCCGGCCTCGGGGATCGAGGAGACGCCGTAGAGGAACGCCGCGAGGCCCGGGGAGAGCAGCAGCATGCCGATGAAGTCGAAGCTCTCCGACGGCTCGACGTCGTCCTTGGGCAGCGCCATCGCGGCGTAGATCACCGCGACGACGCCGATCGGCACGTTGATCAGGAAGATCCAGTGCCAGCTCGCCGCGTCGATCAGCCAGCCGCCGAGGATCGGGCCGAAGATCGGGCCCAGCAGCATCGGGATGCCGAGCACCGCCATCACCCGGCCGACCCGCTCGGGACCGGCCGCGCGGGTCAGGATCGTCATCCCGAGTGGCATCAGCATGCCGCCGCCGAGGCCCTGCAGCACCCGGAAGCCGACCAGCATCTCCAGGCTGGTGGCGGACGCGCACAGTGCGGAGCCGGCGGCGAACAGCACCAGGGCGATCAGGTAGAGCCGCTTGGTGCCGAACCGGTCGGCCGCCCAGCCGGTGAGCGGGATCACCGACGCCAGCGCGAGCGTGTAGCCGGTCATCGTCCACGCGACCTGGGCGGCGGTGGCGTCGAAGGCGGTCTGGAAGGTCTTCAGACCGACCGAGACGACGGTGATGTCGAGGATCGACATGATGGCCCCGAGGACGACCACGCCGGCGACGACCAGGACGGAGGCGTCGAGCTTGTCGGAGGCCGGGGGCTGCTGGGTTGACTCAGGGGTCTGCAGGTCGGTGGACACCAGAAGATAGTACGGGGTCGTTCCATCCGGTCCACCATCGATTTTCCGTGGTGTGCGCCACTCAGGAGCCGAAGTCGGCGGTGACGTTCTGCAGCCGCACCTGCCCGCGCGAGACCAGGCGGTCCTCGGCATCGCGCGTCTCCACCACCCAGACCTGCTGTGAGCGGCCCCGGTGGACGGGCGTGGCGACCGAGGCCATCGGCCCCTCGGAGACGGCCCGGTAGAAGTCGGTGGAGTTCGAGACGCCCACGACCCGGCCGCGGTCGGCGAACCACATGGCAGCACCGACGCTGGCCAGCGTCTCGACCACGCTGCAGTGCACACCCCCGTGCACGATCCCGTAGGGCTGGTGCAGGTGCTCGCTGGCCTGCCAGCTGCCGGTCACCCGGTCGCCGGACACCTCGCCGAACTCCAGGCCGAGGTGGCGGACGAAGGGGCCGATGATGTCGTCGCTCACGGGGTTGGTCACGGGCGCGATTCTTCCCCACGTGCGGGCGCGAGCGCTCGCGGGATACGTTCTCGTGGAGGAACGGCACGTTCGTGCAGCACAGTTCGAGGAGGCCCCATGTCCGAGACCCTGCCGAGCTATCTGGCCGGCTCCTGGCAGACCGGCACCGGCGCTGGAGCGCCGGTGCACGACGCCGTGACCGGCGACCTGGTCACCGGCATCAGCACCGAGGGGCTCGACCTGGCCGGCGCGGTGCGGCACGCCCGCGAGGTGGGCGGGCCGGGTCTGCGCGAGCTCGGCTTCACCGAGCGGGCCGAGCTCGTCAAGGCGGTCGCCGGCGCCGTCGCCGAGCGCAAGCAGGAGCTCTACGACCTGTCGGCGCGGGCCGGGTGCACGCGCGCGGACTCGAAGGTCGACGTCGACGGTGGCTTCGGTACGGCGATGGTCTTCGCCGGCCTCGGCCGCAAGGGGCTGCCCTCGGGCAATGTCCTGGTGGAGGACGAGGAGACCCCGCTCGGCCGGGGCGGCACCTTCGTCGGCAGCCACGTGCTCACCCCGTTGCGCGGAGTCGCGCTGCAGGTCAACGCGTTCAACTTCCCGGTCTGGGGAATGCTCGAGAAGCTCGCCCCCGCCCTCCTCGCCGGCATGCCGACGATCGTCAAGCCGGCCAGCCAGACGGCGTACGTCGCCGAGCACGCGGTGCGGATCATGCTGGAGGCGGGGATCCTTCCCGAGGGAGCGCTGCAGCTCGTGTCCGGGCCGATCCCCGGCATGTTCGACCTGCTCGGCGGGCAGGACACCGTCGGCTTCACCGGCTCGGCCGCGACCGCCGCGAAGCTGCGCTCGGATCCTGCGGTCACCCACCGCTCGGTGCGGTTCAACGCCGAGGCGGACTCGCTGAACGCGTCGGTGCTCGGCCCCGACGCCACGGCGGGCACGCCGGAGTTCGACCTCTTCGTCGGTGCCCTGGTCACCGAGATGACCGTGAAGGCCGGGCAGAAGTGCACGGCGATCCGGCGCGCGTTCGTGCCTCAGGAGCGGCTGGACGAGGTGTCCGACGCGGTCGCGGCGTTGCTCGGGGAGGTCGTCGTCGGGGCTCCCGGGGCCGAGGGCGTGACGATGGGGGCCCTGGTGGGTGTCGACCAGCGGGACGACGTGCGCCGGCAGGTCGAGAAGCTTCGTGGGGAGGCCGACCTGGTCTTCGGTGACGTGGCGAAGGTCGACGTCGTGGGTGCCGATGCCGATCGCGGTGCCTTCCTCTCGCCCATCCTGCTCCGGGCCACCGACCGGTCGGCCACGGCGCCGCACCAGGTCGAGGCCTTCGGACCGGTGAGCACGCTGCTGGGCTACGACGGCGTGCCGGACCTGGTGGAGCAGGTCGCGCGGGGTGACGGATCGCTGGCCGGCTCGGTGGTCAGTGCCGACGCGGACTTCGTGCGGGAGGCGGTGGTCGGCATGGCGCCGCTCCACGGTCGGATCCTCGTGCTCGACCGCGAGGACGCCGGGGAGTCGACCGGCCACGGCACCCCGATGCCCCAGCTCGTGCACGGGGGGCCGGGCCGGGCCGGCGGCGGCGAGGAGGAAGGCGGTCTGCGCGCCGTACGACACCACCTGCAGCGGACCGCCGTCCAGGGTGGACCGGGGCTGGCGCGGGCGCTCGCCGGCGGGCCTTCCGAAAAGTAACACTCCACAAACTCTTGGCAAGTTCGCACCAGAAGTGTAGAACAATAGCCATGAGCACCGACCCACGCACCGGACCCGCGCCGTCGCCCACCGGGCCGCTGAGCAAGATCGACTACAGCGAGCGCATCCCCAACAACGTGAACCTCGCGGAGGACCGCCGGCTGCAGCGCGCGCTCGAGGGCTGGCAGCCGAAGTTCCTGGACTGGTGGAAGACCCTGGGCCCGGCGCTGCCGACCAGGGACGTCTACCTGCGCACCGCGATCGCGGTCGGCCGCGACGGCTGGGCGCACTTCGACCACGTGCCGATGGAGGAGTACCGCTGGGGAATCTTCCTCGCCGAGGCGAACCCCGACCGGGTGGTCAACTTCGGCAAGCACAAGGGTGAGCCGGCGTGGCAGGAGATCCCGGGGGAGCACCGGGCCGACCTGATGCGGCTGATCGTCGTCCAGGGCGACACCGAGCCCGCGTCGGTCGAGCAGCAGCGGATCCTCGGCAACACCGCGCCGAGCATCTACGACCTGCGCAACCTCTTCCAGGTCAACGTGGAGGAAGGCCGTCACCTCTGGGCGATGGTCTACCTGCTGCACGCCTACTTCGGTCGCGAGGGCCGCGAGGAGGCCGAGCAGCTGCTCAAGCGCAACTCCGGTGACGTCGACTCCCCGCGCATCCTCGGCGCCTTCAACGAGGAGACCACCGACTGGCTGCAGTTCTTCATGTTCACCTACTTCACCGATCGCGACGGCAAGTACCAGCTCGGCACCCTGAAGGAGTCGGCGTTCGACCCGCTTGCGCGCACCTGCGAGTTCATGCTCAAGGAGGAGGCGCACCACATGTTCGTCGGCACCACCGGCGTGCAGCGGACGGTGGAGCGGACCGCGCAGGTGATGAAGGAGCTGGGCACGGCCGACCGGGACGCGGTGCTCGAGGCAGGCGCGATCCCGCTCGACATCATCCAGAAATACCTCAACTTCCAGTTCGCGGTGTCGATGGACCTCTTCGGCTCCGAGCAGTCGACCAACGCGGGCAACTACTACTCCTCCGGGCTCAAGGGCCGCTGGCAGGAGACCCGGCGCAAGGACGACCACGTCCTGCTCGACGACACCCGGATGATGAACTACGTCGAGGACGGCGAGATCAGGCAGAAGGAGGTCCCGATGCTGAGCGCGCTGAACCTCGACCTGCGCGACGAGTACGCCGCCGACTGTGCCAACGGGGTTCGTCGCTGGAACCAGGAGCTCGAGGACGCGGGCCTGGAGGAGAGGCTGACGCTGCCGCACGAGGGCTTCAACCGCAGGGTCGGGGCCTACGCGGGGCACCACGTCAGCCCGAGCGGCGAGGTCCTCGACGAGGCCACGTGGGAGCAGCGGGCCGGTGACTGGCTGCCGAGCCCGGAGGACCGCAGGGCGGTCGCCGCCCTGATGGTGCCGGAGTACGAGTACGGCAAGTTCGCCGGCTGGATCGCTCCACCCAAGACCGGCATCAACGACCAGCCGGTGGAGTTCGACTACGTCCACCTCGCCGAGGAGGGCGTGGCCTGACGGCCGCGGGCGAACGCCATGGAGCTGCGCTGGGTCCGTGAGGACACGCCCGTGTGGGACGCCGACAAGAAGCGGGTGATCGGCGGCGCTCCTGACGGCGCCTTCGTGATCCCGTTCGCCGACGGGGAGGAGCTGCCGGGTGAGTGGTGGTCGGTCCGCGACGGCGACCCGGGGTCGGACGCCGTCGTCGGCTACGGGCGGCTGGACACCACCTGGGGTGGGGACGCCGAGATCCTGCTCGCCGTCGACCCCGACCGGCAGCGGCAGGGGATCGGCAGCTTCGTGCTCGCCGGGCTCGAGGCGGAGGCGGCCGCCCGCGGCATCAACTACATCCACAACCGGGTCCGCGAGCACGCGCAGCGCGATCTGGTGCACGACTGGCTGGTGGTGCGCGGCTTCCGTGGGCCGCTCGACGGCGACCTGCGCAAGCGGGTGCGCGCGGGCGGCCGGGCGCCGCGGGAGGTACGACGACCAGCGCAGCCGTCCGAGCCGTACGACGTGGGCGCCGACCCCGGCGGCCGCGCGCCCGGCCACGAGGAGCAGGGCGGCTACGTGGACGTCGACGAGCACCGCTACTGACCACGTGTTCGCGGCGCGCCACAGGTGGCCGCCTCGGGTCAGGATCGGGCGGCGGCGTCGGCCTCCATCCGGGCCCACTCCTGCTGCGCCTGCCGGTGCCAGCGGTCGCGCCGGTCGTGGAACATCGCGGCCGCACGTGGGCCGGGCCAGTCGTGGTCGAGCAGCTCGCTGGGCAGGTCGGGGTCCAGGAACGGGAACCGGCGCCAGGCCTGCACCATCTCCACCTGCGCGACGAACGCCTCGGCCGGGGTGGACGCGCGGCGCTCCTCGAAGTCGGCGAGGAAGCCGAGGTAGCGCTCCTCCACGTCGTCGAGGTCCCAGGCGGCCTCGACCAGCCGGGCCTCCTCGCCGATCCCGGTGGCAGGGCCGACCCAGGCGAACGACTGGTGCTCGAGGTCGAGGTCGCGCAGCACCCGGTGCAGCTCCGGGGCGTGCTCGGCCGACGGGCTGACCCACAGCCCCGAGACCGGCGAGCCGAGGCCGAGCCAGGTGAGCTGGGTGCGCAGCCGGTGGCGCAGCTGCCGTTGCGACTCCGGGATCGAGACGGTGAGCACCAGCCAACGGCCGTCCCAGGCGCGCCGGGAGCGCATGAAGCCGTAGATCCGGGCCGCACCCTCCTGGAGCAGCGTGCTGCCCTGCGCGGTGAGCGACCAGAGCACCCGGCGGCCGTGGCGGGTGGAGTCGAGCAGGCCCTCGGCCGCCGTCCGGGCCAGGGCCTGCCGGGCGGCCTTCTCCTCGACGCCGAGGAGGGCCAGGGCCTCCACGACCGTCGCAGTCCACACCTGCTCCTGCTGCGGCAGCGCGAACTCGCCGAGCATGGTCAGCAGCAGCGACCGGGCGCTGGCGGTGCCGACCTCGCGACGCCGGACCGCACCGCGGGCGGGTCCACTCTGGTGCGCCGGGGCCAACGGTTCCTCCTCCTTGGACAGACGGGTGCCGCCATTGTCGCAGTTCCCGTGGCCCAGGGGGAGCGTGCCGAGAAAATCGTTCGACAAACTCTTGACGGATCCATGAGCGAGCGTAGAGTGTCGCGCATGGTCGACTTCGACACGCACCCGGACCGGTACCGCCACTGGCGGCTCGACATCGATGGAGAGGTGGCCACGGTCAGCCTCGCCGTCGACGAGCAGGGCGGCCTGGTGCCCGGCTACGACCTGAAGATGAACTCCTACGACCTGGGTGTCGACATCGAGCTCTACGACGCCGCGCAGCGCCTGCGCTTCGAGCACCCGGAGGTGAAGGCGGTCGTGATGACCGGCGGCCTCGACCGGATGTTCTGCGCCGGCGCCAACATCCGGATGCTCGCCCAGTCCAGCCACGGGTGGAAGGTGAATTTCTGCAAGTTCACCAATGAGACCCGCAACGGGATCGAGGACGCCACGGAGCACTCCGGCCAGACCTGGATCGCGGCGGTCAACGGCACCGCGGCGGGAGGCGGCTACGAGCTGGCGCTCGCGTGCGACGAGATCGTGCTGATCGACGACGGGTCCTCGACGGTCTCGCTGCCAGAGGTGCCGCTGCTCGGTGTGCTGCCCGGCACCGGCGGCCTCACCCGGGTGGTCGACAAGCGGCACGTGCGCAAGGACCGGGCCGATCTGTTCGCCACCAGGTCCGAGGGCTACCGCGGCGACACGGCCGTGCAGTGGGGTCTCGTCGACGCGACCGTGCCCAAGCGCGACTGGGGCGCCGAGATCGCCAGGCGGGCCCATGCGGCGGCCGCCCGGTCCACCCGCAGCGGCGACCGCGGCGTCGAGCTCACTGCGCTGCAGCGTCGTGAGGAGGGCGACACGGTCAGCTACCCCTTCGTCACCGCCACCCTGGACCGCGATGCCCGCCGGGTGGACCTCACCGTCGAGGGCCCGAAGGAGGGGCCACCGGCCGACGCCGCGGCCGCCCGGGAGCAGGGCGTCGACTACTGGCCACTCGCCGTCACCCGCGCACTCGACGACCTGGTGCTCCGGTTGCGCACCAACGAGCCCGAGCTCGGCACCTGGGTGATCCGCACCGTCGGTGACACGGACCTGGTGCTGGCCTACGACCAGCAGCTGCGCTCGCTCGAGGGCGACTGGTTCGTCAACGAGGTCAACCACTTCTACAAGCGGTTGCTCAAGCGGCTCGACGTCACCAGCCGCAGCCTGGTCGCCGTCATCGAGCCGGGCAGCTGCTTCGCGGGTGTGTTGCTGGAGCTGGCGCTGGCCTGCGACCGGCAGTACATGCTCGAGGGCGTCTACGAGGACGTCGACCCCGACGCCGACCCGGCGACGATCGCCCTCACCGCCAGCAACGACGGTCGTTTCCCGATGGGCAACGGCCTCTCGCGCCTGGCGTCCCGCTTCTGGGGGCACGACGACGACCTCGAGCTGGCCCGCAAGCTGCTCGACGAGCGCCTTGACGCGCGCGCCGCTGACGAGGCCGGCCTGGTCACGATGGCGCTCGACGACCTCGACCTCGAGGACGAGCTGCGGATCGTGCTGGAGGAGCGCGCGTCGCTCTCCCCGGACGCGCTGACCGGCATGGAGGCCAACCACCGCTTCGTCGGCCCGGAGACGCTGGAGACCAAGATCTTCGGCCGGCTCACCGCCTGGCAGAACTGGATCTTCGTGCGGCCCAACGCCTCCGGCCCGGACGGTGCGCTGCGCCGCTACGGCTCCGGGCAGCGCGGCGACTACGACTACGGACGGGTGTGAGCATGCCAGGAATGCACACTGGGACGTTCAACGCTGCGGACTACCTGGTCGCCCGCCACAGCCAGGGGAGTACGGCGGACAAGGTGGCCGTCCGCGCTCCCGGGGGGACGCTGACCTATGCCGAGCTCGACCGGCTGACCGGCGACGTGGCTGCGTCGTACCGCTCCCTCGGCCTGCGCGCCGACGACCGGGTGCTGCTGGTGATGGCCGACGACGTGCCGATGCTGGCGGGCATCCTCGGTGCCTTCCGGGCGGGCGTGGTGGCCGTGCCGGTGTCGACGATGGTTACCGGCGACGAGCTCGGCAAGGTGATCGCCGACTCCGGGGCCCGCGTGGTGCTGGTCAGCCCGGAGTTCGCCGAGACCGTCGCCGAGGCGGTGCAGCAGGCGCCGGCGGTGGAGCACGTGGTCTCGACAGGCTCGACCACCGCAGAGGGCTCGACCACCGCAGAGGGCTCGACCACCGCAGGCGGCTGGCGCACCTGGGACGACTTCCTCGCCGCCGGGCTGGCCGCTGACGAGGTGGCCCGGGCGACCGCGCCGACCGTGGAGGACTCCTGGGCGCTGTGGCTCTACACCTCCGGCACCACCGGGCAGCCGAAGGCGGCGATGCACCGGCACGCCAACATCCGGCACGTCTGTGAGACCTACGGCCAGCAGGTGCTCGGCATCAGGGCCGACGACAGCTGCCTGTCGATCGCGAAGATGTTCTTCGCCTACGGCATCGGCAACTCGGTGTTCTTCCCGCTGTCGGCCGGCGCCACCACGATCCTGGAACCGCGCCGGCCCACCCCGCAGGCGGTGGCCGAACGGGTGCGCGAGGACCGGCCGACGCTGTTCTTCGGCGTGCCGACCTTCTTTGCCGGGCTCAGCGCCAGCGACCTGCCCGACGACGCCTTCGCCTCGGTGCGGCTCGCCGCGAGCGCCGGCGAGCCGTTGCCGGCGCCGCTGCAGCAGCGCTTCACCGACCGGTTCGGCGTCGAGATCCTCGACGGCATCGGGTCCACCGAGGCGCTGCACATCTTCCTGTCCAACCGCCCCGGCGACATCCACCCGGGCACGACCGGCCTGCCGGTCCCCGGCTACGACGTGGAGATCCGCGACCTGTCCGGCAAGCCCCTCGGGCCCGAGGAGCCCGGCGCACTCTACGTCCGCGGCGCCTCGATAGCGCTGGGCTACTGGCACCGCACCGACGCCTCGCGCACCGTCTTCCAGGGTGAGTGGCTGAGCACCGGCGACACCTACGTGCGCGGCACCGACGGCTACTTCCGCTGCCTGGGCCGCAACAGCGACATGCTCAAGGCCGGCGGCATCTGGGTCTCCCCGGGCGAGGTGGAGAGCCGGCTGCTGGAGCACCCCGCGGTCCGCGAGGCCGCGGTGATCGGCGTGCCGGACGGCGACGGGCTGGACAAGCCCGTCGCCGTGGTCGTCGTCGCACCGGGGGTCACGCCGGAGGAGCTGGTCGGCTGGTGCCGCGACGGGCTCGCCCACTTCAAGGCCCCCCGACAGGTCGTGTTCGTCGACGAGCTGCCGAAGACCGCGACCGGGAAGCTGCAGCGGTTCAAGGTGCGCGAGCAGGTGGCCGGCCCGGTGAAGGCGCCGGCATGAGCCCGGGAACGAGCCCGGCATCGACCACCGTCGAGGTGGACCTGCTGATCGTCGGCGCCGGCCCGGTCGGGCTGTACGGCGCCTACTACGCCGGTGTGCGCGGCCTCTCCGTCGCGGTGGTCGACTCGCTGAGCCAGGTCGGGGGCCAGGTCACCGCGATGTACCCGGAGAAGGAGATCTACGACATCGCCGCGATCCCGGTCGTCACCGGTCGCGAGCTGGTGCGTGGCCTCGTGCAGCAGGCCGGCCAGTACGACCCGGTCTACCTGCTCGGCCAGGAGGCCCAGGAGCTCGACCGCCTCGTCGGCGAGGACGGCCGCGAGCGGGTCGTCGTACGCACCAGTGCCGGCACCGAGGTGACCTGCGGCGCGGTGGTCGTCACCGGCGGTATCGGCACCTTCACCCCGCGACCGCTGCCGGCGGGCGAGGAGTTCCTCGGCCGCGGGCTGGACTACTTCGTTCCCGACACGCAGGAGTACGTCGACAAGGACGTGATCGTGGTCGGCGGCGGGGACAGCGCGATCGACTGGTGCCTGATGCTCGAGCCGCTCGCGGCCAGCGTGACCCTCGTGCACCGCCGGGCCGCGTTCCGAGCCCACGCCGCGAGCGTCGAGCAGGTCCGGGCATCGTCGGTCGAGATCGTCACGGACGCCCAGGTGACTGCCCTCGAAGGTGGAGAAGGGGTTGAGAAGGCCGTCGTGACGGTGAAGGGTGAGGACGTGCCCCGCCACCTCCCCTGCCAGCAGGTCGTCGCCGCCCTCGGCTTCACCGCCAACCTCGGACCGTTGCGCGAGTGGGACGTGGAGCTGCACGACAACCGGCACCTGGTCGTCGACTCCTCGATGCGCACCAACGTGCCGGGGGTCTTCGCCGCCGGCGACATCGCCGACTACCCCGGCAAGGTGCGGCTGATCGCGGTCGGCTTCGGCGAGGTGGCGACCGCGGTCAACAACGCCGCGGTGCACCTCGACCCCGACGCGCAGCTGTTCCCAGGCCACTCGACCGACGACCCGCACGCCGTCCCGGCTGCCTAGACAGGAGGCTCGGATGCCCTACGTGATCGCCAGCCCGTGCGTCGACACGATGGACCGCTCCTGCGTGGAGGAGTGCCCGGTCGACTGCATCTACGAGGGGGAGCGCAAGCTCTACATCAACCCCAAGGAGTGCATCGACTGCGGCGCCTGCGAGCCGGTCTGCCCCGTCGAGGCGATCAGCCAGGACCGGCGGGTCCCCGAGGAGGACGAGGAGCACGTGGCCGACAACCGGCGGTTCTTCACCGAGGCGCTCCCCGGCCGCGACGAGCCGATCGGCGCGCCCGGCGGGTCGCACAAGACCGGCGTGATCGGCGTGGACACCCCGCTCGTGCAGGGCCTCTGATGCTCGACGGCCAGCTCCTCGTCGACGCCCACGTGCACGTCCCCGTGCTCGGCACCCTCAAGCCCTCGTGGATCCAGTGGGCGCACGACTTCGGTCCGGCCGGCGTCCTCGAGGACGTCTGGGACCCCGAGGGACGCCCGCGCCCGGGCCGCCTCGACGCGCTCTTCGCCGAGCAGGGTGTCGACACCGCGCTGCTGTTCTGCGAGTACAGCCCCAAGGCCACCGGCATGCAGCTCTTCGAGGACCTGCTGCCGATCGTGGAGCAGAACCCTCGTCGCTTCCGGCCGGTCGCCAACGTGAACCCGCACCTGCACTTCCCGCTCGCCGACGAGGTCAACCGGCAGCTCGACCTGGGTGCCGCGGCGCTCAAGCTGCACCCGGTGCACGGCGGCTTCCGGTGCGACGACGCGATGCTCTACCCGGCCTACCAGGTGTTGGTCGAGCGCGGCGTGCCGCTGGTCGTGCACTGCGGCACGAGCACGTTCCCGGGGTCGAGCAACGAGCTCGCGGACCCGTCGTACCTCCTGCCGGTCGTCCGCGACTTCCCCACCCTCGACGTGGTGCTGGCCCATGGCGGGCGGGGGTGGTGGTACGACGCTGCCGCCTTCATGGCGCTGTCCCACGAGCACGTGTGGATCGAGCTGTCCGGGCTCCCGCCCAAGCGGCTGCCGCAGTACTACGCGAAGTACGACCTGGGCCGCCTGGCCCGCAAGTGGATCTTCGCCACCGACTGGCCCGGGGTGCCCGGTACGGCCGCCAACGCGCGCGCCGTGGTCGACCTCGGGCTCGACGAGGAGCTGGCCGGCCTGGTGCTGGGCGGCAACGCGATGCAGGTCTACTCAGGCCTCGACCCCGTGACAGGAGGCGACCGATGACCGACGTCCAGAAGTCGGTGCCGAAGGCGGCCCAGAAGGTGACGCAGAAGGAGACCCAGGGTCGACCCGCCGGGGAGCTGAGCGACGAGGAGCTCGAGCAGCAGGGCAAGAGCGCCCACGACACCCGCAACTGGGTCTTCCTGCACGGCACCGCCGAGCAGTTCGCCACCCACACCGCGCGGATGCTCGAGCTGGAGCAGGAGTACCTCCGGCGGCACCCCAAGCGCACCTGGCAGGGCTCCGGTGGTGCACCCACCGACGAGTCCCAGGTCGCGATCCTCCACAAGGCGCTGCGCAGCGTCATCGTCCAGCTCGAGTCGCTGCTCGAGCCGCCGGCACACTCGGCCGACCTGGGCAGTGTCGGCGATCCCGCCACGGAGCTGCTGCGCAAGGTCGCGGACGCGCCCGGCGGCCGGATGCACAAGCTCGAGGTCCACCAGCTCGCCCGCGAGGTGGGGCTGGAACGGCAGGCCCTCGCCGCGCTCTACAACGCCGAGCCGCCGCTGCTCGCCACCGACCGGCAGGACCGGGTGGTCACCGACGCCGGGCGGGCGAGGCTGGCCCGGTGACGGCTCTTCCGAGACGCTGCGGCGTCGTCGGCGGGGGTCGGATGGGCGCCGGGATCGTGCACGCCCTGCTGCTCGCCGGCGCCGAGGTGGTGCTGGTCGAGCGCGACCCGGACGCCTCGGCCGGAGCCCGCG
>Ga0308175_100002271_pt1 | contig 13109 bp, 13 predicted proteins | sample PhyCR1_3_FD_203893 | JGI IMG/M metagenome (GOLD analysis project Ga0308175, IMG submission 203893) | Soil microbial communities from UC Gill Tract Community Farm, Albany, California, United States - DLSLS.C.R1 | ecosystem: Environmental > Terrestrial > Soil > Agricultural land | place: USA...
GGCCTGCAGGGAAGGCTGGCCGGCGGCTTCGCCTGGTTCACCGCAACGGTCGCGGCACTCTTCGCCGTCGCCGCGGGCGCGGGCATGGTCCTCAGCGGCACCGACGTCGGCATTGTCGCAGCCCTGGAAACCGGCGGCCACCAGAGCGAAATCGGGATCGTCTTTGTCTTCTGGTGCGCTGCCTCCGTGCTGGGCGGCCTGATTTACGGCGCCATGCACCGGCCCATTCCACCTGTCTTCCTGCTGCTGGGCATGGCCGCGCTGACCCTGCCCATGGCCTTCGCCCACGACACCTGGACGCTTTCCTTCGTCTCCGTCCTTCCGGGCCTGCTCTGCGCCCCCGTGCTGTCCGCGGCCTCCGAGAAGGTGGCGGACCTGGTATCGGAGGAGCGGCGCGGGGAGGCGATGGGCTGGTACGGCTCCGCGCTGACCGCCGGTGTTGCGCTGGGTTCGCCCCTCGCCGGGGTCTTCATCGACATCATGGGTCCCTCCGGCGGCTTCGTGTCCGTCGGTGCCGCCGGCGTGCTGCTCTGCCTGGTGGGCCTGGCGCTCCAGCAGCGCCGCCGCCGCGCCGCCGCGTGAGCCTCCCCGTCCACCGGGGAGTTAAAGCGCGACGGCGGGACGACCTGCAAAGGCCGTCCCGCCGTCGGACGCTGCTTGGGGGAGTTGCTCCCTAGTTCACGGCTCCGGTGTACTTTTCACCCGGGCCCTTGCCCGGTGCGTCAGGAATCAGCGACTCTTCACGGAAAGCCAGTTGCAGGGACCGCAGGCCGTCGCGCAAGGGTCCGGCGTGCTGGGATCCGATCTCCGGAGCTGCCGCGGTCACCAGGCCGGCCAGTGCGGTGATCAGCTTCCGGGCCTCGTCGAGGTCCTTGAGTTCGGCTGCGTTGTCCTCTGCGGCCAGGCCAAGCTTTACCGCGGCCGCGCTCATCAGGTGCACGGCGGCCGTGGTGATGACCTCGATGGCGGGAACTTCGGAGATATCGCGGATCTGTTGTGAAACGTCTGCGCCTGCTTCGCCCGGCTCGAAGACGTATGAATTACTGTCTGGGGTGCTCATACTGGTAAGCTTGACACAGACCGACTGGATGTCGTTATTTCAGGGATTGTCCCGGACGATCAGGTTCCCAACAGCGCTTCGCGGCGTTGACGGGAATTTTTTCTGTAGAATGGCATCCAGTTTGCAAGCGGAGTTCTCTCCCACCCGCGTCAGCCGTTGTCCCACCTGTTCCCTTGGAACCTGCAGGGACGCAAGGTTGCCGGGTACCTGGTTGGGCATGGGCCGGCATTTGCCGGGACTGTGCACGTGCAGCCCTTTGCGGGGTTGCCGGTCCAACCTCTCTGAGGCCTTCGATTGCTCCGGCAATTGGGGGCCTTCTTCATTTGCCGGACTCCACAACAAACACAGGAGCTTTAACATTAGCGAGCCAAGAATCAATGAGCGTATCCGCGTCCCCGAGGTGCGGCTGGTCGGCCCTGCAGGTGAACAGGTAGGAATCGTCCGTATTGAGGATGCCCTGCGCCTGGCTGCCGAGTCCGACCTTGATCTCGTTGAAGTTGCACCTCAGGCGAAGCCTCCGGTGTGCAAGCTGATGGACTTCGGCAAGTACAAGTACGAGGCCGCGGTCAAGGCACGTGAGGCCCGGAAGAACCAGACGAACACTGTTCTGAAGGAAATCCGCTTCCGCCTGAAGATCGACACCCACGACTACGAGACCAAGCGCGGCCACGCCCTGCGCTTCCTCGGCGCCGGGGACAAGGTCAAGGCCATGATCCAGTTCCGTGGCCGTGAGCAGCAGCGTCCGGAGATGGGCATCCGCCTGCTCCAGCGCTTCGCCGACGACGTCGCCGAAGTCGGCGTGGTGGAGTCCAGCCCCCGTATCGACGGCCGCAACATGGTCATGGTGGTTGGCCCGCTGAAGAACAAGGCTGAGGCCAAGGCGGAAGCACGCCGGGCAACCCAGCGCGCCGAGGCCAAGGCCCAGAACGAAGCCAAGGCTGCGGGACGCGTCGACACCTCCGGCCAGGACCAGGCCCCGATGACCCAGTCACTGGCGGACCTCCTGCCGGAAGGCTTCACCGTGTCCACTGAACCGGAGGCCACGGCCGCGGACAGCGCCCCGGTTGAAGCGCCTGCTGCCGCTCCTGAGCAGGAAGCCCCCAAGGCTCCGGCACCGAAGCAGGAAGTTCCGAAGCAGGAGGCCCCGAAGGCTCCCGCTCCCAAGCAGGAAGCTCCCAAGCAGGAGGCTCCGAAGCAGGAAGCCCCCAAGGCCGCCGCTCCCAAGGCTGCTGCACCGAAGGCGGCCGCTCCGGCGCCCAAGCCTGCAACTGCCGCAAAGCCGGAAGCAGCCGCACCGGCTGCGCCGAAGCCGGCCGGTGTGCCTGCGCCGCCGAAGCCGGTGGCCAGGCCTGCTGCGCCGAAGCCTGCTGCCCGCCCTGCCCCCAAGGCAGTGCCGAAGCCGGCCGGTAAGAAGACCAACTAGTTCACCGCTGCCGGGGCACGTCCCCGGCAGTCAGCAACCAGCATGCTGCCCGCAGGGGTGGCTGCGCGATAGAACTGCCGGCCTCCGGGCCCGCAGAAACGTAAGGAGATCGGTTCCCATGCCGAAGATGAAGACCCACAGTGGTGCTAAGAAGCGCTTCAAGCTGACCGGCAGCGGCAAGCTGCGCCGCCAGCAGGCCAACCGCCGCCACTACCTGGAGCACAAGTCCAGCCGCCTGACCCGCCGCCTTGCCGGCGACAAGATCGTCTTCAAGGGCGACGCCAAGGTCATCCGGAAGATGCTCGGCATCTAGTTTCCAAGTTTATTGATGGACCGCTTACCGGTGGTCCGTCACCTGCCAAACAGCCTTCTCAGGCCGCCGGAACACCGGCAACAGATGCTTGGGATCAGATTTTCGAAGGAGTACGCACGTGGCACGTGTGAAGAGGGCGGTCAACGCCCACAAGAAGCGCCGGGTTGTTCTTGAACGGGCGAAGGGTTACCGCGGACAGCGTTCGCGCCTGTACCGCAAGGCCAAGGAACAGCTGCTGCACTCGTTTGTGTACAGCTACGGTGACCGCAAGAAGAAGAAGGGCGACTTCCGCCGCCTGTGGATCCAGCGCATCAACGCTGCGTCCCGCGCCAACGGCCTCACCTACAACCGCCTCATCCAGGGCCTGAAGGCCGCTGAGGTCGAGGTTGACCGCCGCATGCTGGCCGAGCTTGCCGTTTCTGACGCCAACGCCTTCGCCGCACTGGTCCAGGTGGCCAAGGACTCCCTGCCGGCAGACACTTCCGCCAAGAAGGTTGCCGCAGCCTAGCAGCCGCTGCCGCCCCTCGCCGAAGGGGCCAGTTCAGGAACTGGAAGCGTCAGCTACTACAGTTCTTGTATGAACGAAACCGGGCGCCCGCAAGATCTTCCATTGTCCAACCCCCGAGCCGATCGGGTCAGGGACGTGGCAAAGCTTGCAGGGCGCCCGGCCCGTTTAAAGCGCGGCCAGTTCCTTGCTGAAGGGCCGCAGGCCGTCCGGGAAGCCCTCAAGCTCCACCAGCAGCGCCTCACGGCGGGAGCGCCCGGAGTGGTCACCGAGGTATTCGCCAGCGAAAGCTGCCTGGACCGCTTCCCCGAATTCGATGAGCTCGCCGAAGGCACCAACGCCCGACTCGCCACCGATGAGGTCCTGGCGGCTATGGCGGACACCGTCAACCCGCAGGGGATCGTGGCAGTCTGCAGGTTCGTGGACGTTGCCTTGGCGGACGTGCTCGACGCCGGCCCACGCCTGATTGCTGTGCTGTGCCAGGTCAGGGACCCCGGAAATGCAGGCACCGTGCTGCGGGCGGCTGATTCGGCCGGCGCCGACGCCGTCATTTTCACAGCGTCCAGCGTTGACATCTACAACCCCAAGGCCGTCCGCTCCACCGCGGGGTCGCTCTTCCACCTTCCGGTCGTCCTGGCCGCAGATCCCGCGGAACTGGCTGCCGCCTGCAAGGCCCGTGGCATCGGCGTCCTCGCAGCCGACGGTTACGGGCAGCTGGACCTGGATGTCCTGCAGGACGAGAACGCGCGCCGCAGACTCACCGGTGCAGGCCCCGAATCCGCCTTTGACCTCGCTGCACCGACCGCGTGGTTCTTTGGGAACGAGGCCCAGGGACTCTCCGATGAGGAGCTTGGTCTGGCGGACCACCGGGTTGCGGTTCCGGTGTACGGTGCGGCCGAGAGCCTCAACCTTGGAACGGCAGCCACCGTGTGCCTCTACGCCAGCGCCCGTTCCCAGCGCCGTCCCGAGACTGCCGCCGGGCAGGTCCGCGCCGGGTAGCGAAGCCCGACGGCGGCCGGCGGCCACGCCGATCCTCGGTGCGCCCATGGACACCATGGGGCAGCATCTGCCGGCCACAAAGAAAGGCCCCGGAAATCCGGGGCCCGATGGTTGTTGCTGGACAGAGTTATCAGGGAGCGCGGCTGGCTTTTCCGCGTCCGGTGACGGCCCCGTAGATGCCGGCGACAACCAGGCCACCGACGATAGCGAGAATCCAGGTGCCGAGGTCGAAGAAGGCAAGATCGCCCTTGTTGAACAGGAGGCTGCCAATCCAGCCGCCAACGATGGCTCCAACGACACCCAGGATGAGGCTGGTGACCCAGCCGCCGCCGACCCGTCCGGGCATAACGGCTTTAACGATGGCCCCGACTATCAGGCCCAGAATAATCCAAGCAAGAAAACCCATGTCTCCTCCTCATTGTGACCGGGATTAATAGTCCCGATGAGCCTCAAGCTAACATAAGCACCCGGCAAAGTCAGTAGCCCCAAAAAGGGCGTTGCCGCATCGTTAGGAGCCTTAACCGGCCGGGAGTTTGGTTGCTGCCGTGGCCGCGGAGACACGCGGCGGCCGCCGGCTTAGCCCGCCAGCGGCCTCTTGCGTTCCAGCAGGCCGCTGAGGAGGGCGACGCCGAAACCGAGGACGGCCAGGACGGCGCCGACGAGTGCCGGGGCAACAAAACCCCACCCGAGGGCGATGACCACTCCACCAAGGAACGCGCCGAGTGCGTTGGCGACGTTCAGGGCGGCGTGGTTGAGGGACGATGCCAGCGACGGTGCATCCGGCGAGGCGTCGAGCAGCCGGGTCTGCAGGGCGGGGATCAGCATGGAACCGGAAGCTCCCACCACGAACACCATCACCATGGCGCTCCACGGCCAGTGGGCTGCCACCGCGTAAACCACCAGGGCAACGGCAATTGCCGGGAGGACACGGTAGAGGGTGCCCATCACCGATTTGTCGGCCAGCCTGCCCCCGACGATGTTCCCGGCAACCATGCCCAGCCCATAGAGCGCCACCACCAGGGGGAGCAGCCCCGACGGGATGCCGGCCACGGCCGTCATGGTGTGCGCGATGTACGTGTAGGTGGCGAAGAAGCCGCCGAAGCCCACGATGCCCACCAGGAGGGCAAGCCAGACCTGGATCCGCTTGAGGGCGCCAAGTTCGCGGCGGATGCTGGCATCGGGGTGGGCGTGCTGGAACGGGACGAATTTCCACACCATGGCCAGGGCCAGCAGGCCGATGGCGCCCACCAGCACAAACAGCAGGCGCCACCCGAAGGTTTGGCCCAGCCACGTGGCGAACGGTACGCCCACCACATTGGAGACGCTGAGCCCGGCCATGACCATCGAGATGGCCCAACCCCGCCGGGTGGGGGGAACCAAAGACGCAGCGATGACTGCTGCGACTCCGAAGAACGCCCCGTGCGGCAGCCCGGCGGCAAAACGGGACAGGAGCATCGACCCGTAGTCAGGGGCGATGAAGGAGGTCAGGTTGGCCACGGTGAAGAACAGCAGGAGCCCCAGTGCCAGTTTCTTGCGGGGCAGCCTGGCGCCAACGGCGGCGAGGAGGGGAGCGCCTACGACGACTCCTAATGCGTAGGCGGAGATCAGGTGGCCCGCCTCGGGAGTGCTGATCCCCAGGCCCTGTTCCACTTCCTTCAGCAGGCCCATCATGGTGAACTCGGTGACGCCGATGCCCACCCCGCCCATGGCCAGGGCAAAGATGGCCATGCCGACGTTGGGGGTCTTGGTGCGGGCTGCCGTGGACGGGGAAAGGACGCTGCTCATATGCCTGCTTCTCAAACGGTGGAACTGGAAAGGGGACGGGACGCCACGGCAATGGGGCAGGAAGGTCCGGACAGTGAGGCCAACCCCAGGCGGGCAGGACCTATTCCCTGGGGATGGGAATACTGTTCCGGGCTATTCCCATTGTGGCCCATAGAATGGGCCGGTGACTGGACTGATTCAGGTAGTGGGCGGAGCCGTGGTGGACAGGCTGGCCAACCCAACGGCACTGCTGGTGGCGCGGCGCAGCGCTCCGGAGCACCTGGCCGGGCTGTGGGAGTTCCCCGGGGGCAAGGTGGAACACGGCGAGGCTCCCGAAGCAGCTCTGGTACGGGAACTTGTGGAGGAACTGGGAATCCGCGTCCGGCTGGGGGCAGAGCTGCCCGCGGAAACACCAGCCGGCTGGGCCCTCAACGACCGGGCCAGCATGCGGGTCTGGTTCGCCGAGGTAACCCATGGCGAAGCCGCGCCCCTTGAGGACCACGACGAACTGCGCTGGATCCAGCTGCAGGACCGCGGGGCGGTGCTTGGCCTGGCGTGGATCCCGGCCGATTATCCGATTGTGCATGCGCTCCTGGACGCCGTAGCGGCGCTGGTGCCTGGGTCGCCGGCGCTGGATTGAACCCCTGACACCACCAGGCCCTGAAGCCGGCTAGAAGAGCGCGTCCTGCACCGCGGGCCGGGATGCCGAAGCAGACGCTGCCGGGGAACCAGCAGGGGAGCCTCCGGTAACCGTGGTGGGAATGATCCCGGCGGGGTACTCCGCTTCCTCGACCCGGGGATCGTCCAGGTCCCGGTGGCTGAAGCCGGAGGATTGCGAAAAGCCGTGGCGTGCCTTGAAATAGCGGACCTTGCCGGCCAGCCACATCCGGTACTCCTTGGACGCGTAGGAGCCGGTCCCGTAAAGCCGCCGGTAGCGCCCGGCCAGTTCAGGGTGGTGGGTGGCGATCCACTTCATGAACCATTCCCTGGTGCCCGGCTTCAGGTACAGCGCGCCCGCGGTGACGCCGGTTGCGCCGGCGGCAGCGAGCGAACCGAACAGCGCATCGAGGGCTTCGTCGCTGTCGGAGAGCCACGGCAGGATGGGCATCGCCATGACCCCGCAGGGGAGTCCGGCCTCGCGAAGGCGGGACACCAGTTTGAGCCGGGCCCTGGGTCCCGGCGTGCCGGGCTCAATGGCCTCGGACAGAGCCTCATCAGTCATCGCCAGCGAGATGCCAAGCCCTACCGGTACCTGCGCAGCAGCGCTCTTGAGCAGCGGGATGTCCCGCGCCAGCAGGGTCCCTTTGGTGAGGATGGACAGGGGAGTTCCGGACTCCGCGAGAGCGTTGATGATTCCGGGCATGAGCTTGTACCTGCCCTCGGCCCGCTGGTAGGGATCGGTGTTGGTGCCCAGGGCCACCTGTTGGCGCGTCCAGGAGGCCTTGTTCAGTTCCTTCCGGAGGATCTCTGCTGCGTTGACCTTCACCACCACCTGGCTGTCAAAATCCATGCCGGCGTCGAAGTCCAGGTAGGTGTGGCTCTTGCGGGCAAAGCAGTACACGCAGGCGTGGCTGCAGCCGCGGTAGGGATTCACTGTCCATTCGAACGGCATTTTCGATCCCGCAGGGACCCTGTTGAGCACCGATTTGGCAGTGACCTCGTGGAACGTGATCCCGGCGAACTCAGGGGTGGTGACGGAACGGACCAAGCCTGCCAGCGGCAGCAGCGCCGGACCGGGTCCACCAGGGGCGTCCGGTGTGGGCACCAGTGCTTGCGCTTCCCATCTCATGACACCCATTCGAAAACATGTTCGAATTTAAGTCAAGGCGCCGCGCACTCCAAACCAGTCGAAACAACGCCTCGACGCGGCGGATACAGCTGCAGGCGGCAAGGGGGCTAGGGCCGCAGTTCCCACGTGACGGTAACGGCTGCCTCAACCCGGTTCACGCCCGGTTCCACCGAGGGCCCTTCCGTGGCGGATGCCCGCTGGATCCCGGCCAGCGGGAGCGGCCCCGGTGCCGGGCGCGTGTCGATGACAGTGAGCACCCGCCCTAACGTGGCTGAGGCCAACGCGGCATACTGCCCGGCAGAGCTGAGCGCGTCCTTCCATGCGGCGTCACGGGCCTGCGCCCGGACCACGGAATCGTCCGAAAGGACCAATTGCAGGCTGTTCAAACGGACATCGTCTCCGGCGGTGCGGACAGCCTCGGAGACGACTGCGGACGCGCTGCCGAGGTCCCGCAGCCTGACCGCCACGCTGCTTGACGCCACGTAGCCCACAAGCCGTTGGCCTTCGCCGTCCCGCCAGGCCAGGTCGGCCCGGACGGCCAGGCCGGCCGAGCGGATGTCGTCCGCGGCAACGCCGCGGCTGCGGAGGACCGAGGCAACTGCCGCCAGGCCCTGTCCGGCTGCCTCATACGCTTCCGCGACCGATTCGGCGCGGCATTCCACTCCGACGGAAACCAGCATCAGGTCGGGGGCTGCTTCCGCCCATCCGGTCCCTGTGGCGGTGACGGTCCCCGGCTCGGCCCGGACATGCGCTTCACGCTCCATCAGGCACCCCTCTCCGCGGTGAGCGGGTAGCCCCCCGCTGCCAGGCCTGCCCGCCGCTCGAAGATGTTCGCCGTCCCCGGGTTGCCGGTGCGCAGCACGGACCAGCCGGCGGCTACCAGGTACAAGGGGATGAAGGGCAGCCCCAGGCACCACGCGTACTGGCTGCAGTGCCGTTCCTCGTGTCCCAGGAGCGCTGGCCGGGACAGCAGGTCCGCAGCCGTGCTGCGGCACAGCACCACGTTGCCCAGGGTGTAGGCGCCGGCAAAAGGCAGGCGCCAGCGGTACCCGGCGGCGATGATTAGTCCGCGGGGACCGCGGCAGATGCTCGTCCTGGCGGCGAGGGCGACGGCGAGCCCGGCCAGGGTGCTCCCGTTGAGGAGGTTTGCTGCCCGCCTGAGCCGCTGGGCCGTCGTCGGGCCATCAAGGGCACCCGCGCGCTGCCGCAAAGTCATGAGGCCATGGTAGCCGGAGGGTTCTACTAGACTGGAGGGCAGTGGCCGCCGGTCCTGCCGGCGAGCCCTGACCTGGTCATTGAATGACACTGACGTTCAGCGCATTCATCCATGACCTGCCAGCGACGGACGCGCCGCGCGGGAAACCGCGCATGGCTGCCCCGGCCGCCGGCAGCCACGACTCGTAGCTAAGAACAGTAGATGACTGAAACTTTGCCGGGCGCCGCCATCCCGAACCCCACGGATGAGGCCGCCATCAACGCCGCTGTAGACCAGGCCATCACCGCCATCGCCGGTGCGGCCACCCTTGACGAGTTGAAGGCGGTGCGGCTTGCCCACAGCGGCGAGAAATCACCGCTCAGCCTGGCCAACCGCGAAATCGGCCGCCTGCCCAAGGACCAGAAGGCGCTCGCCGGAAAGCTGATGGGTGCTTCCCGCGGCCGGGTCAACAAGGCGCTCGCCGAGCGGACCGCGGTGCTCGAAGCCGAGAACGACGCCCGGATCCTGGTCGAGGAAACCGTGGACGTCACGGCCGCCCCGCGCCGCCGCCGCGCCGGTGCACGCCACCCGCTGTCCACGCTGCAGGACCGTGTGGCGGATATCTTCGTGGGCATGGGCTGGGAAATCGCCGAAGGCCCGGAGGTCGAATCCGAGTGGTTTAACTTCGACGCCCTGAACTTCAAACCGGACCACCCTGCCCGCGAAATGCAGGACACCTTCTTCGTGGAGCCGCCCGAAGCCCACCTGCTGATGCGTACCCACACCTCCCCGGTGCAGGTCCGTTCCATGCTGGAGCGCGAGGTGCCCATCTACGTGCTCTGCCCGGGCAAGGTGTTCCGCACGGACGAGCTGGACGCCACCCACACCCCGGTGTTCCACCAGTTCGAAGGCCTGGCCATCGACAAGAACCTGTCCATGGCGGACCTGCTCGGCACCTTGGAACACTTCACCCGCCAGATGTTCGGCGAGGAGGCAAAGGTCCGCCTGCGCCCCAACTACTTCCCGTTCACCGAGCCGTCCGCCGAGCTGGACATCTTCCACCCCGGCGCCAAGGGCGGCCCGCGCTGGATCGAATGGGGCGGCTGCGGCATGGTCAACCCCAACGTCCTGCGCGCCGCCGGCATCGACCCGGACGTCTATTCAGGTTTTGCCTTCGGCATGGGCATCGAGCGTGCCCTCATGTTCCGCAACGAGGTTGCTGACATGCACGACATGATCGAAGGCGATGTACGGTTCAGCGAGCACTTCGGGATGGAGATCTAACAGTGCGTATCCCACTTTCCTGGCTGCGGGAATTCGCAGCAGTACCGGCCGGAGCAACGGCCGAAGACGTCATGGAAGAACTGGTCAAGGTCGGCTTTGAAGAAGAAGCCGTCCACCGTCCCACGGACACCCTCCAGGGCCCCGTGGTGGTGGGCCAGGTCCTGAGCCTGGTCAAGGAACCGCAGACCAACGGCAAAACCATCAACTGGTGCCAGGTCCGGGTTGTCCCCGAAGGCAAGGAACAAACCCTCACCGGGGACGGGATCGACCCGTCCGGCGTCCAGGGCATCATCTGCGGCGCGCACAACTTCGTTGAGGGCGACAAAGTGGTGGTCACGCTTCCCGGCGCCGTGCTGCCCGGCGACTTCCGCATCTCCGCCCGCAAGACGTACGGCCACCTTTCCGCCGGCATGATCGCCTCCGTCCGGGAACTGGGCATCGGCGAGGACCACGACGGCATCCTGGTGCTGTCCCGCATCGGGCTGGACCCCGAGGTGGGCACCGACGCCATGGAGCTCCTGGGCCTGTACGACCAGGCGGCCGAAATCAACGTCACCCCGGACCGCGGCTACGCCTTCTCCATCCGCGGCGTGGCCCGCGAGTACGCGCACGCCACCGGTACCGCGTTCACGGATCCCGCATCCAGGGTCCAGGCACCGGCTGAACTTTCCGGCGGTTACGGCGTCAAGATCAACGACGACGCCCCCATCTACGGCAAGGCCGGCTGCGACCGCTTCGTGGCCCGTACCGTCAGGGGCGTGGACGCCACCCGGCCCACCCCGCCATGGATGGTGTCGCGGCTCCGGCTCGCCGGCATCCGCTCCATCTCGCTGCCCGTTGACATCTCCAACTACGTCATGCTCGAACTGGGCCAGCCCACGCACTGCTACGACCTGGACAAGCTCTCCGGCGACATCGTGGTGCGCCGCGCGTCCGCAGGGGAGAAGATCACCACCCTGGACGGCAAGGAGCGCACCCTTGACGCCGAGGACCTGCTCATCACCGACGACTCCGGTGCCATCGGCATCGCCGGCGTCATGGGCGGTGCGGCCACCGAGGTGTCCGATTCGACGTCGAACATCCTGGTTGAGGCGGCGCACTTTGACGACGTGTCCATCGGCCGCTCCCGGCGCCGGCACAAGCTGCCGTCCGAGGCGTCCAAGCGCTTCGAGCGCGGCGTGGACTGGCAGGTGGCCGGTATCGCCGCCCAGCGGGTGGTTGACCTCCTGGTCGAACTGGCCCGCGGCACCGCGGATGACGCGGGAACCGACGTCGGAACCGCCCCGGAGACCGTCACCATCGAGCTGCCCGCCGGCTTCGCTGCCGCGCGGATCGGCATCGACTTCACCGAGGACCAGATCGTCACCTCCCTTGAGGACCTGGGTGCCATAACAGTGAAGCACGACGCCGGCTGGACGGTTACGCCGCCGAGCTGGCGCAGCGACCTGGAGACCAAGGAAGACCTCACCGAGGAAATCGCCCGGCTGGTGGGCTACGACAAGATCCCCGCCACCCTGCCGGTGGCCCCTCCGGGCCGTGGACTGACGCGCGTCCAGCAGCAGCGCCGCCGGCTCATCCAGGCCCTGGCGGACGCCGGACTCACCGAGGTGCTGTCCTACCCGTTCGTGTCCAAGGCAGCCAACGACACCTTTGGCGTGGCCGACGAAGGAGGGGAGCGGACCGCCCTCAAGCTGGCCAATCCGATCAGCGAGGAGCACGGCTACCTGCGCACGTCCATCCTGCCCGGACTGATCGAGGTGGCCAAGCGCAACCACTCCCGCGGCTTCCGGGACCTTGCCCTGTTCGAATCCGGCCTGGTGTTCCTGCCCGAGGAGACAGTGGGCACTGCCTCCATCCCGCCGCTGGGCGCCAAGCCTGCCGATGAGGTGCTCGACGGACTGTACGACGGCGTCCCCAACCAGCCGTTCCACGTCGCGGCAGTCCTCACTGGCCACGATTCCCCGGCCGCCGCCTCCCACACGCCCCGCGTGTGGGACTGGGCCGACGCCCTGGACGTTGCCCGGCTTGCCGGCGACGTGCTGGGCGTGGACCTGGTGGTCAGCCAGGGCAGCCACCAGGCGTTCCACCCCGGCCGCACCGCCCGGCTGGCGCTGCGCACGGGGGAGACCGTTGGCTACGCCGGTGAGCTGCACCCCAAGCTGCTGGCAGCCTCGGACATGCCCGCCCGTTCGGTGGCACTGGAACTTGATGCGGACGCCTTGTTTGACGCCGCACCTGACGTGATCGTGGCCCGCCACATCTCCACGTTCCCGGTGGCCACCCAGGACGTCGCACTCGTGGTCCCGGCCGAGGTGCCCGCAGACGACGTCCTCGCCGCCCTGCGTGAAGGCGCCGGCGAGCTGCTGGAAGACGTGGCGCTGTTCGACGTCTACGCCGGCAAGGGTATTGAGGACGGCAAAAAGTCGCTGGCCTTTGGCCTTCGGTTCCGGGCAGCCGACCGCACGCTGACCGCTGACGAGGCCTCGGCAGCGCGTGAAGGCGCAGTAGCCCTGGCCGCCGAACGCTTTGGAGCTGTCCAGCGCTAGCTGGGCGTTTCCGGAAAGCCAAAAGTCCCCGCAACCTTGAGAGGTTGCGGGGACCTTCTGTTGGTCCGTGGGTCCTGTCAGGGCACCAGGAGAACCTTGCCCGTAGTCTTGCGGCCCTCGAGGTCGCGGTGCGCCTGCCCGGCCTGGCTGAGCGGGTAGCGTGCGCCGATCCGGACCTTGAGGCTGCCGTCGGCAGCGGCGGCAAAAAGTTCGTCTGAGCGCCAGCGCCGC
>Ga0308175_100002272_pt1 | contig 13108 bp, 11 predicted proteins | sample PhyCR1_3_FD_203893 | JGI IMG/M metagenome (GOLD analysis project Ga0308175, IMG submission 203893) | Soil microbial communities from UC Gill Tract Community Farm, Albany, California, United States - DLSLS.C.R1 | ecosystem: Environmental > Terrestrial > Soil > Agricultural land | place: USA...
TGAGAGCGGCCTGGAAAGTCGCGAGCAGTTCGGCCGCATCTTTGAAGCCGCGCTCGGCCCGAAAACGCGCGCGCTCCAGCAACATCTGCAGCAGGAACAGATAGCCGATCCCGAGAGTCTCATCGTCGCCGGCCGGCGGGATATGCCGGCAGACCCCGTCGGCAGCCGCAAGGAGGTCGACCGGACGCTGTTCCAGGAACTGCTCGATCTCGGGCGTCGGTTGCGGAAGCTGACCGTTGGCGATCGCCTTCGCGATCGTCCTGGCGTGTTCGTCGACGCCGGCGAGTTTCGATCGTGCTTTGGCCATGCGATACTCCTCGACACGAGCTTATCCCGGAAGCACGCGCGAGGCATCGCAAAACCGACCTGTTCCACCATGAACATGGCAGCTTCGCGCAACAACAATCCGAGCGACAACATGCACCTCTCGGTGACGTCGACGGTGAGCGCAGGCCCGTCGACGCCATCACAGGACGGTCGTCAGATCGCGGCCTCGAGACGGAGGTCGGAGACCGCCGGCATGACGGCGCCCGCGAGCAGCGCCCGCCCCGCCGCCGCGAAATGACGCTGATGGATCGTGGCGTGCTGCACGGCCGCGTGAAGGTCGCGCATCCGCCGCTGCAAAGGCGAGCTGTCGTACACGGCACTGCCGCCACCGAGCGTGAAGCAGGCATCGGCGGCGCGGGAGCAACTGGTCGCGACCCAGGCGCCGAGCGCGGTCGAGTCGGCCAGCAGCGCTTCGGTCCGCAACGTGCCCGCGACTGCATGGGCCCATAGTCTCGCCGCTCCGCCATTGATTGCGAACTCTGCGGCCACGATGTCGGTCGCGACGCGTCCCAGCTCGTACTGGAACGTCTCGGAGTCGCGCATCGATGTCGTCGCCCGTAGTTGCTGGCGCCCGCTCCCGGCCATTGCCACGAGATCATCGAGCGCGCCCCGCGCGACGCCGACCGAGAAGGCGCAATGGAATAACGGCAGCATCTGCAGGATCGACTGATACAGCGGCCCATCCTGACAGGCGACGCCGTCCGGGAAATCGCAGAAGTGCTCGGGCGGCACCAGCTTGTCCTTGAGCGCGATGTGATGGCTGCCGGTGCCCTTCAGCCCGGCCGCGAACCAGGTGTCCTCGATGATGAACTCGCTCGCGGGCAGCGCGACCGCACGGATCTGCGGCGGACCGCCGACTCCCATCGGTCCCGGCAGCGGCTTGCCATCCCTAGTCATCACGCAGATCACGAACAGCCAATCGGCATGCTGACAGCCGCTGGCGAACGGCCAGCGCCCGTTGACGCGGAAGCCGCCAGGAACCGCTTCTGCGGTGCCGGCGGGCTGCGCCGAACCGCCCGAGATGACATCGGGACCGGACCCATAGATGCACTCCAGCGTCTGCCGCGGCAGGGAGGGCAGCACGATCGTCGACCCGCTGCCGATCATCGCGGTCCAGCCCAGCGATGCATCGATCCGGCCCAACATCGACAAGATCTCGAGACCGAGTGGCAGCTCGAGCTCGAGGCCTCCGAACGTCCGCGGCGCGAACATGCGGAAGACACCGATCGATCGCAGCATCTCGATCACGTCGACGGGAATGCGGCGGACCGCTTCGTATTCCACGCTGCGCGCGCCCAGCGCGGGCGCGACATCGTGAATCCGGGCGGCGATCTCCGCGGCAGCCAGCATCGAACGATCGGAGCCGGCGGCGGATATCATTCCAGCGCGAGATGGCAGGTCGCGAATTGAGTGTTGCATGATCAGCGTGATCTCCGTTGACGAAGCGACCACGCTGAACCGGGCATGTTGCCGCGTGGCTGCCGGACCAGCGGAATTTGGCTACCTCGGTAATCCCGGCACCTTGGTAAACGAAGCGTGACGCGCGTCGCGCGGATTCGGATACGCGCCTTCAGGCTTGCTTATGACCGCTCGCGCTATCTCGCGGCAGGCCTCCCAACGAAGCATCTCTCGATGAGCAACATCTCGACCATCGCATTGTCCGGCATGAACGCGGCGACCCGCCGCCTTGACGTCTCCGCGAGCAATGTTGCGAACGTCAGCAGCACTGGCACCCTGCCGGTCGACGGCACCGTACCGTCAGGCGCACCGCAGGCCTATGTGCCGCTGCAGGTCGTGCAAACCGAAACCGCAACCGGCGGCACGCAGACGTCGGTGACATCTGTGACGCCCTCCACTGTCGCGACGTCGGATCGATCCGCGCCGTTCGCCAACCAGGACGGGCTCGTTGCCGCGCCCAATGTCGACCTCGCGCAGGAAATGGTCAGCCAGCTCGTCGCCAAATACAGCTTCGCCGCCAACGCGAAGGTCATGGCGGCCGACGATCGGATGACGAAGACGCTGCTCGACACGATGGCGTGACCTCGCGCTGAGCCGGCGCCGCCCGTCATGTCCGGGCAACGAAGGCGCCTGGCTGGATATCGGACGCGGGCATGCGTGCACAAGCATGACTTGTATCAAACCGCATGCGATGTCGCGATGATTGTAGCAGCGACGGCGCGGTCCGACACACGCGCGCCATATGCCCGCGCTACGAATCAGGCCGGAATGCCTCATGGGGGATCATATGGCCGACAATGAACTCGAAATCCTGACCAACGCGCGCGGGGTGTTGCTTGAGCTTCGCCGGAATTTGGCCAAGACCATCGCAGCCGGTTACAAGAGTGGCGAGACCGAAACCGCCATTAAGAGCCTCATCGAAGCCCAGCATGCCATCGACGTGATCGACCATGCGGCTGACGAGCTGGAAGACGCCGAAGAGGAGGAGGAAGACGACGAGGAGTGACATCATCAATTGATGACCCGTCACCGTCGGAGTCGCGCCCTCGTCCGCCGCGCTCCGCCGTCGCGCGGCGCGCTATCGGCCCGCGACTGAGCCGGTGCTCACGGCCGGCGACCTGACGACGCAGCAGCAGCCATCTCGGCCGCGAGCAGCAGCGCAGCGCGGCTCGCGCCGACTGAAGCGACGCCCTGCCCGGCAATGTCATACGCGGTGCCGTGGGCGGGCGTGCAGATTGGAAACGGAAAGCCGCCGAGCAGGGTCACACCGCGGTCGAAGCCCATCAGCTTCATCGCGATCTGGCCCTGGTCGTGATACATCGTCAGCACCGCATCAAACGCACCGGCTTTGGCGCGCAAAAACACCGTGTCGGCCGGGAACGGCCCCTCGGCCGCAATCCCTTGTTGCTGAGCCGCAGCGACGACCGGCGCAATGATTTCGATCTCTTCGCGGCCGAAATTGCCACCGTCGCCAGCGTGCGGGTTCAAGCCGGCCACTGCGATGCGCGGACGTGCGAAGCCGGCATTGCGCATGCAGCCGTCGGTCAGCGCAAGCGCGCGATGGATTCGTTCACTGGACAGTCGCGCGGCGATGTCTCTGAAAGGGATGTGCGATGTGACGCGCGCATTCCAGAGCCGATCCAGTACGTTGAACTCGCTGGCCGCGGTCTTCAATCCAACAACCTCGGCGGAGAATGCGATCTCGTCATCATAGTCGGCACGGGCGAGCCGCATCGCCTGCTTGTTGAACGGCGTGAAGCAGACGGCGTCGACACGCCCGTCCCGGCCAAGCTCCAGCGCGTACCGGTAGTTGGCCAGCGCGAATGTGCCGCCGGCGAGGCTCGCAGCGCCCTGCTCGACGTCAGCCGGATCGAGATGGCCGAGATCGACGAACAGCGCATCCGCGTCGTCCCTGCGCAAGTTCGTGCCCTGCTCGATCATCTTCAGTTGCGGCGCGACGCCGGCAATGCGTGCGCCCGCGTCGAAGATGCGGCGATCACCAATGACGACGATACCGCAGCGGGCGCGAATGTCATCCAGCGCCACCAGCCTCGCGGTCAGCTCCGGACTGATGCCGGCAGGATCTCCCATCGCCAGCGCGACGAGCGGTCTCACGGTCATATGATCGCCTTCTCTTGATTGTTCGTCTTGGCGGCGGCCGGCGCGGGCTTGCGCAGCAGATGCACGAGCTGCAGAACGAGCGGAAGCAGCAGCAATACAATGCCGGCCACCACCAGGCTCGTCACCAGCCGGTTTGCAAAGAAGATGTCGAGCGATCCCTTGGACATCAGCATCGACTGCCGGAACGCGTCCTCGGCCTTGTCGCCGATGACGATCGCGAGCACCAGCGGCGCCAAGGGATAGAACAGTTTCTTGAAGAGGTAGCCGACAACGCCGAAGCCGAGCATCAGCACCACGTCGAGATAGGAGTTGGACACCGAATAGGCGCCGACGACGCAGATGATCACGATCAGCGGCGCGATGACGACGAAGGGTATCCGCATCAGCGCGGCGAACACCGGCACTGTGAGCAGCACCAGCACGACGGCGACGATGTTGCCGACATACATCGAGGCGATCAGCCCCCAGACGAAATCCTTCTGGTCGACAAACAGCATCGGCCCGGGATTGAGTCCCCAGATCATCAGCCCGCCCATCATGACGGCTGCGGTCGCCGAACCGGGAATGCCGAGCGAGAGCATCGGCAACAGCGCGCTGGTGCCGGCCGCATGGTCGGCGGTTTCCGGCGAGATGATGCCTTCGACCTCGCCGGTGCCGAAGTATCGGCCGCGGCGCGAGAAACGTCGCCCGATGGCATAGCTCATGAAGGACGCCGCGGTCGGGCCGCCCGGCGTGATGCCCATCCAGCATCCGATCGCAGCACTGCGCAGCAAGGCCACGCTATGCCGCGGCAGGCGGGCGACCGCACGAAACACCTCCCGCCAATCGATCTTCGAGGAGACCGCGCGGGCGTGAAATTCCTCCTCCACCGCGACAAGCAGCTCGCCGATGCCGAACAGGCCCATGACCGCGACGACGAAGCTCACGCCCTTGACGAGCTCGTCGACGCCCATGGTGAGGCGCACGCTGCCGGACACCGTGTCGATGCCGATCGCGGCAATCGCAAACCCGATTGCCAGCGCCACGACGGTCTTGATCGGCGCCGCGCCGCCCATGCCGACGAAGCTCGCAAAGGCGAGGAAATAGACCGCGAAATATTCCGGCGGCCCGAACGCGAGTGCGACCTGCGCGACCCATGATGCGAGAAAGGTGATCAGGATGACGCCGACCAGCGCCCCGAACGCGGCCGAGCCGAAGGCGGTTGCAAGCGCCGTCGTCGGCCGCCCGTCGCGCGCCATCGGGTAGCCGTCGAAGGTGGTCGCGACGGAGGACGGCTCGCCGGGGATGTTGAACAAAATCGACGTGACCGAGCCGCCGAACAGCGCCCCCCAATACATGCTGGAGAGCAGGATGATGGCCGACACCGGCTGCATGCCGAAGGTCAACGGCAGCAGCAGCGACACGCCGTTCGGCGCGCCCAAGCCCGGCAGCACCCCGACAAGAATGCCAAGCAGCACGCCGATGACCATCAGGAGGAGATGCGGCATGGTGACGGCGATGGCGAAGCCGTGAAAGAGCTCGTGGAGATTGTCCATCGGTGCTCTCCGTTAAAAGCCTAACGCGGCGCCGAGCGCACCGTGCGGCAGCGTCACCTCGAACATGCGCTCGAATACGACATAGAGCGCGAGCGATGTCGTCGCCGCCACAGCCAACGCGCGCGGGAGAGACTGATGCTTCGGTATGGCGAGCACCGCGAAGATATAGGCCGCTGCGGCGAGATACATTCCGGCCAGCGGGATGGCCGCGACGAAGATCGCGGCCGGCACGAACAGGCCGGCGAGCCGGCGCAGCTCCAACGGTGTGATCGCAATAGGCACGCTTGCGAGCGTCGTGGCCGGCAGCACGCCTCTCACCAGATTATAGAGGCTGCCAAGCACGATGATGATGCCGGTCAGGAACGGGAAGGTGCCGGCATCTACGCCGTCGCTCGACCAGCCGATGCCGTTGTCGAGGCTGGAGACGACCACCGCCACACCGAAGCTGCCGGTGAGGATGGCGGTTGCGACTTCGAGAGCGCGGCGCGATATCATCGCTGTTTCCAGCCGGGCGTGAGACGACAGGGCATTCTTGCGCAGTCCTTCACCGGCTCACTTGATGAGCCACCCCTGCTCGCTCGCGACCTGCTTGAGGTGCTCGAGATCCTGCTTGATGAACTTGTCGAAATCAGCGCCGGTCAGGAAGGTATCGACCTGCGAAGTCTTCTCGATGTAGTCCTTCCATTCCGGCGTCGCCTGCACCCTCTTCATGAGGTCGACATAATAGGCGGCCTGATCCGGCGTGATCTTGCCGGGCAGCCACACCGTGCGCGGCTGCTCATATTGCGGGATGTCGAGGCCCTGCTCGACGCAGGTCGGTACATCGCTCCAGCCCTCGGTCGCGGTCACCTTGGGTCCCTCCGGCAACCGCTTCGGGCTGAAAGCGCAGAGCGGACGCTGCGTTCCGCCACGCCATTGGCCGAGGCTTTCGCTGGGATTGTTGACGTGGGAATCGATGTGCCCACCGGCAAGCTGCACGGCGGCTTCCGCGCCGCTCTTGAATGGGATGTAGGTCAGCTTGACGTGTCCGACCTTCTCGATCATGCGGGTCAGCACCTCATCGGTATCCTTCGACTGCGCACCGCCCATCTTGAAATCATGCGAGGCGGCCGCCTTCAGATAATCGCCTGCGGTCTTGTATGGCGCGTCCTGCTTGACCCAGAGCAGGAACTCGTCCTGCGCCATCGCCGCGATCGGCGTCAGATCGGTGTAGTTGAAGGCGACCTTGGAGACGAGCGGCTGCTGCCAGGCGTTCGAAGTGCCGAAGATCACCTTGTAGGGATCGCCCGCGGATGCCTTGGCGTACACGTAGCCCTCGGCACCGCTGCCGCCGCCCTTGTTGACCACGACGACCGGTTCACCGGTCAGTTTGTACTTGGTGATGATGTTCTGCACTGCGCGCGCCAGATTGTCGGTCCCGCCGCCCGGTCCTGCCGTGGCAACGAACTCGATCGGCCTCTCGGGCTGCCAGGCTGCAGAAGCCGGGCTCAAGCCGGTCAGCGCGATTGCGGATACGAACAGCAAAGCCGGCATCGTGGTGCGCATCATGTCCTCCGTTTGAATCTTTGTTTTTATTTTGCTGTGTAGTCCGTCTCACCCTCGTCAGGCGACCTGTTCGGTGCGCTCCGTCGATGCCGAAACGATTGCGCCTTCCTGTTCGAGCGCTTCGATCTGCCTCTGGTCAAACCCGTGCTCCGCGAGCACTTCGCGCGTATGCTCGCCATAGACAGGTGCGCCGGTGCGCACCTTGCCCGGCGTCTCCGAGAATTTGACGGGAAGCCCGATCGTCTTCACCGGCCCGAGCGTGGAATGCTCGACCTCGACGACCATCTCGCGCGCCAGCGTCTGCGGATCGCTGAGCGCCTCCAGCATGTCGTGGACGGGACCACAGGGCACGCCCTTCTCGTCGAGCGCCGCGAGCCAATGCGCGCGCGGCATGGTCCGGAAGCGCTCGCTCAAGACAGCGTCAAGCTCCTTGAGGTGCGCCATCCGATCGGCACCGGTGACAAAGCGCGGATCGGTCGCAAGCTCGCTCGCGCCGAGTGCTTCCAGCATCAACAGCCAATGCTTCTTGTTGGCGCCGCCGACGACGAGCCAGCCGTCGGAGGCTTCAAAGGCTTGATACGGCGCGTTGAGCGGATGCGCCGAGCCCATGGCGCGCGGCGCCGTCCCCGCCGCAAGCGCGATGGTCGATTGCCAGTAGGTTTGCACCAACGCCGCCTCATAGAGCGATGTCTCGACCCATTGTCCTTCGCCGGTCTTCAGCCGGTGGGTATAGGCAGCCAGGATGCCCATGCTGGCGAGCAGGCCGGCGGTGATGTCGGACAATGGCGGACCGCATTTCACCGGCGGACCATCGGGCCGTTCGCCGGTAAAACTCATGATGCCGCTCATCGCCTGCGCGACCAGGTCGAAGCCGCGCCGGTGCTTGTACGGACCGGTGCGACCGAAGCCCGACAGCGAGCAATAGATCAGTGCGGGAAACTCGCGGTGCAGCTCCTCATAGCCGAAGCCCAGCCGCTCCATGGCGCCCGGTGCGAAGTTCTCGACCAGCACGTCGGCGCTCGCGATCAGCCGCCGCAGCACCTGCTTGCCGCCGTCGGTCTTGAGGTCCAGCACGATGCCGCGCTTGTTGCGGTTCATCATCAGGAAGGACGCGGCCTCATCGCCGATCTTCGGCGGCACCGAATGGCGGGTGTCGTCGCCGTTGGGCCATTTCTCGATCTTGATGACGTCGGCGCCCATGTCGGCCAGCATCAGCGTGCAGGTCGGCCCCGCCATGACATGGGTGAGATCAATGACCTTGAGACCCGCAAGCGGCCCGGATTTGCGTGCGTCGTGATCTTGGATGCCCATGGACGCCCTCGCTCTCATCTTCTTGTTTTTGACAATCTGAATGCAAAGTCTGGCACGTTCAAGCGAAATGTTCTAAATTCTGGCTTCGAAGCCTAATTTTGCATGCAAAAATGGAACTTGCGCGAATGCTCCATGAGGAGGTTGTCGGACGTATCAGAGCGATTTTGCTCGATGGCGAGATCCCTCCCGGCGCGCGGATTCCCGAGCGCGACCTGTGCGAGCGGCTGCAGATCTCGCGCACCCCGCTGCGCGAAGCCCTCAAGGTGCTCGCCGCCGAAGGTCTGGTGCAGCTATTGCCCAACCGCGGCTCGCGCGCCGCCAAGCTGACCGACAAGGACATGCGGGACTTGTTCGAAGTCTGCCAAGGGCTCGAGGCGCTCGCCGGCGAGCTTGCCTGCGAGCGCATCTCGGACGCCGAGATCGCTGGGATCGCGGCCGCGCACGCGGCGATGGTGCAGCACTATCGCGGCGGCGATCTGATCCAGTACTACCGCTGCAACCGCGCCATTCACGAAGCGATCGTCGCCGCCGCCGGCAATCCCGTGCTCGCGGCACTCTATGCGTCGGTGACGGCGCGTATCAGGCGCGCGCGCTATGTCACGCCGATGACGACGCCGCGCTGGGCCCTTGCTGTCCAGGAACATGAGGCGATCCTCAATGCCCTGCAGCGCCACGATGGCCTCGGCCTCTCCCACATCCTGCGCACCCACCTGCGCCACAAGGGCGAAGAGGTCCTGCAAGCCGGCTTTGCAGAAACGGAGGGTCGCGAAGTTGCCCGACAAACAGCGTGAGGGCGTCAGCGGAATTGCGAAGCGCACTGAAAAGCGATGCCAAAGGGAGCCGGCAGAACCTCACACTCTACAGCGAGCGAGGTCGCCCGTGAGATGGCGGCAGGACGTGCCATTACACGCAAGGGTCGACGTGCGGTGACAAAGACGAGCGGGATAAAAATTCCGAATACCAGAAAATTTCTTGACTTCAACCCCAAATCAGTGGTTTCATCCGTGCATCCCGCCTCAATGAGAGGGGCGTATCGCGATCGTCACGACACGTGAGGCGGGGATGCGGTGGCCGCGGCTCATCAGGCGCTTTTGCGCGACGGCTGATGATATGCGGACGGTGAAGTCGCGTGGTTCTGGCGTCCCGATGCTGACGCCCAGCGCAATGCGCGCAGCGCATTGTCGCGACACGGGGGCAAGAAAGCCGGTCCCCGGGAAGATCGCGTATAAGCCGTAAAGCCATCGCGCGGGGAAGGCCGGTTGTTCGGCCGTACCTGTGGTTCTGCCGCGTGCTTTTTGTTTGCACGCGGACCGCGGGTGCGACCAGCACCCGGCCTTCCCGCGCCCTCTCATCTGCAGAGGGGCAGTTTTCGGTCATGAACTCGGGCATGTCGTGCCGCGAGGCCGAGATCGCTCGCCTGCAGGCTGTTTGACAGCACGCTGTTTGACAAATGTGAATCAGGAAAATTTGACGCACCCGTCTTTGCCAAGGGGCTGCGTCGGGCGGCTTCGCCTCTCTCCACCGAGGTGGCCACAAGGTCTTGTGAAACTGGAGGCCGCGCGCTTGGAGGCCATGTACCTGCGAACGCAGTCGGGTCATCACGGAGCGCCGCTGTGCGGATGTCGCATTTTGCGCGCCTCCGGATGAATTGAGCCAAGTCAAACGCAAATTATGCGGCAATGCGAAGCTGGTAACAGCTCCCGCCATTCAAGGCCGTAACCATGCCAGTTCACGACACGCAGCTCAGCACGGAACCCGCGCTATTGAAGGAATCCGCATCGCCTTCGCTTGTGCCATTCGTGCGGCAGCCCTTACCGCCCGCGCGCGTGACGCGGAGCAAGCGTCGGTCTCGATGGATCGTGGTCGCCATGGTCGCGATTTTGGCTGGCGCCGGTGGTGCGGGGTATTATGTCTGGAAACAGGCCCACCCGCCGCTGCCTGTTGGGATCAGTTTTGGCAACGGCCGCATCGAGGCCGACGAAATCGACATCGCGAGCAAATATGCCGGCCGGGTCGCGGAGTTGCTGGTCGACATCGGCGACATGGTTACGCCTGGCCAGGTTCTGGCGCGGATGGACACTCGCGACATCGAACAGTCTCTTTCAAAATCAGAAGCGCAAGTCAGACAGGCCCAGCACTCGGTCGACGAGGCGCAAGCCAATCTCGTCCAGCAGCAGACGACGAAGACACTGGCCGAACAGGAGATGGACCGCGCCAATTCGCTTCTGAAAAGCGGCTGGACCACCCAGGAGATCGTAGACCAGCGCAAGCAGGCGCTCGATGCGGCCAGCGCCGGGCTCAATGCTGCCCAGGCTAGACTCCTGCAGGTGCAACACGCGCTGGAGGCTGCTCAGCATGATGCGGGCTTCTACAAGGTGCAGATCGCGGACAACAGCCTCGTTGCGCCGAAAGCGGGCCGCATCCAATACCGGCTGACCAATATCGGCGAGGTTCTCGCCGCCGGCGGCAAGGTCTTCACCATGCTGGATCTGTCCTACGTCTACATGGACATTTATCTACCCACGGCTGAAGCGGGCAAGGTCAAGGTCGGCGCCGACGCGCGCATCGTGCTCGATGCCTACCCCGATCACCCAATCCCGGCCAAGGTCTCCTTTATCGCAAGCCAGGCGCAGTTCACGCCCAAGACCGTGGAAACCCAGACCGAGCGTGACAAGTTGATGTTCCGCGTCCGGATGCGCATCGACCGCGAGCGCCTGCTCGGCCATATGGACGCGGTCAGAAGCGGATTGCCGGGCGTTGGCTATGTCCGTTCGGATCCGGCGGTTGCTTGGCCAAACAATCTTCAGGGTGCCTCATGACGGGCAGTGGCGACGTCGTCGCCGTCGTCACCGACCTGTCGCATGTCTACGGTTCGGTCACGGCACTTGATCGGGTATCAGTTGCACTGCCTGCAAAGCAGCTCGTCGGCCTGATCGGACCGGACGGCGTGGGAAAATCCTCGTTGCTTGCGATCCTGGCGGGTGCCCGCCAGATCCAGCACGGCGAACTCGTCGTCCTCGGCGCCGACATTGCGGACGCCGCCACCCGGGCCTCGGTATGTCCCCGGATCGCCTACATGCCCCAAGGGCTCGGCAAGAATCTCTATCCTGACCTCAGCGCTAAAGAGAATATCGAGTTCTTTTCCAGGCTGTTCGGCCAGTCGCGCGAGGAACGCGAGTGGCGGATCCGGGAGCTCCTGGAAAGTACGGGACTGGCGGCGTTCGCTGATCGGCCGGCCAAGAAGCTGTCCGGTGGCATGCGGCAGAAGCTCGGACTCTGCTGCTCGCTGATCCATGATCCCGACCTGCTGATCCTCGACGAACCCACGACGGGCGTCGATCCGCTCTCGCGCCGGCAATTCTGGGACCTCATTGGCCGCCTGCGTGGCCGCAGGACAACCATGAGCGTGATCGTCGCAACGGCCTATATGGAGGAGGCCGAGCGCTTCGATTGGCTGATCGGCATGAACGACGGAAAGGTTCTGGCGACGGGCTCGCCCGCCGAGCTGAAGGCGCAAACCGGGACGCTATCAATCGAAGACGCCTTTGTGGCTCTGCTTCCGAAGCGACAGCATTCTTCCGCTCTTGAGCCGATCGATCGCCCGCTCGATCCCGATGCCGAGCCTGTGATCGTCGCGAAAGAACTGACCTGCCGGTTTGGCGATTTCACGGCGGTCGACGGCGTCAGTTTCTCGATTCGCCGCGGTGAAATCTTCGGATTTGTCGGCTCGAACGGATCGGGCAAGACCACGACCATGAAGATGCTCACAGGGCTCTTGCCTCCCTCGGCAGGCGAGGCGCTGATCTTCGGCAAGACGTTACAGGCCGGTGATCTCGAAGCGCGCCGGCGCGTCGGTTACATGTCGCAATCCTTTTCCCTTTATGGCGAGCTGACGGTCAGCCAGAACCTGCTGTTGCACACGCGGCTTTTCCAGTTGCCTCGCGCGTTCGCCAGCAAGCGCATCGCCGAGCTGGTCGAGACCTGCGGTCTCGCCAGCTATCTCGACGATCTCGCATCTGCGCTTCCGCTCGGGATCCGGCAGCGGCTGTCGCTTGCGGTGGCCGTGGTGCATAGACCAGAGCTTCTGATCCTCGATGAACCGACCTCCGGCGTCGATCCGCTGGCGCGCGACGAGTTCTGGGCGCTCCTGATCGACCTGTCGCGCAACCAGGGGATCACCATCTTCGTTTCCACGCATTTCATGAACGAGGCAGCGCGCTGCGACCGTCTGTCGCTCATGCATGAAGGGCGCGTGCTCGCAACCGACACGCCGGATCGATTGATCAAGGCGAGGGCCGCGGAAAACCTGGAAGATGCTTTCATCAGCTACCTGGAGCAGGAGAAGGCAGGCGAAGTCCCCCCCCTCACGCTCACCCAAGCTCAAGCAACCGGCACCGGCCCTGGTGACGTGATCCGCGCAAGCTCTCGTGAGCCCCGTTTCAGCTTTCAACGGCTCTTCGCCTATACGATTCGCGAAGGCCTGGAGCTGCTACGCGATCCCATCCGCCTGATGTTCGCCCTGTTTGGCACGACGCTCCTGATGATCGTGTTCGGCTTCGGTATCTCGACGGACGTCAACAATCTCACTTTCCGTGCTCGACCGCGACCAGACCCCCGAAAGCCGCGCCTATCTCGAGGAGTTGCGCGGGTCCCGCTACTTCGTGGAAAAGCCGCCGCTTGCCGATTACGCCGATCTCGATCAGCGACTGAAAAATGGCCAGATCAACGCCAGCATCGAAATCCCGCCGAACTTCGGCGAGCACATCAAGCGGGGACGGCCTGCCTGGGTGTCCGCATGGGTCGATGGCGCG
>Ga0308175_100002273_pt1 | contig 13107 bp, 18 predicted proteins | sample PhyCR1_3_FD_203893 | JGI IMG/M metagenome (GOLD analysis project Ga0308175, IMG submission 203893) | Soil microbial communities from UC Gill Tract Community Farm, Albany, California, United States - DLSLS.C.R1 | ecosystem: Environmental > Terrestrial > Soil > Agricultural land | place: USA...
CGCAGTAGACGACGACGTCGTTCTTGGCGTTGGCGGGGAAGCGGGCGGGCTCGATGGTGTCGTAGACGCCGAATTTATCGACGCGCGTGCACAGGGCGATGGTGGGGATGGCCAGGTCGGCCTGGCTGCGGAGGCGGTCGGAGAGATCAAGCAGCGGGCGGACCTTGCGGGAGAGCAGCGTGTTGTTGTCGGCGCGGAGGGTGTTGCGGAAGTTGCTGATGCCGTCGAGGACGGAGGAGAGCAGCTCGCGGTCTTCGCTGGGGAGGGCGGCGATGGCGGAGAGGACGGGGACCTGCTCGTCCTTGAGGAAGCGGAGGAGCTGGTAGTCGAGGTGGGCGGCGATGTCGCGGGGGTAGTCTTTGGCGCGTTGAGCCAGCTTTTGTTCGAGCGCGTCGGTCGAGGCGGCGGCCGGGGACGATGGGGCGGGTGCGGGCGGACGAGCGATGGCCGCGGGAGGCGCCGCTGGCGCGAGGACGACCGGGGGGGCGCCGTCGGGTGCGGGCCTAATTGGGGAGACGGAGGAGACGCTCAGGGCGGCGTTGGCCGGCTGCGCGGTGTCGGGCGGCGACTGAGGCGGGATGTGGGTACGCTTCTCGAGTTCCTGGGCGGGAATTGCGGGTTTGATATCGACCGCCGGTGTGACCACTGCCTGATTGGCGGATTCGGACTTGGCCGAGTGGGAACGGGACGGATCGGTTGTGGTGTCGGGCCATTCGACCTGCGACGGCTCCCGCCGCGCTTTGCGCCGCTCCAGCAGGGCGGCCAATTCCTGGCTATAGGATTCAGACTTCCTGGCCAGCAAGCCCGGGCTGGCCGGCTCGGAGGTGTCAGGGGCTGCGGCGGGCCCGGGTGGCGCGGAGGGGTTGGAGGGCCGCGTCGTGCCGACGGCGGTGCGGGCGGAAGGTCCCTGGCTGGATGCGGATTTGCAGCCCCCGAGGAGCAAGGCCCAACATACTGCGGCGGAAGCCCCCGCTTTTGCGATTCGAGGTGTGATCATGACCCATCCTTGGGCTGTGTGAGCCGCCGTCCCTGGCGGCCGAACGTCTGTCGGTGATTGAATATAGCGGTGGCTAAACCGACTGCAAGCGGCGGGGGGGTGTTGTGTTAGGATATTGCGATGGGTCGGAGGTAAGTTGGGGGAGGAACGAAAATCGCCCGGGGAGTGGCCGGGCGATTTCCGGGATTAGCCGAAGGTGGGATTTGAACCCACAACCCCCGCTTTACGAAATTGACACGGCCTCACGCTAAAAAGCCCGAAATTCCCTGTATTTCCCGCAATTATACCCACGTCGGCATAGTTTGCAAGCCATTGCACTCAATTGCAAGTTTTCGCGGGAAATCACGGTATCGGCCGGACCAAAACGGTACATACCGTTTTCCCCCACCACTGCGATTCTGGCGCGTCCGGCGTCTAGCGGGGTCGTCCCCACCCGCTCCGACGCGCCACGGTGCGGCGGGCGCAAAGGAAAGGGGCGGGCCGCTGGTGAGCGTACCCGCCCCGCTCCACAACCTGCCCGGTCGTCACCCGCGTTGGACCGTTGCGGACTTTGCAAGCTCCTGGCGGGCGAGCTCGTGCAGGAACTCGGGAATAGTCAGCCCCGCCCGCTTCGCCTTCGCGGCCAGCTTGCGGTACACGTTCGCGGGAATCATCACCGTTCTCGTGCCCCCGGATCGTTTCGGCTTTCGCATCGTCCATCGTCCTTTCACGTTCTCTGAATCTCCGCCATCACTTCGGCCGGCGTCGTCCACAACCGGCAGGCGCCAACGACTATCGCCAGCTTGCGTACCTCGCACGGATGGAATCGCCGGGCCGGGCCGGTTGGCTTGAGCGCGGCCAGCTCATACAACCCGCCGCCGCAAGTTTGCAGTAGGCGGATCGTGTCGCCGTCCTTGAACGTGACGTGAATGGGCATCCCAACGGATACCTCCGTCACCCGCTTCACCGGCCGGCAGTACGCCACGTCACCGCACCGGAGTAGGGGCGCCATCCCGTTGCCAGCGATGGCGACGGCATACAAGTCGGGGTCCTCCGCCAGCGGTTCGGGCCGCGGGATGACGCGAAAGGATGTTGTTGGTGCAATCATCGGAGCACCAGCCTTTCGCCCCTGCCGTTGAACACCGGCGGCAACGACCGCGACGGGAATCCTTCGCACCGCGGGAATCCGCCGGTGAAGCTCGGGTCGTTGTCGTCATCCGCTTCAAGGTCCGATTGCGGGTCGTCGGTGTCCGGGTCGTCGTCCCCGCCCATCGCGCCGGCCTCGAGCGCGGCGATCCTGGCGAGGAAGCCGGCGTCGAATGGCACCCCCAGCCGCGCCAGCGCCTTGACCGTCGCGGCGAAGGGCGCGAAGTCCTCCACCGTCACGTCGGCGTCAACGTCCCCCAGGTCGTCCCAAAGTTGCAACAATCTTCCCCAGCGTTCGGGCGCCAGCCGCGCCGCGGCTTTTGCGCCTGCCGGTAAAGCAGGTATCATTGGGCCTCCTTGTGGCCTCGCCCGGGTGGTGCCTCAGAAACAACACCGGGCGGGGTCGCTTGGTTTTATCGGGCGGGAACCTCCCGCCCACGAACGTTATTTGTGCGGCCGTCCGAATAGTTTGTCAAGTGCGTTGCGCGTTCCATCTTGTTCCGCTGGTGGTATAGTTGCGGCGCATGCTCACGACCTCCGAAGCGGCGAAGCGGTTGAAAGTCACCCAGCGCCGCATACTCGCGCTCATCGAATCCGGCCGGTTGCCGGCGAGGAAGATGGGACCGATCTGGACCATCGAGGAAAAAGACCTTGCGCTTGTGAGGCACCGCAAGCCGGGGCGGCCGTCGCAGCAGTAAAGGTTCGCCGAATTCTGCGGACCTTAAAGCCCACCCTCAGTAAAATTTACTGAGGGTCACGTCAGCCGCTCCCGCAGCTTCGCGTACTTCCGCCGTTGGCGCAGGGCGAAGCTCGCGGCCTCGGTGAACAATCCGTTCTGCCAGCTCAACACCGCCGCCCGGTCCAGCGCCGACAGATACGCCACGCGCTGAAGCAGGAGTTGTTGGTCCAGATCCTTGCGGTTCGCTGGGGCGCGAACCGCCGGGATGCGGATGATGATGGGCTTCTCTGATTCGGCCGGTGCCGCCGGCGTCGGTTCGGCCGGCTCGGGTTGTAGGTCCACGTCCTGCATTGTCATCCCGCCTTCGTCTGGAGCTTCCCCAAGTCGAACATCCCCGCCTGTGGCGCCGGCTCGGCAGAAATCACCACGACCCCGCCTTCGTAGGGCTGACCGTCCGCGGCGCCCGTGACTTAGCAGCCCGTCTCGGGGGCTAAGACGACGCTGCCGCCCCACCCGCCGTTGTAGGAGTACGGGGTCGTTCCCCCGAGGCACTGGTATCCGGTCGGGTTTGCGTTGTAGATGACCGGCGGGGTGTCGCAGTCGCCCGGCGTCACCGCCTCAGTCCCAAAGAAGATGCCGACACTGAAAGACCGCATGATCGGCCCGAATCCGATTCCGGGGTCCGTGACTACGCCGCTGTAGGTCACGCTCACGGACCACTGCGTAGCGGTACGGACGATCTGTACGTCGATCGCGGCGTCCGCCGAATTTGGCCCCTTCGTGCAGTCCCGCCCGTAGCCCGATGACGATCCGGTGGGGTAGTTGTTCCACGCGGTCCCGCCTCCGGACTGGATCACGTTGTAGTCGCAGAAGTGGGAGGCGAATAGATGCTTTGGGACGCAGTAGGTGCCCGGCGCGTTCAGGTCCAAGACGTGTCCCGCGCAGCACCCGCCGCCCTGATTCACGTTGTCATTGGGATCCGTGACAACTGTAACGCCGACGAAAGCGGCGGTGTACGCTTGTACGTCGTGGCAACAGTCCGGGGAACAAATAGCGCAGCAGTCCGGGTCCTGCCTGACCATGGCCGAGTCCGCGTGCCGGTTGCGCATCGCGCTATGCGCGGGGGTGGTGCGCACCGCGGACGACATGCGGACGATCCAGTCCAGCGCGGGCTCCGTCGCCCACCGCACGGCCGCGGCGGTCCCGCGGACAACGGCGTCGGCGGCGCCACGCCACGCGGAAACTTTGGGTGGGGTCCAGAGGTGGGGTGCGGCGAGGCTCATCAGCACAGCTCCCCTTGGGACGGGCGGAACATCAGCACGGCGGGCGCGGCCACGTCCTGTACCTGGTCGATCATCGTGACCTTGACGCCATCGGAATTGGTCCGCACCAGCGTTGCGTTGAAATAATTCTGCGCGCTGCGGTCGGGGGTGAGCCCGCGCTCGCCGGGGACGTGCGGCATTTCCAAAGCGCTAAGGATGATGCACGGCTCGCCGTCGTCGCCCATCATCTCCGGTGACAGGTCGGCGTCGGGGTCGATGTCGCGCTCCGGCGGGCGCAGGATGAACCCGTGGTAAATTCCCAGCCCCACGGCGGAGCGGGCCACTCTCACGCGATACACTTCGGTCGGTTTCATTGCATCACCTTGAGTTGAGATAAAGCCCGGCGGTGGGGGAGTGTCCCGCCGGACCTTGTGGACGCACCGACACGCTCAGCGCGCCCGAACCGGAGCGGAAAACGTCTTGGTCGGGGCGAATCCCATCCGCTGGACGGGCGGATAAGGCTCGGCTGCGAGCATCGCGGTCAGTTCCGCGGCCTGCGCCTTGTGCAGTTTGCCCATCACCCTTTCGATGAGTCCGGGCATGTGGCGGTGCTCGAACGCGAGTTGCACCGCCTCGTCACCCTTTGTCGGCACGACGGGCCGGGCCGACGCCGGCGGGGGCGCCGATGCCCTCGCGTGGAACGTCGTGGGCACCAGCCCGTACATCGGGTCCCGGTACTTGCTCCTGTCGATCTTGTGGACGCGCGTCGTCTCGGCGCAGAGCCGGTCCCACTCGGCCTCGGTCTTTCCGTCGATAGTGCGATTCGTTGTCGTCTTCATGTTTGCAATCCTTGCGGCGTGGCCGCTAAAAAACTGTGACGATTTCGTCGAGGTAAACATCCACCACCACCCGCACGGACCGGCCGCGGAAAGTCGTTTGCCACACTTCGCGGCTCGTCACGTGTCCCGTCCGGATGAAACGCCCGCGCCCGTTGGCGAGGCTGGCCAACAACTCGGCCCTGGCGTTCGCGTTCAGCTTCAGGTCCAGACGCTCCATCGCGCGTCGTCGGGCGTGGATGCGGGCCTTGCGCCGCCCGCGTCGGATGTCTTTTGTGGCTACCATTTGCGCCTCTCCGGGGGCAGCAGCCCGTCGCCTTCCTTCTCGCGCAGCACGGCCAACGCGGCGTCGAGTTGCTTTTGGCTTTGGCCGGGCAGGCGGATGAAACTCAGGTTCCGCACCCGCGAGCCGCTGACGATTTCGTCCGCGACGATGACGGGCAGGGCGCCGCCGTAGCCGAACCGCTCGGCGCCCAGCTTCAGGTAAGCCACGCGGCCGGGCACGAGCTCGCCGGCGTCGAGCCGCCGCAGCACGTCCACCAGCGCTTCAAAGTCCCCCGCGGCGTCGGCGGGGTGCCGGTGCCATTCGGTCAGGTCCGCCGGGGGCGTCGGCGCCGGGTTGTCCCTGAGAAGGTCGGCAACGAACACGTCGTTGGGTCCGCGCTCGCCGGCGTAGCGGACGAACCTCTTGACCACCACGGGTTCGCGGAGTCTCACGCCGCTCTTGCCGAACGGCGGGTTCGTCCTGGCCTCGTGCTCCTCCCGCTCTTTTTCCTTCCGCGCGACCACCGCCTTTTGCCGCGCCTCCAATTGCTCGTCGGACAGCAGCAGCTTGCGGGTCAGGTCGCCCAGGCAAACGCGGTCCTCGCTGGTGAGGGTGCCGCGGTGCGCCTTCAAGAGAAATCCATCCACGGCGCTCAGCTCGTCATTGACGGCCGGGGTGGATTTGAGCAACGATTTTAGAAGTCCCATTGGGATGTTCCTTTTCTGAAACGTGTTCACTCGCCGGCGAGAACGTCTCGCTTGGCGTCTTCGATCATGCGCTCCAATTGCCGCTTGTTTTTCTCCGACTGTTCCAGCCCCTTGCCGCCCTCCCTCGTCACCAGTTCCAGCCACCAATCATGTCGTAAATCACGGCGCGCATGCGGCGGCCGATTTCGTTCCGACCCCTCCCGGCGAGCCAGCCGGGAAGCCAGTCACAGGCGATAGCGACCTTCGCCTTGACGATCACCAGCACACGCATGAGGGCCCGCGCCTGCGCCGCCGTCAGGTTCTTGTCCTCCGCCAGCACCGCCCGCTCGAACGGCGTGAACAGCCCCACCGGCAGCGGCTTCAACTCGGCATCGCTGCCGATGAGGAAGTCCGCGTTTTGCGGGAGGTTCATCCGCTCAAACTCGCAATGGAGTTTCCAGAACGGGTCCCCCGAATCGGCCTTCAGCCGCTCGGGACCGGGGCGGAGGTTGTCGTCCGCCCACTGCTGAATCAACGGCACCTCGTCGGTGGTCCAGGGCGGCACGCGGGAAAAGGGCCAGTCGTCGCGCTGCACCCACCCCGCAACGGCCACGTGGGAACGGCCGACGCCGTCGGCCAGCTTGCGGATGGACGGTATACGCGCAGGCTCGTGATCCTGATTCGCGGGCATGCTCGTTTTTTTGTGGCGTTTTTGCATTTTCTGTTAGCTTGTTAAGGTTGAGTTTTGAGCAGCAAATTTACGGGGATGCTGCAAGTCGCTTACCCGCAATGCCCCGCCGGCCCCGGACGGGACCCTGACGGGGGGGTACCCCCCCCTCCGCGTGGGGACGGCGCCCCCGACGCGGCTGCGTTGCAGCGGTGGGCGGGAATGGGCATCGTGGCGCGTGTCATCGGCCCACCTCCGCCAGCAGGCAATGGGTTTGCGGGCCGTCCATTTGGCCCACGCGATGAAGTTGCTCCGCGACGGATTCGACCGCCGGCCAGCGCTCATCGAGTAGCCGCCTCGCCTCCGCCAGCGCGGTGAGGATCATCCTGTCCCCGGCGCCCTTGTTGGCCGACGCGATCCGGTCGACTATCCCCCACGCCTTGTTTATGTCCCGTTCCCCCAGCCACGTCATTGCGTTGGGTTCAATCACCATGTTGGCTGCAACCCCCGCCAGAATCACCAGGAGTTGCCCCCACATGCGGTCCGAGTCTTCGCGGACGAGGCATTCGCCCCCGTGTCGACCATCTTCCCGCCGCCAGCAGCTCATCCCGGCGACCTCGAACCCCAGCACGTGCGCGGCCATGGCGTGCCCCGCTTCGTGCAAGGCTACGTCGTACAGTGTTTCACGTCGGAAGCTCATCACTTGTCCTCCAGTCGCGGATACGGGCTCAGGTCCACCAGCTCCGCCGCGGGCCGGTGCCGGTAATCGATGCACTCAAGTCCGCACCGCCTGCCCGCGAACTTCGTCAGCAGCCTCGCCCGCACGTCGATCGGCACGGCCGGGCCGGTGAAATCGAGCTCCCACACCTCGCCGCCGGTCTCGATGGTCCAACGCTCAGTCACGCCGCCTCTACGGTTTGGGTCTTTGCGAACGCAAACACTGCGTGCGCGAGAATGGGGTCTTTGCGCGGCCCGTTCGGGTGCAGCCGTTGAAGGGTCGGATACCTCCCGTAGAAGGCGGTCATCAGCGAGCCCAGGTCCGCCTCCGCGATGCCGTCGATGAATGCCTGAATCTCCGCCAGCTCGCGGTCCTTCTCCGCCCGCTGCTTTTGTGACGCCTCCGCCTCGCGTTGCTTCCGCTCCGCCACCTTCGCCATGTGTTCGATGTAGGCTTGCCCCGTTGGGAACCCGTGTTTCTTCAACCGCAATACCGACTCCCCCACGGGTCTCCACTTCCACATATCCACGCTCGCGTAGAACTCCGCCCTGTCCGGCATGTTCAGCTTCAGCGCTTCCCGCCAGTCGTTCAGCTCCTGCTCCGAAGCGTTCGCCACGAACGCGCCCCACTCCGCGTCACCGTCCTCCATTTCGGGGAATCCCGCCTTCAGCACGTCCGCAGTGATGTCCGCCCGCTGGAATCCGTTCTCCGACCGCTGGCCGGGGCGGAACTCGGGGATCCGATAGTTGTCTTCGGGATATTGGCCTTTTTGCTCCGCGCCCAAGCGCCGACTTCCCTCGGGGAGGTTGCTCAGTGCCTCGCCGATTTTGCGCTTCCGCTGCAGCTCAGCCGGCAGCTCCCACTCCTCTTCCAAGAATTTCCGGATGTACCCGCCCCGGCTCTTCAGGGTGCGCCGTTGGGACTTGAAGTCCGCGGAGGCTATCGCATCGCGCACACGTTGTTCCCCGAACGTGACGAGGTGTTCCGCCGTCCGACGATCAATCCCCTCTTTCTTCAACAAGATCAAAAGAGAAGCAGCAGCAGCATCAGGCGGCGCAGCCGCTGCTGTTGCTGTGTCCTTCATTGAGTTGTTCTCTGTGCTGTTCGTCTGGCGCAGGCTATCAGGGTTTTTTGACGACTTGCGCCAGTGTTTCTTGCCACCCTGCGCCAGTGTTTTTGACGCGCTTTTGTCAGGGTTTCCGTCGTCCGAAACTCTGACACCTTGCGCCAGTGTTTCCGGCAATACCACCCGACGCTTAGCCACGTTGTTCCGTCCGCCCCCGGCGTCGAGGGTCACGACGGTTCCCTTGGCGGCGAGTCCCCGCAAGGCGCGGTAGACGTTCCGCTCACTGACGCCGATGTTTTTCGCGATCGACTCGGGACCGGGGAAGGCGACCCCGTCCGCGTCGGCGTGGCGCAGGAACGCCCACAGCACCTTGATCTCCGTCGCCTTTAGCCCGGCCAAGTGCCCGGCGTCGTATAGCGCATTGAACAGCGCAAAGAACCCGCCGCGTTGTGGCGGACGGTCCCCCTTTTTGGTTGAAGTCTTCGGCTTGTCGCCGTACTCTGTTCCCATAGCTTCAGTCTTCACGCGGCCACGGCTCTCAACCCGTGGCCGCGTTTTTTTTGTGGACCTACACCGAGGCGCCGACTTCAAAGCCGGCCTCCACCAACTCCAACTCGGCCGCGGCGATCTGCTTCGACCTCACCTTCGCCGTCGGCACCGGCCGGTCCGGGTTGGTCAGCTTCGCGATGAACCTGGCGACGGCCTCACGACTCGTCCTCATGCCCGACGGCGTTTTCAAAAACTCCAGCCGCACGCGGTCGCCGTTGAGTGCGCGGGCGCCGAGCTGCGTGTATCTGTAGAGTTGATTGATATGACAGGGCCGTCCCGTCTTGCTGTTCCTCAAGGCGGGTTCCTTGCAGGCGGTGGCGAAGTTGATCAGCGTTTCACTAAGCAAGTCGATCATGTCGGCTCCGTTTGTGACGGAACGCATAATCCTGCGAAAAGAGTTGCCTCGCCGTTAAAAACGCTTGCATGCGCGAGGGAAGCAATAAAAAAGCCCGGAAAACCGGGCTTTAGTCGCTGACAGAATTTTCGATGGTCGCGATTGCGCAACGACGTTGCGCCTTCATTCACCCGCGAACTTCCGTGCCAAGCGTTCCATCTTCGCCTCTTCGTCCGCCCCGGACGTACGCCGCTTCCGCTCCGCCGCCAGCCTATGCAGAACGTCAACGTACACCGCCACTGCACGGCCTTGCGGGTCCCGCGTCGCGATCAGCTCAGGGTGTTCGCTCCCCCATCGGCTGATCGTGCCACGATCGCGACCAGTTGCTTTCGCTGCTTCTGCCAAGCTACACGTCGGGGGCGGGTCGCCGCCAATCACCGCGTCGAAGTCCTCCCAAGTATCGATCAGGTGTCTGCGCGCAATGGCGAAGTCCTGTTGCTCAAGTGACCGCCGCAAGAGCATTCGCCCTTGATCGGAAAGAGGGTCGTTGTGGGTAAAGAGCGCGAGGGGCAAAGCGGCGTCGCGAAGTGCCGCCAGTACACGCGAACGGCTTGTAGACTCCGGCCACGCGACGGCCTTGTTTTGAATTTCGACAAGTGCCCCGGCGGCGTGCCGCACTTTGGAAAGTGATACGTCCATCGTCGCCAGCGTCTCGGGGGTAAACGGCTGCTCTGCCATCGTGGCCATGCAATCGAGAAGATCCATGGCGTGCTTGAGGCAGTGCCGGTAGCAGAACACGAGGTCATGATTGTCAGACATGTTGCACCTACTTTCGCGGGTGAGGTCCGGGGCGAACGTGGCGTAGGTGAGACCGCGTTCGCGCCCGAACCGTAGGCGGGTAGCTATCCCGCCGTCCCGATGTTCGATTTTACCCGACGGCCGACATGATGCGCTGCGCGGCCTGTACGTTCTTCTCCGCGTAGATTTCGGTGATCGCCAACGACTTGTGGCCCAGGATGACTTGCGCCGCCTCCAGCCCGAATTCCTTGCGCAGGCGGGTAGCCGCCGTGTGCCGCAATTGGTGCGGGTGCCATCGGTGCTGCCGCCGCCAGTCGGCCAGTTCCTTCCGCTGTTCCGGCGTCAGCCGCTCCAGAAATGCCCGCTTGGTCTCGTGGCGCTCGCGGGCCTTGTCGCCCTCGCCCTCGGTCCAGACGCGCGGGCGCAGGTGTTCGGGCGGCGGGAATGCGGCGTCACAAGCGTAGTCAATCGCCTGCCGGTAGCTCGCCGCGTCATAGCACTCACCCGGGCGCTTGGACGGGCGGCGCTTGCGGTTGGTGCCGATGCCGTTGCCGTGCTTCGCGGGCGTCTTTCGCTTCACGTGAAGTTGTCGGCGCCGCCACGCATCGGATTCGGCCGGCGTGAAGATGAACGCCTGCGTGTCGAGCTTCAGCAGGTCGCGCAGAACGTCCTGCGCCTTGGGGCCAAGGTAGACGGTGCGGGAATGTCCGTGCCACGCGGTCTTGTGCTCCGCCGGCCTGTAGGTCCACAGCCGCCCGGCGGTGTCGATGTCGCACGTGCGCATCCGGCAGACCTCGCCGGGGCGCATGCCGGTCAACAGTTGCAGTTTGACCATCGCCCGAATCTGGGGCGATGCGTGGTCGATGGTCGCCAGTACGATTTCCTCCGCCACGGGCCGCACCGGCTCGGACTCGCGGGCCTCGGACCTCCCGCGGCGCAGCCCGTCAACCGCCTCCAGCCCTTGCAGCACGGTCGGGGACACCATCCCCTCGGAAACTCCCCAGCGGAAAATCCGACGGATGCAGTTGACCCGCTGGTTGACCGTGATCCTCGCGAGCTTGCTTTCAATCATTCTGCCGCGGATCGCCTTGACCATGATGGGGGAGAAGGCGGCGACCTCCGTGCGCCCGTAGAACTTGAGCAGCAGGGGGATCGACAGGTCGATGCGCTCCAGCTCGCGGCCGGATGAACCGTCGGGGTTGCGGTAGTAGTTCTTGGCGTGTCGCCGGTACGCGGCGACCAGCTCCGCCACGGTGACTTGCTCCGCGGCGGGTTGCAGCCGCCTTCCCCCGGCCAGCCATTCGGCGACGATGCGGTCGTACTCCCGTCGGCTGGCGGCGGTGCCGTAGGGTCCGAGGTAGAAGTCCTGGCCGTCGATGCTGACGACGGCCTGGCCGGACGCCCGGTGCTTTCGATACTTGGGGTTGCGGTTGAGCAGACGCGGCATGATGCGACCTCCCGGCAGGGCAAAAACGGTATGTACCGTTTTGCTTCTCAGGTTCGGGCCGCACTGCCGCACGCGGGCAGGTACGCTAATTCATGCGTTCGGCGTGAGTTGTCAAAAAGCCGAAGGTGGGATTTGAACCCACAACCCCCGCTTTACGAAAGCGGTGCTCTGCCATTGAGCTACTCCGGCGCGTTCGATTACTCCCATCGGCTGGGGGCCGGTGGGGGTTAAAGAATACGGGGGTTTTGCGGCGGATTCAAGGTGCGGGACCGGGTTAGTCGCTGAATTGGAAGCCTTTCTGTTTGGCCTGCTCGAGGATGGAGCGGCGGACGTTTTCGTCGAAGGCTTTGTCGGACGTGAGGCCTTGTTTGCGGGTCTGCTGCTTCACGTAGGCATCGCGCTGGTTGGCGAGCTGCTTGATCTCGGCTTGGATCTGGTCGCGCTCCCTGGACTTGGATTCCAGGTAGGCCTTGCGCTGGTCGGAGGTCATGGGGCGCATTTCGGGGGGGAGTTGCTCGTCCTTGAGCTTGGCGAGGTCGAACTCCTTCTCCTCGCGGGAGGCGTCGATCAGGTCCCAGGTGGAGTTGCGGTAGAGGGTGGTGCTCTTGGAGAGTGCGCGGGCGGCGGCGACTTCGGTGCCGAGGCGGGTGGCGTTGGCGTCCTGGGCGGCCTGGTTGACGGAGGCGGCGGCGCCGGCGGGGCCGTAGGCGACGTAGGTGGTGTTGAGCTTCTGGCTCAGGTCGGAGAGGCGCTGGTCGAAGGGGGTGCTGATGGTGATCGCGCCGCCGGTCTCGGCGATCTCCATGTACTGGCCGTCGGCGAGGCGTGCGAACTCGCGCCAGGTGGGCGGGGCTGTAGCGTAATCGTAGTTTCCGCAGTAAATGGCGTTGACGATGATGCCCCTGGCGATGGCGGCGGGGGCGGTGCGGGTGTAGTCGAGCTCGGGGGGGCCCTGGTGGGCGGTTTCGTTGCCGACGACGTAGATGACCTTGAGGGTTTGCTTGCCGTCAGACCAGTGCATTTCGGTGGTGGCGCGGTGGATGGCGTGGCCGACGAATTCCTGGCCGAGGGCGGCGTCGTCGGTGTAGACAAGCAAGTCCTTATAGACGGCGTCGAGGTCGTCGGTGAGCTGGGTGAAGCGGAGGGGCTGGAGGGCGTTGCCGTAGCCGAGCAGGCCGATGCGGAGGACGGGGGAGGGGCGGGCCTTGGCGATTTCGTTGACGATGGCCCAGACTTTCTGCTTGGCGGTTTCGATGACGGGGCGCATGGAGCCGGAGCAGTCGATGCAGAAGACGATGTCGATTTTGGGTTTGTCGGCGGGAGCTGGGGCCGGGGCGTCGGCGGCCGTTGCCCTCGATCCCACCACGACCAGCGCGACCACGAGCATTGAGCAGAGCAAACGCCGCATGCGAACCTCCGGTAAGTGACTCTGGAGTTCGACGCATAGCCGGTGGCGAAGTTTCCACCCCAAGCGCAACGGCGATGTAACACGTTAGTTGAGCAGGGTTCGCTTTAGCGAACGTCGTCGAGATCGAGTGAAGACGTCTGCTGAACAACATTGCGCGCCAGGCTCATCCGTATGGCCGATAACCTGCTGCTGATTCCGCGCTTATCATTGTCGTGTGGGTGCAATGATAACGAAAGGAATCCAGACGTGGAACGTGAGCAATGGCGTGTG
>Ga0308175_100002274_pt1 | contig 13106 bp, 13 predicted proteins | sample PhyCR1_3_FD_203893 | JGI IMG/M metagenome (GOLD analysis project Ga0308175, IMG submission 203893) | Soil microbial communities from UC Gill Tract Community Farm, Albany, California, United States - DLSLS.C.R1 | ecosystem: Environmental > Terrestrial > Soil > Agricultural land | place: USA...
GATCGAGGCCGTGCGCGGGATCGACTTCCGGGTTGCCGAAGGCGAGCTCTTCGGCCTGCTCGGTCCGAACGGGGCCGGCAAGACGACGACGATCAAGATGCTGATCACACTCCTGATCCCGACCGCGGGCAGCGCGCGCGTGCTTGGCCTCGACGTCGTCGAACAGGCGCACGAGGTGCGCAAGCGGATCGGCTACGTCTTCGGCGGCGAGCGCGGCGTCTACGAACGCCTCTCCGGCTACGACAACCTGCGCTACTTCGCCGAGCTGTACGGCGTGCCTCCTAGCGAGCAGCGCCCGCGGATCGAGTACCTGCTCGAGGTCGTCGGGCTGAAGGGCCGCGAGCACGAGCGGGCCGAGGGCTACTCGCGGGGGATGAAGCAGCGCCTGCACGTCGCGCGCGGGCTGCTGCACGACCCGGACGTGATCTTCCTCGACGAGCCGACGATCGGGCTCGACCCGGTCGGCGCGCGGGACGTCAGGGCGACGATCGCCTCGTTGACCGAGGCCGGCAAGACCGTGCTGCTGACGACGCACTACATGTTCGAGGCCGACGCGCTCTGCGACCGGATCGCCGTGATCTCGCAGGGCCGGATCGTGGCCGAGGGGACGCCGACCGAGCTGAAGCGCGGCGTCGCCGAGGGCACCGTCGTCGAGGTCGAGGTCTTCGGCGAGGCCGACAGCGCGGTCGAGCGTGTCCGCGAGCTCGGCGGCGTCAGCGCGGTGGCGATCGAGGAGCGCGACCAGGCCCAGGTGCTCGTCGTCCAGACCGGGCCCGGCCTGGAGCTGACGCAGGCGATCCTCGGCTGCCTCGACGGCGCCGAGGTCGGTCGCATCTCCCAGCGTGAGCCGACGCTCGAGGACGCCTACGTGGCGCTGGTGACCGAATGAGCTCCCTGCGCTTCGTCGGCGTCAGCTGGCTGCTGCAGTTCAAGATGATCATGCGCTCGCCGTTCGACGGCTTCGGCAACGTGATCTACCCGCTCTTCTTCGCGACGGTCGCGTTCTTCGTCTTTCGCGCCGGCGACAGTCCGCGGACGCTCGTCTACGCCTCGCTCGGCGCGGCCGTGATGGGCATGTGGTCGTCGGTCAGCACCTCGGCCGGCTCGGCGATGCAGCGGGAGCGCTGGTGGGGGACGCTGGAGCTGCTCGTCGCCGCGCCGCGGCATTTCGCGCTCGTCCTCCTCCCCGCCACGCTCGGGCTGGCGACGGTCGGGATCTACAACCTCGTCGCCACGCTGCTCTGGGGCCGCCTGCTGTTCGGGATCGACCTGCAGATCGAGCACCCGCTGCTGTTCGCGCTCTCGATTCTCGGCACGGTGCTCTCGTTCGGCGGGCTCGGCTTCCTGTTCGCGGTCTCGTTCGTCCGCTTCCGCGCGGCCTGGGTGCTCGGCAACTTCTTCGAGTACCCGGTCTGGCTGATCTGCGGCTTCCTCGTGCCGCTGGCCCTGCTCCCGTCCTGGGTGCGCCCGATCGCCTGGGTGCTCGCGCCGACCTGGGGCATGAGCGCGATCCGCGAGTCGGCTCTCGGCGGGACGCCGCTCCCCGACCTGCTCCTCTGCCTCGGGCTCGGCGCGGCCTACGTGTCCGTTGGCGTGCTCGTCACCGACCGCGTCCTGCGCGCCGCCCGCCAACGCGGGACGCTCTCGCTCACGTGATCGTCGCGGCCCGGATCTTCGTCGTCGGCGGGGCGACCAGCTTCCGCGCGCTCTGGTACTGGCTGACGCCCTGGATCTACGTGCCGACGATGCTGGTGGCGCCGATCTTCCAGATCCTGCTCTTCGCCTACATCGGCCGCTCGGCGCAGCTGGAGTCGGACGAGTTCTACTTGATCGGCAACGCGATCCAGTATGCGTCGATCCCGTGCCTGTTCGCGATGGCGCAGATGATCGGCGGCGAGCGCTACCAGAACACCTTGAGCGCGATTCTCGTCAGCCCGGCGCCGCGCGTGCCGCTCTTCTTCGGCCGCTCGCTGCCGGTAATCATCAACGGCGCGTTCGTCGGCGCCTTCTCGCTGGCGGTCGGCGCCCTGATCCTCGGCGTCCACCTGCCCGCGAGCTCGCTCGCGCCGCTCGCGCTCACCGTCCTGATCGCAGCCTTCTCCTGCACCGGGCTCGGGCTGATCAACGGTGCCGTGAGCCTGCGTATCCGCGAGAACGCGGTGCTGAACAACGTCATCTTCGGCTTCCTGTTGATCTTCACCGGCGCCAACGTCCCGCTCGACGCACTGCCCGACTGGATGAGCACGCTCGCGCAAGGACTGCCGTTCACGCACGCGATCGAGGCGGCTCGCCAGCTCGCGGACGGCGCCACGCTCGGCGACGTGAAGGGGTTGCTCGGCGCCGAGCTGCTGATCGGCGCCATCTACGGGATCGCGGGCTACGCCGTGATGCGCTGGTTCGAGTACCAGGGCCGGCGCTATGCGACGCTGGAGCGCTCCTGATGCGCGCGCGTGACCTCAACTGGCTGCAGGTCGAGGAGTACCTCAAGCAGGACGACCGCGTCGTCCTGCCGGTGGGGTCGACCGAGCAGCACGGCTACCTCTCGCTCGAGACCGACAACATCCTGGCCGAGCGCGTCTCGGCCGAGGCCGCCGAGCCGCTGGGCGTGCTCGTGCTGCCGGTGCTTGCCTATGGGCTGACGCCGTCGTTCGCGGCCTACCCGGGCAGCCCGACGCTGCGGCTCGAGACGTTCCTCGCCGTCCTGCGCGACCTGCTCGACTCGCTCCACGGCCAGGGCTTCCGGCGTTTCCTGCTCGTCAACGGCCACGGCGGCAACATCGCGGGCGGCTCGCGGGTGCGCGAGTGGGCGGCGGTGCACCCAGACGCGCAGGCGATCTTCCACAGCTGGTGGTCGAGCGAGCGCGTGGTCGCAGCGGCGAAGCAGGTCGACCCGGAGCCGAGCCACGCGAACTGGTTCGAGAACTTCCCCTGGACGCGGCTGGCGGGCGTCGAGCTTCCGCAGGACCGCAAGCCGCCGCTCGATGAGCCCGCCTACCGCGTCGCCTCGCCCGAGGGCGTGCGCGAACTGCTCGGCGACGGCGTCTTTGCGGGCGCCTATGAGCTCCCGGACGAGCAGGTCGAAGCCGTCTGGCAGACCGGCGTCGGAGAGGTTCGCGAGCTGCTCGAGAAAGCATGGCGGTAGACCCGCTCGCGGTCTTCCACAAGTGGTTCGAGGACGCGCGGGCCGCGGGCGTCGAGGTACCCGAGGCGATGACGGTCGCGACCGCCGACGCGGACGGGCGCCCCTCGGCGCGGATGCTGCTGCTGAAGAGCGCCGACGAGCGCGGCTTCACGTTCTTCACCGGCTACGAGAGCCGCAAGGGACGGGAGCTGGCGGCCAACCCGCGCGCCGCGCTCGTCTTCTACTGGCGACCGCTCGGACGGCAGGTGCGGGTCGAAGGGACGGTGCGCCGGCTCTCGGAGGAGGAGTCGGATGCGTACTGGGCGACGCGCCCGCCGCGCTCGCGGGCAGCGGCGGCAGCGTCGCGGCAGAGCGAGCCGATCGATGGCCGCGCCGAGCTCGAGACGGAGTTCGAGCGGCTGCTCCCAGGCGACGAGGTCCCGAGACCGGGTCGCTGGGGCGGCTACCTGCTCGAGCCGGACGCGATCGAGCTCTGGCAGCACCGCGACGACCGCCTGCACGAACGCCTCAGGTTCACGCGCGCGCGCGAGGGCTGGGCCGCCGAGCGCCTGGCTCCGTAGTTCACTCGGGATGATGCGCCAGGCCTGAGCTCCGGCCAGAGTGACCGCCATGGCCCTCGAATCGACGGTCGCGGCGCCGGCAGAGTCGAGCGGCGACCGCCTGCTCGCGATCCTGCTCGCGATGGCGATGTTCGTCCTCGTCGTCGACACGTCGCTGATGAACGTCTCGATCTCGGCGGTCGTCCACGACCTCGACACGACGGCGAGCGGCGTGCAGTCGGCGATCGCGCTGGAGGCGCTCGTCTCGGCCGCCTTCATCCTGATCGGCAGCAAGATCGGCGACCTTTTCGGCCGCAAGCGCGCCTACATCCTCGGGCTGCTTGGCTACGCGGCCGGCGCGCTGTCGATGACGCTCTCGCAGAGCCTGGCACCGATCATCATCTTCTGGGCGATCGTCGGCGGCCTCGGAGCGTCGCTCCTGCTGCCCGCGATGCAGTCGCTGATCCACGGCAACTTCCAGGGGCCGATGCAGCGCCAGGCCTACGCGCTCGTCGGCGCCGCGGCAGCGATCGCCGCTGCGGTGGGGCCGCTCCTCGGCGGCTTCATCACGACCTACCTCTCCTGGCGTGTCGCCTTCGGCGGCGAGGTCGTGATCATCGGGATTGTGCTGCTCGGCAGCAGGCGCGTTCACGACGTGCCGTACACCGGCTCGCGCGGAGTCGACTACGTCGGCGCTGTCCTCTCGGCCGTCGGCATGAGCGGCGTCGTCCTGGGAATCCTCGTCTGGGAGGAAGGCGGCGGCGCGGTCGTCGCCCTGATCGCGATCGGTGTCGCCGCGCTCGGGACGCTCGGATGGTGGCTCAGGAAGCGGAAGCGCGAGGGCAAGCCGGCGCTGATCGACGCTGGTCTCTTCTCGTCGAAGTACTTCCGGCTCGGGGTCTCGTCCCAGACCCTGCAGCAGATCGCCCTGGGCGGCCTGATGATCGCGCTCCCGATCTACCTGCAGATGGTGCTCGAGTACAACGCCTTGGAGGCCGGTCTCTCGCTGGCGCCGCTCTCGCTCAGCATGTTCGCGGTCGCGCTGGTTGCCAGCAAGCGGGCCGCCGGGCACAGCCCGAGCAAGATCATCCGCGCCGGGTTCCTGCTGCTCGCCGCCGGGGTCGCGGTGCTGATCCCGGTCGTTCCTCGCGCCCATTCCGGCTGGTGGATGGTCCCGCCGCTCCTGATCGCCGGCTGCGGCCTCGGGCTGCTCGTCTCCCAGCTCAACAACTACACCCTCTCGCCGATCGAGGAGGAGCGAGTCAGCGAGGCGGCGGGAGTGAACTCGGCCGGCGGCTCCTTCGGCCTCTCGTTCGGCCTCGCCTTCGCCGGCGCGATCATGCTCGCTTCGCTCTCACTGCTCTTCACCCATTACTCGGACAACAGCAAGGTGCTGTCGCCGGCAGAGCAGCAGCAGGTCACAAAGGGTCTCGAAAAGAACGCCGAGGTGATCACCAACACGCATCTCGACCAGCTGCTCGAGGGCCAGCCGGAAGACGTCCAGGCCGAGATCATCCACATCAACACGATCGCGCGGCCGAAGGCACTGCAGATCGCGTTGCTGGTCCCGCTGCTGGCCGCGCTGCTCGGCCTGCTGAACGGTTTCCGGATGACCCGTCTGCCCGACCCGAAGCCCTCGGGCCCAGCCGAGAACGTGCTCGGCGGCTAACCGCTACTTGACGAGCGACAGCAGCTTGAACATCGGCAGGTACATCGAGATGATGATCACGCCCACCATCGCGCCCACGCCGATCATCATCAGCGGCTCGATGATCGCGGTCAGCGAGGCGATTGCCGAGTCGACCTCGTCCTCGTAGAAGTCGGCGATCTTGCCGAGCATCTTTTCGAGCTCTCCCGTCTCCTCGCCGATCTTCACCATCTGACTGACCATCGGCGGGAAGACCGGGTTCTCGATCAGCGGCTGGGCGATCGGGACGCCCTGGTGCACCTTCTGGCGCACATCGGCGAGCGCTTCCTCGACGACCCAGTTGCCTGCGGTCTGGCCGGTGATCTCGAGCGCCTTGATGATGTCCACGCCGGCGGCCACGAGGGTCGAGAGCGTCCGGGAGAAGCGTGCCATCGTCACCTTCAGGACGACGTCGCCGATCTTCATCGGGATCTTCAGCTTGATCCGGTCCCAGAGCTGGCGGCCGGGCTCGGTCTTCTTGAACCTGCGGACGCCCCAGATCATCCCGAAGAAGGCCGGGAAGATGATGAACCAGTGATGCCGCAGCTGGTCGGAGGCCTTGACCACCCACTGCGTGAGGGTCGGCAGCTGGCCGTTCAGCTGGGCGAAGATGTTCACGAAGACCGGCACGAGGAACATCAGGAGGCCGATCAGGACGAGGGTGGCGAAGATCATCACCATCGTCGGGTACATCATCGCGCCCTTGACGCGGCGCTTGATCTGCGTCTCCTTCTCGATCTGCAGCGCGACGCGGTCGAGAACGGTGTCCAGGATTCCCGCGGCCTCGCCGGCCTCGACCATCGCGACGTAGAGGCGGGTGAAGATCTTCGGATGGCGGCTGAGCGCCTGCGAGAGCAGCAGCCCGCCCTCGACGTCGGCGCGGATCTCGCGGATCACGAGCGCGAAGTACGGGTCGTCGGTCTGCTCCTCGAGGATCACGAGCGAGCTGACCACGTTCAGGCCCGCCTCGATCATCGTCGCGAACTGGCGCGAGAAGATCTGCAGCGTCTTCGGCTTGATCTTCTTGAAGACGGTACGGGCGCCCTCCTCGCCACTCGCCGGGAGCTCCTGGAGGAACTCGGCGAGCAGGCCGCGGACGCGCAGCTGTTCACGCGCGGCGTCGAGGTCCGGGGCATGGACCTCGCCCGCCAGCTGCAGTCCCTCAGCGTTGATCGCGCTGTAGGTGTACGCCGCCATACGGAGTTCGTATCGGCAGGGGGATGGCGCCGCTTGAGGGACGACCGCGCCTTGCCGATAGGACTCTCGTGCGCGTGCGGCTTCGTGGAGAGCAGGGCTTCGGCCTGATCGAGCTCCTGATGGCGATGGTGATGCTGAACATCGGCATCCTCGCGGTCGTGGCTGCGTTCAACAGCGGGATCTTCGCGCTCAACCGCGCCAGCAGGATCACGACCGCCTCGGCGCTCGCCGACTCCCAGATGGAGCTTTTCCGCGCGCTCAAGTATCCCGCGATCGCGCTCGACACGACCACGCTCTCCGGCGTCGACAACACGTACAAGTGCGACTCGGCGCTCGGCGGCTCATGCCCGAACTCGACCTCGGGCGAGATCAACGTCACCTGCAGCGGCTCGCCGCTGCGCAACGAGTGCCTGCCGAGCCGGAGCGTGACCGGCGCCGACCGGAAGCCGTACCGGGTCGACACCTACATCACGAGCTCGACGCCCTCCGGTGGCCGCGCGCTCAAGATCGTGACCGTCGTCGTGCGCGACGGCAGCAAGCTCTCGGCTCGGCCGCTCGCCCGCGTCGCCTCGACGTTCGACGAGTCGACCGGCAGCTAGCAAGCGTCCGGCTTCGCAGCCTGGCTATCTGCGCCGGGTTGAGTCTCACTCGGTGACAATCCCTCCTAAAAGAAGGGCCCGCTGCGGCGAGGCCCGTCCACGTTGGTTGTGATTGGTTTCTACTCCGTGTGCTGACAGACGACGAAGACACTGACCGTGGGCTCCTCGACCGTATCGGTCTTGCGCACGTTCACGCGCCAGCCATTCGGATCGTCACCGTCGTGAGGAGGCAACGGCGTTGACGACCTCACTTCGAGCACAGGACTGAACGACTCGAAACCGCCACCAGTGGCGACGTCGCCGCTGTTGCAGAAGGTGTCGACCCCGACACCGACTGCCTGCGCGTTGATCGTGCGCTCCCCGCGAATGACGTATGTGGTCGTCTCCGGGATGGTGGTGGCGGGCGGGTTCTCCGCCGACCACGACAGGTTGTGCCAGCCCTTCGGGCAGGCCGTATCGGCCCCAGCGACCTGCCTGATTGTCCCGTCGCCATTGTTGACGCAGGCGTAGATGCGCTCATTTCCTGTCGTCTGTGCCAGTGCCACTCCCCCAACTGCCAGCACTGCTAGTGCTCCGAGTGCTACGACCAGACGCCGCATGTGGTGCTCCTTTCCCGTGTGCTGACCCCCTCAGGGCGTCCCTAGCACGATTTCGGCCCATTTACTAGGGAATTGCCCCATTTAGGTCAGATGGCTTCCCGAGCGCAGAGCGAACAGGGAGGGAGCCCGCGGTGTTCCGCTGGTGGAACGGGGAGTTGCGCCTCTGTGCCTTAGGAGACCGAGACGAGCCGCAGCACGTAGCGCGTGCCGTCAGCGGTGTTCATCAGCGTCAGCCGCTTGTTCTTTGTGAGCGTGACCGTCGGCGCGCCGTTCTCCAGCGTGCCGCCGGCGATCGAGATCTTGGCGCCCTTCTTCGTCAGCGAGACGAGCTTGAAGTACGGATCCGCGGTCGGGAACGTGCCGCCCACCTGGACGGACTCCGGAGCGCCGTTCACCGAGATCACCGCTGTGGTCAGCGGAGTCGCCGGCGCAGCCGGAGTCGAGGCCGGTGGTGACGTCGGCTTCGAGCCGCCCCCCACGCCGGAAGCCCCCGAACCTCCTGCCGCCGGGCCGCTTGCGCCGGTCGGGCCACCAGCACTGATCGCCCCGGTTGGGCCGGTCGCACCGCTCAGCTTCAACTGCTGGACGAAGGGATCCTTCGAGCGGAACAGCCCGAACGCCAGCAACTGGCCGGACTGAGGAGGCGGAACCGCGTCGGGGTCGGTGATGCCGTCGCCTCCGGGCGTTGCCGTGGCCACCGCGGCGTTACCACCGCTCAACGAGGGCGCGCTGATCGGCGTCGGCGTCGAAGCAGGCGTCGCCGCGGGCGGCGGGCTCGAGGAGCTCGCGTCGGCCGGGTGCATCATCTTCAGCGTTCGCGGGACCTGGAACGCGAGCACGGCGAGCAGGATCACTCCACCGACGCCGGCGTAGATCTTCTGGCGCTTGGCCTTGGCCTTGGGGTCGATCTTCTTCGCCATCTCTAGGTTCCTGCCGCCGCAGCCGAGGCGCCGGTCGGGGGGGCGGGCGGAGCCGGGGGCGTCACGCCGGTGGCGCCGGTTGCGCCTGTGGCGCCGGTCGTTCCCGTCGGCGCAGCGACGGTCGGCGCGGTTCCGGTCCCGTAGACGAACGCGTCGATCACGAGATGCGCGCGAATCTGCGGGAAGCCGGGAGGCGGCGGCGCTTCGGCGAAGTCCACCTCGTCGATCGCGAACAGGCGGCCGGTCGCGTCGAGCGTGCCGTGACGAACGTCGACGAGGTTCCTGATCCGGTAGAGGAAGTCGGAGAGGTCGTAGAAGTTGCCCTGGAACTCGACGGTGATCGGGATCGCGAGATACCCGGAGATCGGGGTAGCGGTGGCGGAAGGCGTGATCTGCTCGAAGGTGATGCCGCTGTCCTCGGCGACCTGGTTGAGCTCGAGCAGGATTCCGGACATGTCGAGCTGGTCGGGCATCGCCTTCGTCAACCGATAGAGGTCGGCGACTCGGATCTGGGCGCCCTTCTTCGCCTCGAGCGTCAGCGCGCGGGCGGCATCGATCGCGCTGTTGGTGTCCGCGATCTGCGTGTCGAGGTCGGACGCTTTCGCGTGCTGTGGCCGAATCAGCGTGAACCAGCCGCCGGCGGCGAAGATCAGGAAGCCGACGACGATCAGCACGATCACGACAGGCTGCGAGAGGCCTCGGCTCTTCACTGCCCGCCTCCCGGCCGCCGGACGTCGGCCACGATCACGAAGTGCACGGCCTGTGCGGTGCCGAGCTTCGTGATCGTGCTCTGCTGGAGCTGGACGTTCACCAGGTCGGGCACCACGGCGAGGCGGCTCAGCAGCCGCGCCACCGCCGGATGCGAGTAGGTGTAGCCGTCGATCGTGAAGCCGGTTGCGGCGACCGTCGCGCCCGCGGCTGCAGGCGCAGGCGCGACCGCCGCCGACGAGGGCACGGGCGCCTTCGCCGAGATGGTCGCCAGCCACACGTCGTTGGGGAGCACCAGCGAGAGCTCACGGAAGACTCGATCCCAGGCGACGCGGCGCGAGAGCGCCCCCGAGAGCGCCGTCACGCGCGCCTGCTTGTCGGCGGCGAGCGCGGTCTGCGTCTTCACGCGGCTCGCGTCGGGGGTGGGGATGGCGTGGAGCTCGTCCTGGAGGGTGGCGAGCTCGGCCTGCTTATCCTTCGCCGTGCCACTGGCCGAGAGGAACATCGCCGAAAGGACCGCCGTGAGCAGCACGGCGAGCACGACGGGGACGAGGACGATCCACTGTCTCTTCTGGGGCCCGCCGCGGCGGACGTCGTCTCGTGGCAGAAGGTTGATCGCGCGCATGTCAGTCCTCGATCCCGAGACCGATGGCGACCGCGAGCGAGCCCAGCTGCTCGTCGGCCTCGCGCAGCTTCTTGCCGAGCTTCACCCGCAGCAGCGGGTCGCCCACCTCCACGCGCACGCCGATCAGGCGCTGCAGCTCGTCGGCGACCCCGCCCAGGTGCGCGGTGCCGCCCGTGATCACGATCTCGCCGATGCCCAGAGAGTTGGGCTGGTTCTGGTAGAACTGGAGCGAGGAAACGAGCTCGCGCGCGAAGGTCTGGAGCTGGCGCCGAATCGCTTCGCGAGCGCGATCCGCCTGATCCTGAGTTAGTCCTTCGGGCACGTTCGCGGCAGCGAGCGAGAGCTCGCGCTTGACCGGCTCGGCTTCCGATGGCGCGCAGTCGAGCTCGCGGGCGATCGCGACGTCGAGCGTCGAGCCGCCCCAGTCGAGCACGCGCGTGAACTCGCAGACCCGGCCGTCGGAGACGGCAAAGGTCGAGCGGTCATGACCAACCGAGACGACCACGAGCGCCGCGTCGGAGGGCGGTGCGTCCGCCGGGAGCGGATCGCCCAGCGCGCGCAGCAGCGCGAACGCCTCGAGGTCGATCCCCGCCAGCCGCACGCCGGCTTTCTTGCAGGCGGCGACGTAGCGATCGATCAGCTCGCGGTAGGCGACCACGAGCAGGATCCGGCGCACGAGCTGGCCGTCCTCGTCGGTGCGCTCGCCGAGGACGTGGTAGTCGAGCACGGCCTCCTCGATCGGAATCGGCAGTGCCTCCTGGGCGCGGTAACGGATCGCGTTCTCGAGTTGCTTCGGGTCGGCGATGCCGGCGATCTCGAAGATGCGGACGCCGATCCGGTTGTTGGCGATCCCGAGCCGGACGCCCTGGCGCGGAAGCTTGTGCTTGCGGAAGAACGCCTTCAGCGCCTCGGCGAGCAGCTCCGGCTCGCGCAGCTCGCCGCCCACCACGATCCCGTGCTCGAGGCGCTCGCGCGCGACCTGGACGAGCTCCGGGTGGCCGTTGTTCACGATCCGGGCCGCCGCCAGCTGCGAGCCGCCGATTTTGAGGCCGACGAGGCGCTTCGTGCGCTTGCTCGACGACGACAGGCTCTTCTCGCGCTTGAGGCGCGGCTTGCGCGGCTCCTTGGCCTGTGACTCGGGCTCTGGGTTCGCGACGACCGGTTCCTTGGCGGCCTTCTTGCGGCCGAACGGGAGCGAGATCTCCTTCTTCAGGCCGGCGCCCTTGGGCTTGGGCTCGCGCGCAGCTTTCGGCTCCTTCTCCTGCTTGACCTTGGTCTGCTTGGGCTCTTTCGGCTTGCGCCGGAACGAGATCTCCTTCTTCAGGAGCGAGCTCTGCTCGGGCTCGGCATCCGTCTCAGCGTCGTCGAGCTCGGGCTCCTTCGGCTCCTTGGGCTTGCGCCGGAACGAGATCTCCTTCTTCAGCAGCGAGGTCTGCTCGGGCTCGGGCTCAGGCTCGGGCTCGGGATCAGCGGCCACGGGCTCAGGCTCGACGGCCGGGCGCTCGGGCTGCTCGGGCGCAGGCGCCTGCGGCAGCTCCTGGTTCTCCTCGTCGGGCTGCTCGGGCTGCACGTTGTCCTCGTTCCACTCCATCACTAGCCCTCCGCCACCCGCAGGCCCGCAGCGGGCTCGACGGCACCGGCACCGGCCGGAACGGCGAAGCCGGCGCGCTCGAGCAAGCCGAGCAGCTGCTCGGGACGGCTGGAGCGGGAGAGGGCGACGTCGAGCGAGACCACGCCGCGCAGGGTCAGGTCGGCGAGTGACTGCTCCATCGTCTGCATGCCCTTGGCGGTCCCGGTCTGCATGACCGAGTAGACCTGCTCGACCTTCCCCTGGCGGATCAGGTTCCGCACCGCGTCGTCGGGAAACAGAATCTCGAGGGCGGCCACACGGCCATTGCCGTCGGCGGTCGGGAGCAGCGCCTGGGTGACGACGCCCTCGAGCGTGGCGGCAAGCTGGATGCGAATCTGTTCCTGCTGCGCCGCGGGGAAAGCGTCGATCACGCGGTCGATCGTCCCGGGCGCGCTCTGGGTGTGGAGAGTCGCGAAGACGAGGTGGCCGGTCTCGGCCGCGGTCAGCGCGGTCGAGATCGTTTCGAGGTCGCGCATCTCGCCGAGGAGGATCACGTCCGGGTCCTGGCGGAGCGCGGCGCGGAGGGCCTCGGCGAAGCTCGTTGCGTCGACGCCGATCTCGCGCTGGTTGACGACGCAGCGCTTGTGGCGGTGCACGAACTCGATCGGATCCTCGATCGTGAGGATGTGCTCGGCGCGCTTGCGGTTGATCTCGTCGATCAGGGCGGCGAGCGTCGTCGACTTACCGGAGCCGGTCGGACCGGTGACGAGCACGAGCCCGCGTGGGCGGTCGGTCAGGACGTGCAGGGCCGACGGGATCCCGAGCTCCTCGAGCGTCTTGATCTCCGTGGGGATCAGGCGGAAGGCCGCCCCGAGCGCTTCGCGCTGCCAGTACACGTTCACGCGGAAGCGCGCGAGGCCCGGAATCGAGTGCGCGAGGTCGATCTGACGGTTCACCTCGAGGTGCTTCTGCTGCTCGGTGGAGAGGATCCGGTAGAGCAGCTGCTGCGTGACCTCCGGGGTCAGCGGCGCGATTTCCTGCAGGGGCTCGAGCTTGCCGCGCACGCGCACCACCGGGTGCGCGCCGACAGCCACGTGCAGATCCGACGCGTTGCGCGCCACCATCTGCTCGAGCAGATCGTCGACCGAATACAAGGTGTCCGCCATTGCCGCTGCGCTCGCTATCGGCAAGGCATGTCACTGACTTGAGGGTCTGCGGCTCGGCCGCGCCTGCTCGCTCCGACTTCACCTTTTCGGGGGGTGCGCGACGAGTGTCAGGTGCGCCGATAGAGGGCGCAGGCCATCTGCGTACCTCTCAAGGAGGAACAAGCATGCTTGCACGACTGACAGAGCGACTGCGGCGCGACGAGGGTTTCACCCTCATCGAGCTGCTGGTCGTGATCATCATCCTCGGGATCCTGCTTGCGATCGCGATCCCCTCGTACCTGAGCTTCCGCACCCGGGCGAACAAGTCCGCGGCGCAGGCCAACGTCCGCGCGGCAGTGCCGGGCATGGAGGCGT
>Ga0308175_100002275_pt1 | contig 13105 bp, 8 predicted proteins | sample PhyCR1_3_FD_203893 | JGI IMG/M metagenome (GOLD analysis project Ga0308175, IMG submission 203893) | Soil microbial communities from UC Gill Tract Community Farm, Albany, California, United States - DLSLS.C.R1 | ecosystem: Environmental > Terrestrial > Soil > Agricultural land | place: USA...
CCAGATGGCACTCGGTCTGCCGCCGGACGGGACGACCCGCATCGCGTCGATTGCCTACCAGCCGCGGCTGACGGATGCCGGCGCCAACCTGGCGACCGTCGCGCAACGCTGGGCCGCGAAGGCGACGGCCGCCGACGTGGTCGTCCTCCCCGGGCGCGGAATCACCTCCATCCCGGTCGCGACGTCGAACCCGACCTGGTTCCGGGCGGCCCCCTGGACCAGGCTCCAGGGCTTCGTCGAGGCGAACCACATCTCACTGCTGGTCACGACCCTGCTGGAGTGGGACCCGGATGGCTGGTTCCCGGAGGCCCTGGTGCTGGTGCAACCGGGCAAGGCACCGATCCTGTCCCGCCAGATCCACGACTCGCTGACCAGCCGTGGCACCGGCCACGCGCCGACGTTCATCGACCTGGCGCACGCTCGCGTGGGCGTCTTGACCGGACGGGACGCACTGTTTCCGGAAGCCGTCACCGCGCTGGCGAAGTCTGGGACCGACATCCTGGTCATCTCTTCCGCGGTCGGCGCCACGGCCACCAGCCACAACGTGAACGCACCGGCCTACTTCTGGGAGCCGGCCGCCCTGGTCCGGATGTGGAAGACCCGCTCGAACGATAACGTCCATGTGGCTGCGTCCGACTGGACCGGCAATGGGGTCGTCATCGAAGAAACCGGGGGGATCATCGGCAACCTGGTGGTCACGAACGCGTCCAACCCGGTGGCGGCGATCGACACGATCACCGACTCCGATCCGTTCGCCTTCGACTCGGTGCGAGTGAAGCTCCTGAACCACTACTACGCGTTCGACCTGAACGCGCTGCTTGGCCGTAGCACGTGGCGCAACGAGCCCGCCCCGCGATGAGATGCCGCCCGATCAGAACGTGAGCGCGAGCCCGCTCGTGAACGCCTGCGCGGTGAACGGGAACGGGCTGCCCGGGAACTGCGTCGCGGTGCCGTCGGCAGCCAGCGCGAACACGCCGACGCTGGCCGACGCGCTCAGGACGACCAGCACGCTGCCATCGTTCGAGACGGCGTCGCACGTGATGCTCGTGAGCGGCGTCGTGTTGACCGGCGAACCCGGCAGCGTCGTCGGCGTGCCATCGGCCGCGAGCGACACCTCGACGATGTAGGTCGATCCCTGGGCCGTGATGTACGCGCGGCTGCCGTCGGACGTGAACGAGATCGAATTGTTCGTACCGCCCGGCGGCTTCGTCGCCAGGAACGGCGAGCCGGTGATCTGCGACGGCTTGCCGGTGGTGTCTGGCTGCCACACCGACACCCCGTTCGCCCCGGGGAGGAAGATCTGCTCGGTCGTCGGCCGGCGCGCCATGTAGAACGTGAAGGCCGCTTGCGAATACGGCGAACCCATGACCGGAGCGTACGTGTCGGTCGTGAACGCGCCGAACATCATGCCCTCGGTGTTCGCGTAGATGAAGCGCTCATCGTTCGACAGCGCGATCACGTCGTTCTGGATCGTCACGAACGGCGATCCGGCGACGGCGGTCAACGTGCCCTGCGGACCGACGTCGAACACCGCGATGTGGCCGGTGAGCGCCGCCCACACGCGCGTGCCGGCCTTGTTGACCTCGAGGCCAAACAGGCTGCTCGCCCCCGTCACCAGGAACGGCGAGCCCGGCACGGGTAACAGCGTGCCCATGACGGGATCGATGTCGTAGACCGCGATGCCCGTGTTGCTGGTCACGAACAGCCGGCGCGTCGCTTCATGCACGACGATCGAGTGATCGCAACCACCGAAGCCGACCGGCGCCATGCCGGTGGAGATGTTCGGCGGGATCTGCACGAGCTTCTTCATTACCGAGTCGTACGAGAGCACCGCGACGTTGTCGGCCATCAGCATCGTGTCCAGCGACTGATTGTGGACGTACGCGCGCGGCGGCAGGATCACGCGGAACTTCTGCGGCGCGCTCGCGCTACCATCGACGGTCACGACGACATCGGCGGCGGCCGGCTTGATATTCGGGACCGCGACGGTGATCGACGTCGATGACCACGTCGCCACCGTTCCCGAGACGCCACCGAGCGTCACCGTACTCGTGCCCTGCGTGTCACCGAAGCCGGTGCCGCTCACGGTCACCATCGTCGTGACGATGCCGGAGCTTGGTGACACCGAGCTCAACGTGGGCGGCGGCGCCTCCGGCCGCGCGTCGATCCTGGAGCTGGCGGAACCACACGCACCACACAGCAACGCGATGCAGACATATCTCATGATGCCCCTCGTATTCGAAGTCGTATCCATGGTCGCTACCAGCTGATCGTCACGGCGCCATCGCCGGTGTGCACGCCGCCGGTGATGGTCGGCGTTCCCATCGCGAACGAGCCACCACCGCCGCCGCCTTGAAACACGGTCGTCGGGTTCTCGCCGCCGCCGGCACCGCCGCTGTAGCCGCCGCCACCACCACCGCCGGTCGCGTTGCACTGCCCTTGCGCCCCCCCACCGCCACCGAAGCCACCGGCGCCGGGATACCCGGCCGCACCGCCGCCCGCGCCCCCGGCGCCGCCGTGCGCGGGTGACTTGCCACCGACCGACACGCCGCACGGCGTGGCCGCCGGTCCGCCGCCGGCGGCGCCATCGGTGAGCCAGCCGGCGCCGCCCGCGGCCCAGTTGGTGGCCGGGACCGGCTGGGTCGCGCCGTTGCCGTTCTGACCGAAGCCTCCGGTCGAGGTAGGCCCGTTCACGCCCGAGCGCGACGACGGCGCCGCCACCCCGGCGCTGTCGTACCCCGCGCCGCCGCCGCCACCCGCGGCGACGAGCGGCATCGCCGGCGCGGCGATGTCCCACACGAACGAGCCACCGCCGCCGCCGCCATCGTCGATCCCGGTGCCCCCGGCGCCTCCGACCAGCACGGCGAGGATCTGGTTCGTCTTGGCGAGGGAGAGCGTCGTGACCACGTGCGCGGCCATGCCGCCGGCGCGAAGCGTCAGCGAGGTGGATCCGCCCTGGCCGCCGAACGCATCGATCGTGATGGTGTTGACGCACGCCGGCACCGTGAACCGCACGATCGAGTTGGTCACCGCGAACGCCTGCATGCCCGTCGGCGCGGCGGAGTCGTGATGACACGTGTTCGCAACGCACGTATCGGTCGTGCACGGATCGTTGTCGTCGCAGCTCATCATCGGGCACAGATCGAGCGCGTCGGTGCCAGCATCCGAGTGCGCATCGACGTGACCGCAGGAGGCGAGCGTCAGCAGGGCTAGTCCACGGATCATGGGACCATCGTATCAGCGACGGGCCTGCCCGCGCACGTTCCGATGCGCGCCGCGTGACGTCCGGCGGTGTCGCCCTGCAGGAACGCGAAAGAAATGACCGTTCCAGGCCGATCCTGGCCCGCCACGGCCTGCTAGAGGCCCCCTCCCCAGATGAGGGCTACGACACCTGCCAGGATTTGCCAGCGCCCCGGCCAGCGGTTCGCCTCGGCCGGGGTTGCAATAACCGGGTTCGGGATTACACCTGGGCGCTCTACCGACAGGGGAGCCGCATCCTGCGCCTGGCCCGACCAGGCCATCTGGCCGGCATGGGGGGAGCCCACCGTCGAGTGACGCACGGCCAGACCAGGCCGGCGGTCGTGCGGTCAGCAGGGGCTCGCGTGTTGACCGGGCGCCGGGTGCCACCTCGCACGCCGGTACGACCGGCCAAACCCGGCATCGGCGGCGCGGTAAGGCCTGAGCGCGCCGGTGCCCATGCGCTGCCAGCGGCCCTCCGGCGTCAGTACGGTGATATATCCACCCGGCAAGACCTCTCCTGGATATCGAATCAGCCCCAGGGCGTCGTATGGCACGTCCGGACAATGCCGCGGTTGATAATACGCTGGAGTGACGAAGTTCGTGACCGGGACGAAGCCATGGCGCGTCTCGATTGGATACCAGCTCGCCTCCACCGGGTCGGCGGGCTCGAAGGCAACGAGCCGGCCGAACGGATCGCGAACCACCTTCTCGAGCCAGGGATCGGCCAGCGCCTCGATGATCTCGTGCGTCTCGACGACGCCGCGCATCGCCGGATCCTCGAGGGCTGGAAACACGCGGATCAGCGGCTGGCCGCTCGACGTGCGATCGTGGTAACCGATCGCTTCCACCGGACCGGGACCCGGACCGGGGACATACGCGAGGACCCATTCGTGCGCGTAGATGTTCGTGGGATCGCTCGCCACCCTCACGCTCGCCACGGCGCCATAGCCGGATGGTGGAGGTCGGCCGAAGTCACGATGGGTCTGGATCGTCGCCGCGTCGGCCACTGCCCACAGTGACCAAGGATCGAGGCTGCAGCCGCAGTCGACGAGGACGATGTGAACGTGCATGAGCGCAATATACTGGATGAACTGGAGAGCGATACAATGCCACCAGGTCGCACAGGCGAAAACGAGGAGGCTGAGCGCCGATGCTCGGTCCTGGTCAGGTGGTGAGCGCTCCGGCGCAGCCCGACCGGGAATGCGAGCGCAAGCGCCCACGCGTCGGGTGACCTGCGTGCGCTCTCGCTCGGGCTTGGCGATTCCGCTGAATCTCCTGGACGACGGCGCGCGGGCGTCCCACAATACCTCTGACCAAAATGGTTATTGCCGCAGTCGCAATGACTGTCCGGCACACATCGAGATGGCATGGACGGACACGGAGGTAACAGGCAATGACACCTGAACGACCACCCGGGCCGGAGAAACCAGCGGCGGATCCCGAAGCCACCGCCGGCGAGGGCGGCGCCCAGCGCCTCATCAACCGCTTCACGCGGTACTACTACGAGTACGAGAACTCGCTGTGCCGCGCGCAGATCGACGCGGCGAGCAAGCAGGAGCAGGTGAACGCGCAGTCCGCCGAGGCATGGCAGCAGGACCAGCGGGCTGCGTTCAAACCGGCGCACGAGGCCTACTTCGACTACCTGCGGGTGTTTCATCGCGCCCAGATCAACCCGGCGGAGACCAGCGCCGCCGAGGTCTACCGCGCCCAGAACCACTACGTCGAGACCTACCAGCAAGCCCAGGACGCCGCCTGCAAGGCCGCCGAGGAGCGGCGCAAGAAGTACGCCGCCGACTGCGAGGCGATCCAGCGGGAGCGCCGCGACGCGCAACGAGCCGCGTTCATGGACTACGTTCGCGCCGTCAGGGACTGCTGGACGGACCTCGACCCAAAGTCGTTCGATGCGCGAGCGCTCGGCGCGACGGCGCACAGCATCTTCGCTGCTGCCTCGTCTCAACTAGCCATCTCCGGAGGTCAGGCCGCATGCACTCCGATGACTGTGCCCTCGCCCGGCATCGCCGCCGGCGCGCTCCTGTAGTGGGGCCTTGCTGGACACGAGCATGAAGAGCATCGTCGCCACGATGACCCCACCCGAGCCCGCTCCGTCGATCCCGGATCGCCACGCCACGCACGTGGTCAAGAACCAGGCGAGCGCCGCGGTCGGCTTCAACGCGTTCGACGACGACGCCGTGCTGTCGGCGGCCGTGGCGCGCGAAGCACCGTGGGCGGCGGCGCGATGCTCGGAGCTGGGCCGGCTGGCGGGGGACGAGGCGATCCAGGAGCTCGCCCGGCTGGCGAACCGGAACCTGCCCGAGCTCAAGACCCATGACCGGTACGGCCATCGCATCGATTGGGTCGAGTTTCACCCGTCCTGGCACGAGTTGATGGCCCTGGCCTGGAAGCACGAGGTCCACTCGCTGGCGTGGAACGCGCCCGGCCGCCAACCGCATGTTGCGCGCGCCGTGCTGTCCTATCTGTGGAACCAGATCGAGCACGGCACCGGCTGCCCCACCGGCATGGCGTACGCCGCCTACGCCGGCTTCCAGACCGAGCCCGCGTTGCGGATCTGGGCGGACAAGGTCCGGGGCACGCGCTACGAGTTCGACCGGCGCGAGGTCGCCGACAAGGCCGCCGTCGTCATCGGGTATGCGATGACGGAGAAGCAGGGTGGCTCGGACCTCCGCGAGACCCAGACGACGGCGGTGTTCTCGCACGCCGGCGATTACCACGGCGCCACGGCGCACTGGTACGAGCTGACCGGCCACAAGTGGTTCTGCTCGGTGCCGGTCTCGGATGGCTTCTTCACGCTGGCGAAGGTGGCGGGACGCGTGACGTGCTTCTTCCTGCCGCGAACCCTGCCCGACGGCAGCTGGAACCCGTTCTTCATCCAGCGCCTGAAGGACAAGTGCGGCAACAAGTCCAACGCATCCAGCGAGGTCGAGTACGCCGGCAGCCTGGCGATTCGCGTGGGCGACGAGGGCACGGGTATCCGGGAGATCCTGTCGCACGCGCACCTGACGCGCCTCGACTTCGCGGTGGGCTCGGCCGGCCTGATGCGCCAGGCCCTCACCCTGGCCCTGAACCATGCCGGCACGCGCCACGGCTTCGGCACGCGCCTGGCGCGCCAGCCGATGATGGCCAGCGTGCTCGCCGATCTGGCGATCGAGGTCGAGGCGGCCACGCTCCTGGCGTTGCGGGTGGCCAGGGCGACCGACCACCTCGGCAAGGATGCGCGAGAGACCGCGCTGGCCCGTGTCGCCACGCCGGCGGCCAAGTTCTTCAACTGCTCGCGCGCGCCGGCCGTCGCCTACGAGGCGCTGCAGTGCCACGGCGGCAACGGCTTCATCGAAGAGAACCCGATCGCGCGGCTCTATCGCGAGGCGCCGCTCAACAGCGTCTGGGAAGGCACGGCGAACATGATGTGCATGGACGTCCGCCGGGCGATGCGCAAGGACCCGAGCTGCCGCGCCGCGGTGCTCGCCGAGCTTCACGACGTCCGGGGCCAGCACCGGCGGTTCGACGAGTTCGTCGCGCAGCTGGGGCCGCTGCTCGACGCCATGCTGGAAGACGAGCGCGTCGCGCGGCTGGCGAGCGAGGCGATCGCCAGAGCGATCCAGGGCGCGGAGCTCATCAGGCACTCGACCGCCGAGGTGATCGATGGCTTCGCGGCGACCCGCCTGGGCGGAGCCCCCGGCAGCTGGGGTACCCTGTTCGGATCGATGGGGCCGATGATCTCGCAGGCACAGGCCGACGCCATCGTCGAGCGCGCATGCGTCGTGCGCCATGGCTGAGGACGCCGCCGCGCCCTCAGCGGGGGTCGTCACCTCGATGCTCCCGTGATGGTTCGTCACGCCCGGGGGCCGAGGCACGGACCTCGACTGGTCGTGCCGTTGCTGATCGTGGCTGGCTGGATCCTCGGAACCCTGATCATGGGTTGAGGTGTTGCGCCGATCGCCGAGTGCGCCCATGCCCCGCTGGTGGTCAGCATCCCAACCCGCCCCGAGCCCGGCCTGTCACGGCAAATCCGACGGCGGGACTCGCTTCCTTGTCGCCTGCTCGAACGTGTACGCCAGCCGCACCAGCGTTGGTTCGCTGCACGCCATCCCCGTGAAGCTCACGCCGAACGGCGCCGGCTTGGCGTGAAAATCGTCGGGGAACGGATTGGACGGCGCATTCGGGACCAGCCCGAAGGGCACGATCACCGTCGGATACCCCGGGCGCGCGGCGACACTGGCGCCGATCGGGCCAGGAAACAGCAACGCGTCGAGGTGCTGCGCCTTCATCACCTCGTCGATGCCGTGGGTCGCGGTGAGCAGGATATCGCGGGCCCGGTCCGACTCGTAGCGGGCGCGGAACGTGTCCAGGTCCATGGCGTCGGACAGGTCGAGGAGGGTCTGACCGTACTTGATCGAGCCGGCCTTCTGGTGGGCGATGTTCCACTGGCGCAGCTGGGTCAGCGACTTCACCGGCGCGGCGGGGCCGAGCGAGGTGAGCCATTTGTTGAAGTCGCGCTCCATGCCATACGCGAGGTCGATCGAGCACGTGCGAGTCTTGAGCTCGTCCATGTCGGTGCACACGCCCCAGCCGAGGAGGTTCTGGCTCGGATCCTTGTCGACCACGCTCGGGATGTCGGCCGGATCGACGATGACCGCGCCCTGCCGCTGGAGGACGGCGATGGCCTCGGCCATCACCTTCGCCTGGGCGTCGTTCAGGCCGCCTTCCGGGTGAGCGCCGCCGGGCGGCGTGACCTTGTCGTAATAATAGGCACGCGGAATGCCGATTCGCGCGCCTTTGAGGCCGTCCTTCTGCAGATAGACCGTGTAATCGCGCGGAGTCGACCGCGGCTCACGGCAGCGGGTCGTCGCCGGGTCGTTCGCATCTTGCGCCGCTCCCTCGAGGACGCCGAGCAGGATCGCGGCATCGGTCACGCTCCTCGCCATCGGGCCGGGCGTGTCCTGATCGGCGGTGATGGGGATCACGCCGTACCGGCTGATGCGGCCGACGGTGGGCTTGACGGCCGCGAGCATGTTGGCGTTGGCCGGGCTGAGGATCGAGCCCGAGGTCTCGGTGCCGACGTTGGCGGCCCAGAAGCTCGCCGCCGTGCCGGTACCGGAGCTCGAGCCTCCGGTGTTCAGGGCCGGGCGGCCGTCGAAGGTCGCGTCGCGAGGATCGCGTCGCGGATCGTAGGGATTGTAGCCATAGCCGTGGAGCGCGTTGTAGTTGTTCGGCATCCCGGGGTTCGCCGCGACCCAGTTGGCGAGCTCGGTCATCTGCGTCTTGGCGATGAGGATCGCGCCGGCGTCGCGCAGGTTCTTCGCCAGCGTCGCCTCGTACGGCGCCACCAACCCCGCGAAGGCCAGCGCGCCGCCGGTCGTCGGCATGCCGCTCGCCTGGATGTTGTCCTTGATGGCGATCGGGATGCCGTGGAGCGGGCCGCGGATCTTGCCCTGGGCGCGCTCGCGATCGAGAGCGTCGGCCTCCTCGAGTGCCCGGGGGTTGATGGTGATCGCGGCGCCGAGCTTGTCCTCGTAGGTGGCGATGCGCGCGAGGTAGAGCAGCACCAGCTGCCGCGAGGTGATCCGACCGGCGCGCAGCGCCGCCTGCATCTCGGGGATGGTCGCCTCGACGACCGTGAAGAGCTTGTCCTTGGCCACCGCGCGAGGCGAGAACACGGCCGCGGCGGCGACGAAACCGGTGACGATGGCGAGCGCGCGCTTCATGGGCGCGAAGTATCGCACGAGCCTCGGTGCACGGCGGTGGCATTTCCTGACCTTGACAAGGCGTGCTTCGACGTACCTAATTACGTCGAAATGAGCTCCGACAAGCGCCACGACGACGCGAGCTTCGTGGGGAGGCGTACCGAGCTCAAGGTCCTCGACGACGCGTGGAGATCGGACACCGGCGCATTCGTCCCGATCTACGGTCGCCGGCGAGTCGGCAAGAGTGAGTTGATCCTGCGCTTCCTCGCCGGAAAGCGCGGCATCTATCACGTCGGCAAGGTGGCCCCCGCGGGTCCGCAGCTGCGCGAGTTCCTCGAGGAGGCAGGGCGCGTGCTCGGCGACTCGGTGATCGCCGCGCTGCCTGCCGAGAACTGGCGCACCGCGCTCACGCTGGTGACCGAGCGCTGGCGCGGACCCGGCAAGCTGATCATCGCCCTCGACGAGTTTCAGTGGACCGCGGCGGCGAGCCCCGAGCTGCCATCCATCCTGCAAGAGCTGTGGGATCGGCGCTGGCGAAGATCCAATGCTGTCATGCTCGTCCTGTGCGGCTCGTGGATTGGTTTCATGGAGCGCGAGGTGCTCGGATCGAAGAGTCCGCTGTTCGGCCGACGGACCGCCCAGATCCGGCTCCGTCCGTTCGGCTATCGCGAGGCCGCCGAATTCCATCCAAGCTGGTCGCGGGTCAATCAGGCTCGCGCGTACTTCGTGTGCGGCGGCGTACCACTCTACCTGCGCAGCTTGGCTCCCGATCGTTCGTTCGAGAGCGGGGTGGCTCGCGCACTGTTCGACGAGCATGCCCCACTCGGCCTCGAGCCGGAGTTTCTGCTGCGCGAGGAGCTGCGCGGCGTCGAGGTCTACAACGCGGTGTTGCTCGCGCTCGCAGCAGGCCACTCCACCGTGAAGACCATCGCCGGAGCCAGCGGCGTCCCCGAGCGCAACCTCCACTATTTGCTCCAGCAGCTCGGCGAGCTCGGCTATGTCGCGCGGCGCTACCCGATGACGGGAGCCAAACCCGTTGCACGCCATGTGCGGTTCCGACTCGAGGACCCATTGCTCAGGTTCTGGTTCCGTTTCGTGTTTCCTCACCGGAGCTACATTCAGCGCGTCGGCCCGCTGCATGCGTTTCGCGACATCGTCGCCGCGGAGCTCGACGCCTACCTGGGCACCTGCTTCGAACGCATGTGTCGCGAGGCGCTGGCTCGAGTCTACGAGCGCGAGGGCGTTGTCGGACCGTACGAGATCGGCGAGTACTGGGACAAGACGACGCAGATCGACGTCGTCGGCATCCGCACCGACGGCGTCACCGACCTCGGGGAAGCTCGGTGGGGCACGATCTCGTCCCAGCCCGCCCTGGTGGCCGAGCTCGGTCGCAGAGTCGAAGCGTTCCCCAACCGACGCGGCGCCACGGTGACGCGTCGAATCTTTAGCCGAACGCCCCCCAAGAAGCCGATAGCGGGTGTGCGCTGGCATGACCTCGACGATCTGTATCGCTGAGGGGGCTGCGTCTGCGATCGCTCCGCAATTCCGGAGTCGACCTTCTCACCGCCCACCCGCAACTCACGATCATCGCAATGACTACCCGCGCCGCGCACGGCATCTTCGCCGCCCTCGGCTGACGCGACCACCGGTGGTCCAGCGCATTCCTCCAAGGTTCATCACGTTTCGGGGCTCCCCGCGAGCAACGTTGTGAGTTCAGGGCCAGCGTCGCTCCGCGGTGAGCTTGGCGAGGAGCGCTTTGAGACCTGCTGCATCGAGCACCTGAAGCACTTGTTGGCGCTCGGCGTCGAGGTCGATCCCGAACGCGTTGCACAGCGCCTCGATGCCAAGCTGGAGCCCCTTCCGCTCGCCCTTCTGCTCGCCCTTTTCGTACCCCTCCTGGACCCCCTCCTTGTGTGCCAGCGACAACGCCCCACGCTCGTTCTGGATTGCCATGCCGGCGGCGATGTAGGCGTCCCACTCGGCGGTGGTGAAGCGCGCGGTCCGGGCAGCCTCGAGCGCTTCGAGCACTGGCGGATGCACCAGCGCCTCGGGGATCACGGTGAGGTTCTCGGCCTCGCGGAAGAAGTAGGCCCACTTCTCGACCGGGCTGTCCGGCTGTTTGGTGCCCTGGTACTTGGGCAGCTCGAGGAAGACCAGCTGGAGCTGCGAGAGGCCGCGGGCTCCACTGTGCTGCTCCTGCATGCGCCACCGGCTCAACATCGGGACGTCGAACCCCTTCTTGCGCGGCCACAGCTCGAAGTCGCAGATGCTGATGCCGATGACGTCGTTGAGCTCGGGGTAGACCTGACCGGTGTCGAGCTGGTTGGTGTAAGCCTTGGCAACGTTATAGACGACGCGCTTCTCGAACGCCTCGACGTTGAGGACCTGCATCTCGACGACGTAGGTCGTGCCGCGCGCGTCGACGCACTTGACGTCGACGATGGAGTACTTCAGCTCGCTGACCTTGGGGCGCTGTTCCGGTGGCAAGAGCGATACAGCGCGGATGTGGTGGGCGTCGTCCAGTTCGAGCAGGTCGTTGAGAAAGCCAAGCAAGGCGGGCTTGTGGTCCTCGGTCCCGAAAATGCGCTGGAACACGAAGTCGGTTTTCGGGTCGGCGAAGACCGGGCGGACCATGGGCTAGGATGTACCCCGGATCCAGGCGTCCCGCACCACCTTCCGGTACTCGCGTACGCTCGCGGGCAGCATTCGCCATCACATCCTGCCGAGGGTTCGGAGCTTCGCGTCCGGTCCCGACGAGGCGTCGATGATGACAGCCTTCGGACGCCGACGGGTAGAACCGCCTGTCCCTGGTGGGCTGCCGCCGCACACGAGCTTCGCGCCTTTGGCGACGGCCTCGGCAGACAGAGCAGCGAGTGGCGGCGAGCGCGCGGCGGCGTGGGCCGGCCAATTTCCATCGGCCCCACGGCGCCGTTCGCTCATCGTCTGACCGCGACCAGCAGCGCCGCGAACGCCGCAAGGCCGACGATGATCGCGCCGCGCCAGAGCAAGAGGCTGCCGTAGGCCTGCGCGAGCGACTTGCCGCTGCGCTTGATACATGCAAGGCAGACCGCGAACGTCGTGACTCCGCCCTCGATGAGCTCGCAGCAGTCACCGCACGTCGGCCGACGGCAGCGCGCGCATGGGCCGACAGCGGTGGCACCACAGTGCGAGCACCGCGCCGACGGTGGCTCTCCGGAGGACATCAGTGATGGCGCCCACCAGACGACGGTACCCCGATCATGGGCGGGCCGCGGCGCTCGCTCGCATCCCGGCGTCCGTCACACCAATCAACGGCAACGCCTACCGCGTCATGGTCGCCCGCGTGCTGGCCGGCCCCGAGACTGTACGAACTCGCGCGGAAGCGCGCGCCGCAGCTCGTCTGCCAGGCGCTTGCCGTCTGTCACGAGCGGGGCGCCGGTCAGCCTCTCGATCGCGTGCTTCGCGAAGTGGTAGCTTGCAGATACGGGTGTGCGAGACGCAAGGACAAGCAAGCGGGGTTTGGGTGGAGTCAGCTGTCGACCGCCGCCGGGAGCTGGCCGGCGCCGGGTCGGCCGGATAGGCAGCAAGCGTAGGAGAGCGCACCGTTGGGGCACCGCTGGACAGATCGGCCCCTGCCGACGAGTTCTGGTCAGCGCGGGCCAGCGTGTGGGTCGCCTGGGTACGCGGGGGTCGTCCCAGGCGAACTCGGCCTGGCGTAGGTCACGTACCGGTGCGAAGGTCGTGGGCTGTCGGCGATCAAGCCAGCCGTCGTGAGCAAAGACCGGTCGCGCGCCGAGCGGCAATATGCGCACCGGCAACTTATGCGATCAGTCGCTGCACTCACGGTGTGGGAGGCCGAGAGCGGTCAGATTTTTCGTCGCTATTTCCGCTGCTTGCAAGCACTGCAGCGAAATGCAGCGAATCACCCCCGGATCCGGCCCCGGATCCGCCCGCGATCGGCTGCTCGGCCGCCGAGCTCCGGCCACCCCGGGTGATGCGAAGCTTCGCGACCTCGGCGCACGTCCGCTCCCACTGCAGCCCGCGGTTGTAGCCATCGAATGCGCTGCGCGACTTCCGGGTGTGCGTCACGCGGGATTCGAGCACCTCAGCGTCCGCGCCGTCGTCGATCGCGAGCGTGATGAACGTGGCGCGCATGTCGTAGTGGCGCCGGTGCCGCCAGCCCAGCG
>Ga0308175_100002276_pt1 | contig 13104 bp, 11 predicted proteins | sample PhyCR1_3_FD_203893 | JGI IMG/M metagenome (GOLD analysis project Ga0308175, IMG submission 203893) | Soil microbial communities from UC Gill Tract Community Farm, Albany, California, United States - DLSLS.C.R1 | ecosystem: Environmental > Terrestrial > Soil > Agricultural land | place: USA...
CGGCCTTATTCAACTTTTGATTATGATTATTCTCACACTTGGCAGGGGATTGATAACCCTTGTCAAATTTATTTTTAAGGTTTTACTTTTCATACTGAAGATCATCTGGTTTCCAATACAAAAAACGCTGTTATTATTTTGGAAACTTTTGCCGAAAAGTATTAAAAAAACCGTCGAGAAGTTATATAATAAAACGGCAGGAAATTTCAAGGAAATAATGAATTATATTAAGAAATGGCGAGATAAATGGAAAAGGAAAAAAGAGTAAGGAGGTTTTAGGGGAAATGGGAGCGGATTTAAATAAAAATGTATCAAGAATTCAGACAACCTATGTTGAGCAGCAAGAATACGCCGAGATTGCTTCAGCTCGTAAACGAAAGTTAGTGCTAAGACGCTTATCGGTGTTTTTTGTTTTTGCAAGCTTGCTAAGTTTTTTGATGATTTCAAGTCACATTTCCCAAACCGATAAGCTCGAGGCTAAACTGGCGCAAAAGAAAAAGCTGGATCATCAGCTGGCTGATTTGAAAAAGAAGGAATCCCTTCTGAAAGAGGATATTGTTAAATTAAATGATGATGATTATATCGGTAAGTTAGCGAGAAAAGAGTACTTTTTTTCAAAAAAAGATGAGGTTATTTTTAATATTCCGGATGACAACAAGGAAAATTAATCCACATATGAGAGTTATTGACACTGATTTTTTAGTTTCTGTATAATATATAGAAAATTGATTTTGAAATTTTTAAGGAGGAACATTCTGTTTATGTCAATTGAAGTAGGCAGCAAGTTACAAGGGAAGGTAACAGGGATTACTAATTTCGGAGCGTTTGTGGAGCTGCCGGATGGATCAACGGGACTTGTACACATCAGTGAGGTTGCTGACAATTATGTAAAGGATATTAACGACCATTTAAAGGTTGGCGACCAAGTTGAAGTAAAAGTCCTTAATGTTGAGAAAGATGGAAAAATCGGCTTATCGATTAAAAAGGCAAAGGACCGGCCAGAGCCGGAAAAAAAGCCATATTCACATTCGCAACGCCCTCGCCAAAACCGTTCAAACGATCGTAATAACCAAAAAGGGGAAACCTTTGAGTCAAAAATGGCCAAATTCCTAAAAGATAGTGAGGATCGTTTAACTTCCTTAAAGCGAAACACGGAATCGAAGCGTGGAGGAAGAGGAGCTAGACGGGGTTAACTTGCTGCATACTTAATGGAATAAGGCAGGTTTCACTTAATCTAAAAAAGACAAGTCAACGGCGGCTTGTCTTTTTTTGTTTCCAACTAAAGGTGACAGGCACCATGTGAAAAATTCACATGGTGCCTGTCACCTTTTCTACGTTTTACGACATAGTTATATTATTTGAATGAATTTAGTGAAACACGTCGAACGATTCTTTGATCTTGTTCACTATTTTGACAAACTTTTAAATCTATTAATTTTATAATAGTTTGCAACGGTGAAAGAATAGGGAGTGTGATTTATGGAAAAGGCTAACGTAAGTTTCATAGAACCAGTCGGAGAAGTCAACCTTCATTCATCTAAATGGGATTTCGGAAAAGGATTAAGAAAGATTCAATTAATGCTTGAATCCTTTTTTATAAAAAAGGGTTATCTATTAGTATTAGTAGGATTCCTATTGGGACGGGCCTTGATTTTAGCTAAGTTAACGCCATTTTGTCTGCCGTTTTTCGCCTCAGTGTATTTAATCAAGAGAGATCGGGCACCGCTTGCCTTGATTGGGTTGATCGTCGGGGCCGCAACCATTTCTTTAGGAAATGCCGCGTTTACCTTTGCCGTCACGGTCCTCTTTTTAGCTATTTACCGAATGAGTGAAAAATGGCTGAAAAATGAAGTCCGGTCGCTGCCATTTTTTGTCGGGATTATCCTGGGCTTTGGGAAATTAGTAGAATCCTTTATTCTATCACGACAATTAACCCTCTATGATCTAATGATGGTAGGGGTTCAAGCAAGCCTGTCCTTTATCCTGACACTCATTTTTCTGCAAAGCATTCCATTATTAACATTAAATAAACGCAGACAGCTATTAAAAACGGAAGAAATTGTGTGTTTAATCATCATGCTGGCCTCTATTATGTCGGGGACAATCGGCTGGAAGGTCTATGATATGTCGATTGAACATATTATGTCGAGATATTTGGTATTAGTCTTTTCCTTTATTGCCGGGGCTACGGTTGGTTCCACGGTAGGGGTAGTAACCGGTTTGATTTTTAGTCTTGCGAGCGTATCGAGCTTCTACCATATGAGTCTACTAGCATTCTCTGGGGTGCTTGGAGGTCTATTAAAGGAAGGGAAAAAAGTTGGTGTTTCGATCGGGCTATTGATTGCCACCCTGCTGATTGGCATGTATGGGGAGGGAGGGGGCTCCATTTTGCAAACAGTTTTGGAGACTCTATCGGCTATTCTCTTATTCCTCCTGACGCCACAGTTCTTTACCTCAAGACTAGCAAAATATATCCCAGGAACACCAGAACATACGGCAGAACAGCAAAAATACATGCGAAAAATGCGTGATGTGACAGCACAAAGGGTATCCCAATTTTCTGGGGTCTTTCATGCCTTATCAAAAAGTTTCTCGCAAATGGAGGTCATGCAGGAAGAAGAGGAACAGGATCGCGAAATGGATTATTTCATGAGCAATGTGACAGAACGGACATGCCAAACTTGTTTTAAAAAGGAACAATGCTGGGCCAAGAATTTTAATACAACCTATGCGGCGATGGAAGAGATTATTCATGAAATGGATCAAAATGACGGCAATGTATCGCCAAGATTAGCAAGGGAATGGGATAAACTTTGTTCTCGTCCTAAAAAGGTATATGAAACCATTGGGCAGCAGTTAACCTTTTTCCAAGCCAATTTGAAACTAAAAAAGCAGGTGCGGGAAAGCCGTAAACTAGTTGCAGAGCAATTACTAGGTGTATCCGAGGTCATGGATAACTTTGCAAAGGAAATCCAGCGTGAAAGAGAGAATCATCATAAACAAGAAGAGCAGATTATGGAGGCAATCCAGGAGTTTGGCATCCAGATAGAACAAGTGGAAATTTATAGCCTTGAACCAGGCAATGTTGATATTGAGATGACCGTCCCGTTTGGCAATAGCCACGGAGAATGTGAAAAGTTAATTGCTCCTATGCTGTCAGATATTCTGAGTGAAACCATTATCGTGAGCAGGGAAGAATATGGAAGCATCCCAGATGAATTATGTAACGTAAACTTCCGGTCATCTAAAGCCTATACAGTTGAGACAGGTGTTGCCCACGCAGCGAAAGATGGAGGTTTAGTTTCAGGTGACAGCTATTCCACGATTGAGCTTGGTCTAGGTAAATTCGCTATTGCCATAAGTGATGGCATGGGCAATGGAGAAAGAGCTCATTATGAAAGCAGTGAGACACTCCAGCTCTTGCAAAAAATATTACAATCCGGAATCGAAGAGAAGGTTGCCATTAAATCTGTTAACAGCATCCTATCACTCCGGACTACAGATGAAATTTTTTCTACATTAGATTTAGCGATGATTGACTTAAAAAATGCCTCTGCAAAGTTTCTTAAAATTGGTTCCACACCAAGCTTTATAAAAAGAGGAAATAAGGTCATTAAAATTCAAGCCAGTAATTTGCCGATGGGCATCCTGCAGGAATTTGAAGTGGATGTTGTCAGTGAACAATTAAAGGCAGGAGATTTGCTGATCATGATGAGTGATGGAGTATTTGAAGGGCCAAAGCATGTTGAAAATTATGATTTGTGGATGAAGCGTAAGGTGCAAGAATTAGAAACCGATGATCCGCAAGAGATCGCTGATTTAATAATGGAAGATGTAATTCGCTCCAGATCCGGATTAATCGATGACGATATGACCGTGACGGTGGCAAAAATTAAACATAATACACCTAAATGGGCCTCCATTCCAATCCATAAAGTAAGACGCCATGCCTAAACAATTAATTTATCCATCTTTCCAGTAAAATATGTATAAATCAACCCATCCCCGTCGAAAATGGTAGCAATACTGTAAATGGAGGGAGAAGGTTATGTACACAGGGAAGATTCGGCAAATTTTATTGATAACAGATGGATGCTCAAACCAAGGGGAAGACCCGATTGCGATGGCCGCTCTTGCAAACGAACAAGGGATAACGGTTAATGTCATTGGTGTAATGGAACATGATGTAATCGATGAAAAGGGAATCACGGAAATTGAAGGAATTGCCATGTCGGGCGGTGGAGTCAGCCAGATTGTTTATGCCGAAAGGCTTTCACAAACGGTGCAGATGGTAACCCGTAAAGCAATGAATCAAACCATCCAAGGTGTAGTAAACCGTCAGCTTCAGGAAATATTGGGAGGTTCGCAAACCATGGAAGACTTGCCGCCAGAAAAGCGCGGTGAGGTGATGGAGGTTGTTGATGAATTAGGGGAAACTGTCGAATTAGAGGTGTTGATTCTTGTCGATACAAGTGCAAGTATGAAACACAAATTACCAACCGTAAAAGAGGCACTTCTTGACCTATCCCTTAGCTTGAACGCACGGACAGGAGATAATCTGTTTTCTGTGTATGTATTTCCCGGGAAAAAGAATGATGTCGAAAAATTGCTGGATTGGACGCCAAAGCTACAAGTTTTGACAAGTGTGTTTTCTCAGCTGTCGACTGGGGGCATCACACCAACGGGGCCGGCATTAAGGACCGCCTTATCAGCTTTTACAGAAAAAAAACAATCATTAAGGAGCCTGCTGTCTCGTGATGATGAATCATACTTTGAAGAATCAATGTAAGCTAAGCCCAGGGACCATTATTACAGGAAAGTGGCATTCACATAAATATAAGATTATAAAGGAACTAGGATTTGGTGCAAATGGGGTGGTTTACCTTGCCAAACATAAAGAGACTCAGGTCGCTTTAAAAATGAGTGAAAATGGTATGTCAATCACCTCAGAGGTTAATGTTTTAAAATCCTTTGCAAAGGTCCAGGGACACTCCCTCGGGCCTTGTTTGCTTGATGTCGATGATTGGTATTGGAATAACAGCCGTATTTCTTTTTATGTAATGGAATATATACAGGGGCCGGATTTCTTATCCTTTTTACAAACGAAGGAAGCATCATGGACCAATGTTTTATTTTTACAGCTGTTGAATGATTTAGAGCAACTGCATCAAAACGGCTGGGTATTTGGGGATCTAAAACCAGAAAATTTAATTGTGACGGGGCCGCCTCCGAAAATAAGATGTATTGATGTGGGAGGAACGACCATTAAGGGCAGAGCTATTAAAGAATTTACAGAGTTTTATGACCGCGGTTATTGGGGATTAGGCTCAAGAAAGGCGGAACCATCCTATGACCTGTTTGCAGTGGCAATGATCATGATAAATACGGCTTATCCAAAACGATTTACTAAAACAACCGGCGGACTTCCGCAGTTAAAGGAAGCCATTCGAAGTAAACAGGAACTTAAAAAAATTGAACCCGTTATTCTAAAGGCACTGGAAGGTCAATATAGTATGGCTAAACAGATGCGGACAGATTTATTAAATCTATTGGTCGAAAGAAATCATTCTACGGCTCCAGCAAAACCAACAGTGAATAACCCTGCTTCTATTCATGTTACACAAACAGGAGCTAAAGATACTCAAACCAGCCCGCTTTCTAGACAAAGCTACAGACGAAAAAAGAAAAAAAGCGGTTGGAAGGAATTTTTATTTATCACAATCGTTCTAGGTGTGTTATATGCTTGGTATACTTTTAATAATTTACCTTAATAAAATGAAACCAAACTTCCCTTTATCCGTATAAATAGAAGATCAATTTTAAAAAGTAAAAATCTGATGGTTGTAAAATTTCCACCCCTTTATTTTTGATAGTTCACAATCAAAAGTGGTAAGCTAAAAAGAAAAGCAGAAGCCGTTTTTTTAGTTCATCATCTTTTGCTTTTTATCAAATTTGTATTAGAAAGTGTGCAATTCTTATGTTGGAATCAAAAGTCGAGTCCTTTTTGCAGCGCCATTCCTTTTCCTTGGAAAACAAAAAAATCGTTGTGGGGGTTTCGGGTGGACCCGATTCATTAGCACTTCTTTATTATTTGCTGAGAGTAAGAGAGAAAAGCAACCTGTTTCTTGTGGTCGCCCATGTTGACCATATGTTCCGTGGGGAAGAGTCCTTCTTAGATGCCATGTTTGTAAAAGACTTTTGCCGGGAGAACGGCATCCCTTTTGAAATGACTCAAGTTAATGTAACGAAAATCATGGAAGAGACGGGCAAAAGTTCGCAAATTGCCGCAAGAGAAGTAAGGTATGATTTTTACCATGAAATAATGGAACGGTATCAGGCCCCATATTTAGCATTAGGACACCATGGTGATGACCAAATGGAGACTATGCTGATGCGTCTTACCAGAGGGAGTAGCGGAAAGGCCCGGGCGGGTATCCCATTCTCTCGTCCATTTTATAACGGGCTGATTTTTCGTCCGTTCTTATGTTTAACGAAAGATGAGCTTCAACATTATTGTGACAAGCATCATCTTGATCCAAGAATTGACCCGAGCAATGCAAAGAGCATTTATAGCAGGAATCGTTTTCGTAAGCAGGTTCTGCCTTTCCTTAAAGGTGAAAACAGTCATGTACATGAGCATTTTCAACGGTTTAGTGAAGAACTGCAGGATGATGAAGAGTTTTTACTGGAATTAACAGCTGAGCGATTGAATACAGTATTGACAAAAAGAGAAGAGGACAAAATTACTATTGACATAAAACCATTTCTTACAATGCCTTTACCTTTACAAAGGAGAGGGATTCAACTAATATTAAACTATCTTTATAAGGAAAAACCTGCATCTCTTTCTGCGATACATATTGATCAAGTATTTTCTTTAATTCACCATTACGAGCCTTCAAGAACACTTGATCTTCCTAATGGTTTAAAGGTTATTCGCTCTTATTATCAACTTTCTTTCCAATATGAGCAAATAAAGGCCGAACCTTATTATTTTGAAATCAATAAGTCCGGAACGATTAGGCTGCCTAATGGCGGGAGCATTATAATCGAATATCTAACCCGGAAAAGTCCTGATGTTTCTAGGAATAGTGCTATTTTTAATGCCGCTTCTCTTCGATTACCCTTAATCGTACGCAGCAGGAAAAAGGGCGATAGGATGACAATCAAAGGCTTAAAGGGGTCTAAGAAAATAAAGGATATTTTTATTGATCAGAAAATTCCTAGGCACGACCGGGATCTTTGGCCGGTCATTACCGACGCAGAGGGAGTTATTATTTGGCTTCCAAATTTAAAAAGGTCTTCTTTTGAAGAGATTGATTCAACCGCAGAACAATATATACAACTCACATACAAACAGTAATGATCTTCTAGGGGGCACATTTTTATGATGAAAGATGATATTGAAAAGGTATTAGTTTCAGAAGAGGAAATTCAAGAGAAGATTAAAGCATTAGCATTTCAATTAACCGAAGAGTACCAAGACCGTTTCCCGCTTGCTGTGGGGGTTTTAAAAGGAGCTATGCCTTTTATGGCAGACTTATTAAAACGGATGGATTGTTATCTTGAAATGGACTTTATGGATGTTTCAAGCTACGGCAGTGCGATGGTCTCATCCGGAGAGGTAAAAATAATTAAGGATCTCGATACTTCTGTTGAAGGAAGGGACATATTAATTATTGAGGACATCATTGATAGTGGTTTAACACTAAGTTATTTAGTTGATCTATTCCGTTATCGTAAAGCAAAGTCCATTAAGATTGTTACCTTGCTTGATAAACCAACAGGCCGTAAGAGTGACATCCAAGCTGATTATGTAGGCTTTGTTGTTCCAGATGCATTTGTAGTCGGCTATGGTTTGGATTATATTGAGAAATACCGTAATCTCCCATATATTGGTGTGCTAAAACCAGAAGTATACAGCAAATAACTTTGGAGGAATAAGCGTCATCTCTTATTTCTGACACCATACAACTGAGAGTAATTCCTTGAATTAGTAAGATTTTCTATGATACTATTTAATATAGTTTTTATCCGCGGGAGGAGGTAAGAGATGAATCGGATTTTCCGTAATACCATCTTTTATTTATTAATATTTTTAGTTATTATCGGTGTGGTAAGTTTCTTTAATGGAAGCAATGAACCAACAGATCATATCTCATATGATAAATTTGTACAGCAACTAGAAAATGATAAAGTGAGTTCATTTTCGATGCAGCCTGAACGAGGTGTTTATGAAGTTCGGGGTGAATTAAAGGCTAATAATAAGAAGTTTATTACCTATATTCCAAACAGTGAAAAAATTCTCGACCGTATTGACAAGGCTGATTCAAAAGTGGAAGTTATGCCTGCAAAAGAAACAAGCGGCTGGGTTACTTTCTTTACTTCCATTATTCCGTTCGTGATAATCTTTATCTTATTCTTCTTTTTATTAAACCAAGCTCAAGGCGGCGGAAGCCGAGTCATGAACTTCGGTAAGTCAAAGGCAAAGCTTTATAATGATGACAAGAAAAAGGTTCGTTTTAGAGATGTTGCCGGTGCAGACGAAGAAAAGGCAGAATTAGTTGAGGTAGTTGAATTCTTAAAAGATCCCCGCAGGTTTGCAGAACTTGGGGCAAGAATTCCAAAGGGTGTCCTTTTAGTAGGACCTCCTGGTACTGGTAAGACATTACTAGCACGTGCTACTGCAGGTGAAGCAGGAGTACCTTTCTTTTCAATAAGCGGTTCAGATTTCGTTGAAATGTTTGTTGGGGTCGGAGCTTCCCGTGTACGTGATTTATTTGAAAATGCCAAAAAGAATGCTCCATGTATTATTTTTATTGATGAAATCGATGCTGTCGGGCGTCAGCGTGGTGCAGGCCTCGGCGGTGGACATGATGAACGTGAACAAACATTGAACCAGCTTTTAGTTGAAATGGATGGGTTCGGTGCCAACGAGGGTATTATCATTATTGCTGCAACAAACCGGGCAGATATACTCGATCCTGCATTATTACGACCTGGACGTTTTGACCGTCAAATTACGGTGGACCGTCCAGATGTAATTGGCCGTGAAGCTGTGCTTAAAGTCCATGCACGTAATAAACCGTTAGATGAATCGGTTAACCTGAAAAACATTGCTGCACGAACACCTGGTTTTTCTGGTGCAGACTTAGAGAATTTGTTGAATGAAGCAGCACTAGTTGCAGCTCGCAGCAATAAAAAGAAAATCGATATGGAAGATATCGATGAAGCAACGGACCGTGTTATTGCAGGTCCAGCTAAGAAGAGCAGGGTGATTTCTGAAAAAGAACGCAGGATTGTGGCATTCCATGAGGGTGGTCACACGGTAATTGGTTTAGTGCTTGATGAGGCGGATATGGTCCACAAGGTTACCATCGTTCCACGTGGTCAGGCTGGCGGATATGCGGTCATGCTTCCAAGAGAAGACCGATACTTTATGACGAAACCAGAATTGCTTGATAAAATTGTTGGGTTACTAGGCGGACGTGTCGCAGAGGAGATTGTTTTTGGAGAAGTAAGTACTGGTGCACATAATGACTTCCAACGTGCTACAGGTATTGCTCGTAAGATGGTAACGGAATATGGAATGAGCGATAAGCTTGGACCATTACAGTTTGGTCAAGGTTCAGGCGGTCAGGTTTTCTTAGGACGTGACATCCATAATGAGCAAAATTATTCCGATGCGATTGCCTATGAAATCGACCTCGAGATTCAAAGTATTATTAAAGAATGTTACGAAAGAGCAAGAAAAATCCTTAATGAAAATCGTGACAAGCTTGACCTCATCGCGACGACACTACTTGAGGTTGAAACACTTGTTGCTGAACAAATTAAATTTCTGGTTGAAAATGGTCATATGCCAGAGCCGTCTCAACATTTGGAATCGGTAAAAATTGGACCAAAAAAGAAAGATGACGTAAAAGTTAATATCAATAAAAAGAAGGACGAAGCAGGCAGTGACGAAAAGTCTTTCCTGGATAGTCCTCCTGATGATATTGATTACAATAAGTAAGAAAGTGAAAAGAGTGCTTTTTAAAGCACTCTTTTTTTTTACTCATATCCTATTTATGATATGATGTTGCTTATGAGGAAAAGAATAAATAATAAAAGCGAGTGATAGATTTGATTTTCGTATTTGATGTGGGAAATACCAATATCGTCTTAGGCGTATATGATGGAGATGAACTTAAGTATCACTGGCGGGTTGAGACCAACCGCAATCGGACAGAAGATGAATTTGGAATGAATATAAAGGCCTTATTTGACTTTTCAGGCCTAACTTTTTCTGATATTGACGGCATTATTATCTCTTCCGTTGTGCCGCCGATTATGTTTGCCTTAGAAAGAATGTGTCAAAAGTACTTTCACATAAAGCCTCTTGTTGTTGGACCTGGCATTAAAACAGGACTTAACATTAAATACGAAAATCCCAGAGAGGTTGGGGCGGACAGGATTGTGAATGCGGTAGCGGCCATACATGAATACGGCAGTCCGCTGATTATTGTCGATTTTGGAACCGCAACAACTTATTGTTATGTAAATGAGGAGCGTCAATATATGGGTGGGGCAATAGCACCTGGTATTGGTATTTCGACTGAGGCTCTATATTCAAGAGCGGCAAAGTTGCCGCGGATTGAGATCGCTAGACCTGATGCGGTAATCGGAAAAAATACCATCTCTGCTATGCAGGCAGGTATTGTCTACGGTTATGTGGGGCAAGTGGAGGGAATAGTGAAAAGAATGGTCGACCAAAGCACGAAGAAACCTACTGTCATTGCTACAGGCGGATTAGCGGGCTTAATTTCTCAGGAATCAAGCATTATTGATATAGTCGATCCATTCTTAACTTTAAAGGGCCTTGCGCTTATCTATAAGCGAAACATGGGATAACCTATAGTTATTGAAGTGAGAAGGGAGATATACTTTTGAAGGATTATTTAGTAAAGGCTTTGGCCTATGATGGAAATATACGTGCCTATGCCGTTCGCACGACAGATACAATCAGTGAAGCACAGCGCAGGCATCAAACATGGCGCACTGCGTCGGCGGCCCTTGGCCGCACAATGACCGCAGCAGTCATGATGGGGGCAATGCTTAAAGGTGAGGATAAACTTACCGTAAAAATTAATGGCGGCGGCCCGCTCGGCCCGATTGTGGTCGACAGCAATGCCAAGGGTGAGGTTCGCGGTTATGTGACGAACCCGGAGGTTGACTTTGAATCAAATGAACATGGTAAGCTTGACGTCCGCCGTGCGGTCGGAACGGAGGGCATGTTAGCGGTTGTTAAGGATATAGGATTGCGGGATTTCTTTTCCGGACAGGTTCCGCTTGTTTCCGGGGAACTTGGCGAGGACTTTACCTATTACTTTGCAACTTCTGAACAAGTGCCTTCTTCCGTAGGAGTTGGTGTCTTAGTGAATCCGGATGATTCTATTTTAGCTGCAGGCGGATTTATTTTTCAATTAATGCCTGGAACACCTGATGAGCTGATTTCTAAGCTTGAAGAAAGGCTAAAGACCATTGAGCCCATTTCCAAACTTGTGGAGCGTGGATTAACTCCAGAGCAAATCCTTGAAGAATTATTTGGAAAAGAGCAAGTGAACATCCTAGAAACAATGCCCGTCCATTTTGAGTGTAATTGCTCAAAAGATCGTTTTGCCAATGCGATTATTGGTTTAGGGGCAGCTGAAATCACGGCGATGATTGAGGAAGATGGCCAGGCGGAGGCACACTGCCACTTCTGTAATGAAAAATATCAGTATTCCAAAGAAGAGTTAGAGGCGCTTAGGGAAGAAGCAAAATAAGTCGAATAATAGTTAAGCCTAGCGCCCAAGTATCTAACCGGGCGCTTGTGCTTTTTTGGAGGGAAAAAAGGTTGGGGAAGAAGCAGCTTTGGATGATCATCGCATCCCTTATTTTGATAAACTGTCTGACAGTTGCCTTTTTCCTTACAAGGGCGAACGGAGTAAATGGCATCGCGGTTAATGATGAAGCGGTTGCGACCGTGGGAAAAAAGGAAATTACGAGGCAGGCTTGGCTAAATGAATTAGAAGGCAAATATGGAAAAGATGTTCTAAAGGAAATGGTAGACCAGGCAGTAGTTGATGAAATGGCGGCAAAATACCATATTAAGGTTTCCGATAAGGATGTAAACCGTGAATATCGAATGCTTCAAACCACCAATAATTCTTTTAGTCAAAAAAGTCTTCAAGATGATGGCAAATGGAAGAAGCAAATCCGCAGCAGCCTGCTCTTAGAGGAGCTCTTAACAAAGGATGTAAAGATTTCTGATCGTGAACTAAAAAGATATTATATGAAAAATAAACAACTTTTCAGTGTTCCGCCTGCCTATCATTTAGCACACATTATTGTAAAAACAAAAGGAGAGGCACAAGCCTCGGCCAAGGAGCTTGCCCATGGGTCTAGTTTCTCTGCATTGGCAATGGAACGTTCGATTGAGGAGTTTTCAGCTAATGAAGGCGGGGATATCGGATATATTAGTGAAGGGGATGAACGTTATCCTAAACAATATGTTACGGTTGCTAAGAAGTTGAAGAAAAAGGCGGTCAGCAAGCCGATAAAGGTGAAAGAAGGCTACGCTCTTTTAAAACTGGAAGGGAAAATCAGCGGGAAAAGCTATTCGTTTGATGAAGTCAAAGATCAAATCCGTAGGCAAATTGCCCTAGACCAAATGAAAACGCCGGCCTCAGCCTCCATTTTCTGGGATGAGGCGAAGGTCAATTGGTTTTATGGAGATAAAGATTCAAATTAAAAACACAGGGCCCTGTGTTTTTTTGATCTGTTAATCCTGAATGTTGATTTCCGCTCCAGGCGGCTTCGCTTTCCGCGGGCGTGCCGGGAAGCCTCCTCGGCGCACTTGCGCCTGTGGGGTCTCCCCTGCACCGTACTCTAAGCAGGAGTCTTCGCCGCCTTCCGCTTCAATCAACATGTTAAAAATTAACAAAAAAATTAGCACAGACTTTTAATTGATGAGGGAAGAATATTCTAGTACCTATCTCCTATTTTATTTTCAATTAATTTGAAATTTTTCAGCCAAAACAATTGACAAGTAGGCCTTAAAACTGGTAAATTTAATAATAT
>Ga0308175_100002277_pt1 | contig 13102 bp, 11 predicted proteins | sample PhyCR1_3_FD_203893 | JGI IMG/M metagenome (GOLD analysis project Ga0308175, IMG submission 203893) | Soil microbial communities from UC Gill Tract Community Farm, Albany, California, United States - DLSLS.C.R1 | ecosystem: Environmental > Terrestrial > Soil > Agricultural land | place: USA...
TGCACGCTCGCGACGACTCCCGCGAGTTCACCGGCACGCTCGTCCCGTACGGGCAGCAGGCCACCGTCACCGAGTTCGGCCGGACCTATGTCGAGGACTTCGCGCCCGGTGCCCTGGCCGCGGACGTGGCCCGCGCGGGCGAGGTGGAGCTGATGGCGCTGCACCCGCGGTCCGGCGCCGAGATGCCGGTCGGGATCACCGTCGAGCTGCTCGACACGCCGACCGGACTCGATGGCCGGTGGCGCGTCAGCGAGACCGACTTCGGCAACGACGTGCTGACGCTGGTCCGGGACCGGGCGCTGCGGTTCCTGTCCGCCGGCTTCGCCGAGGGCCGCAACCAGTGGCACACCCGCGACCGCGTCACCCGGCTCACGGCGTCGCTCGACCACGCCGCACTCGTTCGGCGTCCGGCCTACACCGGCGCCCGGCTGCGTGCCGCGCAGGGCCGGCACGACCCCCTGCTGCTGCTGGCCCGGCTGAGGCTGCGGTGACATGGTCCGCACCGGCAACCCACCCACACGCTCGGCCGGCCGCAGCGGCCGACCGTGGCGCAGGGTCCGTGCTCAGGTCCTCCGCGCCTCCGATGTGTGCTGGATCTGCGGGCATCCGGGCTCGGACACCGTCGACCACCTGGTGCCGCTGAGCATGGGCGGCCCGCCGCTCGACCGGTCCAACCTCGCCCCCGCGCACGGCGTCAACCCGTGCGGTAGCTGCGGCCGTCGCTGCAACCCGTCGCGCGGCGACGGCCGCACCTACCGCGGCCGACCGCGCCAGCACGTGCTGCCGTTCCCGACGTCGCGCCGATGGTGACCGCGCGGGTTCTGACCGGCGGGCCGGCTGACCCCCTCGACCCTGTTCCGCGCGCGCGCACCGGCGGAAGTTCAGCCGGGGCCAACGAGTCGGCCGTAGACGCCGCCGTGGCGGCCCTGGGGACGCCGGAGCGCGACCCGACGTGGCCGGCGCGGGTAGAGCTGGCCCGAACACTGGCCCGGCTGATGGACGGCGGCTCAGAGACGGCGACGGCCGCGGTCGCGCGGGAGTTGCGGTTCGTGCTGGCCAGCCTGACGCCGGAGGTCCCGGGCGATGACGACACGACGGAGTTCCTCACCGGCCTTTCCACCGCCGAGGTTCGGGACGCCGCGGAACCACCGGCGCCCGACGCTCGGCCCCGCCGTGGGAAGGGTCGCCGCGCGGCTGGGGACGCCGCTGATGCCGCACCAGCAGCACGTCGTGGACGTGGCCCTGGAGGTGGACCCGCTCACTGAGCGGCTCGTGTACCGGGAGGTTGTCCTCCTAGGCCCGCGGCAGGGCACCGGCAAGACCGCTCTGAGCCTCGCCGTGATGACGCACCGAGGGCTGGCGAAGTGGCCGAACGGGCCGAGCCGGACCGTCTACACGGCACAGACGCGGGCGAAAGCCCGGCAAAAGTGGGAGGACACGTTCGTCGCCGCGGTGGAGGCGTCGCCGCTGGCGAAGCTGGCCCGGGTACGCCGCCGCACCGGTGCGGAGTCGATCGTCTGGCGGCCGACGCGGTCCATCCTCGGCATCGACGCGCCGACCGAGGACGCCGGGCACGGAGACACCACCGACCTCGCCGTGCTCGACGAGGCGTGGTCGCACCACGACTCGACGGTGGAGCAGGGCATCAGCCCGACCATGCTCACCCGCCAGTCGGCGCAGCTATGGGTGCCGTCCGCGGCCGGCACGGTCCGGTCGGAGTACCTGCGGGCGAAGGTGGACGCCGGCCGGGAACACGCTGCGGGCCGAAGCGTCGCCTACTTCGAGTGGTCCGCGCCGGAGGATGCCGACCCGGGCGACCCGGCGACCTGGTGGGCGTGCATGCCCGGCCTCGGCCACACGGTCACCGAGGACGCCGTACGGGGTGAGTTCGAGCGGCTCGACCTCGTCGACTTCCGCCGCGCGTACCTCGCGCAGTGGCCGGACGAGATGCCGCTGGACGAGTGGGCGGTGATCGGCAGGGACGACTGGCGCGGGCTGGCCGACCCGGGCTCGACCATCGTCGGGCCGGTGGCGATGGCCATCGACGTCACCCCGGAGCGGTCGCTCGGCTCCATCGCCGTCGCCGGCCGGCGCACCGACGGCCGCATGCATGTGGAGCTCGCCGACCACCGGGAGGGCGTCGGCTGGATCCCGGACCGTGCGCTCGAGGTGGGCGAACGGTGGCGCCCGTGCGTGCTGATCGTTGACGCGGGCGGCCCGGCCGGGTCGCTGATCCCGAAGTTGCAGGCGAAGGGGCTGCCGGTGACGTCGCCGACGGTGCGGGAGATCGGCCAGTGGACCGGCGCGCTGATCGACGCGACCGACCCGGCCGAATCCGGTCTCCGGCATCTCGACCAGGGGCCGCTGACCGTGGCGGTCGCGGGCGGCCGGCTGCGGCCGTTGGGTGATGCGTCGGCGTGGGCGCGCCGCGGGCCGTCCGTGGCCATCTCGCCGCTGGTGGCGGTGACGCTGGCCGGGGGCGGGCACGTCAAATACGCGCCGCTCGCGGGCCGGCCGCGGTTCTATGACCTGTCGCTGTCGCTGGCGTCCTAGGCTGCAGCTATAACCGGCGGATGGAGGCCCAGATGGGCGTTCTCTTGGTCATCGCCGTACCCGTGGCCGCCCTGTTCGGCTGGGCCATCCTGAGCGATTGGAGAAGGCGGCGCCGTCGCAGCACGGTGATCGCGAACGATGACGTGAAGGCACAGTTGCGAGCCCGAAACGAGTCGGAGTCCGGGCGCACCCACCCGAGCGGCGATGGCGGTCACGGAGGCGGGTGACCGCGCTGGGTGTCCCGCTCGACCAACTCGATGGGGATGACCCCGGACAACGCCGCGACCCCGCCGGCCGAGGGCTGACGGGGTCGCGAGGTCGGGGTACGGCGGTCAGGCTTCGGTGATCTCCCGCGCTGACCACAGGTAGTCGAGGACGACCCTCGCCTCGTTCGGTGTCATGCCGAGGGTAGTGACCAGCAGCGCGCCGGTAAGGGCGTCCAGCGCGTCGACGACCGTGGTGTAGGTGTGCGGAGGCAGGCCCGGCACCGCGCCGCGGCACATGGTCGATGCGACGGCGCGGGCGCCGGACGGTGTCAGCAGGGTCGGGGGATGGAATGCTTCGGTCACGGTCGCCTCCAGGGGCGATCGAGGTCCCGGCCGGCGCTTGGTTCGTCGCGCCGGGGCCGCCTACACGGTCACCACCGAGCGGGTGCCGTGACTCGACTACCACCAACCTCGTCCTGCTCTGCCGCCATCACCACCGCGCGGTCCACGAGGGACGGACCTCACTCCCCCACGCCCCGCCCGCAGCCGCCTGACGGCCCTCCCACCGCCCGACCACTGCCTCGAGTCCGCCTGGTCGGCGCCTCCACCGTGCGAAGACCGGCGGGATCCACCACCGCCCGCAACACCGGCCGGCGGCGGCGTTCGAGGCGCTGCCGGTGCGGCGTGCCGGCACTGGATCAGCCGCAGACGGCGCCCTGAGCCGCGGACCCGACGAGCTTGGCGTACTTCGCCAGGGCACCGGTCTCGTAGCGGGGTGGTGGAAGCTTCCAGCCGGCGCGGCGCCGCTCCAGCTCCGCCGCGTCGACCAACAGGTCGAGCGTCCGCGCGGTCATGTCGAGCCGGATCCGGTCCCCGTCCTGGACCAGCGCGATCGGGCCGCCGTGGTTCGCTTCCGGCGCCACGTGCCCGATGCACGGCCCGTGGGTCGCGCCGGAGAACCGCCCGTCGGTGATGAGCAGCACGTCGTTGCCGAGCCCGGCGCCCTTGATCGCCCCCGTGACCGCGAGCATCTCGCGCATCCCGGGCCCGCCCGCCGGCCCCTCGTACCGGATGACGACCGCGTCGCCAGGCGAGATCCGGCCCGCGGTGACGGCAGCCATCGCGTCCTTCTCGTCGTCGAAGACGCGCGCGACGCCATCCAGCACCGTGGACTCGAACGACGCGCTCTTCACCACTGCGCCCTCCGGCGCCAGCGAACCACGCAGGATCGTCAGCCCGCCGGTGCGGTGGATCGGCTCGGACAGCCCGTGGATGATCTTCCCGTCCGGGTCCGGCGGGGCGATCGAGGACAGCTCCTCGCCGAGCGTACGGCCGGTCACCGTGAGCGCGTCCCCGTCCAGCACGCCTGCGTCGAGCAGCGCCTTCATCACGACCGGCACCCCGCCGATCCGGTCGACGTCACTCATCACATACCGGCCGAACGGGCGCACGTCGGCCAGGTGCGGGGTCCGGTCGCCGACCCGGTTGAAGTCGTCGAGGGTGAGGTCGACCCGCGCCTCGTGCGCGATCGCGAGCAGGTGCAGCACCGCATTCGTCGACCCGCCGAGCGCCATGACGACGGCGATCGCGTTCTCGAACGCCGTCTTCGTCAGGATCCGGCGGGCGGTGATGCCGGCGTCAAGCTGAGCGAGTACGACCTCGCCGGACCGCACCGCCAGCCCCTCGCGACGGCGGTCGACCGCCGGCGGCGACGCCGAGCCGACCAGCGCCATCCCGAGCGCCTCGGCGGCGGCGGCCATCGTGTTCGCCGTGTACATGCCGGCGCACGAGCCCTCGGTGGGACACGCGTGGCGCTCGATCTCGTCGAGGTCTTGCTGGCTGATCCGGCCGAGCGCGCACGCGCCGACGCCCTCGAACGCGTCCTGGATCGTGAGGTCGCGGTCGCCCACCCGGCCGGGCAGGATCGTCCCGCCGTAGAGGAACGCGGCCGCCAGGTCCATCCGGGCGGCGGCCATGAGCATGCCGGGCAACGACTTGTCGCAGCCGGCCAGCAGCACCATCCCGTCCAGCCGTTCCGCGTGCACCATCAGCTCGACCGAGTCGGCGATCACCTCCCGGGACACCAGGGACGCGCGCATCCCCTCGTGCCCCATCGAGATACCGTCGGAGACGGCGATGGTGGTGAACTCCATCGGGTAACCGCCGGCCGCCCGCACGCCCTCCTTGGCCCGCTTCGCCAGCCGGTCGAGCGGCAGGTTGCACGGGGTCACCTCGTTCCAGGACGAGGCCACGGCGATCTGCGGCTTGGCGAAGTCCTCGTCGGCCATCCCGACGGCACGCAGCATCGCGCGGGCCGGCGCCCGCTCCATGCCGTCGGTGACCTCGGAACTGCGGGGCTTCGGGTGCGGTGTCCGGTGCGGTGTCGACTCGCTCACGGGTGCGAAGGCTACCCCCGGTAATTCTCAGCGCCGGTACGGGAGGATGGAGACATGAGCGAGTCCGATGGCGTGCTCGCGGCCCGGTCCGGGGAGCGCACGCCGTGAGCGAGTACGTGGCGCCGCCCGGGTATGCGGTGGTCGCCCCCGACTGGGACCGCGAGCTGCGCCGCCCGGTGCTGCTGCGCTGCGACCGGTGCGCCGCCCTCGTGCTCGGCGCCGGCGACTCCGGCCTGCACGACGCCTGGCACGACACGCTCGTGCCCCGCCCGCGGGTGAGCCCGGCATGACCGCCGCGGACCAGGACCGGCCGGCCGAGCTGCGGGTACGCATCCCACGGATCAACCTGTTCGCCGTCGCGGTGGCCGCGGTCTGCACTGTCCCGCTGGCGTTCGCGTCGCCGTGGCTGGCGATCCTCTGGCTGCTGCCGATCGCGGGTCTACTGCACGTGCTGCGTACCGGCGTCGACGCGGACGCCACCGGGCTGACCACCCACACGTTGTTCGGCTCCCGGCGGCTGGCCTGGGACGACATCGCCGGGCTGCGGATCCGCTGGTCCCGCATCGGCGCCGTGCTGCGCAACGGCTCGACCGTGCGGCTGCCGGTGCTGCGGCCGCGGCACCTGTCCCTGCTGTCGGCCGCCAGCGGCGGCCGACTGCCGGACCCCACCGCCGGCGCTGCGGCCGCCCCCAGTAGCGGCGGTCAGTCAGGGGCGGCGGCGGCTCAGTAGCCGTCGCGGATGACGTTCTCCAGCGGCTCCCCGGCGACCCAGCGCTCCAGCTGCCGGCGGATCAGCGCGTACGCCCGCACCGGGAAGCCGGCCACCGCCCCGCCGACGTGCGGGGTGAGCAGCAGGTTCGGTACGTCCCAGAGCGGGTGGTCGGCCGGCAGCGGCTCCGGGTCGGTCACGTCCACGGCCGCGTGCAGCCGGCCCGACCGCAGCTCGGCCAGCAACGCGTCGGTGTCGGCGACCGGCCCGCGGGAGGCGTTGACGAACAGCGCCCCGTCGGCCATCCGGGCCAGGAACGCGGCGTCGACCAGGCCGCGGGTTCCGTCGGTCAGCGGCACGACGACGACCACCACGTCGTGCTCGGGCAGCAGCGCCGGCAGCTCCTCGACGCCGTGCGCGTCGGCCCGCGCGGTCCGGGCGACCATCGTCACGGTCGTGTCGAACGGCAGCATCCGGCGCCGGATCGACTCGCCGACGTCACCGGCGCCGACCACGAGCACGCGCTTGCCGGCCAGTTCGCCGGTGAACTTCTGGTCCCACTGGTGCCGCTCCTGCAGCCGGACGAACTCCGGGAAGTTCCGCAGCGAGGCGAGCACCGCGGCGAGCACCCATTCGGAGGTCGAGCCGCCGTGCACGCCCCGGGCGTCGCACAGGGTGACGCCGTCCGGCACCAGTCCGATGAACGCGTCCGCGCCGGCCGTGGTCAGCTGCACCACCTCGAGCTTGGGCAGCGCGGCCAACTGCTCCACCAACCCGTCCTTGCCGAGGTATTCCGGGACCCAGAAGCCGGCCTCGGCGGCCTCCGCCGGCGGCGGGTCGGTGGGCCGCCAGAGCACGACCGTGACCCCGTCCGGGGGCGGTCCGATCAGCTTGCGGCCCTGCTCGGAGGGCAGGATGGCGACGCGGGACGGCACCCGCTGAGCCTAGCCAGCCGCCACTCGCCGCCGCGCGGGGGCGGCCACCACCCCAGCCGCCACTCTCCGCCGCGCTGGCGGCCACCACCCCAGCCGGCGCCAGCCGGGTCGGCCGGGTCAGCCGGCGCCAGCCCGGTCAGCCCGGTCGGGATCGAGGGCGGCGGGGGGCTCACGGGTAGCTCACGGGGCGGCGGGGAGACTGGCGGGATGAGCCGTACGTGGCGGGCACTGGTCGCGGTGCTCACGCTGCTGCTGCTGACCGGCTGCAGCGCCGCCGCGGACGCGCTGCGTCCGGACCCGACCTGGATGCCGCAGCCGGAGGGCCCGCCACCGGCCGACCTGCCGCAACCGCCGTCCACCGAGGGCGTGCCCAGCCCCGGCGCGCCGGGCCAGCCGGGCGGCCCCGAGGCCGGCACGGCCGACGACCCCAACGTCGTCGCGATCGGGCTGACCCTGCCGTGGGGACTGGCCGTCCTCCCGGACGGCACCGCCCTGGTCGGCGAGCGGACCACCGGCTGGCTGCTGATCGTGCAGCCGGAACGGGCGCCGGCCAAGCCGGTCATGCGGATCCCCGGGCTGGACGGGACCGGCGACGGAGGCCTGCTCGGGCTGGCGCTGTCTCCGAACTACGACGACGACGGGCTCGTCTACGCGTACATGACGACCCGTACCGACAACCGCGTGGTCCGGTTCGCGCTCAAGGGCGCGGTCACCCCGGTGCTCACCGGCATCCCCAAGGGCCGCACCGGCAACGGCGGGCGGATCGCGTTCGGCTCGGACGGGATGCTCTACGTCGGCACCGGCGACGCCGGCAAGCCCGCGCTGTCGGCCGACCGGAAGAGCCTGGCCGGCAAGGTGCTCCGAGTCGACACGTTCGGCCGGCCGGACCGGAACAACCCGGACCGGTCCTCGCCGGTCTACTCGCTCGGCCACGGCCGGCTGGCCGGCCTCTGTCTGAGCGGGGCCAACCAGGTCTACACGACCGAGCCAGGGCAGGCCGGCAAGGACGAGGTCAACCGGGTCGAGGCCGGCCGGGACTACGGCTGGCCGGGCGGCACCAGGGCCGGGGCGGCGGCGCCGGACCGGGAGATCCCGGCCGCGGTCGGCGGGCTGAGCGGTTGCGCGATCATCGAACGCGGCCTGTTCGTCACCTCCACCACCGGCCGGCGCCTGTACGCGCTGCCGCTGGACGGGTCGGGCCAGCCGGGGTCCCCGGCCGACTACCTGGTCGGTGCGTACGGGCGGCTGCGCACCGTCGTCGCGGCCCCGGACGGCGCGCTGTGGCTGACCACCTCCAACAAGGACGGCGCCGGCAAGCCGACCCCGCAGGACGACCGGGTCATCCGGATCATGCCGCCGGCCGGCTCGACCAACTCGCCCGCCTAGCCCTCCCGGGGCCCGACCGGACCTTCCGGAGCGCAGATGACGCCGCACATCCCCACCGTCCGGAGTCGCCGGCGAGGTCGGGCCAGGCCCGGCGCGGCTGCCGCGGACCGGGCGGACGGGCTGCGGGCGGCGCGGGGCCGCGGCCGCGGGGTGGCGGCGCTGCTGGCGGCGCTGAGCGCGGCGGGGCTTGCCGGGTGCTCCTCGGACCAGCCGGCGGACCAGCAGGCGACGTCCACCGGCAACCGGCCGACGTCGGCAGCCTCCCCGTCCGGAACCGCGGCCGGTCAGGTGACCGTGCTGGCGACGGGGCTGGAGATCCCGTGGGGCATCGCGTTCCTGCCCGACGGGGACGCGCTGGTCACCGAGCGGAACTCGGCCAGGATCCTGCGCGTGCCGGCCGGCGGCGGCACCCCGACCGAGGTGCAGCAGCTGTCCGAAGTGGACGGTGACGGTGAGGGCGGCCTGCTCGGCATCGCGGTGCCGCCGACCTACGCCCGGGACCAGCTGGTCTACGTCTACTACTCGACCGCGGACGACAACCGGATCGCCCGGATGCGGCTCGGCCAGCCGCCGCGGCCGATCGTGACCGGCATCCCGCGCTCGGGCATCCACAACGGCGGCCGGCTGGCGTTCGGTCCGGACGGCTACCTCTACGCCGGCACCGGCGACGGCTCCGCCCGCGGCAACTCCCAGGACCGGAACTCGCTCGGCGGCAAGATCCTGCGGATGACGCCGGACGGGCACCCGGCGCCGGGCAACCCGTTCGGCACGCTGGTGTGGTCCTACGGGCACCGCAACGTGCAGGGGCTGGTGTTCGACCGGGCCGGCCGGCTGTGGGCGAGCGAGTTCGGGCAGAACCGGTTCGACGAGATCAACCTCATCCAGCCCGGCAAGGACTACGGCTGGCCGGTCGTGGAGGGCGCCTCCGACGACCCGCGGTTCGCCGCACCGCTGGTGACCTGGCCGACCTCGGATGCCTCGCCGAGCGGGGTGACGATCGCCGGCTCGACCTTGTACGTGGCGGCGCTGCGCGGCGAGCGGCTCTGGGAGGTGCCGCTCGACGGCGACCGGACCGGGACGCCGCACGCCGAGCTAGAGGGCCGATACGGCCGGCTGCGCGCCGTGCAGCTCGCGCCGGACGGGTCGCTGTGGATCCTCACCTCCAACCGGGACGGCCGCGGCGACCCGGTCGGCGAGGACGACCGCATCCTGCGCCTGACTGTCTAGGAGACCCCCGAACAAGGCGCCGACCGACCCGCGGATCGTCCAGGAGTCACGTGCGGCCGGTCTCGGCTGGCGGTGGACGCCGCTGCCGCACGCAGTGCGGAGACAGTCCGCGCCGCCGAGGGGCCGGTCAGCGCTTCCGGGCACAAGCCGGACTTCCCGTCCTGGTCACTTTGTGCGAACGGGCGCCGCGGGTCCATCCCTCGTCGGAGGATGAGGTCGCGCGCGCCGGGCGTCGGGTAACCGGCCGCACGGGGAGGCACGATGAACGGGGCACTCGAGCGGCTCGGCACCTGGGCGGCCCGGCGACGCTGGTGGGTCATCGGCGCGTGGATCGTGATCCTGGTCGGGCTGTCCCTCGGGCGCAACCTCGCCGGCGGCGACTTCGTGAACAACTACTCGGTGCCCGGCAGCGAGTCGCAGCAGGGCCTCGACCGGCTCCAGTCGGACTTCCCGGCGGCCAGCGGCTACGGCGGCCAGATCGTCTTCCACGCCGGCACCGGGACGGTCGCCGACCAGTCCGCGGCCGTCGGGACCGCGATGAAGAACGTGGCCGCGCTGCCGCACGTGATCTCCGCAACCGACCCGCTCACCGTGCCGAACACGCCGACGGTCTCCAAGGACGGCACGATCGCGTACGGCAACGTGTCCTTCGACGTCGTCCCCACCTCGCTCGACTCCACCTACCTGGCGTCGATGGACCGGGCCGTGCAGCCGGCCAGGGACGCGGGGCTCGAGGTCGAGTACGGCGGCGGGGCCGGCCAGATCGGGCAGGCGCCGGACGACCGCCTGTCCGAGGCGATCGGCCTGAGCTGCGCCCTGCTGCTGTTGCTCATCATGTTCGCGTCGATCGTGGCCGCCGGCATCCCTCTGGTAGCGGCGATCTTCAGCGTGGGCAGCGGGCTGGCCATCGTCGGCCTGCTCGCCGCGCTGACCAACCTGCCGACCACGGCGCCGACCGTCGCCACGCTGCTCGGGCTCGGCGTCGCCGTCGACTACGGCCTGTTCCTGGTGGCAAGGCACCGCGAGCAGCTCGACCACGGCATGCCGCTGGAGCGTTCGATCGGCCGGACCGTCGCCACCTCGGGGGCGGCGATCGTGGTCGCCGGCAGCACGGTCGTCGTCGCGATCCTCGGTCTGTACGTCTCCGGCGTCGCGTTCGTCGGCGCGCTCGGCCTCGCCTCGGCGGTGGTCGTCGCGGTCACCATGCTGTCCGCGCTCACCCTGGTGCCGGCGATGCTCGCGGTGGCCGGGTCGCGGGTCCGCTCCGGCCGGGAGCGGCGGGCGGAGAAGAAGGCCGAGCAGGAGCACCTGCCGGTCCGCGAGCCGGACCACGAGAACACCGCGTTCGCCCGCTGGGGCCGGATGGTCAGCGACCGGCCCTGGCCGTGGGCGATCGCCTCCGTGCTCGTGCTGGTCGTGCTGGCGATCCCGCTGTTCTGGCTGCGGCTCGGGCAGCTCGACGCCGGCACCGACCCGACCTCCCAGAGCAGCCGGCGCGCGTACGACCTGCTCACGCAGGGTTTCGGGCCCGGCGTGAACGGGCCGATCACCGTGGTGGTCGAGCTGCCCACCGGCTCCGACCCGAACACCGTGCTCGGCGGCATCTCCAGCACGCTGCAGAAGACCGAGGGCGTGGCGTCGGTGGGGGCGCCGTCGGTCAGCCCGTCCGACCGGACCGGCGTGCTCAACGTGATCCCGACGACCGCGCCGGACGCCGAGCAGACCACCGACCTGGTCGACCGGCTCCGCGACGACGTGCTGCCGACCGTCGGCGAGCAGACCTACCTGGCCGGCACCGTCGCCGGCTACGTCGACTTCACCGAGAAGATCGCCGGACGGATGATCTGGCTGATCCTCGCCGTCGTCCTGCTCTCGCTGGTCCTGCTCACGGTCGCGTTCCGGTCGATCGTGATCGCGGTCAAGGCAGCGGTGCTCAACCTGCTCTCGGTCGGCGCCGCGTATGGGGTGGTCATCGCGGTGTTCCAGTTCGGCTGGGGATCCGGCCTGCTCGGGCTGGACGAGAAGGTCCCGATCCCGGCGTTCGTGCCGATGCTGATGTTCGCGATCGTGTTCGGGCTCTCCATGGACTACGAGGTGTTCCTGCTCTCCCGGGTGCACGAGGTCTGGGTCCGCACCGGCGACGCGCACCGCAGCGTCGCGATCGGGATCGGCAGCACGGCCAGGGTCATCACCACCGCGGCCGCGATCATGGTCGTCGTGTTCAGCAGCTTCGTGCTGGACAGCGACCCGACGATCAAGATGCTCGCGGTCGGGATGGCGGTCGCCGTGCTCATCGACGCCAGCCTGGTCCGGATGATCCTGGTGCCGGCGCTGATGTCGATCCTGGACCGGCGGGCCTGGTGGCTGCCGGCCTGGCTGGACCGGATCATCCCCGACCTCAAGCTGGAGGGCGGCGAGGAGTCCGAGCCGACCCGGGCGCCCGTGCCCGCGGCCGCGTCGGTGTTGGCGACGTCAGCGGATCACGACCGGGCGGACCCGGGGGCCGTCGACCGGGGTGCGGCGGAGCCGCCGCCGGCGGAACAACCGCCGGCCGTCCCGACGCCTTAGCCCGGCGCCGGCTCAGCTCAGCTTCTGCAGGATCAGCTCGCGGACGGTCTTCGCGTCGGCCTGGCCGCGGGTCGCCTTCATCACCGCGCCGACCAGCGCGCCGGCGGCGGCCACCTTGCCGGCGCGGATCTTCTCGGCCACGTCGGGCTGAGCCGCGATCGCCTCGTCCACCGCCGCGGCAAGGGCGTCCACATCGGACACTCGCCGCAGGCCGCGCTCGGCGACCACGGTGTCGACGTCGGCGCCGGTCTCCAGCACGCCGTCGACCGCCTGCCGCGCCAGCCCGACCGACAGCGTCCCGTCCTCTACGAGCGCGACGACCCTGGCCACCTGCTCCGGGCTGATCGCCAGGTCGGCCGGCTCGATCTCGGCCGCGTTGGCCTTCTGGGTCAGGTAACCAAGCCACCAGTTGCGGGCCTCGTCCGCCGGCGCACCGGCCGCCGCGGTCGCCGCCACCAGCTCGACCACGCCGGCGTTGGCCATCGACTCCATCTCGAAGTCGGTGGCTCCGAGCTCACCGGCCAGCCGGGCCCGGCGCGCCGCGGGCAGCTCGGGCAGCGTCGTGCGCAGCCGCTCCACCCAGGCCGCGTCCGGGGCCACCGGCACCAGGTCGGGCTCGGGGAAGTAGCGGTAGTCGGTCGCCTCCTCCTTGCTCCGCCCGGGCGTGGTCCGGCCGTTGTCCTCGTGGAAGTGCCTGGTCTCCTGGACCACGCGGCCGCCGCGGTCGAGCACCTCGGCCTGCCGGCTCATCTCGTACCGGATGGCCCGCTCGACCGAACGCAGCGAGTTGACGTTCTTCGTCTCGCTGCGGGTGCCCCAGACCCCGGAGCCGGCCGGGGAGAGCGAGACGTTGACGTCGGAGCGCAGCGAGCCCTCCTCCATCCGCACGTCGCTGACGCCGAGCGAGCGCAGCAGCTCCCGCAGCTCGGTCACGTACGCGCGGCCGACCTCGGGGGCGAGCGCCCCGGTGCCGGCGACCGGCTTGGTGACGACCTCCACCAGCGGGATCCCGGCCCGGTTGTAGTCGACCAGCGAGTGGTCGGCGCCGTGGATCCGGCCGGTGGCGCCGCCGACGTGCAGCGACTTTCCGGTGTCCTCCTCCAGGTGCACCCGCTCGATCTC
>Ga0308175_100002278_pt1 | contig 13099 bp, 11 predicted proteins | sample PhyCR1_3_FD_203893 | JGI IMG/M metagenome (GOLD analysis project Ga0308175, IMG submission 203893) | Soil microbial communities from UC Gill Tract Community Farm, Albany, California, United States - DLSLS.C.R1 | ecosystem: Environmental > Terrestrial > Soil > Agricultural land | place: USA...
TGTCGTGCTCGCGGTAGCCACCGGCGCCGGGCTGGCCCTCGGGCACCATGATCATCGGCTCCATGGACACCACCATGCCTGGCTCGAGAACGGTCTCGATGTCCTCACGCAGCTCCAGTCCGGCCTCGCGGCCGTAGTAGTGCGACAGCACACCGAAGGAGTGGCCGTAGCCGAACGTGCGGTTGGGCAGCAGCCCCTCCGCCTCGTAGATCTCGTTGAGCTCAGTGCAGATGTCCTTGCAGACCGCGCCCGGCTTGATCAGCTCCAGACCGCGCCGGTGCACCTTGACGTTGACCTCCCACAGGCGCAGGTGCTCGGCGGACGGCTCGCCCCAGAAGAGCGTGCGCTCGAGGGCCGTGTAGTAGCCGGCGATCATGGGGAAGCAGTTGAGCGAAAGGATGTCGCCGCGCTGCACCTGGCGCGAGGTTGCCCAGTTGTGCGCCCCGTCGGTGTTGACGCCGGACTGGAACCACACCCAGGTATCGCGAAGCTCGGTATGCGGAAAGGTGCGCGCGATCTCGCGGATCATCGCGTTGGAACCGGCGATGGCGACCTCGTACTCGGGGACGCCCTCGTAGATCGCCTCACGGATGGCCTCGCCGCCGATGTCGCCGATGCGCGCTCCATGCTTGATGACCTCGATCTCCTCCGCCGACTTCACCATGCGCTGGCGCATGACGCGCTGGGAGACATCGACGAGCTCCATGCCGGTGTACTCGGCGACCGCCGCCCGCAGCAGCCCGTTGATGTGGTCGTCCTCGACACCCAGGCGACCACTGCTGACGCCCTGTTTGGCGAGGACCTGTTGCACGGCATACAGGTGGTTGTCGCGCTGCCAGTCGGTGTAGACGACGTTCTCGCCGAACGTGCGCCGCCACGGCATGCCGGCGTCGATGTTCGCCGACACCGTCGTAGAGGACCCGGGCGTGACGACGAGGTAGTAGTTGCGACCGAACGAGGTGTAGAGGAAGTCCGAGTAGTAGTTGATGTTGTGGTAGCTGGTGAAAAGGACCGCGTCCAGGCCCTCGTCGGCCATCACCTTGCGGAGCTTGGTCAGTCGGCTCTCCATCTCCTCCGCAGAGAAGGTGGGCTGCACCTTCTCGCCGTTGGGGATGTCCTTGAGGCGCTCGAGGTTCATGGGGCGGTTCCTTCCTGTCGATTCGACCTGGGCCGCTTTGACCCGAGCCTGTTGGCGAGTTGCGACAACCGCAACGGAGATGCGCGTGAGGGAACGGTAAGTGGGGACTTCGCCGTTGTCAACGGCGCCATCACCAGCGGTTCTCTGTGAGGGTCTTGCCTGTTTGAGCCGATCTCGATGTGGCCACTATGTAGGACACCGCGCAACGCTGTTGACAGAATCGCAACATTGGCTCACGCTCATGCAATCTCCCAACGCCGGAAGGACGTCCGTCATGGCCGTGAATGCGGAGCTGCGTCAGCGGACGCTGCTCGACACTCCCTTGTCCCAGCTCGACCCCGAGGTCGCCGAGGCGCTGGGGGCCGAGCTGGCGCGCCAGCGCGGAACGCTCGAGATGATCGCGAGTGAGAACTTCGCGCCGTTGGCCGTGATGCAGGCGCAGGGCTCCGTGCTCACCAACAAGTACGCCGAGGGCTACCCGGGTCGCCGGTACTACGGCGGCTGTGAGCACGTCGATGTCGTGGAGCAGCTCGCCATAGACCGGGTCAAGGAGCTCTTCGGCGCCGAGGCGGCCAACGTGCAGCCGCACTCAGGCGCGCAGGCGAACGCGGCGGCAATGTTCGCGCTGCTCCAGCCGGGTGACACGATCCTGGGTCTCGACCTGGCGCACGGCGGGCACCTCACCCACGGGATGCGCATCAACTTCTCGGGCAAGCTCTACCGCGTCGTCGCCTACCACGTGGCCGACACCGACCTGCGCGTCGACATGGACGAGGTGCGCAGCCTCGCTCGCGAGCACCGGCCCAAACTGATCGTGGCAGGCTGGTCTGCCTACCCCCGCCACCTCGACTTCGCCGAGTTCCGACGCATCGCAGACGAGGTCGGCGCCTACCTGATGGTCGACATGGCCCACTTCGCCGGGCTCGTTGCAGCGGGTCTGCACCCCAGCCCAGTGCCACACGCCCACGTCGTCACGACAACGACACACAAGACCCTCGGTGGGCCTCGGGGCGGGGTGATCCTCTCGACGGCAGAGCTGGCCAAGAAGATCAACAGTGCTGTATTCCCCGGCCAGCAAGGTGGCCCGCTCGAGCACGTGATCGCGGCCAAGGCGGTGGCTTTCAAGGTCGCGGCTAGCGAGGAGTTCGCCGCTCGTCAGCGTCGAACCCTCGAGGGTGCTCGCATCCTGGCCGACCGCCTCGCCCAGCCTGACGTAGCCGCGGCGGGCGTCAGCGTCCTCACCGGTGGGACCGACGTGCACCTCGTGCTCGTCGACCTGCGCGACTCCGAGCTCGACGGTCAGCAGGGTGAGGACCGGCTGCACCGGATCGGCATCACCGTCAACCGCAATGCGGTGCCCTTCGACCCGCGTCCGCCGATGGTCAGCTCCGGCCTGCGCATCGGTACCCCGGCGCTGGCCAGCCGCGGCTTCGGTGCCGAGGAGTTCGCCGAGGTGGCCGAGATCATCGCCGCCGCACTCCAGCCGTCCCTCGACGACCACGCCGCCGACTCCCTGCGGAACCGGGTGGCCGCGCTGGCCGACCGCTTTCCGCTCTACCCCGCCCTCGACGGAGACCACTCATGAGCATTGTCCGCCCCCCCGGTGCCCAGCTGCCCGACCACCCGGACTTCCTGTGGCGCAACCCCGAGCCGAAGAAGTCGTACGACGTCGTCATCGTCGGCGGTGGCGGACACGGCTTGGCCACCGCCTACTACCTGGCCAAGAACCACGGCATCACCAACGTCGCCGTCCTCGAGAGGGGATGGCTGGCCGGCGGGAACATGGCCCGCAACACCACGATCATCCGGTCGAACTACCTGTGGGACGAGAGCTCGGGCATCTACGAGCACTCCCTCAAGCTGTGGGAGCAGATGGAGGATGAGCTCGACTACCCCATCCTGTTCAGCCAGCGCGGAGTGCTCAACCTCGCGCACAGCCTCCAGGACGTGCGGGACTCCGTGCGCCGTGTGCACGCCAACCGGCTCAACGGCGTCGACGCGGAGTGGCTCGACCCGCAGCAGGTCAAGGAGGTCTGCCCGATCGTCAACATCAGCCCGGACGTGCGCTACCCCGTCCTGGGCGCCACTTACCAGCCCCGCGCGGGCATCGCCAAGCACGACTACGTCGCGTGGGGTTACGCCCGCCGTGCCAGCGACATGGGGGTCGACCTCATCCAGAACTGCGAGGTACAGGGCCTGGACATCGTCGATGGGCGGGTCGTCGGCGTTCGCACCAGCCGCGGCACCATCAACGCGGGTCGGGTCGCCCTGGCGGCGGCAGGCCATACCTCGGTCCTCGCCGACATGGCCGGGCTCCGGCTTCCGCTGCAGTCCCACCCGCTGCAGGCGCTCGTCTCCGAGCTCCTCGAGCCCGTCCACCCCACCGTGGTCATGTCGAACGCCGTTCACGTCTACGTATCACAGGCGCACAAGGGGGAGCTGGTGATGGGAGCCGGCATCGACAGCTACAACGGCTATGGCCAGCGCGGCGCGTTCCACATCATCGAGCGGCAGATGGCCGCCGCCCTCGAGCTGTTCCCGATCTTCGCGCGCGCCCACCTGCTCCGCAGCTGGGCCGGCATCGTCGACACCACGCCGGACGCCTCACCCATCGTCGGGCTGACCCCCGTCGAGAACCTCTACCTCAACTGCGGATGGGGCACGGGCGGCTTCAAGGCCACCCCCGGGCTTGGGTGGTGCTTCGCGCACACCGTGGCCACCGGTACGCCGCACCCCTACAACGCCCCGTTCACCCTCGAGCGCTTCACCACCGGCGCGCTCGTCGACGAGCACGGCGCCGCCGCCGTCGCCCACTGAGCTCACCACCAGGACCAGGAGTCACCATGCAGCTCATCGCATGCCCGCACTGCGGGCCGCGGGAAGAGACCGAGTTCCACTACGGAGGCCAGGCCCACGTTGCCTACCCCGTCGACAACGCCGAGCTCTCCGACGCGGAGTGGGCACACTTCGTGTTCTTCCGCGACAACCCCAAGGGACCGTTCGCGGAGCGCTGGGTGCACAGCGTCGGGTGCCGTCGCTGGTTCAACGCGGTCCGCGACACCGCCACCCACGAGTTCCTCGCGGTCTACCGCCTGGACGAGCCGAAGCCGGTGGTCGCATGAGCGCCACGTTCCGTGCTCCCGACCGCGGCCGCATCGACCGCTCCACCCAGCTGTCCTTCACCTTCGACGGCCAGGCCCTTACCGGCCACCGGGGCGACACCCTCGCATCTGCCCTGTTGGCCAACGGCATCCACCAGGTTGCCACCAGCATCAAGCTCGGCCGACCACGCGGCATCTTCGCCTCCGGGGCGGAGGACCCCAACGCGCTGGTCCAGGTCGAGGCGCCATTCCCTGAGCCGATGCTCACGGCGACGACCGTCGAGCTGTACGACGGGTTGGTCGCCCGCGGCCTACCCGGACAGGGTCGGCTCTGCGACCAGCCGGACCCCGCGCGCTATGACGCGGTGCACGCCCACTGCGACGTGCTGGTCGTCGGTGCCGGCCCCGCCGGCCTGACGGCCGCACTCACCGCGGCGCGCGCCGGCGCTCGATTGGTGCTCGTCGACGAGCAGACCGAGGCCGGCGGTTCGATGTTGGGCACGCTGGACCGTCTTGACGGGGCCCCGGCGCTCGACTGGGTCGCGCGCGCCGTCGATGAGCTCGCGTCATACCCGGACGTGCGGATCCTCCAACGAACCACCGCCTTCGGGCACTACGACGACGGTTTCGTGCTGGCGCTGGAGAAGCGCACCGACCACCTCGGTGCCGCGGCCACGGCCAACCGCGCCCGGCAGCGCGTCTGGCGCATCCGTGCGGGCCATGTCGTGCTCGCCACCGGCGCGCACGAGCGGCCCCTCGTGTTCTGCGGGAACGACCGCCCGGGCGTGATGCTTGCCGGTGCGGCCCGGACCTACCTGCACCGCTACGGCGTACTGCCGGGGTCGAAGGTCGTGTTGTTCACCACGGACGACGCTGCCTACGCGGCAGCCGTGGAGCTCGCAGACGCAGGCGTGCAGGTCGCCGCAGTCATCGACGCTCGTGCCAAGGCGCCCGATCACTGGGCCGAGGAGTGCGCCCGGCGCAGCATCGACGTCCGCACGGGTCACGTCGTCACCGGAACTAGCGGGACCGATCGGGTCACCCGGGCCCACGTCGCCACGCTCGACGACGGCAGGCTCGGGCGGCGTACGGGCATCGAGTGTGACACCCTGCTGGTCTCCGGCGGCTGGAACCCCACAGTGCATCTGTTCAGCCAGGCGCGTGGTCGACTGCTCTACGACTCGCGCCTCGGGGCGTTCGTCCCCGGCGAGGACCTCGAGCGCACGAGTGTCGTCGGTGCCGCGAAGGGCGAGTTCACCCTTGCCGGATCCCTCGCCAGCGGCCAAGCCGCAGCCCTGAAGGCACTGGGAAGGAACGCGATCTCCCGCCTGGAAAGCGTGGTTCCCCAAGTCGCCCTGCCGCCGTCCGGTCTGCCCCCGCAGGTGCTGTGGGCGGTTCCAGACCCCGACGGCGACGGCGACCACCCGTGCACCCGGTTCGTCGACCTTCAGCGGGACGCGACCGTCGGTGACATCCTGCGCGCCACGGGCGCGGGGATGCGGTCGGTCGAGCACGTGAAGCGCTACACCACGATCGGCACGGCGCACGACCAGGGCAAGACCTCGGGCGTCATCGCCTCCGGCATCGTCGCCGAGGCCCTCGGCCTGGATGTCGCCGACCTCGGGACGACGACCTTCCGGCCGCCCTACACGCCGGTCGCCTTCGCGGCCCTCGCTGGTCGTGACCGCGGCGAGCTCCACGACCCGGTCCGGGTGACCGCGATCCACGACTGGCACGTCATGCACGGCGCCGCGTTCGAGGACGTCGGACAGTGGAAGCGTCCGTGGTACTACCCGCAGGACGGCGAGGACCTCGAGGCCGCGGTGCTCCGCGAGTGCAGAGCGACCCGGAACTCCGTCGGCATGATGGACGGCTCGACTCTCGGCAAGATCGACGTCCAAGGGCCGGACGCAGCCGAGCTGCTCGACCGTCTCTACACCAACCTCATGAGCAGCCTGAAGGTCGGCTCCGTGCGCTACGGCGTCATGTGTGGGCTGGACGGCATGGTGATCGACGACGGCACGGTGATCCGCGTTGAGGAAGATCGCTTCCTGGTCACCACGACCACGGGCAATGCTGCCAAGATCCTCGATTGGATGGAGGAGTGGCTCCAGACCGAGTGGCCGGAGCTGCGCGTGCACCTCGCGTCGGTGACCGAGCAGTGGGCAACCATTCCGCTGGTGGGTCCGCGCTCGCGCGACGTCCTCGGAGCTGTGGCGCCGGACCTCGACGTTTCCAACGACGGCTTCCCGTTCATGACCTGGCGGGACGCCACGGTGGCCGGCATTCCGGCCCGGGTCTGCCGGATCAGCTTCTCCGGTGAGCTGGCGTACGAGGTGAACGTGCCGGCGTGGGACGGCCTGGCCGCCTGGGAGGCGCTCTTCGAGGCCGGACAGCCCTGGGGCATCACGCCGTACGGCACCGAGACCATGCACGTCCTGCGCGCCGAGAAGGGCTACCCGATCATCGGGCAGGACACTGACGGCACCGTGACGCCGCAGGACCTCGGGATGGCGTGGGTCGTCTCCAAGAAGAAGGACGACTTCGTCGGCAAGCGCTCGTTCGCCCGACCCGAGAACATGCGGCCAGATCGCAAGCAGCTCGTCGGGCTACTGCCTGTCGACCCCACCGTCCTGCTGCCGGAGGGCGGTCAGCTCGTCGAGGTCGAGAGCCTGCCCCAACCGCCGGTGCCCATGCTCGGGCACATCACGTCGAGCTACCGCAGCGTGGCGCTCGGCCGCACCTTCGCCCTTGCCCTCGTGCGCTCCGGCCGCGAGCGAATCGGGCAGACCCTGTACGTCCCGCTGGGGGATGCGCTCGTTCCGGTCACCGTGAGCGACAGCGTCCTGTTCGACAAGGAGGGAAGCCGCCGTGACGGTTGACATCGTGAGTGAGAGCGTGCGCACCAGCCCGCTGGGAGCGTATGCCGCGCGGCTGGCCACGCTGCCGCAGGGCGTCACCGTCCGTGAGGTCCCCTTCCTCACGCAGCTGGACCTCAGAGTCCAGCCCGGGGGAGCAGCCGCGACCGCCGTGGCGCGGGTCCTGGGAGTGCAGCTGCCGACCGCACCGTGCACCTCGGTTCTCGGTGTCGACGGTGTCGAGGTCCTCTGGCTCGGCCCGGACGAGTGGCTCGTGGTAGGACCGGCGGGCCAGAACACGCTTGAAGGTGACCTACGAGACGCGGTGGCGCAGCACGGCGCCGTGGTGGATGTGTCGGCCCAGCGGACCACGGTGGCCCTGAGCGGGCCCCGGGTGCGAGACCTGCTTGCGCACGGCTGCGCGGTCGACCTCGACCCACGGGTCAGTCCCAAGGGCACCTGCGTCCAGACGTTGCTCGCCCTCGCCGGCGTGGTGCTGGTGGTCCGCGACGAGAGCGCCAGTGACATCCGGCTGCTGGTGCGCTCCTCCTTCGCCCGCTACCTGGCGGACTGGCTCATCGACGCCTGCCTGGAGTACCAGGACGACCCGTCGTGGCAGTGAGCGCGTTCGACCTCTTCAAGGTCGGCATCGGCCCCTCGAGCTCACACACGGTCGGGCCGATGCGAGCCGCCCGCTCCTTCGCGCAGGCTCTCGACGAGGACGGCCTCCTGGACTCGGTGCGCTCGGTGCGCGCCGAGCTGTTCGGCTCGCTCGGGGCGACCGGGCACGGCCATGGCAGTGTCAAGGCCGTCGTCCTCGGCCTGCAGGGCGAGGCTCCCGACGAGGTGGACCCGGTGTCTGCGGACCCGGCGGTACAGCAGGTGCGCGAGTCGGGACGTCTGGCCCTGCTGCGCCGGCACGAGGTTGGCTTTGACGTCGCCCACGACGTGGTGCTGCATCGGCGCAAGCGGTTGGCATTCCACACCAACGGAATGCGCTTCACCGCCCTGGGTCGTGACGGCGAGGTCGTCTTGTCGCGGGAGTACTACTCCGTGGGCGGGGGCTTCGTCCTCGCCGAGTCCGAGATCGGCGAGAAGCGGCTGGTGCCGGATGCGACGCACGTCCGGTACCCATTCACCACCGGCGCCGAGCTCTTGGCGCACTGCCGCGAGACCGGCCTACCGGTCAGCCAGGTCATGCTGGCCAACGAGCTGGCGTGGCGCTCGGAGGAGGAGGTCCGCGCTGGGCTGGTGCGCATCTGGGCGGTGATGCGCGAGTGCGTGGCGCGCGGCTGCGCCACCGACGGCGTGCTTCCCGGTGGTCTCAAGGTGCGCCGCCGTGCCGCGCACCTGCGTCGCAACCTTGAGACCCGGGGCGACACGGCTGACCCGCTGCGGGCAGTGGACTGGGTCACCCTCTTCGCCCTTGCGGTCAACGAGGAGAATGCCTCCGGCGGCCGGGTCGTCACCGCACCCACGAATGGCGCGGCTGGCATCATCCCCGCCGTCCTGCACTACTACGAGATGTTCGTGCCCTCGTTCAACGAGGACGGCGTCATACGGTTCCTGCTCACCGCGGCAGCAATCGGGCTGCTGTTCAAGGAGAACGCCTCGATCTCCGGCGCGGAGGTCGGCTGCCAGGGCGAGGTCGGCTCTGCCTGCTCAATGGCCTCGGCAGGCTTGGCCGAGGTGCTCGGCGCGACCCCCGAGCAGGTCGAGAACGCTGCAGAGATCGGCATCGAACACAACCTCGGCCTGACCTGTGACCCGGTGGGCGGCCTGGTGCAGATCCCATGCATCGAGCGCAACGCCGTCGCCTCTGTCAAGGCGATCACGGCCGCACGGATGGCCGTGCAGGGTGACGGGCGCCACCACGTCTCGCTGGACAAGGCGATCAAGACCATGCGCGAGACCGGCGCCGACATGAAGGACAAGTACAAGGAGACGGCGCGGGGTGGCCTGGCCCTCAACGTCGTCGAATGCTGATGGAGCTCGCCATGGGTCAACAGTTCGTCCTGACACTGACGTGCCCGGAGGGCCCGGGCATCGTCCACGCCGTGACGTCGGTGCTCGTCGAGCACGGGTGCGACATCACCGAGCACCAGCAGTTCGACGACGCCGTCCACGGACTGCTGTTCCTCAGGACGAGCTTCGTCTCACCACGAGTGGGGCACGAGGAGATGGCGAGCGCTTTCGCGGTTGTCGCCACGGCATACGGCATGACGTGGCAGCTCCATGACGCCAGCCGGCGCACCAGAGCGATGGTGATGGTCTCCAAGTTCGGACACTGCCTCAACGACCTGCTGTACCGCTGGAATGCCGGAAGCCTCGGAGTCGACATCGCGCTCGTTGTCTCCAACCACGAGGAGATGCGCACAATCGCCGCATCCGCGGGCGTCCCGTTCATCCACGTGCCGGTCAGCGCGGAGAGCAAGCAGGCGTCGGAGCTTCGGCTCCTCGAACTCGTCGACCGTCACGAGGTCGACGTCGTCGTCCTCGCGCGCTACATGCAGGTGCTCTCCGACGACCTGTGCAAGCGGCTCGAGGGGCGGGCGATCAACATCCACCATTCGTTCCTGCCGAGCTTCAAGGGCGCAAAGCCCTATCACCAGGCCTATGCCCGGGGTGTCAAGCAGGTCGGCGCCACCGCCCACTACGTCACGCCGGACCTCGATGAAGGGCCGATCATCGAGCAGGAGGTCATCCGGGTGGACCACACCTACGGTCCGGAGGAGCTGGTCACCGCTGGCCGGGACGCGGAGTGCCTTGCGCTTGCTCGGGCGGTCCGCTGGCACGGTGAACACCGGGTGCTGCTCAACAAGGACCGCACCGTCGTGTTTCGGTAGCACGCACATTCGCCGTGGCAGACTGCCGTGGCATGACCTCCGAGACCCAGACCGCGGAGCAGCAGCCGGACCACTACGACGCCTTCGCCGATGCCTACGCGCGGGCGAACGAGAACGGGCTGTTCAACCGGTGGTACGCCCGGCCAGCGGTACTGAGCCTGCTCGGTGACGTGGCCGGGCGGCGGATCCTGGATGCTGGCTGCGGTTCCGGTCCGCTGCTCGCCGACCTCAAGCAGCAGGGCGCGAGGGTGGCCGGTTTCGACAGCAGCCCAGCGATGATCCGGCTCGCCCGGGAGCGGCTCGGAGTTGAGGCTGACCTGAAGGTGGCCGACCTGACTGAACCGCTTCCGTATGACGCTGAGGCGTTCGACGACGCACTGGCCGTGCTCGTGCTGCATTACCTCGAGGACTGGTCCCTGCCGCTGGCCGAGCTGCGTCGGGTGCTGAGGCCGGGCGGCCGGCTGATCGTGGTGGTCAACCACCCGGTCATCCCACCGGTGATGTACCCGGAAATCGACTACTTCGCGACCGTTGCAAACGTGGAGGAGTACGACTTCGACGGTGTGTCGGCGACGCTCACGATTTGGTACCGCTCGTTGAGCGCCATGTCGGAGGCGTTCACCGGCGCGGGCTTCAGGATCTCGGCGATCAGCGAGCCGCCGGTGTCGGCCGATACGCCGCCGGAACTGCTGCCGCAGAACGAATCCGACCCCACCCGTTTCATCGGGTTCATCTTCTTCGCCCTCGAGGCCGTCTCCTAGGGTTACGCCTGGCGACAGCGCGTCCCCGGGACCGCGGCGAGAGCCGGCGTGGCCGCCGGAAGTGCGTCAGCCGTCCCCACCTGAGCCGTCGTCAGAGAACTCGACGGCCTTGTCCTGCAGCTCGTTCATCGCGGCTCAGCGCCGATCCGCGCTGTCGACCAGGACCTGCATGACCATCAAGGTTGGCTCTGCTGCGAATCGTCGGAACAAGGCAGGAGCAGCCGGTGGCTCCGGCGATGTCCTCATGGCATCGAGCGCGGCTCGGTCTCGCCAGAGGGAGTGGATCGCCCAGTGCCCTTACCCGTCTCCAACCAGCCGTGTGTGGAGTAACCCTTCCGGCAAGCCGTCACGCAACAGGCTCTCGAACTGTGCCGTCAGGTCATCGGCCCGCTCTTGGTCGACGTCGGCCGACACGATGGTCAGTACGTTCATGAGGCCAAGAATCCAGCGATGCACCGGCCGTTGCATAGGCCTCTCAGGTCCCCTCGCCGAGCTGCGCAGCGATCCAAAGGCGCCCGAGTGCCTGTCGGAGGCCTACTGGCCGCCGGTGGCGCTGAGGATTGCGGCAGCCAGTTCCTGGGGGTGGCCCAGAGCCACCAAGTGCCCGCCGCTCACCACGACGGGCTCGACACCGAGTCGTTCGCGGGCCAGCCGCTGCTGGAGCTCCAGCGGGAAGAACCGGTCGTCCCTGCTGGAGATCACCGTCGTTGCCGCCGGCCAGGTGCCGAACGTGCAGGGATCCCGGAACGGCCGCTGCGCCTGTTCGCCCTTCGGGGTAGCAGTAGCCAAGACCTCTGGCGGCACATCGTGGAACAGGTAGACACCGGGGCTGAAGTCGATGGGGTACCCCAATCGAGACGCCCGGGCGCTGCGTGCTTCGACGGCGCCGGTGTTGCCCCACCAGGCCCCTGGGGTCTCGCCCGGGATCGGGATCATCGGGTTGACCAGCACCACCGTGGCCGCCTGCAGTGGCCCGACAACCAGGGGGGCGGTGAACGCTCCGAGCGACGCCGCCACGATGACTACCTCGCCCGCCGTGTCCGCCGCGTCGAGCACTGCTTGCGCGTAGTCCGACAGGCCCTTGGTGTCGTCGTCAGCCGGCAGTTCCACGGCGATTGCTCGGTGCCCACGCTCGGCCAGAGCAGGTGCAAGGAGGTGCCAATACCAAGCGCGTCCGCCAGCGCCGGGGATGAGGACGTAGTCCATGCCGACTCCCTGCCGTTGTTCCGCCCACCTTGGCACCAAAGCCCGAGTCCGGTCGAGTGAGACTCACCCGACCTGGTCAGCCGCATGTCGGCTGGATGGGTGAAAGCCGGCGTGGCCGGCACGCGGCGGTTGGACGCATCTCGCGGGGTGGAGCCAGAGGCCGATGACTCGCCCGCGGCACGACGTCCCGCAGGGGAGAACATGCGGTGCGTAATGGGGTGCTGGATCCACCGGACCCGCCCAGCACTCATTTCTGGCGGGCTTCGACGCCGGGACGTCGTTCCGGGCCACGCACCTCGTCGAGGTGCGAACACAGTGAGCGTGCTCGGGAACCGCTCGCGCGGCGCCTGGCCGGTCATCGCCGAACTCGCTCGGGCGATCGACGCCGAGCTCGGGTGACGTGGCCTGAGGCGGCTGGCGCCCGCCTCCACTCCCGCCTTCGCCGGGTCGTTGCATGGCGGATCTGCCAGCATCGACCTCGTGCGCAACGAGAAACGCCTGCCGACCCGGACGCCCGAGTCGCGAGCCTTCGCTGAGCGGGTGCAACACGTCATGGGCTTGACCGCACGGCTGAACCAGCTGCCGTTCGACGACCTCGCGACGCGCCGCGCGCTTCTCGAGGAGATCTTCGGTGGGCCACTGCCGGACTCCCTCTCTGTCCTTCCGCCGTTCTTCTGCGACTACGGCCTCGGCGCCTCGTTCGGCGAGCGGGTCTTCGTCAACCAGGGGTGCTTCTTCCTCGACCTCGGCGGCATCAGCATCGGTGACCGGGTCATGATCGGGCCGCGGGTGACGCTCAGCACCGCCGGCCACCCGGTGGAACCGGACCAGCGATACGACTTCATCACCCATGCGCCCATCGTGATCGAGGACGACGTCTGGATCGGCGCAGCCGCCACCATCACCCCCGGCGTGACGGTGGGCCGTGGCTCCGTGGTCGGCGCGGGCGCCGTCGTGTCGAAGGACGTACCCGCCATGAGCGTGGTCACGGGGACGAGCAGGTTGCAGCGCAGGCGGATCGGGGCGGCCGCCGTCCTCGACTGAGGCGCGCACGCGGCATACCCGTCGTGCTTGTCAGTCCTCACACAACCGGCGCGGACCCGGGTCGCCACTCGCGTCTGAGCAAGCCGAAAACCCACGAGTCCGAGACGTCCCCGTTCACGACGCAGTCCTCCCGCAAGGTGCCCTC
>Ga0308175_100002279_pt1 | contig 13094 bp, 6 predicted proteins | sample PhyCR1_3_FD_203893 | JGI IMG/M metagenome (GOLD analysis project Ga0308175, IMG submission 203893) | Soil microbial communities from UC Gill Tract Community Farm, Albany, California, United States - DLSLS.C.R1 | ecosystem: Environmental > Terrestrial > Soil > Agricultural land | place: USA...
CGACGCTGCTGCATCTTCGCTTTTTCCGGACAAAGCCTGTGACCACGCTCGAAGCTCAACTGACATCACGGATAGCGTTCCCAGGAGAGAAGGCAGCAGAGCGTCCGGCGACAAAGCGCGCTGGGGCTTGCGTTCTACAACGTCATTATCTTGAGGTTTCTGTTTCGCGCGCACGCGGGCAGCCCCAAGTTCCGTGTCAAAGTCATCCCGCATTCGGTGGGCTTCCTCCACGTTGCGCTGTTCGTAAGCTTGCATGGCGCCGGCGAAGCTCTGTAGTTCGCGCGAAAGGAACTGCAGATTGGGCCATTGTTCCGGAACGACGCTTCGCGATAGAGCGGTTTTGACTGCCGCCCAATTTGCATTGCGAAGCGCAACCGGCAATTCCGGGTCGAGTCGGGAGATAGAATCGCGCGGTTGATAGATGTAGAGCGTCGACTCCAGCCGCCCACGTGCACCCGGTAACTTGCGTGCGGAGAGATCTGTTGCCTCCTTGAGCTTCCCTTCCTCCATGAAGTTTGCGACCGAGTACATGAGGTTATGAATGTAATTCCAGTCATCATCTGGCCTGACACTCTGCCGTCGCATGTAACGTTCGTCCACACGTGTCGAGGCCGCGAATGGACGCTCCGCCAGTTCGTATCTCCCAAGCACGAAATAGATATGTCCCGGCATATGGACCATATGTCCGGATTGGGGCGCTAACCGCCGTAAAACCAGTGCGCTCCTGAGAGCCTGATCCGGATGATCCGTCGCTTCCAGAGCGTGAATCAGGTAGTGATTGGCTGCAGAGTCGCCGGGCTTCCGCTGCAAAATTGAGCGGAGCAGTTGGAGAGACTCTGGCGCGTGCGCAGATGAGGCGAGCAAGAGCTCTGCCTGGTCGTCCTCGGGGTATTTCCGGACGATCTCACGCCAGAGCGGAATAGCGTTCTGATGCTTGGCGTCCACCTCGGTCGCTTCGATGTAAAGACGCTCCCGCTCACTCGCATTGGATCTCAACTCCATGGCTTTGGCCAGGGCAGCAGCGGCATAACCCTGGTTGTTTCCATGGAAGAAAGACAGAGCCTGATACAGGCCCCAGTAGCACATCGCGCATTGCCGGTCGGCGCGGATGCTCTCTTCGAATGCACGGGCAGACTCGTAATCCCAGAAATCGTGGATTAGATTCAAACCCTGATTGAACCAGCGCTGTGCTTCGGGATTGGCCGTGATTTTCAGAGCAGAATTTCCGACGCCCTTCATGCGGCGAGGTGGCGGTAGCTGCTCGGGATCGGTCTGATCTTCCCTTTGCGCCCCATGAACATGCCCGGGAATCTGGCCGAACGCGCAACTGACGAATAGCAGGGCCAGACAAGTGCTTCGAGTCGCTTCTGTTATCAGCGTTGGCACCTACAAATGCTATTGCACCCGATTCAGGCGCTGTCGGCCAATCGAGATTTAGTGAAAGGTACTCAGTTCGACGTGCTCTCCATCGGACAGGAACGTTAACGCACCCTTCTGGTCTGTTCGCAACACTTTGGTGCCGTGCTGCTCGAACCGGGACAGGACCATCGGATGAGGATGGTGGAACTGATTCTTATATCCGTCCGAAATCAGCGCGAACTGCGGGTTGATCTGGTTCAGGAATTCCTCGCTCGACGAACTCTTGCTTCCGTGATGGCCCACTTTGAGCAGCGTCACCGGATGTAATTCGCCACTCGCCACCAGTTCGTCTTCCACCGGGCGCTCTGCGTCTCCTGTCAGAAGAACGCGGTGTTTACCGTAGCTGACCTCCAACACCAAAGAATCGTTGTTGTTGGGCGAATCACCTGGTTGATAATCCGGAGGTGGCGCGAGTACCCGGACATGCGCCTTACCGAAGTCGAATGGTTTCGCCGAGCGGGTAAGGGACACAATCCGGACGTTGTCTGCCTTTGCATGCTCCGTCACGGTGTGCCACTCCCCTGTTTCGGGCTCTGCACCAATCCAAAGCGCACGGGGATGGAAATTGTCCAGCACCGCCGCGAGACCGCCCATGTGGTCCGAGTGGCCATGCGTAAGGACCGCGTAATCGACGTGCCGGATGCGCCGGTTCCAAAGATAAGGCGACACAACATCTTCGCCCAGATCTAATTGAGGCTTCCGAACCATATTGGTGAAGCCCGGGAATCCGCCGGCATCGACCAGCATGGTGGTTCCGTCCGGAAAAGCGATGAAGATGCTGTCACCCTGACCGACATCGATGGCCGTGACCTCGAGCTTGCCCGGCTGGAGCTCCGGCTTCCACGGCTGCCAGCACAATGCGAGAAAGAGCCCGACCGAGAGGAGCAACGGAGCGGCTACCCAACCTCGCCGCTGCCGAATGATCCATGCGAGCGCGCAAAGACTTAAAGCGAAGCTGACGGAAATCCACAGCGGCACGGCGGCCATCCTCCAGGAAGGCTCAAAGTGCATGTGCCAGGCCGCGACGTTCTCGGCACACTCGAGAAGCAGCCTCGTCGCGGCCGCGAGCGGATGCCAGGTGATCAGCATCGAAGCAAAACCAAGCGGCACTACCAGAGACAGGAGAGGAATCACGATCACGTTCGCCGAAAGCCCTGTGATCGACAGGCGATGGAAGTACGAGATCATGGGCAGCGCCAGGCCGAACTGAACGCATACGGAGATGACCAGCGCATCGAAGGCGAACAAGCTGGCAGAAACACCGGAGCAGACGAGCCGACCAGCTTTCTTGTCGGGAATGCGCGTCCAGGCGGCGACGGTTTGCGCCAGAAGGCGAAGCTCCACTCGCCACTGAGCTGCACGCCCCTCCACCTGTGGGTCGTACCCTGGTTGGTCGAAACGCTTGATGGCGGATCGCAATGGTTCGCTGAAACGCTCCATCAGCGGCATCGCAAATGCCGCGATGGCTGCGGCCGAAAGGAATGAAAGCTGGAAGCTCGGATCGAAGAGCTCATCCGGAGCGGCGACTAAGTAAATCACCGCGACAGCAGCGAGCACGTTTAAAACTCGGGTGTGGCGGAAGCAATAGCTGGCGATAAGAAATAACGTGAAGCCCCCGGCAGCCCGGACGACCGGAGAACTGAACCCGGATACAAGCGCATAACCCCAGCTCGCGGCAGTAGCGGTGCAGAGCGCCGGTACCCGGCGCACCCGGAACAGACGCAAAATGAACAGAAGCGATAAAGCGAGAACCGAGACATGCTGGCCTGAGATGACCAGGGCATGGTAGGTTCCGGTGATCCGGAACGCGCTTGTCCATTGCTTCTCTACGCCGCTGGTTTCGCCCAGCAGAGTTGCCTCGAGCAAAGCTGCAGTATGCGGATCGTCGGGATAGTTCTTTCTGATTCGCTCAAGCGCCCATGTCCGGATGGAGTAAATGATTCCCTCGGCGCGGTTTCCGCACTGCCCGGGTAGGACGCGCACCTCGGATGGGTCCGATACCGAGCCACTCCAGAAGATGTTTTTCTTTGCGAGATACCCAACATAGTCGAAGTTTCCCGGATTCCCGAAATTCCGGGGACTTCGAATCTTTGCGGTCGTTTCGATGAGCTGTCCGTACCGGAGGGGCAGGGTAGCCCCGTTCTTCAAGTTCACCGAAATGCGGGCAGATGTCCTCGGTGCGAGATCGAGGGTGAACTGCTCGCGACCCGGGGAGAAGACGGGAGGCTCGGATACGCACCCGCTCATGAGTAGTGAGTCTCCATCCTCGGCGTTCAGCTTGGGCGATCGGACTTCGCGGTGGAATGCAGCCGTACATACGCCGGCGACGAGAGCGCACACGAGTATCGCCTTCGAGCGAAAGCGCGCGAAAGGAGGAGCAATGAACGTACCACCTAAGGTGAGTGCCGAGGCTAACGCTAAGAGAACAATCACCCCGCGAGGAGTGGCATAAAGATGGAAGAAAAGAATCCCGAGGGCCAGTGCCAGCGCGGGAAGAAGTAGCGGCTCGCGTTTCATTAGGGAAGGCGCCAAAACTCACGCCTTCTATCTAGTGGCTACTTTGGAAACGTGCTCTCCCCTGCGAAGAAATACATGAAATAGTAATCAGGAGGGAAATTTTACTTGACAGCGGGTGAAGGAACTCTCATAATTGGCTTAGTTCTGTTGGTTTTCCCAGTTTGCTGTCGCTGCAATTGGTGCGGCTAACTTGGCTGGCTACTTTCATCGGCCAGGTCTCCGATCTTCGCTAAAGACTTCTCCTCCAACCCAAACTATCAGGGCTGATCTCCTCCGGTCAGCCCTTTTTCTTTTTACCTGATCGAAATCCACCCTCAGGCGGGTCTACCCTGCTGGGAGTAGTCCTAACCTTATGTTGCGAATCATTCTGATCATTTTCTTATTTCTTTTGCTGATCGGCTCTCTTCCGATCTATCCCTATAGCACGGGTTGGGGATACTATCCGAGCGGCGGTGCGATCCTTCTTATTATCTTGGTGCTGGTCTTGTTACGGGCCTGACGGTCTTCCCGCGCCGCGGGGTATTGGAAGCGCATCACCGTTCACTTACTTATTTCAGCGAAGGTGTATCGTTCGACTGCCTAAGGACGACTAATACGTAATCGCTACGACACTCGGGAACTCGAATCCAGCTCTGTGGCCACACGACGGAAACAGATCCCGAGTGTCGTCCGCCAGGAGGATCCCCGATTCGACTGCCCACGGCCGTCCTTCGTCCTCTTCGGCCCACCGTCAAATCGCTGCACGGGAACGAAAACACCACGTTGCAGTGGTGCTCCTCTGCCGCATGGGTCGTAAGCGATTGTAAAGGCCGGATGTACTTCGGTAACCTACTTGCGTGACTCTAAGACTGCTATGTAGCTCATTCGCGGCGATACCCTTCGCCGCCGGACTGCTACTTCTTTCTTATCCCGCCAAGGCCGATACGCTAACAGCTATCTTTAACTTTCTTGCACCGGTCGGGAACTGGCGTTGCGTTCGGGCCGACGCTTTATGCTCAAGGAACAGGAAGCTGGAGTATTTCGTCAGATCTTGTCTCAGGCCTTCCGAATCTCGGTTCAGCCAATCTTAAGCCAGCGGATCTAACCACATTCAACTTCTCGGTCAGTGCCGAATTACGATCCGGCGATGGCCAAGGCGGATCAACGTATTTAGGCCAGCAAGCGACATTTCAATACACCCTCTCCGAACTAACGTCCTTCCTTGCACCGATACAAAGGCAGCGTAACGGCTTTGTTAGTCAAGGGTTTGCCTTCAGTACCGACGCTATCCTGGGCAGCAATCCCGCTTTGGTGTCGGATCGTTTGCTGGTCCGTCCAGCTCCGTTGCCAATGCGATCTTTTCGATCACGGGAACATCATTCGCTGGTCTCAGCAGTCAGACTTCGTTCGCTATGCGTGGAGTAACGGCAGGTCTTAATCCTGACGGGACGAGTCAGCCAATCGAGTACGTCGACATTACAACTGCCACTCCAGAACCCGCAAGCTTCCTCCTGGCCATTCCGGCTCTGCCTGGATTGTGGTTCATGCACCGGAAGAAGGCAGGGTCTATTCTTTGTGTCGCCACCCTAGGTTTGTTTGCGGGATCCATTCACGCCGCTACGATTACCAGTGAAGCTCAATGCTCTGCTGGCGGGAACAACGACATCGGCACGACCTCCTGCAGCGCAAGCGGCTTTGATACCGTGCAGGGAAGGCAGATTGCTACAGAGGCAATAGCAGCGTTTCCTATCAGGTGTCCGGCAACCAGTTCCAATGGGATCAACGTGCTGGCGCCAGTGACACTGCCATTGCAGTTGCTAAAGTTAACACTACCCTGTCGGCTCTCTTGCAGACCGACGGACCCTTGCGCCCTGGTTTCGTAACTGGGCCTTTCCTTATCCAAAATCACGCTGCTCAGCCAAGTGTCTCCTTCCCGGGATATCCAAACAGATTTGAATTCGGATTGGGACCCAGTGCGCCGCCTATTCCGATTACGTTGGGTGGATTGTTTTCGTTTGTATCAGCTATTCATATCCAGCCATTCGACGGTGAGGGAGACGCGAGCATCGTGGGAAGGATTCAGTTTTTCGAAGCGGATGGTGTTACGCCAGTCGCGGTCTCCGAAGTGACTGCCGCACCGGAGCCGGGTAGCCTGGTGTTGGCTGCTCCGGCACTTGCCGTATTGTGGTTCTTGCGTCGGAAGAAGACGGCTTAGAACACACGCCTTTCACTCTTCGGCTCTCCAGGTCTTACCCTCGGAGAGCCTTTCCTTTCCTGAATCCCAACTGCCGCTACCAATCTCCGGTAGTGGGTCAGTTTGAATTTCACCCCTCTTGGCCGGCCCGAGCAAGTCTGCAAGGTTTGGAGTTACCATCCCGGAGCGCTCAAGCAATCCAGGAAGCCAGACAGGCAAATCGCGTGAACGGCAAAAAAGCCGCAAGGTACCTGACAGCAGTTCCGCCGACGGCGTCGGGTACGTGCCGTACCCTTGAAGCTGGGACTGAACGCGACTACGTTGGTCGCTTAGTTCCTACGCCGCTTTCAGAAATTTTGATTGACCAGCCGCTTCGGTTTTCTGTTGCGCGAAAGGCAAAACTCTGCCTGGCACATGCTCGTTAGCTTCTGGTTCGACAGGTTTTCGTTCCAGAGCCGCGCCTACTAGCGCGATCATAAGGATGACACCCATAACAGCGATGGGCCAATACATCACCAAGGTTCCCACGGCCAAGGTACTGATGAACGTACAAAGAAACTTCATGCAAAGTACATATCGGCCGTACTGAAACACAAGTTTAGTCTATTGCTGCGGGATGAGATGCTCGGTACGAAAATGTCCCGGGTACCCTCAACCGGGGCTTAAGAATGATTCGGCAGAGTTGGTCCCTCCCGCAGTGAATGGGAACCGACGTAATCTCCACTACAAAGACGTTCAGACAAGTTGGTGTAGGTATAGGGCAGTAGCTCTTGAACCCTGATCGTTTTGGGTCATATCGGGAGAGCGCCGGACGAGCTACGGCGGCGGGGACGTACTTAGCACCCGCTATCCCAAAAATCCTTCTCTATTCAAACTGACCCACTACCGAAGAGCTGGTAGTGGGTCAGTTTGAATTTCACCCCTCTTGACCCGCCTGAGCAAGTCTGCAAGGCTTCGAGTACTATGCCGGAGCGCTCAAGCAATCTAGGAAACCAGACAGGCAATTGCGGGAAGGGCAAAAGCCGCACGATGCCAACGTTCACGTCCTCTCTGGCGCTCACACCGGGTCCGTCTTGGCCTACATGGGAAAGTTTCAGACAGGCAGGAGTTAAAGGTTTAGAGTCATTCCAAAGCATACCGTGGCCACGCTTCTGGCGTTCTTCAGTTTCAAAAGGCATTCGGAGCTATTCAGCAATCTGTCAGTCTCGTCAGCAAGCACCCTGAGCGGGAGCATATTCAGTTGCTTATCGAGCACGTATCGGTCTTCGCCGAATCCCCGATGATCGACCTATTCCTTGGTTTTCTCGCGAACGACATCCGTTCTAACCCAAAGAGACTGACTCCGCCCTCACAAAAGCGTTCTCGATCGACCCAGAGGTTAACAACTGGTGTCGTGGTTGATGACAAAGAAGTCATTCCTCAGCTGGACGGTATTGTGGCACCCCGCATTTGCTCAGCAGTTCATCCGTTTGGTCGAAGCGATTGAAGCATTAGTACAAAAAACCCCAATCAGTTTTGTTGACCACCCCAAAACAAAGCTTCTTGCGCGCATTCAAAAGCTGATTCTGCAAGAGATTCCGGCTGATCCCAATTCCCGAGAGTTTGCTCAAGGCAACACCCTAGGGAAAGATCAGCGGCACTGGAGAAGGGCTAAGTTCCTAAGACGATTCGTCTTATTTTTTCAGTTCAGCAGCCAGAAAAACATGATTATGTATTCCTGGATAAATGATGAGACCACCGTACGCAAAGAAGGGGCCGCAACAGATCCTTGCACCATTCTTAAGAAGCTTCTGGCCAGCGGGAATCCGCCAAGCGGATGGGATGACCTCCTGGCTGCTCCTCAGGCAATGTCGATTTCAGGACAACGCGAGACGCCTTAGCTCCGGTAAATGAGCCGCTCACCTTCGAACCGGGGATCTTCGCCAGTCATCGCACGCTCACTGTACCGAAGGTACTGATTTCGTCGATTTGGCTTGAAGATTGCAGCCTGCCTCTATATACTTCTGCCACCGAGGAGCAACCATGAACTTCAGAACCGCTCTCAAAGGCGCGGGTCGTATGTTCTTGATTCTGTGTGCAGTCGTTACGGCACCGGCGGCAACAATCAATGCGAATTATGAATTCAATGGGACAGGATCGGGGGATCCTACTCATCCACCTGTGATCGGTAACGGCACTGGGACTCTGACGCCGCTCGGAAACATGACCTGGGTTGGGATCAACTTCCCGGACGTGACGACCGGCGCAAATCGCGGAATGTTCACGATGACCTTCTCTAACGGTGACACGCTCGTCGGGACTCTTCAGGAACAACTCGATTTAGCAGCCGCTCCGAACGCAGACTTCACGCAAGTGTTAACCGTGACAGGTGGTACAGGTGCCCTTCAGTCGTACAACGGAACACTAACCGGGGGAGGATTTCTGAACCTCGCCAACAGCACGTTTTCAACTTCGGGAGCAGGAACTCTCAATACTGCTCCCGAACCCGATTCGCTAGCCTTACTTCCAGCAGGGTTGTTGTGCTTCTTTGCTTACCGAAGGTGGGCAGTGCGAAAGTGACATAAGACGGCAAGATTCAAACTGACCCGCTACCAGCTCTCCCTCAGAGTTGACACAGGCTAGTACCTACCTCTACACTTAAAAAGTTTGGCGAGTTGATTCTTCGGCCTCCGTGCTACCGTGCCTGCTCCTAGGCATCCGGCCGGAAGTCGGGTCCCGCTGCTGATCCAGCAAGCTTATCCTGAGAGGGAGAGTGACGCTGGCTTTTGGCATGGACCATAGTCCCGAAGCAGTTACCCTCGCGGTTCAAGGCTGGTGAACAACGCTATATCAGCCTTCTGGCAGTAATTCGATCGCAGCCGGGATGTTTTCCGCGCCTGCGCTGAAGCCCGATTGGGCGCACCAAGTTTAGTTTTGCTTGTGAGAGGCGGCTTGTCTTGCCTTGAGCAGGCCGAGTTTCGAGTTATCAGATTTAAGGATATTTGTGCCGACCTTTAACCAACTTGTGCGGAAGGGGCGGAAGCCCACGCGATACAAGACAGCGAGCCCCGCACTGCAGGCCTGCCCGCAGCGCCGAGGCGTTTGCACTCGTGTGTACACCACAACTCCGAAGAAGCCGAATTCGGCGCTTCGGAAAGTGGCTCGCGTGCGGCTCACGAACGGAATCGAAGTGACGACCTATATTCCTGGCGTCGGTCACAACCTTCAGGAACACTCGATCGTGCTGATTCGCGGTGGTCGTGTCAAGGATCTTCCCGGCGTCCGCTATCACGTGGTCCGGGGAACTCTCGATACCGCCGGTGTCGCGAATCGCAAGCAGAGCCGTTCCAAGTACGGCGCTAAGCGGCCAAAGGCCGGAGCCGCAGCTGCTACGCCGACCAAGGGAAAGAAGTAAGGAGATCCGATGCCACGTAGACGACGGCCAGAACCGCGGGAAGTAGTTGCTGATCCCCTGTTCAATTCGACGCTCGTTGAGAAGTTTGTCAACTCCATGATGTGGGACGGCAAGAAGACCACGTCGCAGAAAATCTTCTATCGGGCCATGGATATCCTCCGGGAGCGCTCGGGTGACGATCCGCTGAAGGCATTCAAAAAAGCGGTCGAGAATGCGAAGCCTCTGCTGGAGGTAAAGACTCGACGAGTTGGTGGTGCGAACTACCAGGTGCCGGTCGAAGTTGCTCAGAATCGCCGGACCAGTCTCGCGCTGCGATGGCTCATCGGGAATGCCCGGTCACGTCCCGATAAGAGCATGGCCGAGAAGTTGGCCAACGAGTTAAATGACGCCTCCAACATGCGTGGGGGCGCCGTGAAGAAGAAAGACGATGTGCACCGGATGGCTGAGGCCAACAAGGCGTTCGCGCACTATCGCTGGTAAGCAAGAAGTTTAGTTTTAACCTGTATGCCCCGTACTGTACCTCTCGAAAAAATGCGCAATATCGGCATCATGGCGCACATCGATGCCGGTAAAACTACAACGACCGAACGAATTCTGTACTACACCGGCCGTACGCACAAGATCGGTGAAGTGCACGAGGGAACCGCCACCATGGACTGGATGGCGCAGGAGCAGGAGCGTGGCATCACGATTACCTCCGCTGCGACCACCTGTCAATGGAATGACATCACCATCAACATCATTGACACGCCGGGTCACGTTGACTTCACGGCGGAAGTCGAGCGGAGCTTGCGTGTGCTTGATGGTGCGTGTGCGGTATTTGACGCGGTTGCTGGTGTGCAGCCCCAGTCCGAGACTGTCTGGCGCCAGGCTGACAAGTATCACGTTCCGCGGATCTGCTTCATCAACAAAATGGACCGCGTTGGAGCGGATTTTTACCGGTCAGTTGACACCATTGTTGATCGTCTGAGTGCTCGGCCAGTGCCGATTCAGCTTCCCGTCGGAGCCGAAGATCAGTTCAAGGGTGTCGTCGACCTGGTGAAGATGAACGCCCGTCTCTGGCGTGACGAAACGCTGGGCGCGAAATACGACGACGTGGAGATTCCGGCCGATCTGCTGGAGAAGGCCAAAGAATACCGCGAGAAATTGATTGAAGCGGTTTCCGAAAGTGATGATGTGCTCTTCGAGAAATTTGTCGAAGGGCAGCCGATCACGGAAGCCGAGCTCGTCGCGGGAATCCGTAAGGCGACCATCGCGCAGAAGATCTTCCCGGTCATCTGCGGCTCTTCGTTCAAGAACAAAGGCGTTCAGAATCTGCTCGATTCTGTTTGTGCTTATCTGCCTTCGCCGCTCGATGTTCCTCCCATGAAGGGTGTGAGTATTGACGACCCGAATGTCTCGATTGAGCGCGAGCCGTCCGATTCTGCGCCGTTCTCCGCCCTGGTTTTTAAGATCATGACGGACCCGTTTGTCGGACAGCTTTGCTTTATCCGGGTCTATTCGGGCAAGCTGAACGCCGGCGAATCCATCTACAACGTTTCGAAGGGCAAGCGCGAACGGGTCGGACGACTCGTGAAGATGCATGCCAACAAGCGGGAAGAGATCACCGAGGTCTTGGCAGGCGACATCTGCGCGGCTGTGGGCCTGAAGCAGGTGATCACCGGGGACACGATCTGCGACGAAAATAATCCGGTTCTCCTCGAGTCGATTGACTTCCCGGCGCCGGTTATCCAGTTAGCCATTGAGCCGAAGACGAAGGCTGACCAGGAAAAGCTCGGGGTTGCGATTCACAAGCTCGCTACGGAAGATCCAACCCTGCATGTCACGACCGATCCCGAAACCGGGCAGACGATCCTGGCAGGCATGGGCGAGCTTCACCTCGAAATCATCGTCGACCGGATGCAGCGCGAGTTCAACGTCGGCGCGAACGTCGGCAAGCCGCAGGTAGCGTATCGCGAAACGATCCGGCAGCAGGCGGAAGCCGATTACACCCACAAGAAGCAAACTGGTGGTAGCGGTCAATACGCGCGCGTGAAGCTCCGCGTGGAGCCGAATCCGGAAGCAGATTTCGAGTTCAAAAATGCAGTCACCGGCGGCAATATCCCGAAGGAATTCATCCCGGCCATCGAAAAGGGTGTGACCGAGGCGCTCGAAGGCGGTATTCTCGCCGGGTTCCCGTTGAACAACATCCGGGTAACGGTGTTCGACGGCGCGTACCACGAAGTCGACTCTTCGGAAATGGCGTTCAAAATCTGTGGCTCCATCTGCTTCAAAGAGGCTGCGGGCAAGGCCAAGCCGGTTCTGCTCGAGCCTGTGATGCGGGTGGAAGTGACGGTTCCCGAAGAGTACATGGGCTCGGTCAACGGCGACCTGATCTCGCGCCGCGGCCGGCTCGAGGGTACGGAGATCGCCGGCGGAACGCACATCATCAAGTCGATGGTGCCGCTGTCGGAAATGTTCGGCTATGCCACGGAACTGCGTTCGCGTACACAGGGCCGCGGTAGTTTCACCATGCACTTCGGCCAGTACGAAGAGGTGCCGCGCAATCTGGCTGAAGAAATCATCAACCGCAATAAGGGCGGAGTCGCAACGAGATAAAGGAAGGGACTTGACGAATGGCGAAAGAGAAATTTGACCGCAGTAAGCCGCACGTAAACATTGGGACGATCGGCCATATCGATCACGGCAAGACGACCTTGACCGCCGCGATCACGACGACGCTGGCGAAGCACAATCCGAAGAACAAGGCGCGGAGCTTTGATTCGATCGACAATGCGCCGGAAGAAAAAGCGCGTGGCATCACGATCGCGGTAGCGCATGTGGAGTATGAGACGGCGAACCGTCACTATGCGCACGTGGATTGTCCGGGACACGCGGACTACATCAAGAACATGATCACGGGCGCGGCGCAGATGGATGGCGCGATTCTCGTGGTCGCGGCAACGGACGGACCGATGCCGCAGACGCGTGAGCACATTCTGCTGGCTCGCCAGGTCGGTGTGCCGTACATCGTGGTGGCCTTGAACAAGGTCGACATGGTGGACGACCCCGAGTTGCTCGAGCTGGTCGAACTCGAAGTGCGCGAGCTCTTGTCGAGCTACCAGTTTCCTGGCGACGATTTGCCGGTGGTGCGCGTGAGCGCGCTCGGAGCGTTGAACGGGGAAGCAAAGTGGCAAGCGACGGTCGACGAGCTGATGGCGAAGGTCGACGAGTACATTCCGATTCCGGAGCGAGCGGTCGACAAGCCGTTCCTGATGCCGATCGAAGACATCTTCTCGATCCAGGGCCGCGGAACGGTGGTCACGGGACGTATCGAAAAGGGTATCTGTAAGGTCGGCGAGGAAATGGAGATCGTCGGCTTCCGCGATACTCGCAAGACGGTTGTCACGGGTGTTGAGATGTTCAAGAAGCTGCTCGACGAAGGCCGGGCGGGCGACAACGTGGGCTTGCTGCTGCGCGGTATTGAAAAGAACGATGTCGAGCGCGGGCAGGTCCTCGCGAAACCGGGATCGATCAAGGGCTTTAAGAGGTTCAAGGGCGAAGTTTACGTGCTGTCGAAGGAAGAGGGTGGACGGCACACGCCGTTCTTCA
>Ga0308175_100002280_pt1 | contig 13092 bp, 15 predicted proteins | sample PhyCR1_3_FD_203893 | JGI IMG/M metagenome (GOLD analysis project Ga0308175, IMG submission 203893) | Soil microbial communities from UC Gill Tract Community Farm, Albany, California, United States - DLSLS.C.R1 | ecosystem: Environmental > Terrestrial > Soil > Agricultural land | place: USA...
GGGCCCCAGAGCGCCGAGATGCCGGCGGAGATCGAGGCGAACATGTTCGCCTGCGAGGAGCCGACCAGGCGCACGGTGGAGGTCGAGCAGTTCTGCTCGTGGTCCGCGTGCAGGATGAGCAGCTTGTCGAGCGCCGAGACGACGACCGGGTCCAGCTCGTACTCCTGGGCGGGGACCGAGAAGGTCATGCGCAGGAAGTTCTCGACGTAGCCCAGGTCGTTGCGCGGGTAGACGAACGGGTGACCGATCGACTTCTTGTACGCGTACGCGGCGATGGTCGGGAGCTTGGCGAGCAGCCGGATCGTCGAGAGGTGGCGCTGCTCCTCGTCGAACGGGTTGTGGCTGTCCTGGTAGAACGTGGACAGCGCGCTGACGACCGACGACAGCATGGCCATCGGGTGGGCGTCGCGCGGGAAGCCGTCGAAGAACCGCTTGACGTCCTCGTGCAGCAGGGTGTGCTGGGTGATCTCGTTCTTGAAGGCCGACAGCTCGTCGACCTTGGGAAGCTCACCGTTGATCAGCGTGTACGCGACCTCGAGGAACGTCGAGCGCTCGGCGAGCTGCTCGATGGGGTAGCCGCGGTAGCGCAGGATGCCCTGCTCGCCGTCGAGGTAGGTGATGGCCGATTTATAGGCAGCGGTGTTGCCGTATCCGCTGTCCAGCGTCACCAGGCCGGTGTTCGCCCGGAGCTTCCCGATGTCGAAGCCCTTGTCGCCGACGGTGCTGTCGATCACCGGGTAGGTGTACTCGCCATCGCCGTACCGCAGTACCACAGCGTTGTTGGTGTGCTCGCTCACGTCATCCCTCACCGACGTAGTGCCTCTTCTTCGAGGTTCCCTGACTGTCTCCACCCTCCCCCATTTGGCTCAGGAGAGTGCACTCGGGGTCGTCCATTGGACCTACTCACGGCACTGAGTGCCGCGAACTTAGCCATCCTGCCCCCTTGACTGCGGTTCCGGAAGACCTCCGTGATGTTTCCCACCGTTTTGATCGATCATTTTTACCGACAATCCTCCGTCGCCGCCTCCGCGCAGCCGGTGATCCAGCGCCGTACAGCGTCTGCCTGCGGAAACAGTGCGGACCGCCTGGCCGATCGCCTGCCGCGAGCCGACCAGGACGACGAGCTTCTTGGCCCGGGTCACGGCGGTGTACAGCAGGTTCCGCTGGAGCATCATCCAGGCGCTCTTCGTCACCGGAATGACGACGGCGGGGTACTCGCTGCCCTGCGAACGGTGGATCGTCATGGCGTACGCGTGGGCCAGCTCGTCGAGCTCGTCGAAGTCGTAGCCGATCTCCTCGTCCTCGTCGGTGAGGACCGTCAGCCGCTGTTCGTCCAGGTCAAGGGCGGTGACGACGCCGACCGTGCCGTTGAAGACGCCGTTCTCCCCCTTGTCGTAGTTGTTACGGATCTGGGTGACCTTGTCCCCGACGCGGAAGACCCGCCCGCCGAACCGCTTCTCCGGCACCCCGGGCCGCCCGGGGGTGATCGCCTGCTGGAGCAGCCCGTTGAGATGACCGGCCCCGGCCGGCCCCCGGTGCATCGGCGCGAGCACCTGTACGTCCCGGCGCGCGTTCAGCCCGAACTTGGCCGGAATACGGCGGGCGGCGACGTCCACCGCGAGCACGCCGGCGTCCTCCGTCTCGTCCTCGACGAAGAGGAAGAAGTCACTGAGCCCTTGAGTGAGGGGCGGTACGCCGGAATTGATGCGGTGTGCGTTCGTGACGACGCCCGACTGCTGGGCCTGGCGAAAAATGGTGGTCAGCCGGACCGCCGGCACCGGGCCGCCGTCCGCGAGCAGGTCCCGGAGCACCTCCCCCGCCCCCACCGAGGGCAGTTGGTCCACATCGCCGACGAGCAGCAGGTGGGCACCGGGTGCCACCGCCTTGACCAGTTTGTTGGCGAGCAGCAGATCGAGCATCGACGCCTCGTCGACGACGACCAGGTCCGCGTCCAGCGGGCGGTCCTTGTCGTACGCCGCGTCGCCGCCGGGCTTGAGCTCCAGCAGCCGGTGCACGGTGGACGCCTCGGCCCCGGTCAGCTCCGAGAGCCGCTTCGCCGCGCGGCCGGTGGGCGCGGCCAGCACCACCTTGGCCTTCTTGGCGCGGGCCAGCTCCACGATGGACCGCACCGTGAACGACTTGCCGCAACCGGGTCCGCCGGTCAGCACGGCGACCCGCCGGGTCAGCGCGAGCCGCACGGCGGCCTCCTGCTCGGGCGCCAGCTTGGCGCCGGTCCGGCCCGCGAGCCACTTCAGGGCCTTGTCCCAGTCCACGTCCGCGAAGGCCGGCATCCGCTCCTCGGGCGTCCGCAGCAGCCTCCGTACCTGCGCGGCGAGCGAGATCTCCGCCCGGTGGAACGGCACCAGATACACCGCCGTGACCGGCTCCCCGCCCTCGGGCGACGGCACCTTCTCCCGTACGACGCCCTCCGGTTCCTCCGCCAGCTCGGCCAGGCATTCGATGACGAGCCCGGTGTCCACCTGGAGCAGCTTCACCGCGTCCGCGATCAGCCGCTCCTCGGGCAGGAAGCAGTGCCCCTGGTCGGTGGACTGCGACAGCGCGTACTGCAGCCCGGCCTTGACCCGTTCCGGGCTGTCGTGCGGGATGCCCACGGCCTGGGCGATCCTGTCGGCGGTCAGGAAGCCGATGCCCCAGACGTCGGCGGCCAGCCGGTAGGGCTGGTTCCTCACGACGGAGATCGAGGCGTCCTCGTACTTCTTGTAGATCCGCACGGCGATGGACGTCGAGACGCCGACGCCCTGGAGGAAGACCATGACCTCCTTGATCGCCTTCTGCTCCTCCCAAGCGGCGGCGATCATCTTCGTCCGCTTGGGGCCGAGCCCGGGGACCTCGATGAGCCGCTTCGGCTCCCGCTCGATGATGTCGAGGGTGTCGACGCCGAAGTGGGTGGTGATCCGGTCGGCCATGACGGGGCCGATGCCCTTGATCAGCCCGGAGCCGAGATAGCGGCGGATGCCCTGGATGGTGGCGGGGAGGACGGTCCGGTAGTTCTCCACGTGGAACTGCTTGCCGTACTGCGAGTGGGAGCCCCAACGCCCCTCCATCCGCAAGGACTCCCCCGGCTGCGCCCCGAGCAACGCCCCCACGACGGTGAGCAGATCGTTCGCCCCCCGCCCGGTGTCGACGCGGGCGACGGTGTAGCCGTTCTCCTCGTTGGCGTACGTGATCCGTTCGAGGACGCCTTCGAGGACGGCCAGGTTGGGGGTGTGGGACGCGGTGGTGGCCATGGCGCGACGGTATCGGGTGGGTGCGACAGGGGAACGGCGGATGCGGGTAAGCGGTCGGCCCGTTCGACCCGCATCGTCGTAACACCCAGTGTTACCCTAGTGGCATGGCAACCGAACGCTTCTCCATCAGCATGTCGGCCGAGGTGCGCGACCGCATCAAGGAGTACGCCGCAGACGCCGGTCTCGATGTCTCCACCTTCCTCACGATCGCCGCGCAGGCGCAGATGGACCGCCAGGACCGCGTCAGACGGATCTTCAAGCCCTTCGAGGAGGCCCGGGCGGAGGCCGAGGAGCAAGCCGGCACGGGTGCGTGGGCAGGGGACGACATCGAACCGACCGAGGAGGAGCAGGCGGAGGTCCGGGCCGTCCTGGGCCATTCCTCGCACAATGAGGCTGCCGCGTGAGCGTGGTCGTCTACGACACGGGCATGCTGCTCGCGCTCGTTGATCAGGACCGGCGGGCACACGTGCTGCACAAGGGGTTTGTGGCAGCCGGGGGTCATCCGCCGCTCGTCCCCGGCCCAGCCCTCGCTCAGGCGTGGCGGACAAGTCCCAAGACCGCGTATGCGTGGAAGCGCCTGCTCGCAGACGTCGTCGTCTATCCCTCCGCCCGCAACCGGCCACCGGCGGAGCAGGTGGCCCGCTGCCTCGCCTGCGCCGGAGGGATGACCGTCGACAACTGGAAAACAGTTGGCGACATGATCGGCGCGGCCGCACTGCCCCCCAAGAAGCGGCCGGACCCGGTGGACGCCCTGGCCGTCTTCGTCGCGGCGGTCCACGGCGGCGGCGCCGTTCTGACCTCCGACGCCACCGACATCGAGGCATATGCAGCGGCCCTGCCGGGAGCTGGTGTCTCGGCCGTGGCCGTCTGACGCCCCTCCCCTTCGGCCCGGAGCGGTCAGGAGGCCACCGCGGTCAGCGAACGGCTGTGCTTCGGGGTCTCGATCTCGTCGACGAGCGCGACCGCCAGGTCCGCGTAGGAGAGGAAGTCGGCGTCCGGCAACAGTGCGTTGCCGCCCGTCCGGTAGCGGCCGGTGCGGTCGGCCTCGTCGTCGAGGAAGACCGCCGGCGGGGCGAGCACCAGCCAGTCGACGGTTGTTCCGGCGGCGCGCAGCACGTCCAGTTCCGCCGCGTGGCCGAGCGAGAAGGTCCGGGCGTCCTCCGGGAATCCGGGGGTGTCGTGGAGCATTACGCCCGGCGCCGCCTCCAACGTCGTGCCGATCCCGACCAGCACCAGCCGGGACACGCCCGCCCGCTCCAGCCCGCCCAGCAGCGCGTGGGCCGCGCTCACGAAGAACTCGGCGGACGGCATGTCCCTCGGCGCCGCCGCCCCGATCGCCGCGTCATGCCCCTCCGCCACCGCCGCCACGCTCTCCGCGTCGGTCACGTCCCCGGCGACCACGTCCACCCGGGGTCCGCCGAGCCCCGGATACGCGGCGGGGTCCCGCACCACGGCCGTGACCCGGTGCCCCCGCTCCACGGCCTCCGCGACCGCCCGCCGCCCCGCGCGTCCACCGGCTCCGAACACAACGATCCTGCCCATGAGGTCGCCCCCTCGCCAGGGCCCACGTCGTCCGTGAGCCGTTGCCGCGACGCTAGACCGGCACCCCATGGTTTCCGCAACGATAGTTACGTACGCTCGACGGCGTGAGCCAACCCCTTGATGGCGAGATGTTCACCGCCTGCGACCACACCGAATCGCCGTTCCGGCTGGGCGGCAAGTGGACCGCGAAGATCGTCCGGTGCCTGGAGGACGGCCCCCGCCGCTTCTCCGAGCTGGCGGCCCCCCTGCGCGGCATCACCCCGAAGGTCCTCACCGAGACCCTCCGCTCCATGGAACGGGACGGCCTGGTCACCCGTACCGTCGGCGACGGCATCCCGCCCCGCGTCGACTACGCGCTCACCCCGCTCGGCCGCTCGTTGCTCGCCCCCATGGCGGCCTGCTGCGCCTGGGCCGCCGCGCATCTGCCGGAGGTGGAGGGCGCCCGCGAGGCGTACGAGCAGGTGGCCGGCTCAGCCGTCCGCTGAGCGCGCCGCCGCCCTCATGCGCGAGCCGCGGCTCTCCGCGACGCGCCGGACGTCCCGGAGGGACTCGGTCAGGCGGCTGGCGAGGAAGTGCAGTTCCGGTCCGGTGACCTTCCGGTCGGCGAGGAGGTCCGCCGCGTGGCTCAGCAGGTCGTCGGCCATGCCGAGTTGGACGCACTCGATGTCGTCCGCCAGCCGTGACACGTAGCCGTTGCCGTCCCCCATGACGTAGCAGGGCTTGCCGCCCTGCCCCTCCCAGGGCAGCAGCCTGACCGTCTGCGCTTCGTTTTCCTTCATCTTCTGTCTGCTTTCCTGCGAGGCCTGCGTTCTGTAGCGAACTCATCACAGAGTGGGGTCGCGCGTCGTTACGCTGCCAGGGGGTCGGGGATGACAGCGGGGCCGTCAAGACGGGGAGTTGGGCCGCATGACCACGAAACGGGCGCCGCGTTCGCCGCGCCAGAAATACGGCGAGGAGCTGCGGCTCCGACGCGTCGCAGCGGGGCTGACGCAGGAAGCACTGAGCGAGATGGTGGTCTGCTCGCCCACGCTGATCAGCCATTACGAGGCGGGGCGGCGGCTGCCCAGCCCGGATGACGCACAGCGGATCGACCGGGCGTTGGGGACGGACGGCTTCTTCGCACGGTGGCTGGAAGACCTGGATACGGTGTTCGCACACTACTTTTCGATGGTCGCCAACCTGGAGTCCGAGGCCACGGAAATCCGGCTGTACGGCGCAGCACTCGTTCCGGGTCTGCTCCAGACGAGCGAGTACTCACGCGCGGTATTCAAGGCATACCGTCCGAACTATTCCGCCGAGGAACTTGACGAGTTCGTTGTCAGCCGAGGTCAACGGGGGCTGGTCCTTCAGCAGTCACCCACCCCCGAGGCCTGGGTACTCCTCGACGAGGCCGCGTTGAGGCGCCGCGTCGGAGGGCCGTCCGTGATGGCGCAGCAACTGCACAAGATCGCGGACATGACCGATGCCGGGCGCCTGCGGATGCACGTGCTGCCTCTTGCCGCCGGGGCGCATGCGCTCCTGGAAGGCATGCTCTACCTCCTGACGTTCGCGGACGCCGCTCCCCTCGCCTACGCGGAGGGGCTGCGCACCGGGAACCTGATGGATGATCCGGCGCTGGTTGTGGCGTGTCACAAGTCCTATAACCTCGCCCTCAGCAACGCCGCTTCGCTCGACGAATCGGTAGCACTGGTCAGAGCCATCGCGAAGGAACACGAATCATGCTCAACGCCGGGTATGCCATCGCCGACAGCACCGCGCTGACCGACTGGTTCAAGTCCAGCTACAGCGGCGGAAACAACGGCGAGTGCCTGGAGGTCGCCCGCGGGTACGCGTCCGTGCCCGTCCGCGACAGCAAGGCCCTCCCGGACGGCCCCGCCGTCCTCTTCTCCTCCGCCGGCTGGGCGGCGTTCGTCCACGCGGTCAAGGACGGCCGCCTCGGCGCCTGAATCGCGGGCGGAGTCCTGTCGTCCGCTCCTGGGCCGCCTGTACGGTGAAGCGTTCCGTCAGGTGGTCGAAGGGTGTCGTGTGTCCGGGTCGCGTGCGCTGAGCCTGTCCCTCGTCGCCCTGGCCGCCGCCGGGGCGCTCCTCACCGGGTGCTCGTCGGACGACGGGGGCTCCGGGAAGAGCGTTCCCGACGACGCGGCCGGGAAGGCAACGGCGAGTGTGCCGGCCGGGGGCGGCCAGGCGTCCGGGGACGGCACGGGGTCCGCGAAGCTCCGTTACAGCGGCGGGAAGAGCGGGGAGTTCACCGTCAGGAGCGTGCGGTGTGCCGTGATGAACGGGAAGCTCGCCGCCGTCACCGCGCCCTACAGCGCCGACAGCAGCACCCCCGCGAAGCCCTCGTTCACGGCCGTCGTGAGCGGCGACCAGACCATGTCCACGCTCACCACGCCGGACGGCACCAGCTATCTGCAGGCCGCCGCTCCCGGGGTCACCGGAAGCAGGAGCGGCGACACCTGGACCGTCACCGTGGCCGGGTTGAAGCTCGGGCCCACCGACCCGAGCGGTGAGCCCATCACCGTCGAGGGCACCCTCACCTGCGGCTCCGTCTCCGGAGGCTAGCCGCTCCCCGGGACCCGGACCGCACAGCCGGGCCCCGGGGGCGGCGGATTCAGCAGGCGTGTTCGGCGTACCGGGCCGCCACCTCCGCCAGGACCTCCGCGCCGTCGCGTGCCCACAGCGCCTCGTTGAAGATCTCCACCTCGACCGGGCCGTCGAAGCCGGTCGCCTCCACCGCCTCGCGGAAGAACCGGAAGTCCACGCTGCCGTCTCCCAGTTGGCCCCGGCCCAGCAGGACACCGGCCGGGAGCGGGGTGATCCAGTCCGCGAGCTGGAAGGAGTGGATGCGGCCGCCCGCGCCTGCCCGGGCGATCTGGGCGGGGGCCTGGTCGTCCCACCACAGGTGGTAGGTGTCCACGACCACGCCGACCTGCTCGGCCGGGAAGCGCTCCGCGATGTCCAGGGCCTGGGAGAGCGTCGAGACCACGCAGCGGTCCGAGGCGAACATGGGGTGCAGGGGCTCGATGGCCAGGCGCACCCCGCGCTCCGCCGCGTACGGGACCAGCTCGGCCAGGGCGTCCGCGATGCGTTCGCGGGCGCCGTACAGGTCCTTGCTGCCCTCCGGGAGACCGCCCGAGACGAGGACCAGGGTGTCCGTGGACAGGCCCGCCGCCTCGTCCAGCGCGGCGCGGTTGTCGTCCAGGGCGCGGGCGCGCTCCGCCGGGTCCAGGGCGGTGAAGAAGCCGCCCCGGCACAGGCTGGTGACGGACAGGCCGTGGTCGGACAACAACCGGGCCGTCGCCTCGACCCCGTACGACTGCACCGGGGCCCGCCACAGGCCGACCTTGTCGATGCCCGCCTTCGCGCAGCCCTCGGCCAGCTCCGGCAGCGACCACTGCTTGATGGTCTCCTGGTTGATGGAGAGACGGCCGTCGCTCATCGGGTGCCTCCCCGCACGGTCAGCAGCGCGCGCATCCTCGACTCCGCCAGTTCCGGGTCCGGGAACAGGCCGAGCCGGTCGGCCAGTTCGTACGCCTTCGCCAGATGCGGCAGCGAGCGGGCCGACTGGAGGCCGCCCACCATCGTGAAGTGGTCCTGGTGGCCGGCCAGCCAGGCCAGGAAGACCACGCCCGTCTTGTAGAACCGGGTCGGTGCCTGGAACAGGTGCCGGGACAACTCGACCGTCGGGTCGAGGAGTTCGCGGAAGCCCTTCGTGTCGCCCGTGTCCAGCACCCGTACCGCGTGCGCGGCCAGCGGGCCCAGCGGGTCGAAGATGCCGAGCAGCGCGTGGCTGAAGCCCCGGTCGTCGCCCGCGATCAGCTCCGGGTAGTTGAAGTCGTCCCCGGTGTAGCAGCGCACCCCGCTCGGCAGCCGGCGGCGCACGTCGATCTCGCGGTCCGCGTCGAGCAGGGACATCTTGATGCCGTCGACCTTGTCCGGGTGCTCCGCGATGACCTGGAGGAACGTGTCGGTGGCGAGGTCCAGGTCGGTGGAGCCCCAGTAGCCTTCGAGCGCCGGGTCGAACATCGGGCCCAGCCAGTGCAGGACGACCGGTTCCGTCGCCTGGCGCAGCAGATGGGCGTACGTCTCCAGGTAGTCCTGGGGGCCCTTCGCGGCGGCGGCGAGGGCGCGGGACGCCATCAGGATGGCCTGGGCGCCGCTCTCCTCGACGACGGTGAGCTGTTCCTCGTACGCGGAACGCACCTCGGCGAGCGTGGCCGGGCCCGGCGGCAGCTGGTCGGTGCCGACGCCGCAGGCGATGCGGCCGCCGACCGACCTGGCCTCGGCGGCCGAGCGGCGGATCAGCTCCTCGGCGCCCGCCCAGTCCAGGCCCATGCCGCGCTGCGCGGTGTCCATGGCCTCGGCCACGCCCAGGCCGTGCGACCACAGGTGGCGGCGGAAGGCGAGGGTGGCGTCCCAGTCGACGGCGGCCGGTGAGTCGGGGGTGGTGTCGGCGTACGGGTCGGCGACGACGTGCGCGGCGGAGAAGACCGTACGGGAGGCGAGCGGCGTCCCGGTCGGCGTGAGGTCGAGCGGGGTGGCCCGGGGTTCGTACGGGCCCTGCGGGAGGTGAATGGTCACGCTGACGAGTCCCTTGATCCGTGGGGAAGACGGCTGGTCACAGCGACAGCTCCGGGACGTCCAGGCGGCGGCCCTCCGCGTGGGACTTCAGGCCCAGCTCCGCGAGCTGCACGCCGCGAGCGCCCGCCATCAGGTCCCAGGTGTACGGCTCGTCCAGCACGATGTGGCGCAGGAACAGCTCCCACTGGGCCTTGAAGCCGTTGTCGAAGACCGCGTTGTCCGGGACCTCCTGCCACTGGTCGCGGAAGGACTCGGTGACCGGGAGGTCCGGGTTCCAGACCGGCTTCGGGGTGACCGAGCGGTGCTGGACGCGGCAGTTGCGCAGGCCGGCGACGGCGGAGCCGTGGGTGCCGTCCACCTGGAACTCGACCAGCTCGTCGCGGTTGACCCGGACCGCCCAGGAGGAGTTGATCTGGGCGACGGCGCCGCCCTCCAGCTGGAAGATGCCGTAGGCGGCGTCGTCGGCGGTCGCCGCGTACGGCTCACCGCGCTCGTCACGGCGCTCGGGGATGTGGGTCTGCACGTGCGCCTGGACCGTGGTGACCCGGCCGAACAGCTCGTGGAGCACGTACTCCCAGTGCGGGAACATGTCGACGACGATGCCGCCGCCGTCCTCGGCGCGGTAGTTCCAGGAGGGGCGCTGCGCCTCCTGCCAGTCGCCCTCGAAGACCCAGTAGCCGAACTCGCCGCGCACGGAGAGGATCTCGCCGAAGAAGCCGCCGTCGATGAGGCGCTTCAGCTTCAGCAGGCCCGGCAGGAAGATCTTGTCCTGGACGACGCCGTGCTTGATGCCGGCCTCCTGGGCCAGGCGGGCCAGGTCGAGGGCGCCCTCGACGTCCGTGGCGGTGGGCTTCTCGGTGTAGATGTGCTTGCCGGCGGCGACGGCCTTCTTGATCGCCTCGACCCGGGCCTGGGTGACCTGGGCGTCGAAGTAGATGTCGACGGTGTCGTCCGCGAGGACCGCGTCGAGGTCGGTGGACCACTCGGTGAGCCCGTGGCGCGCGGCCAGCTCCTCCAGGGCGTGGGCGCGGCGGCCGACGAGGATCGGTTCCGGCCACAGCACGTCGCCGTCGCCGAGGTCGAGGCCGCCCTGCTCGCGGATCGCGAGGATCGAGCGCACCAGGTGCTGCCGGTATCCCATGCGCCCGGTGACGCCGTTCATGGCGATGCGCACTGTCCTGCGTGTCACGAAAGTTCCCTCCGTACGGGCGTAGCAAGCGCTTTCTATGCGAGATGACGCTAGCCTGCCGACAGCGGCCCGGACAAGAGGGGGCCCGTCAATCGGTCACAGGCCACGGAGGAAAGCGATGACAGTCACCCTGGCGGACGTGGCGGCCCGCGCCCGGGTGTCCCCCGCCACCGTCTCCCGTGTGCTGAACGGCAATTACCCGGTGGCGGCGTCCACCCGGGAACGGGTGCTGCGTGCGGTGGACGATCTGGACTACGTGCTGAACGGGCAGGCCAGCGCCCTGGCGGCGGCCACGTCCGACCTGGTGGGCATCCTCGTCAACGACATCGCCGACCCGTTCTTCGGGATCATGGCGGGCGCCGCGCAGACCGAGATCGGCGGGCCCGGCGACGGGTCCGGCCGGGCGGGCGGCGAGAAACTGGCGGTCGTCTGCAACACCGGCGGCTCCCCCGCCCGCGAGCTGACCTACCTCACCCTGCTCCAGCGCCAGCGCGCCGCGGCCGTCGTCCTCACCGGCGGCGCGGTGGAGGACCCGGAGCACCAGACGGCGATGGCCGCGAAGCTGGCGAAGCTCGCGGAGGCGGGCACCCGGGTGGTGCTGTGCGGGCGGCCGCCGCTGCCGGACGGGGCGGCCGTGGTGGCCGCGCTCGCCTTCGACAACCAGGGCGGCGCCCAGCGGCTCACCAAGCACCTGCTCTCCCTCGGGCACCGCCGGATCGGCTATGTCGCGGGCCCGCTGGAGCGCACCACGACCCGCCACCGGCTGGCCGGCCACCGCGAGGCGATGCGCGGGGCGGGGGCGGCCGGCGACGAGGACCGGCTGACCGTGCACGGCTCCTACGACCGCGGCTCCGGGTACGACGCGACCGTCGAACTCCTGCGCCGCGAACCGGCGATCACCGCCGTCGTCGCCGCCAACGACACCGTGGCGCTCGGTGCGGCGGCGGCGATCCGGGACCGGGGGCTGCGCATCCCGGAGGACATCTCGGTGGCCGGTTTCGACGACCTGCCGTTCTCGGTGGACGTGGTCCCGGCCCTGACGACCGTACGGCTGCCGCTCTTCGAGGCGGGGGCGCGGGCGGGCCGGCTCGCCCTGGGCAAGGAGGACCCGCCGCCGGGCGGCATCGCGCTGATCCCGGCCGAGCTGATGGTGCGCGGCTCGACGGCGCCGCCCCGGGGGTGAGCCCCAGGGCGCGGGGTACGTGTCAGGGCGCCCGCCTCTCGCAGCGCGCGGCGGCACGGAACGACGGAAGGAACACGCAGTGAAGCTCGCTTTCTCCACCCTCGGGGTGCCGGGGCTGCCCATGCCCGAGGTCGTCCGGCTCGCCGCCGACAACGGCTACCAGGGGGTGGAGCTGCGCGCCCACCCGGAGGAGCCGGTGCACCTGGGCCTGGACGCGTTCGGACGGGCCGCCGTGCGCGCGGAGTTCGAGCGCGGCGGGATCGAGATCCTGGGCGTGGCGGGGTACGCGAAGGTCGCCGCCGAGGGGGACGACCAGCCGGTCCTGGACGAGCTGGCCGCGCTGACCGGGCTGGCCCGGGACCTGGGCGCGCCGTACGTCCGGGTGTTCCCGGGCGGCGGCGGCCTGGACCCGGCGGACGCCGACGCGATCGCCGCGCGCCGGCTGGGCGCGGCCGCCCCGTACGCCGCCGACCTGGGCGTACGGCTCCTGCTCGAAACCCATGACTCGCACCGGGCGGGGGCCGACGTGGCCCGGGTGGCCGGGACGGTGGGGCACAAGAGCGTCGGCGCGCTGTGGGACGTCATGCACACCTGGCTGGCGGGCGAGGAGCCGGTGGCCAGTCACGCGGTGCTGGCCCCGCACCTCGGCTACGTACAGGTGAAGGACATCGCGTCGGCCGACGACACCACGCCGCTCGCCCTCGGGGACGGGGTGCTGCCGCTGCGGGCGTGCCTGGACACGCTGGACCCGGACGGCTGGGTCTGCTGGGAGTACGAGAAGCGCTGGTACCCGGGGGCGGCGGAGCTGCCGGGGCTGCTGGTCGCGGGGCGCGAGCACCTGCTGCGGCTGGGCGCGCCGAAGCAGTAGCCCGGGGCGGGCGGCGGCGCACAACGAGACCCGACGAGACCCGACGACCGGAAGGGACGCGCTCAAAACGGCCCGCACTCTTGACCGGAAGTTATTTTCTGGATATCCGTGCTCCTTGGCAGTTTCTTTCACCCCCTCGTCACCGAGAACGGCCGAAGGAGCTCACGTGCACCACCGCACCTCCAGACGCACCCTCCTCACCGCCACCGCCGCCACCGCCGTCGCGGCGGCAGCGGGCATGGCGACAGCCCCCGGCGCCCTCGCCTCCCAGGGCTCCGCGCACGGCAGTCACAACTCCGCCGCCACGACCCGGCGGCTGAAGCGGCTCATCTCCCGGATGAGCCTGGAGGAGAAGGTCGGCCAGCTCTTCGTCATGCGGGTCTACGGGCACTCCGCCACCGACCCCGACCAGGCCGACATCGACGCCAACCTCGCCGAGATCGGGGTGCGTACGGCCGCCGAGATGATCGCCAAGTACCAC
>Ga0308175_100002281_pt1 | contig 13090 bp, 10 predicted proteins | sample PhyCR1_3_FD_203893 | JGI IMG/M metagenome (GOLD analysis project Ga0308175, IMG submission 203893) | Soil microbial communities from UC Gill Tract Community Farm, Albany, California, United States - DLSLS.C.R1 | ecosystem: Environmental > Terrestrial > Soil > Agricultural land | place: USA...
GTAGAGCATGCAGCCCGCTTTGTGCCGAGGGTCGCGCCGGCGAGCGATCGCACGACCCTGCAGCTGCGAGATCAGGCGCTTCACACGAGCGTTCTGGCTGCGCTCGTAGTGGCCGCGCGTCTGGCCGTAGAAGCGGTGGTTGCGGTCGGCGAGCCTCGCCTTCTGCTCGTCGCTCAATTCGATGTCCCGCGTCCAGAGGCTGACCGAGCTGACCGACACGCCGAGCTCGCGCGCGATCGCCTTCATCGACATGCCCTGCTCGCGCCGGAGCCTCCGTGCTTCATGTCGTTCCGACGCCTTCATGACGAACATATGTTCGCAGGGCTATCGGACGCGGATAACGGATACTCCTGTCCAGTGCCGAGCAACGGCAGGCGATCCGAGCAGCTCGCGCTCCTCGTCGACCAGGTCCAGGACTACGCGATCTTCATGCTCGACCCCGAGGGGGTCGTCGCGACATGGAACCGCGGCGCCGAGCGGATCAAGGGCTTCCGCGCCGACGAGATCATCGGCCGGCACTTCAGCACCTTCTACACGCCGGACGCGATCGCGCGCGACCATCCGGCACACGAGCTCGAGGTCGCCGTCGAGGTGGGGCGCTTCGAGGAGGAGGGCTGGCGCGTGCGCAAGGACGGCTCGCGCTTCTGGGCCAACGTCGTCATCACGGCGCTCTTCGACGCCTCCGGCAAGCACATCGGCTTCGGCAAGGTCACGCGCGACCTGACGGAGCGCCGCGCGCTGCAGGAGGAGCTGCTGCGCTCCAACGCGGACCTGCAGCGGTTCGCCGCGCTGGCGGCCCACGACCTTGCCGAGCCCCTGCGGACGATCGGCGGCTTGGCCGACCTGGTCAGCCGCCGCTATGGCGACCAGGTGCCGGCGGAGGCCATCCCGTTCCTGGAGCAGATCGTGGCCGGCGTCGGCCGCATGGACGCGCTGATCGAGTCGCTGCTGGGCTACGCGCGGGCGGGCGAGCTGCCGCCCGGCGAGCAGTTCGTCGCGGTCGAGCCCGTCGTTCGCCGCGTCCTTGATGACCTGCACGCCGCGACCGAGGCCACCCAGGCGACGATCGCGCTCGACATCCCGCCGGACGCCGAGGTCCGGACGGGCGAGTACGGCCTCGCGCTGATCCTCCAGAACCTGATCTCGAACGCGCTGAAGTTCAGCCAGGGCCCCGAGCCGAAGGTGACGGTCGCCGCCCGGGCGCGCGAGGCGTTCTGGCGCATCAGCGTGCGCGACCACGGCCCCGGCATCGAGGCCGAGCACCTCGAGACGATCTTCGAGCCGTTCCGTCGCGGCAAGGGCCCGGCCGAGCCCGGCAACGGCCTCGGGCTGACGACGTGCCGGCGCATCGTCGAGCGCCACGACGGGATGATCGGCGTCGAGTCGCGCCCCGGCGAGGGCAGCGAGTTCTGGTTCACGCTTCCGGCGGCGTGACACGAACGCTACGGTTCCGCGCCATGCGCCGAATCCTCTCCAGCACCTTCCTCGCCCTGCTGCTCCTCGCCGCTCCCGCCGGCGCCATCACCTACGGAGTCCCTGACGGCAACGGCCATCCGGAGGTCGGCGCGCTGCTGGCCCAGCAGCCCTACTCGGACGGCACGTGGGCGGAGTGCACCGGCACCCTGATCTCGCCGACGGTCTTCCTCACGGCGGCGCACTGCGACGAGGGCACCAGCCGCGTGGCCGTCACGTTCGACTCGACCTACACGGCGCCGAAGGGCACGACCTACTGGGGCACCTACCACGCCGATCCGGCCTACGACCAGAAGCAGAGCGACCCGCACGACATCGCCGTCGTGGTCCTCGACAAGGCGGTCAAGGGGATCGCGCCGGCGAGGCTGCCGAAGGCCGGCTCGCTCGACACGGTCGACACGACGACGCAGTTCACATCGGTCGGCTACGGCGGCCAGGCGGTCAACCAGGGCGGTGGCCCGAAGACGTTCTCCTACTCCGACGTCCGCTACGTCGCGACCGGCACGCTCAACTCGCTGACCTCGAGCTGGCTGCGCATCTCCATGAACCCGGCCCACGGCGACGGCGGCACCTGCTACGGCGACTCGGGCGGCCCGAACTTCCTCGGCGCCGGTTCCACCGAGACCGACATCGTGGCCGGCACGACGATCACCGGCGACACCTTCTGCCGCTCGACGAACGTCGACTACCGCATGGACACCGTGTCGGCGCGGAGCTTCCTGGCGCCGTACGTGGCGCTGCCGTAGCGTCATAAGCTCTGAGGTGCCCCCGTAGCTCAGTGGTAGAGCACCCGCCTTTTAAGCGGTGATGCGTCGGTTCGATCCCGACCGGGGGCACTGTGCGCCTGCGCATCGCAGCCGTCCTGATCGCCGCCGCCGCGCTCGGCGCGGTGGTCGTCCACAACGTCCTGGCGGTGAACACGCGCGGGGCGCAGCTGCGGCACGTGACGATCAAGAGCCGGTTCGCCCACAGGAGCCTGCGCGTGACGCTCGTGGAGCCCGCTCGCGCGACGACCGGGCGGCCGCTGCTGGTGTTCCTGCACGGCCGCGGCGACAAAGGGGAGGACTCGAACGTCAACGACGAGTTCTTCAAGGCGCTCGCCGCGCAGGGCGAGAAGGCGCCGGCGGTCGTGTTCCCCAACGGCGGCAACCACGGCTACTGGCACGACCGGCGCGGAGCGAGATGGGCGCGCTACGTGCTGGACGAGGTGATCCCGCGCGCGGTCAAGGAGCTGAAGGCGAACCCGAAGCGCATCGCGATCGGCGGGATCAGCATGGGCGGCTTCGGTGCGCTGGACATCGCGCGGCTGCACCCGCATCGCTTCTGCGCGGTGGGTGCCCATTCGCCCGCGCTGTGGCAGGCCGGCGGCGAGACCGCGCCCGGCGCGTTCGACGACGCTCAGGACTTCGCCCGGCACGACGTGATCGCCGGCGCGCGGCGCAACCCGCGCCTCTTCGGAGGCACCCCGGTCTGGCTCGACGCCGGGCGCAGCGACCCGTTCCTGCCCGGTGACCGGGCGCTGGATCGCGCCTCGGCGAGCGTCAGGCTGCGCACCTACCCCGGCGCGCACGAGGGCTCGTACTGGCGCGCCCACTGGGGCGCGTACCTCGGCTTCTACGCGGCGGCGCTGGCGCGCTGCTGATCGGCACGCAGCCAGTCGCCCAGCGCCTCGATCTCCATCGGCCGCGCGAACAGGTAGCCCTGCAGGAACCGGCAGCCGAGCTCGCGCAGCGTTCGCAGCTGGCCGAGCGTCTCGACGCCCTCCACGACGAGGTCGAGCCCGAGCGAGCGCGCGAGGCGCACGACGGCCGTGACGATCGCGGCGTCGCCGTCGCCGTCGGGGCCGAGCTCCCAGACGAACGAGCGGTCGAGCTTCAGCGAGTCGAGCTCGAAGCGGTTCAGGTAGCCCAGGGAGGAGTAGCCGGTGCCGAAGTCGTCGAGCACCAGGCGCACCCCGAGCTCGCGCAGCGCGGCCAGCGTCTCCTCCGGAGTCGCCGAGCCCTCCATCAGCAGGCTCTCGGTGATCTCGATCGCCAGAGCACCCGCGGGCAGGCCGCTGTCCTGGAGCGCGTGTCGCACCGTGTCCGTGAACCCGCGCTCGCCGACCTCGCGCGCAGACAGGTTCACGGACACACCCAGCGACATGCCGAGCTCCTCGCGCAGCGCGGCGACGTGGCTGCAGGCGCGCTGCACGACGAACCTGCCGAGCTCGGTGATCAGCCCCGACTGCTCGGCCACCGGGATGAACTCGGCCGGCGAGACCGCCCCGCGCGTGGGGTGATGCCAGCGCAGCAGCGCCTCCAGGAACACCGGGCGCTCGCCCTGCTGCAGGTCGACGATCGGCTGGAAGGCGACGCGCAGCTCGTCGCGCGCCAGCGCCATGCGCAGGTCGCGCTCGAGCTCGAGGCGCTCCAGCGCGGCGACGCGCATCGGCTCGTCGAACAGCTCGACACCGCCGCGCCCCTGGGCCTTCGCGCGGTACATGGCGGCGTCGGCCTGCTCGAGCAGCGTCGATGCCGACTCGGTGCGGTGCGTCGAGAGCGTCACGCCGACAGAGGCCGAGGCGAAGATCGTCCCGTCGGAGGTCTCCAGCGGCTCGGCCCACGCCTGCGCCAGGCGGGAAGCGAGCGTCAGCGCCTCGTCCTCGGACGCGACGTTGTCGAACAGCACGACGAACTCGTCGCCGCCGAGCCGCGCCACCGTGTCGTCGGCGCGCACGATGCTCTGCAGGCGCTCGGCCAGCCCGACGAGCACCTCGTCGCCGGCGCGGTGGCCCAGCGAGTCGTTGACGACCTTGAACTCGTCGAGGTCGCACAGCAGCACCGCCGCCCGCCCCTCCGGGCGCGTCAGCGCAGCCTCCAGGCGCTCGAGGAACAGCGTCCGGTTCGCCAGGCCGGTCAGCGGGTCGTGGGTGGCCTGGTGGCGGGTCTCGAGCTCGGCTGAAAGCCGCGCGACCGCAGACGCGAGGATGTGCGCGACCGAGCTCAGGAAGCCGATCTCGTGCCGGGTGAACACCCGCTCCCGGCGCGAGTGCAGCCCGATCACGCCCCACGGCTCGCCCCAGCCCGCAATCGGGGCGTTGATCGAGCTGATGATCCCGTGGCGGACGAGCGACGGCGGCATCGTGTAGCGCTCCTCGCCGGCCCAGTTCGAGACGGCGATCGGCTCGCCGGCCAGGCTCGTGGCCGCGGCGAGCGAGCCGGTGCCCGGCAGCGCGCGCTCGCGCCCGATCTCCTCAGGCGCGAGCCCGTGGCCGCTGACGAGCAGCAGGTCGCCCTCCGGCTGCAGCCGCAGGATCCCCGCCAGGTCGCAGTCGAGCAGCTCGCGCGTGATCCGGCAGGCGCTCAGGAGGAGCTCGTCGAGGTCGATCGTCTCCAGCGCCGCCCGCCCGAGGTCCGCGATCGCCTCCTGCGCCGCGGCGCGCGCGCCCAGCTGCGTGGCGGCGCGCTTGCGCTCGGTGACGTCGGCCACGTGCGAGAGGAAGTAGCGCGGGCGGCCGCGGTCGTCGGCGATGAGGGTCAGGACGAGCTCGCCGGACACGACCTCCCCGCCGGGGCGCACGTACTGCGCCTCGGCGCGGATGGAGTCGCCGGGCTTCATCCGCGCGCGGATCTCGGCCGCGCTCACCTGGTGGTCGGGGTGCACGAAGTCGACCTGGCAGCGCCCGAGCAGCTGGTCGGCGCTGCGGCCGAGCAGGTCGCAGAACGCCGGGTTGACGTAGCGCAGCGTCATGTCGAGGTCCGCCATCGCGATCCCGATCTGCGCCTCCTCGAACGAGCGCCGCAGCAGCGATGCGCTGTCGCGCATCCAGTTGGCCACCATCCGTGACAGCCCGCCGACCGTGAGCATCGCGATGACCAGGACGATCAGGTGGGCGAGGTCGCTGCCGTAGAGCCGCTCGGCCCGCCCGTCGTGCACCGCGCTCGCGACCAGCAGCGTCGCGTAGCACGCGGCGGCAAACGCGACCTGGAAGAGCGCGTGGCGAAGGCTGAAGAACGTGAAGACGAACGGCCCGCCGCCGACGTAGAGCGGGATCAGGGCCGAGTTCTCGACACCCGCGGCGGCGATCGCCCCCGTTCCCATCACCGTCCCGATCAGGAGGGTGGGCCCGAGCCAGCCGGTCGGGACCGTCGCGGCGGAGCTCATCAGCCACAGCGCGGTCAGCGCCGCGAACGCCGCCACGAGCGCCACGACCCACCACAGCGGGCGGTCGGCGTGCGGCAGCGCGACCCAGGTCGCGCAGGACAGCCCGCCGACCCCGAACAGGACGCCCAGGGCGCGCGCGACCACGGGCGGCGCTGCTGGACCGTGCGCGGGCGCGAGCGGAATCGGCAGAGAGCTGGACACGCTGCCCCGGTAGTCGGCCCGCGCGGCGCGCTTCTTGAGGTCAGATGGACTGCAGCAGACCGCCGTCGATGGCGAGCGTCTCGCCGGTGACGTAGCCCGCGCGGTCGGACGCCAGGAAGACGGCCGCGGCGGCCATCTCCGCGGGCGTCCCGAGGCGCCCCGCGGGCACCTGGGTCTTCGCCGCCTCCTCGGCCGCGTCGAGCGACCCGTGATTGCCGCGCAGGCGGTCCGTGGCGATCCGGCCGGGCAGGACGCTGTTGAACGTGACGCCGTCGGCGGCGTAGCGGCGCGCCAGCGTCTTGAAGCCCGCGACGGTGGCCGAGCGGTGCGTGTTGGAGAGCATCAGCGGCGCGATCGGCTCGCGCACGGCGGACGAGACCACGTTCAGCACCCGTCCCCAGCCGCGCTCGCGCATGCCCGGGAGCACCCGCTCGACGAGCGCCATCGGCGCGAGCACGAGCGAGCGGTAGGCGGCCTCCCACTGCTCCTGCGTGAACGAGAGCGGCTCGCCCACCGGCGGCCCGCCCGTGTTGCACACGAGGATTTCGACGGGGCCGAGCTCCGCCTCGACCGCGTCGACGAGCGGGCCGGCGCCGTCGACGTCGCTGGTGTCCCAGGCGAAGCGCTCGGTGCTGCGCGAGCTGGCGGCGACGCGCGCGCCCTCGGCCTCGAGCTCGGTGGCGATCGCCGCGCCGATGCCCTTCGAGGCGCCCGTCACGAGCGCCACCCTGCCGCTCAGGCCGAGGTCCACGGCTCGCAGATTACGCTTCGCCCGGTGCATGCCGAGATCACGGCGCTCGTGGTCGGCGCGCAGCAGCTGGAGCTGACGGTCGACGCCGCGGGCTCAGAGCTCGTCGCGCGCCGTCGCGACGGAGGCGAGGAGGTGCGCGTGCCCGTGACCGGCGGGCGCGCGGCGGTCCCGTTCGCCGCCCTGGACCGCGAGGGCGTGTGGGACCTGTGGCTGGACGGCTCCCACCGCGTCGGGCGCCACCGCGACGGGATCGCAGACAAGCAGCGCACCGTCGTGTTGCCGCGACGTGGCGGCGCGCAGCCCTACTACACGGTCGAGGACAACCTGTCCGTGCGCGTCGGCGCGCCCGCGCCGGCAATGCCCCACGCGCCGGCTCGGCGACCGGGCTTCGTCCGCGAGCGGATCGTGCGGCCGCTCGCGATCACCGCGCACCGGCTGGTCTCGAGGATCGTGCAGGCGCTGGTGCGCCCGGGCCCGCCGGACGGCTTCGAGGGCGTCCGGATCCTGCTCATGCACGCCTACGGGATGGGCGGGACGATCCGCACGTGCCTGACGCTCGCCGAGCACCTGGCCAAGCACGGGCCGGTCGAGGTGATCAGCATCGTGCGCTCGCGCGACGAGCCGTTCTTCCCGTTTCCCGAGGGCGTCTCGGTCACGGTGCTGGACGACCGGCGCGGCGGTCGCCGGCGCGGCCTGCCCAGCGTGCTCGTCCATCCCGACGACCACACGTACGCAAAGCTCAGCCTGCGCACGGACCTGCTGCTCCTGCGCCGGCTGCGTCGTATGCGCAGCGGCGTGCTGGTGACCACCCGGCCGGGCTTCAACGTCCTCGCCGCCCGCCACGCGCCGCCCGGGCTGACCGTCATCGGGCAGGAGCACATGAACATCGGCTCGCACCTGCCGGGCCTCACCCGCGACATCGAGCGCTCCTACGGCCGCCTCGACGCGCTCGCGGTCCTGACCGAGGCCGACCGCGCCGACTACGCCCGGATGCTCGGCGCCGCACACACGCGCGTGGAGCAGATCCCCAACGCGGTGCCCGAGCTCGGCGGCGGCATGGCGTCGCCGGACAGCCGCGTGGTCGTGGCGGCGGGGCGGCTGACTCCGCAGAAGGGGTTCGACCTGCTGATCGCGGCGTTCGCCGCCGTTGTGCGCGAGCACCCGGACTGGCAGCTGCGCATCCACGGCGCGGGCCCGCAGCGCGCCGAGCTGCGGCGGCTGATCCTCGAGCACGAGCTCTACTCGAACGTGTTCCTGATGGGCCCCACGGCACAGCTCGGCGAGGCGCTGGCGCAGGGCTCGATCTTCGTCCTCAGCTCCCGCTTCGAGGGCTTCGGAATGGTGATCGTCGAGGCGATGAGCAAGGGGCTGGCGGTCGTGAGCTTCGACTGCCCGCGCGGCCCCTCGGAGATCATCGGCGATGGCCGCGACGGGCTGCTCGTGCCCGAGCTCGACGTGCCCGCGCTGGGCGCCGCGATCGCGGGGCTCGCCGGCGACCGCGAGCGCCGCGCCGCGCTCGGCGCCGCCGCCGTCCAGACGGCCCGGCGGTACGACCGCGAGGCCATCGGCGGCCGCTGGGACGCGTTACTGCAGGTTCTCTAGGGTCAGGCGCCTTGCCGGCCGCCCCGACAGCAATCGTCGTTACCGCCGGGCCGCTCGCGAGCGGCCCGGTGCTCGACCGCCTGCTCGGGCAGCTCGGCGAGCTGGGCATCACGGACACGCACGTCGTGCCACCCGACCTGCGTCGCATCGCCGCGGTCGCGCGCGGCGCGCAGGACGGCGTCGTCGTGCTGCACGGCGACATCATCACGCACCGCGAGGCGCTCGCCGGCCTGCTGGCCGACCCGCGCGTGGTCAATGGCGCGCTGGTCGCGCGCGGGCGGCGGCGCCTGGCGTTCGGCACCCGGATGCGGCGCGGCGTGATCGTGAGCGCGGGCTCGGGCTTTCACCGCGCGCACCTGCCCGACACCGCGTTCCTCGGCGTGCTGAAGGTCGACGCCGCGCAGCGCGAGCTGCTCGCCCAGACCGCTGAGCGGCTCGCGCCGCTGGCGGCCGACCCGCCGGCGGAATGGGAGGCCGAGCTGGACCGCCGCGAGCACGCCTGGCGTGAAGCGGGCGACAAGGATCCCGCGCAGCGCCGCGAGCTGGCCCGCCAGGACGTCGTCGCGCTGCTGCTCGTCGGGCTCGTGCGCGCCGACCTGCACCTGCGCAGCGCGCCGCTGCGCGGGATGTACTGGGCGCGCGCCACGTCGCAGCAGGTCGTCGACGAGGCTGCGGCCGAGCTGCCGCAGGTCGACGAGGACAGGGTCCTGCTCGACTCGGCCGTGAAGTCGGTCGACGGGTTCTTCACGACGTTCTTCGTCAGCCCATACTCGCGCTACCTCGCGCGCTGGGCGGCGCGGCGCGGGCTGACGCCCAATCAGGTGACCGCGGCCTCGTTCGTGCTCGGCCTGCTGTCGGCGGCGTGCTTCGCCACCGGTGAGCGCTGGGGGCTGATCGCCGGGGCGATCCTGCTGCAGGTCGCGTTCACGACCGATTGCGTCGACGGTCAGCTCGCCCGCTACACGCGCCGGTTCTCGCAGCTCGGCGCGTGGCTGGACGCGACGTTCGACCGCTCGAAGGAGTACCTGGTGTTCGCGGGGCTGGCGATCGGCGCCGACCGCGCGGGCCACCCCGTCTGGGTGCTCGCGGCTGCGGCGCTCACGCTGCAGACGATGCGCCACACGATGGACTTCTCCTGGCACGGCTCGCTGCGCCAGCGCGTCGAGGTGGTGGTGCAGCCGCCGATCGAGCAGTCGGTCGACGCATGGGGCGCGATCGTCACGGCGCGCGACGGGCCCACGCGGTCGTCGCGGACGGCGCTGCGGCGCTGGCGCGACCTCGACCACATCCCCGGCGTCGCATGGGTCAAGCGGATCATCGCGTTCCCGATCGGCGAGCGGTTCGCGCTGATCTCGATCACGGCGGCAATCTGGTCGGCGCACACGACGTTCATCGCCTGGCTGGCCTGGGCGGGCTTCGCGGTGACCTACGGCTTCCTGGGGCGCGTGGTGCGCTCGCTGAAGCTCAAGCTGCGCAGCGACGCCGATCCCGAGCTGGAGCTCGAGTCGTTCCGCGACGACGGGCCGATCGCGCGCGCGCTCGCGCCGTTCGGCCGGCGCCTGCCCGCGCCGCTGCTGTGCGCGGCCGCGGTGGCGCCGCTGATCGCCGCAATGGCGATCGAGGGCGACGGCGCATCGGACGGGCTGGTCGTCGGCGTGATCGCGTGGCTCGTGCTCGTGGCCGGCCTGTCGGGCGGCCGCACGGGGACGAGCCGGATCCGCTGGATGGTGCCGCCGCTGCTGCGCTTCGGCGAGTACGCCGGGCTGCTGTGGCTCGGCACGGCGGCGGGCGCGTCGTCGCGGCCCGCGGCGTTCGCACTGCTCGCAGCGCTCACGCTGCGCCATTACGACATCGTGTACGGACTGCGCTACCGCGGTGCGCCCGTGCCGGAACGGCTGGGCATCGCCGCGGGAGGGTGGGACGGCAGGCTCGCGCTCGCGTGCATCCTGCTGGTGACTGATGCGCTGCCGGCCGGCTTCTACGTGCTGGCGGCGATCATCGCGGTGGTGTTCAGCGCCGCCGCGATCCGCGAGTGGTCACGGGCGCGGATGCCGGTGACCTTCCACGACGACAAGGAGGATGAAGACGCATGATCGGGATGGTGCTCGCCGCGGGCGCCGGGAAGCGGCTCGGGTCGCTGACCGAGGATCTGCCCAAGACCCTGCTGGAGGTGGACGGCGACCGCACGATCCTGGACGTCGCGCTGGGCAACTTCGCAGCGGTCGGGCTCGAGGAGGCCGTGATCGTGACGGGGTTCGCCGCGGAGCGGATCGACGAGCGGATGGCGTCGCTGTCGGACCGCTACGGGCTGCGACTGCGGACCGTCTTCAACCCGAAGGCGCTGGAGTGGAACAACGCCTACTCGCTGTGGTGCGCGCGCGACGAGTTCGCGCGCGGCGTGCTGCTGGCCAACGGCGACACCGTGCATCCGTCCTCCGTGGAGGAGAGCCTTCTGGGTGATCGCAACGGCGACGATCTCGTGATCGCGCTGGATTGCGCCAAGACGCTGGGCGAGGAGGAGATGAAGGTCCACCTGACCGACGAGGGGCTGCTCGACGCGATCAACAAGTCGCTGGACCCGGCGACGGCCGCGGGCGAGTACATCGGCGTGACGCTGATCGAGCCCCACGCGGCAAGCCCCCTCGCCGAGGCGCTGCAGGCGACCTTCGAGCGCGACCCGCAGCTGTACTACGAGGACGGCTTCCAGGAGCTCGCCGACCGCGGCGGCAGGGTGCGCGGGGCGGCGATCGGCGAGGTCGCGTGGGTCGAGGTCGACGACGACAACGACCTGGCGCGGGCCAGGGAGGTCGCTTGCCACTGCTAGCCCGCATGGTCGGGACGCCGCTGGCGATCGACATCGGCGCCGGCGCGGTGGCGCGCCTGGCGCCGCTGCTGGCCGACCGGCGGATCTCCAGCGGCGGGCACGTCGCGATCGTGGTCGGTCCGGGGCTCGGGCAGGAGATCGCCGACACCCTGCGCCCGTCGCTGCCCGACGCCGAGATCCTCATGGCCGAGGGCGGCAGCGTGGAGGCCGCGACGGATCTGGCCGACCGGCTGCGCGGCGGCTTCTACGACGCGCTGGTCGGCATCGGCGGCGGGCGGACGCTCGACGTCGCCAAGCTCGCCGCGAGCCGCACCGCGCTGCCGATGGTCTCGGTCGCGACGAACCTCGCGCACGACGGCCTGGCCTCGCCGGTGTCTTCGCTCGAGCACGGCGGGCACAAGGGCTCGTTCGGGGTGCAGCTGCCGATCGCGGTGTTCGTCGACCTCGACTACGTGCGCCGCAGCGAGCCGGGGATGCGCCGCTCGGGCATCGGCGACGCGATCTCGAACCTGTCGGCGATCGCCGACTGGCAGCTCGCCGAGCGCGAGCGCGGCGAGGCGCTCGACGGCGTCGCGGTCACGTTCGCGCGGACCGCCGCGATGGCGATCCTGCACCGCGAGGACGGCATCGACGACGACGACTTCCTGATCGCGCTGGCCGAGGCGCTCGTGCTGTCGGGCATGGCGATGGCGACGGCCGGCTCCAGCCGCCCGTGCAGCGGCGGCGAGCACGAGATCCTGCACGCGATCGACCACCTGTACCCGGGCACCGCGCACCACGGCGAGCTGGCCGGCGCGGCGACGCTGTTCACCGCGTTCCTGCGCGACGACGGCTCGGTGGGCGCGGTCGATGCGTGCCTGCGCCGCCACGAGCTGCCGCGGCTGCCGGCCGACCTCGGGCTGAGCGCCGAGCAGTTCGCCGAGGCGGTCGCCTATGCGCCACGCACGCGGCCGGACCGCTACACGCTGCTGGAGCATCTCGCCCTCGACGACGCCGGCGTGCGCGAGCATGTCGGCCGCTATGTCGAAGCCCTCGATCGCTGAGCTGCGCGCGGCGACGCAGCCGTCGTCGATCTTCGAGCGCAACAGCGGCGAGCACTGGGAGGGCCGCGTGCTCATGCGGCGCTTCTCGCCGTACCTGACGCGGCTGCTGATCCGGACGCCGATCACGCCGAACGGCGTAACGTGGGTGATGATCCTCGCCGGGGTGCTGGCGGCGGGCGCCCTGACGCTCCCGGGCATCGGTTGGGCGGTGGCCGCGTTCGTGCTGATCCAGGCGCAGCTGCTGCTCGACTGCTCCGACGGCGAGGTCGCCCGCTGGCGCGGCACCTCGTCGCCGGTGGGCGTGTATCTCGACCGGGTCGGCCACTACCTGACCGAGTCGCTGCTGCCGGTGGCGCTGGGCATCCGCGCCGACGGCGGCTGGCACCACCTCGGCGGCTGGACGACGCTCGGCCTGGTGATCAGCGTGCTCGTGCTGTGGGTGAAGTCCGAGACCGTGCTCGTGCACGTCGCGCGCGCCGAGTCGGGACTGCCGCCGGCGAAGGACACCGCGTCGGTTGCCGCGCCGCGCGGCGGTGGGCTCGCCGCGCTGCGCCGCGCGGCTGGAAGGCTGCCGTTCTACCGCGCGTTCGTGGCGATCGAGTTCACCGGCCTCGCGCTCCTGGCCGCGATCCTCGGCCTGACGAAGACGCTCGTGATCGTCCTCATCCCGGTGGCGGCGATCACCGTGGTGGGGCACCTGCTCGCGATCCTCACGTCCAGCCGCCTGCGATGACCTCCTTCGGCTGCGTCGTCCTGACGACCGGCAGCCGGCCCGAGGTGCTGGCGCTGGCACTCGACTCGCTGCGCGCGCAGCGTGGGGTCGAGCTCGACATCGTCGTGGTCTTCAACGGCGCGCCGGTGCCGCCCGGCACGCGCGGAGTCGGTCTCCCCGAGGACGTCGGGATCCCGGCGGCGCGCAATGCGGGTGCGGCGCAGGCGAAGGGCGAGCTGCTGTTCTTCCTCGACGACGACGCGAGCCTGGCGTCCGACGACGCGCTGGCGCGGGTGGCGCAGCGGTTCGAGGCCGATCCGTCGCTGGGCGCGCTGCAG
>Ga0308175_100002282_pt1 | contig 13090 bp, 15 predicted proteins | sample PhyCR1_3_FD_203893 | JGI IMG/M metagenome (GOLD analysis project Ga0308175, IMG submission 203893) | Soil microbial communities from UC Gill Tract Community Farm, Albany, California, United States - DLSLS.C.R1 | ecosystem: Environmental > Terrestrial > Soil > Agricultural land | place: USA...
CATGCCGATGCGCCGGGAGGTCCGCAGCGCGCGTTCCAGTGATGCAGCGCGGTCATGCTGACGGTCCGCACGCAGCATGGCCGTGGCAATCGCGCCGAGGATCGAGATGCGCTTCTCAATTTCAGGGGTGAATGCGTTGGGTCGGGGAGGACCGCATCTTGATGCGGGAAACCCAACTCCTCGGGGCCGTGATCGCCGACGTTGAGGGTCGCGTTAACCACCTCTCGGCCGAGGAAGTTGACCAACTGCTCCAACGCGCAGAAACAACCCTCCGTCCAAGCAACCGACGCCGGAACGCGCAAGAGCAGACGGAGCCCACGGTGGAAGACGGAAACCTCTCGTGCGGATAAGGGGGAGGCTCCGCACGGACCAGCGGCTGTTCAACGCGACTGCCATGCTGGCGCCCCACCCGCCCGGGCCGCGAAGGCGCGTCGGAGGGCCCTTGGTGACATGCCCAGAAATGTGCTGCCCACAGGAAGCCAAAGGCGCCACCAGAGCAGTGCCTCTACAGGCGGCGGCGCCACACTCACCTGTGCTGGGCTGATGGCGCCGCCGGACACTAACAGCCCGCGCCCGCCGGCGGAGGCATAACCGCGCAAAGGGGCGCGTCAGACCACGCGTGGGTTACACGACGTGCACGACCCCACGTCGCTTCCTCGGACCCGGGCGACGCGATCCGCTACTCGGCGAACCGGGCGATGCGTGGCACGACCTTGCCGTTGACCTTGGTGAAGACGCCGAGGGCGTAGACGTTCGAGCCGGCTTCGGTGAGCTCGAAGACGCCCAGGGCGGTGTTGAACTTCGCCCAGGCCCTGGCGTTCGGCGTGCTGCCCGCTGTGTCGGCGACAAAGGCCTTTCGCGCGATGGTGGTGTTGCCGCATCCGCTGGTGGTGGTTCCGCACACCAGGCCGAAGTGGCCGCCGGCGTACACCGTGTCACCGACGAGCAGCACCGTCTGCAGGTTGCCGTCGGTGGCGACCTGCCAGACCTTGGCGCCGCCGCTGGTGGTCTTGTACAGCGAGTTGCCGGTGGGCAGCCCACCAGCTGTGGCGAGGTAGACGCCGCTCGGGTCGACCGCGATGTCGTACACCGGCGGGATCGAGCTCGTCTTGTAGGACTGGAGCGTGCCCGAGCCGTTGAGCACGGCCACCCGGCTTCGGGCCGTCGCCCCGACGGAGTTGAACTCGCCGCCCACATACACCAACGTGCCGGCGACCGTGATTGCGTGCACGGGGGCGTCAGCATGCGGGAACCCGGTCACCAGCGCACCGCTGCTGGCGTCCACCGCCGCCAGGTAGGCCGCGTTGGTCCCGGCGACGCTGCTGAAGCTGCCACCCAGGTACAGCTGGCCCCCGAGGTAGCCCAGCGCCCGGACCATGCCCGTCGGTGCCGGGTTGAACCCGGCACGGACCTCACCGGTCGTGGCATCGATCGCCGCCAGGTTGTTGCGGCGCACCCCACCGACGGTGTTGAACTTCCCGCCGATGAACACCGTGGTGCCGTCGGTGGCCAGTGCGGCCACCTCGCCGTCGACGGTGACGTCGAAGGACGGGTCCAGGGCACCGTTGCCGGCGTCCAGGGCGGCGAGCCGGTTGTGCACCTGGCCGTCGACCTGGGTGAAGGTGCCACCGACCAGCAGACGCCCACCGACCGCGACGGAGGCCTCGACGTTGCCGTCATCGGCATGCGCCGAGCTCTCCGGGGTCCTGTCGACCGGCGCGGCCACCGCGGCCGTCGCGGTCACAACGGCCAGCGCAGCGGCTACACCCAAGGCACGAAACACTCGACCCTGCATGATGACCCCCTCAGGTCTTCGGCGGTCGCGATTTCGGACTTCCCAGTACACCTCGGTCAAAGCAGCGCGACTTCCCCCAATCTGCGTAGGAGAGGCTAGTCAGTTCATGCCCTCTCATTTCCGCATTGCGCTCAAGAATTGGGGGTCGCGCGCTCGGGCAGCAGCGTGTCTCGCTAAGGAGGTAGAACCATGAACCGGTATCGACCCGTCTGCGCCATCACGGTCGCGGCAGCCGCGCTGACCGTCGCGCCAGCCAGCATGGCGCAAGCCGCCACCTACACGGTGAAGGTCACCTGCGCCGTGCCCAAGTTGCAGCCCGAGCGGCAGCTGGCCCCGAACCACTGCCTGAACTACATTCCCGACAACACCCAGACGTTCACCGCCAAGGTGACCGACAGCAACGGACGCGCGGTACAAGGCGTGTGGGTGACCTGGTCGGACAACAGCGAGGCCGCGCACTTCCGACTTGCGAACAACCCATGCAAGACCGGGACCAATGGCACGTGCTCCGATGAACTGCTCGTCCGGCACCCCAAACGCGGCATGAAGATCACCGTGACCGCAACCGTCGGAGGTTCCTCCGGTGTCGGCTATCTGAGCTTCTCGTGACCGCGGCGAGCCACTTCGGCCCGGCTGCGACGCCGTAACCGAGAGTTGACGCGACTGAAGTCCGGCAGATGACCGGACCGCCGACGGTGGCCCGCCGCACGGCAGGTACGGAAACGCCACTCAGCCGCCCGGAACTCGCAAGCGTTGAGTGCCCGACCGAGGCGCATCTACAGCGGCAGAACGATGGCGCCATCTCCTTCACGATTGGCGCCTTCTCCAGGGGCGCCACCCTCCCGGCCCAACTCGGCGGGCCAGCGACGCGGTGGATCCAGGACGTCATAACCAAGCGCTACCTGACCGCACTTGACCGACTCGGCGCCTGACGTCCTCATCGGCCGCAGGGAGCCTGAGTGCACGCTATTGCAGCGGCACGCGCACAACACCTGGTGGCGCTATAGGTCTTCGACCAGCTCGAGAAAATTTTCGGAGTCCCGCTGCCGAACCTCGGCACGGAAGTAGACCTTGCCCCCGTTGCCGCGCTGCAGCTTTCGCTTCGCCGCCCGCCTTGGGATTCGCTCAAGCACGCCCGCCGGCAGAGTCGGCCCTCGGCCGCGTATGGGCGAGAGGTCGGAGCCAACGCAGTACGTGACGCTCCATCGGAAGCCGGCCTCAAGAAGGGGAACCACCTCCTCACGAGTCAGGTAACTGTCACGCCAGAGATTCATGCAGCAACTATGGCGTTCACCCACCCCACGGACGTCCGGATCTGCCGCTGTCGGCTCTTGCTTCGCGTTGGCCGGGCGGTTCGCATCGGCGGCGTCGAACAAACGCGTCAGCAGGCAATGGCTAGGGCGCGACCCTCGCCCGATTTGAACCGGCCATCGATCACCCAGGCGTAGCGTGCCTCACATGTCATTCGAGGTCCTTCTCATCGGTGTGTTCATCCTCGGCGCGGGGGCCATCATCACTGTCATCGGGTGGGGCATCGCCTGGTCGATCAAGGACAAGCGCACGCCCTACGAGCGAGGCATGGACGAGCACGGGGACATGAAACCCGGCACGTTTAAGATCACCCGCGGCGGAGGCAGCGGTATCGACGGAGGCGTCGGCGGTCCACCGATCTGACGAACGCGCAGCGGTGGAGAGCATCCTCACATCGGCGTGAGAGGTTTACCGGATCTGCCGTCAGGCGTAATTGTCCGGAGGTGGCCGTCCAGCCGGTAAGGCGGCTCTCGGGTCGTCCCGCAAGGGTTCGAGAAGGGCTGGAAGTAGACCCCGGAGCCGCGCCGCCAGAGCAGCCCGACACGCCCTCAATTGCCGCCGAGCGCTGGATAACGGCAGATGCTGCCATGCGCGTCGTGAATGTAGGTGACCTTGGTGGGCGCCCTGTCGATGCTGTCGGGAGCCGGAGCTTCACCGTCTTCCCTCTGCTTTCTCGGGCCCACATCGTGGCCGCTTCAGTGGGAGCCGGCGGCTCGATCGGCGACCATCCTGCGGTGGTTGTCCAACTGCTGATCCTTGTTGCCGGCCGCGCCATCGTCACGCTGGTTCCGGTAGCGGCTGGCGGGTCTCCCGCTCTGCGCGCGAAGGGTCAGCTCGTCGAGTTGATGACAGTCACCTGGCCCTCGTCATCTGTAGGCACCTGGAACTGGTCGAAGTAGGTCGCGGCCAAGTCGGGGTCGAGCACGAAGTCGTCGCCGTGCCCGAGCCCTCGGGCGCGTACGCGGCTGAGACACGTGTTGCGGTCCGTCGCCAGGTAGATCGTCTCCGGGACCACGTCCAGGGGCGCCAACAGCGCGCGCCAGTCCTCACGCATATCGCGCGACCAGAAGGAGAAATCCAAAACGACGTCCCGACCTTGACCGACGAGCTCTGAGAGCCGGTGGCGCAAGCTGGCATCGATCGAAACTCGATCGTTGTCCGCGAGAGGCATAGAGCGCAGACCGCGGTTCCAGGCTTCCTGATCGAACGAGAGCCGAACCAGACCCTCGCGCTCAAGCCGGCGGGCCACGACGGACTTGCCCGAGCCAGCGGGCCCGCACATGAAGACGACTCGCGACATGTTCCGAGCCTACGGAACCCCAACACCGAAGAAACACTCATTTGCCGCTGTCCGAGCAAGCCGAAACGCGGAGTCAGCGTGCGGTGGGAGAGGAGCCTTCACTCGCTCCGAGCCGACTGAGGAGGATGCCGACAGCGGTTCGGACTTGGCTTAGAGCGCACTCTGGGACCGGTCACACCCTTGACGCCGCGGAATCTGCCACTTAACGTTTATCGTTGTTAACGACTATCGTTAGGGGACGCAGTGAATGAGCGTCAGGATGTGGTCCTCGGTCTTGCCAAATGGGTGCTTCGCGGACTAGCCGTGCTGTCTCTGTTGGGCGTGGTCGCCGGAGTGCTCGGCGCAAGCGGCACGATGTCGCTGTATGACCGGCACGTGCCACGTCCGGTGCCCGAGCTGGCGCAGCGACTGTGGCCGCAGAGCGGGGACATGCCGACTTCCCTGGTGAAGGTTCGGCCGGCCCACTGGGACGACACGAACGACGAGTTCAACGGCGTAGCCGCCCAGGATGGAGAGATGCCTGCTGGGGCGGCCCAGTTCCGCGACGTGGGCACAGCGGTGGTTGGGGGCGCCGGGGAAATGGTCTTCTATGATCCGGGGCTCCCGCGCCGGGTCGTGTGGCTGATTGCCATCGCTGTGGTGCCAGTTGGCCTCGCCTGGCTGTGGTGGACCTTGTCGCGCATTGTTCTGTCTGCCCGTACCGGTGACCCGTTCAGCCAGCGCAATGCCCGGCGCTTGGCAATCGCCGGCGTCGTGATCGTCCTCGGACCGCCGCTCGCGCTGCTGTTCCAGCAGCTGGTGCTTCGTTGGATGCTGGCCAACTCCACCGCGGCTGGGAAGGCCGACATCTGGTTCCGCTGGGAGTCGCTGCCCTTGTGGACGTTGGGGGTGGGCCTCGCCATGCTCGTGCTCGCCGCGGTGTGGCGCCGGGGGGTGGCCATGCGCGAAGACCTTGAGGGGTTGGTGTGACGCCGCCAGCGGAGCTCGAGGACGGCCACCGGATCGTGTGCCACCTCGACAAGATGCTCGCCGACCGGCGCATGACCCTCACCGAGCTCGCCGATCGCGTGGGCGTCTCGATCGTCAACCTGTCCGTGCTCAAGAACAACCACGCCAAGGCGGTTCGCTTTTCGACACTCACCGCCATCTGCGAGGTACTGGGGTGCGAGGTCGGCGAAATCTTGGGCTTGCGCCGCTGAGCGACAAAACGCGAGCACAAGTTCCCCGAGGGCCAGGCGTCGAGCAGCGGTCCGAGTGGTCGATCCTGAGCCGCCGGACTCTCCACCCCATGACGCCGGCGCGCAGGGCCACAGCAGATCTCCATCTTCTCGCAGGCGCGTCTTGACGACGGCGTGAACGCGCTCGGCACTGGGGATATGCAAACCATCGCAAACCCGTCAGCCGGCATCGGCGACGTTCTTCCATTGACCAGTGAGCAGGGCGCTCTGCCGCTGGCGGTGGCTGGGTACCTGGCGCGATTCAAGGGCCAGTCCCGTCTGCACACCGAGTCCGACCTGCGCAGCTACCTGCTGTGGTGTCAAGAGCAAGGGCTCGATCCTCTGCGCGCCTCGCGAGCGCACCTCGAGCTGTACCTACGGTGGATGCAGGAAGTCCGTGGGTTCAAGCCCTCGACAGTGTCGCGACGATTGTCCGTGGTGGCCGGCTTCTACCGCACCTGCGTCATCGACGCAGTCCTGAGGCACTCGCCCGCGGAGTACGTTCGCCGACCCACCGTTCCATCCGAGTCACCCACGCTCGGCCTGACGCACCTGCAATTCGAAGCCATGCTCCACGCCGCTCGAATCTCAAAGAATCCCAACGACTTCGCCTTGGTCGTGATGCTTGGCCTGTTGGGCCTCCGGATCTTCGAGGCGACTGGAGCGAGCATCTCCGACCTTGGCGAAGAGCACGGGCATCGGGTCCTGCGCGTTCAGGGCAAGGGCGACAAGGTCGTCCTTGTGCCTTTACCGCCCGCAGTCGCAAGGGCGATCCAGGTGGCCGCCGACGGACGGGATGAGGGGCCCATCCTGCGGACGACAAGAGGAACCCGAATGGACCGCCACTGCGCGACCCGACGCCTCCGGCGACTGGCGGAGACTGCCGGGGTGCGACTGCCGCGAATGCACCCGCACATGCTGCGCCACACGTTCGTCACGACCATGCTGGATGCCGGCGTAGACCTGCGCGATGTGCAGATCGCCGCCCGTCACGCAGACCCGCGCACCACCATGCGTTACGACCGAGCCAGGCAGAACCTGGATCGGCACCCCAACTACATTCTGGCTGCGTTCATGGCTTCAGGGACGTGAGGCACGGCGTCTGGCTTGGTCTCAGTTCTGGTCTCATTCGGCCCCGTCCGGCGGGGTTCCACCGGTGTCGCCGCCGGGCTCGTTGAGCACGAATCATCGGGTAAGGACGCCACGAAACCCCTTCTCTCGCAACTCGAAAGCGTGTGAGGGGGCAACTCCTGCGTGGGTTCAAACCCCACCGCCACCGCCAAGGGCTTCGACGGGTCCGGAGTCCAACGATCGACACAGGGGCGCCCCGCGAGGGGCGTTCCCCTTGTGTCGATCGTTGCTGCCCGCACGAGCGCCCGAGCCACCTCGTTGAGGGACACCACCAGTGTCCGTCCAGCGGCCCTGATCGATGAGCTCCAAACGTGGCATCGGGGCTGGCCAATGGGTGGCGCGCCTGCAGAGCGCACCCTTGGCCGTTCGAGGGTCCCCCTCGCCCGTCTAGCCTCCGCCCGCTGAGTCCATCGCCGCGGCGATCCGCGCCGCGCTCAGGCGCAGCGTCTCCGTGGCCGTGTCGATCACGAGGTGCTCGCGGCGCCAGGGTTCATACTCACGACGAGCGACCTCTTGCCAGGTGGGCTTGACCAGGCCATCGACGTCCGTGCCGCGCATGGTGACACGCCGCTGGTGCTCACGCTCGTCGGAGCAGATGAGCTCAACCTCAAGCAGGTTTCCACCGCCGGCGGAAGCGGTACCCATCCAGGCGTCCCGAGTCAGCGCGCTCGGGTTGACGCACTCCACGACCACGCTGAGGCCCAGTTGCAGCTGTTCCATGGCGACGGCGTGGGCGACCGCATAGCCGGCTGGTCCTACGGGATGCGAAAGGGCGGACCAAGCGACAATCGCCTGCTCGATCCGATCGACTCGGACGAAGGGAGCGCCCACCAGCTCGGCTACGAGCAGAGAGACCGTGGACTTCCCGGTGCCAGGAAGACCACCAATCACCGTCAGCGTGGTCACGAGACAGATCCTCACACGGCCCCGCGCAAGCGTGACCCGTTCAACCATCCCCTGCGGGTAGCCGCCAGTCGTGACCTGCCCTTCACGAGTGCGCAGCGTGCTGACGCGACAGCTTGTCCAGGTCACGCTCGCAGAACCGGTGGTGCGCCCACTCCTCGTTGAGCACGGTGCCGAGGCATTGCCGCACTGTCCGCCCCTTGGCGTACGGGGGCCATCTGTCGTCGTCCGGGACTGGGGCGGTGTGCGCGAGCTTGTCGGGCGTGACCTCGGCCAGCCAGGTCTCGATCTCCGATGCCTGTCGGACTCGAACGTCGAGGACCTCGTCGAGGCTCGGTCGGGCGGACGGGTCGAGCTCGTCCAGCCCCTGGCCCATGACGAGCGGTGGACCCAGTCCCATGGTCGTGAACGGCTCGGTCAGTCCGAGTACGCAGCGCCGGAACCAGGAGTCGTGCACGAACACGAGGTGGCGCAGGGTCTCGACCATGGACCACTCGTCGTCGACTCCGTGATGTTCGCTGTCCTCGGGCATGGACCGAACTCGCTCGGTGGTCGTGGCCCACTGGTCACGCAGCTGCCGCCAGGCCTCGCGCAGGTCGTCCGGCTGGTCTGAGCGGATCAGCAGTCGTACCGGGTGCCGGCGGTCGAGCTCCGCTTCGACGTAAGGCATCACCTCGACCCCGTTGACCACGAGATTGGTGACCAGGCCGTCGATCTCGGCGTCCTGCATCACCACGCCGACCATCCGTGCCCTGCTCAGGTCGCACTCGCGGAACTCTGCGCCGGCGAGGTCCTCGTCGTGGAAGCGTCGCATGCACACAGGCTAGGTCGCACCGCTCACGCCCTGCCCGGATGTCCCCGGGGCGCACGGTCCTCCGTGGTGACGCCGCGGACGACGATGCGGACCTGGCCGCCGGCGGTCTGGTGAAGCCCGCGTTGCGGCCCCTCGCACGACGCAAGCCCCACGCCTGGGAGCCGTACCGTGGATGGATGCGCAGCTTCGAGGTGACTGACGAGGTCCGGTCCTACGCGGTCGAGCACGGCACGTGGCGACCTGATGACGAGGTGCGGGGCCTCCAGGAGCGGACCCGAGCCCTCGGCGACGTGGCGGGGATGCAGATCGGCGACGACCAGGGCCAGCTGTTGACCCTGCTCACCCGGATGGCGGGCGCCCGGCGGGCCGTCGAGGTCGGCACCTTCACCGGGTACTCGAGCCTGTGCATCGCGCGCGGGCTCGAGGAGGGTGGACGGCTGCTCTGCTGCGACGTCAGCGAGGAGTGGACGGCAGTTGCGCGTGGGGCCTGGGCCGCGGCGGGGGTCGCGGATCGGATCGACCTCACCATCGCGCCCGCGTTGCAGACCCTGCGCGCACTGCCCCTCGAAGCCGAGCTCGACCTCGTGTTCATCGACGCGGACAAGCAGGGGTATGCCGCGTACTGGGCCGAGCTGGTACCGCGCGTCCGCAGTGGTGGGCTGCTGCTCGCGGACAACGTCCTGTGGAGTGGACGAATCACCGCCTCACCCGGTGAGGACGCCAACTTGGCCGCGTTGCAGGAGTTCAACGAGCTCGTGGCGGCCGACGACCGTGTCGAGGCAGTCGTCCTGACCGCCTTCGACGGGCTGACCATCGCGCGGCGTCGCTGACGGCCAGGGTCTGCGTCCCGATTCTGGAATGCGGTCCGCCCCCGATAGGGTTGACCTGTCCGGTGCGCAGTTCGGTGCACCACAGGTCGTCTGCTCCGCGCCCCAACTCTGGTTGGCGCCGTCAGCTCACAGAAGTCGTGAGTGGTCCAGCAACTTCGGCCACTCCTACGTGATGAGAGCTTTCGATGCCTACACCTGAGTCCACCCTGTCCTTCGCCGACTGCGGCGTGCCCGCGCGAATCGTCGCCGCCCTGCACGAGCGCGGCATCGACACCCCCTTCCCCATCCAGGCAGCCACCCTGCCGGACTCCCTGGCCGGCCGGGACGTCCTCGGCCGCGGCCGCACCGGTAGCGGCAAGACGGTCGCCTTCGCGGTTCCCACGCTCGCCGCACTCTCCGCTTCGGGCCGCCGTCGCGCGCCCCACACCCCACGCGCCCTGGTGCTCGTGCCCACCCGCGAGCTTGCCAGCCAGGTCGCGGAGACCATGGAGCCGCTCGCTGCAGCCGTGGGCCTGCGCACCATGACCATCTTCGGCGGTGTCGGCCAGAACCCGCAGGTGGCTGCCCTGCGTCGCGGCGTCGACGTGGTCATCGCCACCCCCGGTCGTCTCGAGGACCTCATCGGCCAGGGCCACGTCAGGCTCGGCGACGTCGAGGTCACCGTCCTCGACGAGGCGGACCACATGGCCGACCTCGGCTTCCTCCCGGTAGTGAAGCGCCTGCTGGACGGCACTCCCCGAAATGCGCAGCGACTGCTGTTCTCGGCGACGCTGGACAACGCGATCGACCAGCTGGTCAAGCGGTACCTGCACAACCCGGTCACCCACAGCGTCGACAGCGCCGCGTCCCCGGTTCCCGCGATGGCACACCACCTCTTCCACGTCTCCAGGGACAACAAGCCCTCCGTCGTGCGGGAGCTCGTTGCCGGACAAGGACGCACGCTTGCCTTCACGCGCACCAAGCACGGCGCCAAGAAGCTCGCGAAGCAGCTGACCGCAGCCGGAATTCCCGCGGTCGACCTGCACGGCAACCTCTCCCAGAGCGCCCGTCAGCGCAACCTCGCCGCCTTCAGCGAAGGAACCAGCCGGGTCCTGGTCGCCACTGACATCGCCGCGCGGGGAATCCACGTCGACGACGTCAGCCTCGTCGTCCACGTCGACCCTCCGGCGGAGCACAAGGCCTACCTGCACCGATCTGGCCGCACCGCCCGCGCGGGCGCCGAGGGCGTGGTGGTCACCGTCAGTACCCCTGAGGAGCGCAACGACACCCGCACGCTGATGCGCCAGGCCGGGATCCGGCCAACTGCGGTCGACGTCGCACCCGGCCATCCCGCGATCGGGCGACTCACCGGCCCGGCCGCCGACCTCGTCATGCCGGCACCGCTTCCCGCGCACCAGCCGCCGACCTCTGGCCCCCGTCGGCGCTCGGGCGGCGGTCGTCGCGGTTCGGCCGCAGGTCGTCCGCAGAGAGGCGCCTCCGCCCAGGCCTCCACAGGCAGCGGCCGGCGGGCCCCTCGCGGTGGTGCAGCGCCCTCTGGCCGCTCCGGCGGCCTTGCCGACTTCTCCGCGGGGCGCCGTGGGCGCTGAGGCGACCACCCGGCATACCCATCACTGCCTGCCCTCGGAGAGTGGACCGAAGGTCCACCCGCTGACGTAGTGCCGCCCGGCCCGCGGGCTGCACAATCGGTCGAGTGGTCGGCAACCGCAACCTCTTCCTGTTGCAGCTCAGCTGGCTCGCATGGATGACGTGCGAGTGGGGGGTGCTCGTCGTGCTCTCGGTGTTGGCCTACGACCTGGGTGGCGCGGCGGCGGTCGGCCTGGTCGGCGCGGCTCGGCTCCTGCCGGGCGCCATCATCGGACCTGGCGTGGCCTCGCTCACGGACCGGTTGCGTCGGCCACTGGTCCTGGCCTTGAGCCACGGCGTCTGGTGCGCCGCGTGCGCAGTCGTGGCCCTCGCGTCGGCGGCCGGCTCGTTACCGGCCATAGTGCTTGCGGTTGCCGCAGGCTCGGTGGTGAGCGCGCTGTCCAAGTCCTGCGTCCGGGCCCTGCAGTCGCAGGTCGTGCGGACGCCCAGCGAGCTGGTGTGGGCCAACTCCGTCTACAGCGGCGCGGAGGCCGTGGGCACCGTGGCGGGACCGGTCGTCGCCGGGCTGCTCCTCGCGGGCTCCGGCACCACCGTGGCGTTCTGGGCGATCGCGGTCGTCTACCTCGTCAGCGGTGTGGTGTCCGCATCGATCCGCACGCCGTTCCAGCCACCGCGTCGCGGCGGCCGCACGCGGATGGGTGAGGCGCTCGCCGGATTCGCCGTCCTGCTCGGACGCGACCTGCGGCTGTTCCTCGCCCTGGCCGCCGCTCAGTGCGTGATGCGCGGGCTGGTCAACGTCTTCCTGGTCGTCATCGCGCTCGAGCGGCTGGGCAGCGAGAGCCGGGCCGCCGGGCTGTTCGCGGCCGTCGGCGTCGGCGGAGTTCTCGGCGCTCTCCTGGCCTTCCGGTCCTCGGGACGCAGCGCTGGGCAGCGCTTCGCCCTCGCGCTCTGTCTCTGGGGACTGCCGGTGGCCCTGATGGGCCTCCTCGACGCCCCGTGGGTGCCGTGGGTCGCCATGGGCCTGGTCGGCATCGGGAACGCGCTCGAGGACATCTTCATGTTCACCCTCACGGACCGCCTGGTTCCCGACGCCGTGGCCGGGCGCGTGTACGGCGCGTTCTGGAGCCTCATGGCGGGGGCGGTGGGGCTGGGCTCGCTGGCTGGTCCACTGCTGGTCGGCTGGCTGGGACTCGGCCCGGCAATGGTGGTCTCGGGCCTGGCGATGACCGCTGCCCCGCTGGCATCCCTGCCGGTGCTCCGCCGTCAGGACCGGGACTTCGCGGATCCCCGTGTGGCCCAGCGGTTCCAGGTACTGGAGCGCGTGGCGATGATCAGCCCGCTTCCGAGGTTGGGGCTCGAGCGCCTGGCCCGCCGCGCGGTAGGGGCCACCCTGGAGGACGGCGAGGTCGCGGTGCGCCAGGGCGACCGGCCAGACCGGTACGCGGTCGTCTCGCACGGTGAGGTTGTGGTGGAGCAGGACGGACGAGAGGTGCGTGTGCTGGGGCCGGGGGAGGGGTTCGGCGAGGTTGCCCTGCTGGGCGGGCACCACCGGACCGCGACGGTGGTCTCGCGCGGGCGGTCCGAGGTGTTGTGGCTCGACGGGCGTGACTTCGTCGCGGCTGTGACCGGGCACCGCGAGGCGGACGTCGAGGTGCACCAGACGATCGGCCGCTACCTCGACGAGGACGCCGCCAGGCGCGGCGACCGCGTGCGTGGCGACGAGCCCGAGCGTGCCTGAGCGCGCGCCTGAGCGGGCCTGAGCGCGCCGCGCCCCGACGGGCCCGTCCCACCTCCTCGCTCAGTCGGCAAACCTGCTGACGTGGACCCAGTCGAAGGTCGTGGTGAAGCCCGCCCCACCCATCGACACGAGGCCGATCCGCACCGCACCGTCGAGTCGCCACGTCGCGCCCCGGTCCCAGGTCGTGCCATCGAGGCTGGTGTAGGCGGTGTAGGTGTCGCCGTTGAGGTCCTGGCGGTGCACGAGCCTCAGCCAGGTCCAGTCGCCCACCGGGCCCACGACCGAGTTGCCGTAGCTCGGGTAGCCAGCCGGTGCCGGGAAGTCCTTGCGCCCCATCTCGGTCTGGCGGGTGTCCCAGATGGACACGGAGGTGAGCTTCACGTACTGACCGTCGCCCTGGTAGGCGACCAGACCGCCCTGGACGTAGTTCTGGCAGCACCCCTCGGGCGGGGTGTCGACGCGCACCT